>Ga0310697_10001940_pt1 | contig 22831 bp, 25 predicted proteins | sample 172DNAGHGlowgp2_FD_203883 | JGI IMG/M metagenome (GOLD analysis project Ga0310697, IMG submission 203883) | Sheep rumen microbial communities from Palmerston North, Manawatu-Wanganui, New Zealand - 1728 DNA GHGlow gp2 (v2) (version 2) | ecosystem: Host-associated > Mammals > Digestive system >...
TCGCCAGTGAGTCCTGAAGCGGTATATTGCACGATGCCCTATGCTTATCTTTGCGAGAACCATAGAAGCACCTTCAAAATCTATCCTAATCCTGCCAAGGGATATATTATCATTGAAGGCACAGGCAATATGACCGTCACGAATGCCCTCGGCCAAACCATCCTGACCAAGGAAATCAAGGGAAAAGAAAAATTAGTATTGCCGCAAGGAATGTATTTTGTGACTTTGGGTAGCGAAACGCGGAAAATTGTGGTGGAATAATATTCGCACGCAGAATCCGCTGAATTGTGTGAAGCGCGAAGCGACGACAAGAATACGTCCGACAGGTTCTGTGAATTCTGCGTTTTCTGCGTGAAAAAAATCACTCTTTCCGCTTCGAGTCCATCAAAATGGTCACCGGTCCATCGTTAAGCAGCTCCACGGCCATCATAGCACCAAACTCGCCGCTTTGTACTTCGCGACCAGAGATTTCGGCGAGGCGTTTCAGGAATAACTCATACAGAGGTATCGCCTGCTCTGGCCGGGCAGCGCGGATGAAGCTAGGTCGGTTGCCTTTCTTGGTCAAGGCGTGAAGCGTGAACTGGCTCACCACGAGGAAAGAGCCTTCCACTTGGTTGATGTCCAAGTTCATCGAGTCGTTGCCGTCGTCGAAGATGCGGAGTTTGCTGAGTTTGGTGCAAAGCCAGTCCACGTCCTCGGCAGTGTCGGCCTCCTCTATGCCGAGAAGGATCAACATTCCGAGGCCGATTTCAGATTTCACCTTCCCGCCAATCGTGACGGAGGCATGGGTTACTCTTTGTGCTACAATTCTCATCAGTGCATCAATTTAAAGATCATTTCCCGATACAAATCCTTCTCGCTGACATCGCCGCTTTCGTAGCCTTTCGACTTCATGTCGAACTCGCGAAGGATGGAGATGTTGCGGATGCACATCTGCGGCGGGATGTTGCGGGCAGCAGCCATATAATCCTTCACGAAAAACGGATTCACGCCCAACACGCTGGCCAGGTTGCCCTGCGACTTGTCTTGGGCGAGGTGCAGCTTCAGAATCTTCGTGTAATAGGCATAAAGGTTAATGGCCGTCACCAGCAGCGGGTTCTCCTTGGGGTTGTCGCCGAAATAACTCACAATGCGATTGGCTTTCAATATGTCGCGACTGCCGATGGCATTCTGAAGCTCAAACACGTTGAAGTCCTTAGAGATGCCGATGTTGCGCTCCACGTCGGCGTCGTCGATGCTGCGGTTTTTGGGCACCGAAATCATCAGTTTCTGCAACTCGTTGGCGATCTTGTGGAGGTCGGTGCCGAGAAAGTCAGCCATCATCTGCATGGCCTTGGGTGTGATGCTGTAGCCTTCGGCTTTCAGATAGTTCTGTATCCAACCTGGTATATTATTGTCATACAGCTTTTTCGACTCGAACCAAACGCCTTTCTTGTCGATCTTCTTGGCCAGGGTTTTGCGTTTGTCGAACTTCTTGTATTTATAGACAAAGACGAGAAGAGTAGTTTCTGGGATAGTATCAAGATATTTCTCAAATTCCTCCAAGTTTTTCACGTCTTGCGCCTCTTTGACGATGACCACCATGCGCTCGCCCATCATCGGAAAACTACGGGCATGGTTGGCGATAGTCTCCACGTCGACGTCGCGACCATAAAGCACAATTTGGTTGAAGGCGCGGTCGGCTTCATCCAAGGCTTCGTTCTCGATAGTGTCCGAAATCATGTCGATGAAATAGGGCTCATCGCCCGTCAGAAAATAGATGGGTGCGAATTGCTTCTTGTGGATCTCTGAGAGAATCTGTTCGTAGGTTTTCAAAACTTCAAATGTTTCACCGTGATACCATTATTAATAAGTTGCCGCAGCGAGTCGATGCCGATACGCAGGTGCTCGCCCACGAAGTTCTTGCTGACCAACTTGTCGCTTTCCTCCGTCTTCACGCCTTCGGGCACCATCGGGTTGTCGGACACCAGGAGCAACGCGCCCGTCGGGATTTCATTATGGAAACCTACCGAAAAGATGGTCGCGGTTTCCATATCGACCGCCATACAGCGGATCTTGCGCAGGTAGTCCTTGAACTCTTCGTCGTGTTCCCACACGCGACGGTTGGTGGTGTAGACCGTTCCCGTCCAATAGTCGCGGCCATAGTCGCGGATGGTGGTGGAGATGGCTTTTTCAAGGCTGAAGGCGGGCAGAGCCGGCACTTCGGGCGGGAAGTAGTCATTTGAAGTACCTTCGCCACGAATGGCCGCAATGGGAAGAATGAGATCGCCCACCTTGTTGATTTTCTTCACACCGCCACATTTGCCCAAAAACAATACCGCTTTCGGCTGAATGGCTGTCAGTAGGTCCATGATGGTTGCCGCGTTGGCACTACCCATGCTGAAATTAATGATCGTGATTTCACCGTCGGTAGCGCATGGCATCGAACGGTCGCGGCCAATGACTTCCACACCTTGCCATTCGGCAAAACGATCCACATAATTCTGGAAGTTGGTCAAAAGGATATATTTACCAAACTGATCCAGCGGCAGGCCGGTATAGCGGGGAAGCCAGTTTTCAACTATTTCTTGCTTGGTCTTCATTTGCTTTCAAATATTTGCGCAAAAATAAAAAATCTATTTGAATTGTGCGTATCTTTGCAGCGAAAACGGTTTGGACAAACACCAATGACCCGATACCCCGTAAAAATACTAATGGCTTTCGGCTGTACCTTCGAACCTGGCGGAGAAGAGTTCTTCGAGTGGCTGATGCGCAACGGCTATCCCGAACTGGGTGCTTTGAGCAATACAATTCAAGGCGACCATGAGGCCAAAGACTGGCTCATGGAACACGGTTTTCCCCATCTGGCTGCCATCGACAGCGTCATCGACAAGGAGGCAAAAGCTGAAGAATGGCTCGTCAAAAACCATTTTACGGTCAACCTAGCCTTCGCAAAAGCCATCAATCGCGATGACGATGCCACCGATTGGCTAGAAAAAAACGAGCTCCAGATTTTCATTGTCCTCGCCGATAAGATTCGCAAGTATTTGGATGACAAATATTTAAACTTCCATAAAATCCATTTTTGATTTCAAAACGATTTTTTTTGGCCTACATAAAAGAAAAAATCCTAACTTTGCGGCCAATCAGAAGAAGTAAATAATTAGAAAATCATACTACAATGAAAAAAGGATTATCCATCATCATCAACATCATTCTGTTTGCCATCATCGTGCTTTTAGCATGGCAAGTTGTCAAGAGCATCCAAGCTCCCATCAAGTTCAAAAACGAGCAAACGATGCGTGAGAAACAAGTCGTCGAGCGCCTCGTCGACATCCGCAATGCCGAAGTGCTCTACAAGAACGCCAACAATAAGTACACGGCTGACTTCGACTCGTTGATCCAATTCTGCCAAACCGCAGAAATCCCGATCGTGAAAATCGTTCCCGACCCGACCGACACCACCTACACGCGCACCATCAACGACACCATAGGCTTTTCTAAGGTCATGGACTCCCTCAAGGGCGCCAGACAAGACTTCAACATCGCCGACATCAAGTACGTGCCTTTCGCTCCCAACAACGAAATGTTTGAACTTGAAGCGGGCACCATCATCCGCAACGAAGTCATCAAGATTCCGGTATTCGAAGCAAGAGTGCCCTACGAGGTCTATCTGGCTACTCCAGGAGCAGGTTTCAGCGAGAAAGAATGGAACCAACGTCGTGACAACGCCAAGGCCGAGAAGGAAAACATCAACCGTTATGCCGGTCTAAAAGTTGGATCAATGGAAGAAGCCTCCACCGACGGCAACTGGGAGAAGGAGGTTGAACTCTAAACCGACAGGATGAATGGCGGCATCATTGAACCCTTACATCTCCCAATTCGGCGAGGAGTTTGATGCCGAGAAGTCATCGCAATACAGAATGGCCATCCAATTTTCATTGGGTGGTCTTTCTTTTGCCCTTCTCGACAATGAGAGCCACACGCTCATCGCCTTGGAAAGCTACCAGTCGGACCTGCTGGCTGACAGCAGCGACCTTTTCCATACCTTGGAACGAGCGCTTGAGTCGAAAGGCCTGAACAACAAGACATTCCTATCTGTGACTTGCCTCGTTTCCAACCGCTTATGTACCTTAGTCCCCGAGCCCCTGTTCGACGAAGCCGACCAAGCCAAGCACCTCGACTTTGCTTTCCTAATCCCAGAAGGATATGTCGTCACATCAGAACGACTTGAAACTGTTGCTTGCTTCAATGTCTTTGCTTGGCAAAAAAGCTTGCACGACATGGTGTTGAATAAATGGAAAGATGCCAAAGTCATCCATTCCAGCTCACTGGTTGTCGACAGCTCGATGAAAAACGACAACAAAACTTTTGTGTTCGTGCACGTCAACAACCGCGACTTCGACATGATGATCAAGAAAGAAGGGAATTTGTTGTTCTTCAACAACTTTAAGTTTGTCACCAAAGAAGACTTCACATATTTCCTTTTGTTTGCGATGGAACAAAACGGGATGGCAGGCCACGACACCCCCGTTTGTTTCTCTGGCCTCATACGTCCGGCATCCGAGATCGTCGACCTCTGCGGACGCTACATCAAAGACATCAGTTTCGTGACGGACCCACATGCACTTCAAGTCGACAAGGCACTTGACGAAGTGCCCTTCCCATACTATCACCTTCTTTATCAAGCATTAAGATGAGAATCATCAGAGGAAGATACCAAAGGCGGCAAATCACCGCGCCCAACAACTTGCCTGTACGCCCCACCACCGACATGGCCAAGGAGAGCCTGTTTAACATCATCGAAAACCACTTCGACTTCGAGGAGACCGAAGCTTTAGACTTGTTTGCTGGCACAGGCAACATATCGTACGAATTGGTCTCAAGAGGCTGTCCCAAGGTAGTGTCTGTCGACCAGGACTTTGGTTGCGTGAAATTCATTCGAGAGACGGCCAACAAACTCAACATGAAGGAATTGCTTGTGGTTCGTTCAGACGTGTTCCGTTTCCTCGACAAACACCAGATGCAATACGACCTCATCTTTGCCGACCCACCATACGACTGCGAACACTACGAAACTTTAATACAACTCATATTCGAACGCAACCTGTTACGGGAAGGCGGTATGTTCGTATTGGAACACGACAAGAGCCAAAGCTTTGAAGAGCATCCCCACTTCATGGAACAACGTCACTATGGCAAAGTCAACTTCACTTTCTTTGCACAGACCATCGAAGAAGAAACAGAGGAATGATTTTTGCAGCACGCGGAACTCACATAACCCTAAAAGGCAAAGCAATACCGCTTTTATGGCACGCAGAATGCGCAGAACTATATAGGCCTAGTTAGCGTCTGACAGGTTTCTGCGATTTCTGCGCATTCTGCGTGAGAATTAGATATATCCGAAGCGTTTCCTGACAATTTCCTTCTCTTCATCGCTGCTGTCGCGGAAGAGCGGCATCACTTCGTCCTCGGGGAAGTCTGTGAAAGTGAGGAAGAGCAAACTGTCCAGCGTGTCGTTGAAGTCAGGGTCAACATTGAAACAGAGGAACTTGGCATTTAGTTTCAGGTATTTCTTAAACAAGGTGGGCAAGCGGTATTGGCCATTGCTCAAGCGGAACATGAATTTGTCAAACTTCTCAACACCCTCCATGTTGCCTTGCATCAACACATCCGCATCTACCTTAAGAAAATCTTCATGGAATGGCGTCTTTGGCGTGGCCATGCGGGCGAGTTCCTCACACACAGGATGCTTCTCACTGACATATTTCACAATCATGCTCATATAGAACTTGGGGTACCATGAGCTGATGCTCACTGGCCCAATGAAATGCTTGGCCTCGGGATAACGCACTACTACATCGGAGAGGCCACGCAGGAGCAACATCAAGGGCAACACCTCCTTCTGGTATTCCAAAGTGACAAACGACCTACCCAGCTCTATGGTATTCAACAGATGTTCCGCAAACGCTTCGTCGAAATCCACCAAAGTGCTGACATAAAAACCTTTGATGCCATATTTCGGGACAATCTCGCTGCCAATGCCAAGACGATAGCAACCTGCTATCTTCTGCTTCACCTTGTCCCAAAGAATCATCTGTTTGAAGTGTTGGTCAAACTCATCCTGGTCAAGTCTCTTACCTGTGCCCTCGCCTATAGCTCGGAAGGTCTCCTCTCGCAGGCGGGCAATCTCGTGCATAAGGTTAGGTATATCCTCGTAATCAGCCAGATAGCAGTCATAGTCGGATGTAGAATACAAGAATGCTTTCTCGCGTATAGCTTCCAACTCGTTCAACATGAGCGACAAATCTGTTGGGGCATCAATATCTTCCATATCCGCCATCTTCTTTTCAACCGTATGAGTTGTGATGTTGGCTTCAAGCGCATAGGAACGGCTGCGCAGATAGGCTGCCACCTCCTTGGGATTCTCATAGAGAGCTAATTCAGCGGGCAGAATAGGTTTGCCGATTTGCAGGTTGAAACAGGTGTCATGCTTGTTGGCAAGCTCTCGTGTCAAGCGGGCTGTGCCAAGCATGGTGTGGATTTTGTCGACCGCATAAAAGAGCTTCGAGTTTTGGCCTTCCCAAAACACTGGAATCACGGGCACGCCTGCATTCTTAATGATACGGGCGATGGAGGTGCTCCAAGGCAAATCCTCGGGATAGTCGTGACCATGATAGCGCGACACCTCGCCAGCAGGAAACACGCCCAATCCATAGCCGGCAGCGATATGCTGAATGGCTCCTTTGATGCCGCTCACGCTACTCTTCCATTCGGGGTTGTTCTCGAAGGGGTTGACGGCAAAGAAACATTCCTTGAGATTGGGGATATGCGAAAGGATGAAGTTGGCCATGATTTTGAAATCGGGCCTCACCTTGGCAATAGCACTCAAGAGCATCACGCCCTCAATGCCTCCGAATGGATGGTTGCTAACCACGACAAAGCCGCCTTCTTTTGGAACGTTCTCCAACTGGTCTGCACTGACATCAATGGTGATGTTCATATTCTCCAGCAGATGGTCGGCGAACTCTCGTCCTTGATAATCAGCAGCCCCATCAAACAAACGGTTGATTTTGCCGAGTCCAAGCGCCCCATAGGCAAGCCCTGCGACACATGTGCCGAAGAAGCCTTTCATGCCGAAGGCCTTTTTCAAATCCGAGTTGGTTACTACTTTTCGCATGTTGGTTGAACCTATCGAACTGTCTATTTCAAACGGCAAAGATAAGGTTTTTCATGAATCGAACCTATTTTTAGCGAGAAAAACCATCAATCCACCCTGATGGCTTCACAGAAAATCGTATTTTTGCCAATACTTACGATTGCATCAAAACCCATGGTGATTCTTTTCAACAAACCTTTTGGCGTACTCAGCCAGTTCACTCCAGAGGCAGGCCATCGCGCTCTTGATGAATTTGGATTCCCCGCTGGCGTGTATGCCGCCGGTCGCCTCGACCACGACAGCGAAGGCGCCCTTCTCCTCACCGACGAAGGAAGACTCATCAAGAAACTACTCGACCCGAGATTCGAGCATCCGCGCACCTACCTGGCCCAAGTGGATGGGCAAATCACCCAAGAGGCTGTCGACAAATTAAAAAAAGGAGTGACCATAAAAGGCTATCGCACCAAACCCTGCCAAGCTAACATTGTTGAAGCACCAGAGAACCTATGGGAACGGGTGCCGCCCATACGCTATCGCGCCAACATCCCAACCAGCTGGGTGCGTCTCACCCTCATCGAAGGCAAGAACAGGCAGGTGCGCCACATGACTGCCGCTGTAGGATTCCCCACGTTGCGGCTTATCCGCGTCAAGATTGGCAACATCGCCTTAGACGAATTGCAACCTGGGGAATGGAGGATAGTAAACGAAAAGGTGATTTAAGCCATATTATCTGTCGGGTAGCCACTCTCGTTCCAAGCTATGCCATAATACTTGGTGAAATAGTGTTTGGCGTGTTTATTGGCGCGAATCTCGGTCCAAAACACATTATGATTGCCCTTGCCCCTGGCGCTCCTTAGGCTGGGCAAACCGATTATTGGCAGATAAAGCCACCCGAAGCGTTGGCTGTCGGCTGTATGCCCGAACTCATGCATACACAGTTGGTCACACAAGACAAAACTCTCGTTGCGACCTGGCAAAGCGTGCCACAGCCACAAGTCAACGAAAGTGCCCAGCGACACGCCACCGCCGAAAGATCGAGCCTTACCCGAAACAAAGGTAATGCCTCCCAAAACATCGACTCTTTCGACCCGACCAACCAATGCCCTTGCCACCGAAAACAGCCAGCCCACAAAGGCCTGTGGCAACTCCCAAGTGAACCTTGAGAACAATTGCCACACGCGACCCCATGGCGACCGATTTGGGTCGGTGAGGAAGAGGCCTCGAGTAAGTTGGGCGGCAAGTTTGAGACGTTTTGAGATGGTGATTGGCATGGGGGCAAAGATAATAAAAATGCCATTATGAAAAGACAAGAAAAAAAGCCAACCGATAGTTGGTTGTGGCATCATACCACGCCTCACTTTTCACCCAACTCCAACAGTTTTCCCTTGGCTTCTTTTGAGCCCAACGATGCCGCTTTCCTAATTCTGGTAAGCGCTTCCTTTTTGTTTTGTTTCACCCCCTTTCCTTCGAGATAGAAAAGACCTGTTTTGTAATTTGCGTCGATTTCACCTCGATGTACAAGTTGGGCATACCACTTATAGGCTTCTTTATAGTCCTGCTTTACAACCTCGCCTTGTTCATACAATTCAGCGAGTTGTCTTATCGCATAAAGACTACCAAATTGCGCTGCCTTCTTATACCATTTAATGGCTTGTTGATAGTTCTGGCTGATTCCTTCTCCGAAGAAATAACTGTCTGCGATATCGCACAATTCCGGACCCGTAGCGGGGAGGGTCAACAAGATGCGCCCCGCCTTCTCGTACCATCGGGCTGCTATCACGTCGCTTTGCTTCACTCCCTTGCCTTCATGATAACGCAATCCCAGTTTTTTGCATGCACGCCATGCATCTTTCGGCATCATACGCCAAGAATCTTTATCCGTATGCTGTGCCGATTCCCGATACCATTTAACCGCTTCCTGGTCGTCTTGCGCCACACCCTCTCCGTTGCTGTAGCACTCACCCAGCATATACTGCGATAGGGCACGGCCTTGCTCTGCCGATTTTCTATACCACTTGAATGCTTTCTCTTTGTTTTGTTCAACTTTATCACCTTGGTAATACAACTCACCCAACTTGAATTGCGCTTCCTCATGGCCTTGTTCAGCTGCCTTAGTAAACCATTTGACAGCTATGTCAAGATTCTTTCTAACACATTGGCCATCATAATAGAAGTACCCAAGACAACACTGGGCAACAGGATCACCTTGCTCTGCATATTTCTTGAACAACCTGAAAGCCTCCTTGGTAGTCCACTGCTTTCCGTCTCCGTATGTGTAGGGAAAACCTATCATCTTCAATTCGGATTCATCCAGATAATCGGTGGTTTCGATATAATGCATCCACCAGTAAAACGCCTCTTCTTTGTCTTGCTTGACATGGTCCCCACGATACAGAAAACCGGAAAGCAAATATTGAGCCTCCGAATCACCGCCTTGAGCGGCTTTTCTGTACCATTTGATTCCCTCTTGATCATCCAAATCCCCTATCCCGACACCGACAATAGTGTCGTTGATATAGGTCTCGGCAATCTTGCATTGGGCCCACGCATCACCGTGATCAGCCAGGTTACGTAGGTATCTCAACATGGTTTCACCGTCACCATCGGGGCAACCGTTTTCTTCAATATGAAGCCATATCGTATCCGCCACATACCTTTGTGCTTCCAGGTCTCCTTGATCGGCCAACGCCCACATTTTCCTATATTCCTCCGTGTCTTGGGGGCCGAATCCCGCTCCCACTACAATCCAATCATCCAAATCGGTCCCTACGATACCTATGCCTTTCCCTGAATCGATGTCTGCAAGCCTTTCAAGACGAAGTTTGGCTTCTTCGCTGCGTTTTCCTCCAGCTTTGGCTACGGCCTCAAAGCATTTTGCTGCTTCTTCAAGGTTTTTATCCACTCCTTTTCCCTCGTAATACAGAAAGGCCAAATAGTAGAGTGCGTCCGTACAGCCCAATGCAGCCGACTCTTTGTAGCATTTGGCTGCAGATTCATATTTCCTGCAGTTATGAAAATGCCATCCTTGTTTGTACAGTTCTTCCGCCTTTGTTTTTTGATTGTTTGTGTTGTTTGCTTCCATGATTGATAGTTTGTTATATTGTTTTATTAAAAAAGTTCGTCTTGATTCCACGACAGCATTGGTGTGTAGACATCAAAGCCATCTTCATCCATCTTCCATAGGTCTTCACCATTTCTTAATCTCGTGGCTTTGTCATGCCAGCCGGCTTTGTCATACCATTCGGCGGCAGCGTCAAGGTCTTTCTCCACAACACATCCTCGCTCATAGAAAAAAGCAAGTTCCGTCATAGCTTCCTCATAGTCTTGCTCTGCGGCTTTTGCGAACCACTCAAATGCCTTTTTATAATCTTCATCCACACCTTTACCATTGCGATAACACTCGCCTAGATAGAACATCGCTTCCACATTTCCTTGTTCGGCAGATTTTGCAAACCATTTGAATGCTTCATGTTCCTTGTTTTCAAGCTCTTCTTCATCGTGCGTAATACAAGACCAGTCGATAGTCACGTATTCCTTCCCAAGCTCACATTGCATGTCAGGATAACCGTATTCAGCCAATATCTTCAAATATTCAATAGCCTTTTCTTCATCCTGTTCCACACCCAATCCATAAGAGTAAGCGAAAAACATCCAATAGATGGCGTCTTGGTTACCTTCTTCGCCTGCAGGCTGCAGCACATTGTTGATGACAGTCTTCAATTGATGCTTCTTCTTTCTCGTCAAAGGACGACATTGTTGATGATAACGATGTATGTTTTGGAGTATTTCCTCATCCGTATTCGGCATGCAGTCAAACAAGCTTTGAATAGCCTCCTCAAGCGGGGTACGAGGCTCTGCATCTTCTGCATAAGGAAAAAAGGTGAGGGTGAAATTGCCCTCGGGAGTAATGTTGGGATTTGTTGTTTTCATAGGATTTTCAGTTTTCAAAGGTTTCCTGGGTGTCTGCTAGGCAGACACCCAGTGTGAACATTTAGGCAGCCTGTTTGTTCTCATTCGATAGATGGGGTAACTGTGTCGCTCTCTTTGACGCCACACATCGAGCATACGACCTCACCTGACGATCAGCGTAAGTCTTTTCCCTTCTGGTAACAGGGACCAAGCAGTAGTAAACAAACGAGTTGCTTTCATAGATGAAGGCGCAGACATTCCCCAAAGAGTCCTTCAAGCGGGAAGGCTCATTATGAGCTTTCTCAAGCAAGGCATTAACCGTCATTTTCTGGAGGGTCAGCAGCTTGTGCTGATACACCGCATCGCCGTCTGTCAGTTGCTCGAACCAGAAGTTGCCATTGCTGACAATTTGATAGGTTACAGTACCGATGGCTTTAGCCACCTCAACAAACTCAGTTTTGTTTACCTTTTTAGTTTCCATGTTTATAAAGTTTTAGTTAATAATAGGATTTTTGTATTTGTTTTCTATCTGATTGGCTTAATTATTAATAATGTATATAATGGCGATGATGAACACTACGACACCCACGACGGTGATGATGCCATAGATACCCGCTCCAGCAAAGAGGGCACCGACTTGTTGGAAAAAACCGCAAAGCAGTTCGAACAGCCCTTTGAGGATGCTTCCGACAAGGGCGATGATGAAGGCAACCACGAACATGATGACGAGTAAGATAATGAAGAAATCTTCCATTGGCGTTTGATTTTTTAGTTGTTGAAGTATATAGTGATCCCACCCATATTATTATTTATAATAATATTACATTTTTTCATTTCTACTATTTATTTCGGACTGCAAAATAACAACAAAGGTGTGCAATTAAAATACGCAGGATAAAATTATAATAATCCCAATGAAACTTTTTAATTTTTCAGGTGCGAAAAATAATTGCACATGTCTTTGCTTTCTTTGCGGCCTCGTTCAACCGCCAAATTATTATCATCATGCAAGATTCACAAAAAAGACTCAGACCCGTTGTCAAAGACCCTTATCTGCTACCCTTGGAAACGGAACCCACCAACATCATCGATGCCATGAACACCATTGTTTCTCACTCTGAGAACACCGGCTTCACCGACAATCTCCTCTTCTATTTGCAGAAACCCATCCAATATCTTTGCAAACGACTCAAAATCAACGAAAATCAAGCCGTGCTGTTATCAGTCGTTTGTGAGTTTGGCATCGAAGAAGCCGTTACCACTAATAGACTCAGCATCTTTTTTGGTTGCTCCAACCTCAACGCCGTCGCTTTCATTAAAGAACTGGATGATTTGGTAGCCAAAAGACTGTTAACCAAAGAAAAGACCTTTGACAACCAAGCAAAAGCGTACACGGCTCAATGGGATATGTTGACCGCGTATAGCAACAATGAAGTATATGAACCTCAGGTCTATTACAACACATGCGAGGAGTTGCTCTACGCCATTGAATCGCTTTCAAACGAGTCAGACAACAGGTTCTCGTACCGTGAACTCCATAATCAAATCCAATTTTTGCTCAGCGACAACACCCATCTTGCTTTCACAAAAACACTTCTAGGCCAAAAATTCATACGCAACGACCAAGCCTTACTCATCAACGCATGTCTTCTGCTTTGCTGCCACAACCAATGCAGCTTCGATTATAATGACTGTTCGCGTTTTGTTGACCGGCGGTATCTGTCCACTTGCTGGCCTGAATTCTTGAGCGGTGACCATCTCCTCATCAAGGAAGGATGGATTGAACCTTGTTGTGACGACGGTTTGGAGGACATGGAGACCTACCAACTGACAGAGAAAGCTAAAAACGAGTTACTATCCGAAGTGAAACTAAAGCCAAGTGGTTCGCGTATCAAATACACGAAAGACCTCATACAGCCTCAAGACATCATTGCCAAATCGCTCCACTACAATAATAAAGAAAGCGAGCAAGTTCGAAGATTAAGCGAACTTCTTGAACAACAGCACTTCAACGCAATCCGCGAACGGTTGACCGACAACGGGATGCGCACGGGGTTTGCATGTCTTTTCTACGGCGCACCTGGCACGGGCAAAACGGAAACCGTTATGCAGTTGGCACGCACCACAGGCAGAGGCGTCTACCAGGTCAACATGGCCAACATCCGCAGTAAATGGGTGGGCGAAAGCGAAAAGAATGTGAAGGCTATTTTTAACCAATACCATTACATGGTCAACCACTCCAAGGTGGCTCCCATCCTGCTCCTCAACGAAGCCGACGCCCTGTTAGGCAACCGCTTCACCAACGTCAACCGCTCGGTTGAGAAGATGGAGAACACCATGCAGAACATCATCCTCGAAGCAATGGAGAAGCTCGACGGCATTCTCATCGCCACCACCAACCTCACCGAGAACCTCGACCCCGCCTTCGAGCGCCGATTCCTGTTCAAAATCAAGTTCGACAACCCCGAGACCAACGCCCGAATGCACATCTGGGAAGACATGATTCCTGAAATCAAGGATATTGAGAACCACGACCAGATAGTGGAAAGCTATGCGTTCAGCGGTGGCCAGATCGAGAACATCGCCCGCAAATGCAAGATTGAGAGCATCCTCAATGGTAAAGCTCCCGATTTCGACATGCTTAAGACCTTCTGCGACGAGGAAATCCTGGTCAAAGAAAGATCGCATGTGGCTGGTTTTAGAAACGCAAGTTGAATCTTGACTTTAGGTAGAACTATGCTGGCTTGCATGGTTCTACCTAATTTTTTATTTTTGCACTTTCATATCACTAATCCAACACATGACCACCATGTCGAAACCCGCAGATTACAAATACCGATGGCTATTGAACCAGCTGATGCACGGCAGGCTTACTCGCGAAGAAATTACCGACCTTTGGTACAATCATTCAGGCGAAACGATTTCAAGAAAAACGTTCATAAACTGGAAAGACGCAGTAGAAAAATACTTCGATACCATCATCGAATGTGACACAAAAGACGGTTACCGCTACTACATTGAAGACGAGCACAAAGAGGACATCAAGAGAAATACCATCAACAGATGGATACTCAAGACAATGGAAGTGAGCGACACGGTGACCAAACACAAACAACTCAAAGACCGCATACTGGTGGAAGAAGTCCCATCGGGAAACGAAACGCTTGAAGACATTCTTGATGCCATGGAAAGCAACCATGTCGTGTCTTTTGAATACACCAAGTATTTCAACAATCCTGAAGAAAAACCTGAATTCTACGAATTACGTCCTTATTGCGTCAAGCAGTTTGAGCGGCGGTGGTATGTCATTGGCTTCTGCATCACTCGAGACCAGATGCGCACCTTCTCCATCGACAAAATCCAAAAGCTGGAAAAAACGGAGAAGACTTTTGAGATTCCTAAAGACTTTGACAGCGAGGCTTATTTCAAACCGTTTTTCGGTATCATCACTGGAATAGATGACAAAAGGATGGGGAAAATCAATCTTGAACACATAGAAATCAAAGTCGAGAAAGACCGGGCAAAGTATTTCCGCTCGCTACCGCTGCACCACACCCAGCAGGAGAAAGAGCGCACCGAGGACTACACCATCTTCACCTTCGACCTTTACCCCACCAACGACTTCTATCAGGCCCTTCTGCATGAGGCCGAACACGTTGAAGTGCTTGCGCCGGCCAATGTTAGGGAAACGATGAAAGAGAAGATTGGGGAGATGGCGGAGAGGTATAAAATATAATTATATTTCAACTATTTGAAAGCTATTATATTGTTGATTTATTATATCTACTAATCTGGTAAAATTACCGTTAGTATTGCCTTTCCACTGCTTTGTAATGTAAAATCCCGACAAAGAAAAGTATTCGCCCTTTTCATTAGACCATGCAACTTTGCCTGGATTACTTGACACAAAAATCCAACGACTATTTAAATATTGTTGAATCTCCTGATTGATTGCAATTATAGTCCGTCCTTGACCTTGTAAAAACTTCACAAACTCTTCAACAACCTCATACATGGAGTAACGACCCTTACCATTAATAGTATATTGTCTCGAACCTATTCTGTAAGAACCCACTCCTTTTTCTTTCACATTCATCCGTTTAGTCTTTCCTGGATAAAGAGTATTAAACAATGCCTGTAAGCAAGCCTGTTCCTGCCCAATTGGATAAAGTCCCGCTCTCCAGATATCCAGATATCTTTTTACCTCCAAAGAGGTGGATAATAATCTCGGTTTAGCCGATAAATAGCCATTCAACCAATCAACCCTATTAGGATTCATAAAAATGCAATGACCAAAGCCATAATGGGCAAGACCTATAGTATTTTGTTTGTTTTTGACTTCTTTTTGTGCAAAGTCACGTAATGTTGCTTTACCAAATGCTTTAAAGAAACACAGCATACCATACTCAACGATTGGTTCTTCTATTTTTGGCAAAGTAATTCCACTACAATCAAGATAAGCGTGCATCATTTCGTGAACATAAACCACAGCCAACAATTCCTTAGAAGAGATGGATTTGTAATATAGAATTACCTGATTGGACGTAGAATCATATTCGCCTAAAACGTTGGTATAGCCTTCGATTTTATACTTTCCATTACAAATAGCCTCTTGATAAACTTCTTTTGTACTTTCTAGTCCTTGTCTATTCCTCCCAAGATAGCCCATTTCTTCTTCTAATCGATTCGCTTTATCGTCATCATGATTGTCACGAGCTTTCTTATATCGTGTATGTAGCGTTGATAGTTCATCATTATTTTTTTGAATCTCTGCATCTAATTCTTTTATTTTGGCCATACATTCAGCAACCGTCATCTCATAAGAGTAAGGCCGTGATTTCATATGATTAGAAAGCACTACACCTCCACGCAAAATATTATGTATACCACCAATATCAGAAAAACCGTGTAAGGGATACGGAAAAATATCAATTTTTTCAAGCAACTTTACTGTTTCTTCTAATTTAACGCCCAGCTGCGCCATTTCATCGGCGAGTTCCAATGGGTGTGAAGGACATGTATAATTGAATGCCATATTAGTATTGTTTTATATAATTCGATAGTCAAATCACTTCTTCTATCTGAAATCCAGGAAAATCCTTATTAATTCCATTCATCAGTTTTGGAAAATTGCCATTTTCATCGCCACCCCATTCTTTCATGCTATAAAAGTCTTTCCCGTTAAAACTAAATTCATGATAATGCAGATAAGTCTTTCCGTCTCTTTCGTATTGATATCTATAGACCTTAGTTTTGTCGTCGGACAGCATCACCTTCTTCTTTCCTGATCCAGTATATTCCCTGCAGATTTCATCTACATCTTGGATAGTTTTGCCTTGCCCCATTTGATCTTTAGCAAATTCCTCTATCACTTGATACATAGAGAACTTCCCTTTTCCATTGATAGTATAAACTCGATGGTTCCGAGATGTCTTGTTGATAACATTCCTCAATTCTTCAAAATCAGTCCTTTCTTCATCGTCTTCAGAAGTTTCAATCATTACATCAATGGCCCTCCTGAACAATTTCTCATTTCTTAAGTAGAAATCTTTGAGCAATTCTTTTTCTTCCATAGTTGTAGCTAATATTGTGTTATTCTTATTATATGGGTTACCAAGTATTCTCAAGTATTCTTTGACGGCCATTTCAATATGACTGTCAATACTGCTGTTTTTCAGATATGGCTCGAGAATATAATCGACCAAATCTTGATAGGAGATTCTAATAAAATGGTCATCTTTAGGATTCTGTTCTTTGCCTGAAAGGAAAACAAATAACTGACTTGTACTATTGTCCTTGCGGTTTTCATGGCATGCATGATAATAGCGCTGCGTTTGCGACAGCCCCTTTTCCCATTCTTCACATTTTTTGTTTTTTGCATCTCCTTCTAAGGCATCAACTTTGTTTTCAATGATGATTTCAAGTTGAGAAAAACCTTCCACCCCATCCACTTCACATTTGGAATAAACATCCAAACGATCATTTGAAACGAGTGTTGACAATCTTGATACTGTCATTTCTGTAGTGATAGCCGCAGATTTAATCTTTAGCTGTGCTTTCAGCACTGCAGTTTTTAAATGAGGATCCATTTGCTCGTCTGTGGAACGCATTACCAACAGATTAAGCAGCTTAATTATAGGCGAATTCTCGCTATTTACGTCATGTCCAAACAACCATGCAAGGAAGGCGCTGTGTTTGTTCTCATCACGTTCTATATGTAATGTCTTCCAAAGATTATCCGCATCATAATACTGTTTAATCGCAGTATTTTGGGGATCTATATTATATTCCGTAAGTAATTCAATTGTTGATTTTTCCATATTGTCATTTTTAAAACATCACATTCAAGTCAGATTCCAAAAAAGCTAGAACATAGCTTTTCAAAATCTTCCATATTCTGTTTCTCCTTATCTTTATACTGTTTTAGGAATCGTGCCAAATCCTCTCTGGTCACTTTTATATATTCAGTAGACTTATTGTCTTCAGTGGTCTCGTGAACCGTTACCGTGGTTTCTACTTCAATATCGAATTCCATGTAATAATGATACTCGTTGGATCGGTCCCAAGAACAATAGCGATGGAAAAAACACGGTTCCTCAATCCTATTGGGACTAATTGAACTTGTAACATAATTGTAATGGCAAAGCAGTTTAACTAACTCATCAAATCGTTCATTTGTAATAAGCGAAAGAACGCTTTTATCATTAAAATAACTACTGGGCTCACCAGATGCTGGCAATTCATTGCATACATACGGCTGGTTGATAGAGCCTCCAATATAAGCCTTAATCCGAACTATGTTTGTGTCTTTCATATTATTAAACTATTAATCCCTAACTTTAAAATCGCTTTTCGGCATCCGCTTTTTTATTTCGTTACAAAACTAATAATCTTTTCCATACGACAAGCCACTTGAACTTTTTTATTTCATTTCGAAGTTCCTTCTCGAACCTGTGACCTCGTTGATTTCATTCCAACCAACCATCTGGTGTAGTTCATCACCATCTCTCTTGCCTTTCTGATTTCACTTTCCAATACCTTTTCAGGGACAAGATAATACTTGATGGTGTTCCCATCAATATAGGCATAGGCATACACCTTACCCTCCGAAAACAACTTGTCTGGAAACTTTGCTTTGTCCCAAAAGTCAGAAAATTTCTGTTCCTGCAACGACATCAATTTATATTGGTATACCGTCTCGTCATCGGTGAGCTGTTCGTACCAATTAAGTCCTTCAAGAACAATTTCGTAGGTTTCGTCACCGATGGAACGCAGCAGCTTTTGGAATTTAGCCTTTGTAATGGTTTGCTTTTCCATAATAATGCTTTATATGGCTACCTTATGGCAGAGAAGTAATGATATAGCTTGGTACATACTTACAATTCTATCTCATCCGCCTTCTCACGCAGGCGATGGGCAATAATGGGTGAACTCATTCCATAGTCGTTAGCTTCCATCCAATGGCCGATGACCGCTTCCAATGGAACACCTTTCAAGTAGGATCGTATTAAGGACTCTACTTCTTCTTGCGTAAACTCGCGGTTGCGCTTGCCGAAGCCGTAGCCCACAGCTCCGCATAACAAATCTTCCAATAATCGGGACATCTTTTTAATTTTTAGTTTCACATAGTTTTTTCTGCTGCAAAGCAACGAGAAAAAGGAATACGCACGACGCCAAAAGGAAAATAGTTTGCGACACTATATGTCACAAAAAAAGACCCTCAGTCACCTAAGGGTCTTTTTGTTACTGTTAACTAACTTATTTAATACTCATCTTCGTTGAAAAAGAAATCATCCTTCGAGGGATAGTCAGGCCAGAGGTCTTCGATGCGTTCGTATATCTCGCCTTCGTCCTCCATCTCCTGAAGGTTCTCGATAATCTCTTCCTGCGCGCCCGTACGCAAGGCCCAATCCAACAACTCGTCGCGGGTGGCAGGCCATGGGGCGTCTTCTAATTTTGAGGCTAATTCTAGTGTCCAATACATAGTCTTTTTCCTTTAGTTTAGAGCGCGCAAAAGTACAAGTATTTTTTAAACTAGCAAGGGCTTTTTATTAAAAAATATGATTTTTTATTTAATTGATTTCCAGTTGTTTTCATAATCTTTGTCTAAAAAGACAAAAAATCTTGCCAAAACAAAGAAATAATCAGACAGTCGGTTGAGATATTTCAAATCGAGCGAATCAACGGGGTGCTGCGCGGCCAAACGCCACCCTTGACGTTCAGCCCTGCGACACACCGTGCGGCACACATGGGCATGACTCGCCTTGAGATTGCCACCCGGGATAACGAAACTCTTCAATTCGGGCAATTGTTCATTCATCACGTCAATTTCATGCTCCAAATAGGCCACGTCATCAGTGGCCAACACAGGAATCATCTTTTTCACCTCGGAGTTTTCATCCAAAGCAAAATGCGACTCAATCGTAAACAACTTGTTCTGAATGGTGTCCATCACGGCACGCATTTCAGCGGTGACGCCCTCCTGGTCATAGAGCACACCGATAAAAGCGCTCAACTCGTCGACGGTGCCGTAAGCCTCCACCCTATCGTCATATTTCGCGACACGCAAGCCGCCTATCAGTGAGGTCTGGCCTTGGTCGCCGGTTTTGGTATATGTGATATTCTTCATAATAATGGTATTATAACTACAGATTGTACAGATTACACGGATTAAGAACCAAAATTTAACGGACGCCAGCGCCCCTTTCATACAGATTAGCTTTCGCCCGATAGGGATCTGTGTAATAGGCACTTGTGCCAAACAATTTCGCAGCGCTTTTCTGTTCAATCTGTATCATCTGTAGTTTCTTGACATGTTTAATATTTCAGTACAAAATCTTGTTTCTCAATGCCTTCGCGGAAGAAGACCATGCCGATGCAATAGAGGTCGAATGTGACTGACACATCCTCGCTGGCCTTGATCTCTTCCCAAGCATCCTCCATGTCACGGTTGTAATGAATGCCCTCGAAGACAAATACCGACTCGGAAGACTTATAATTCAGACAGTCAGCTAGATAATCCCAAGTCTCACCCTCGAAAGAGTCACGGCTAAAAAAGACGAAGCCGGTATTGAGGCGTTTGAAATGTTCCGAGTCAAACTCTTCGGGCTGGATGAGGTTAACGTTGACGACACCCATGGAATTGAGGAGCTCCAAAAAGTCATCCGATTCCTCAAGGTAAACCTTAGTCTGGAGATGACCCAAAGCCAAAGCGGCCGTATTGAGTGCCGAGAGCTTGCCAAACGACACTACGGAATCGGGCTCGAAATAACGCACCATACGATAGAGCAATCGACTCTGTTTCCGCAAGTTATAATTAATGTATTTCCGTTTGTCACGCAGTCGGGCGATGCGATAGATGGTATCATAGTCACGATTGGAGCCACTGTCATTGAGCACCTTGCGCATAAACTCGTACACAAAAGGCGAATGGATGCCGTATTGGCTCTTGCGTTGCCACAGGTATTTCAAATAACTCAACAACATAACTCATTCATATTGAACTTTTTGCAAGTAAAACACCGTTCGCCTCGGCTTAGGTTGCGTACTGTTTTGGATGATTTGAGAACCGTAAATAAGGAAACGATTGTCGTACCAAGGGGAGAGCTGTGCGAAATACTCGTCTTCCACATAATCGGCACCATAGATGGGTGTCAGTTTTTCTTCCTGCAGGTTCATCAAAACCTGACCTTGAGTATCAAAAGCAATGTATCTTAACCGATTATGATATGGGGAAGCCACCACCAACTCTTCAAAACACACCCCTTCTCCCGCATGGGGAAAGAGATCGTAAGTCAGCTCATTGTCAAACTTCACTGACTGCTGCCATTGCAGTTTTCCATTGGAGTCGAAGGCCAGTAGCACTTCGCTGAAAAAGTCATAGCCATCGAAAATGGTATAGGAGTATGGATAGCCACCATAATAACCGTAATAGCCATAATTCATGCGCGTCTCGGTGTGGTAATAAGGCATAAAAGCTTCCAGGGCGATGACAGTCAAATCGCCAAAATCAGTCAAACGGGGCGTAAGGAACTGGAAAGCAATTTCCGACAAGGTGGCGTTCTCTTTTTTTTGCTTCTTCAATCGTTCCTCACGCAAACGCACCCGATCGGAGGCAGTCAAGGCATGTTCTATCTCGGGCATATCCTTAAACAAATACACCTTACTATCGGGCGTTCCGTTAACAAAGCGCATCCACACCACGCCAAGGCTCTCCTTGTCGAAGTTCTCCGTCACTCCCTCAAGATTGACCTTACGGCCTGTCTCACGTTCCAATGTGCCAATGACGACAAGATGACGGCTTTCATCAAAACGGAAGCCCATGCGGCCCAAGGAAGCACTAGGGATGTTCTCGTAGCGATAGCTGCCTTGCAGTTCCCCAGTGGGTGAATAAAGCATGAACGAAGTCGACACGAAATGCTTGTTGTCATATTCCTTGGCGGCCACCACAAAACAGTGTTCTTTCTTGAAGGCACCAGTTTGAAACAATACGATGCTGCCCGATGAAGCAGGTGTCGCCATGCGGAATTGGCTGTTCGCCAAGTTGTAGAAATACAACACACCATTGCTAGCTTTATTGTTCACAGCCATCATCATCATGCCATTAACAACTTCAACTGACAACGGCACAGACTTTTCTGTCCATTTATTCCAGAAGGTCTGGTAACTACCACTCTCCTTGTCGAACGAGACCACAATGAAATCGAGTGTGTCGGCAGCTTTCTTGTTGCCGTCGTTGACGAAACAAAACGCCGCGTAGCGACCGTCGCTGCCAGAATCCATGAACTTCATTTTCTCAGGCAGGGGAATGAGGTCGCTGCGGGTTTCGTAGAGGGTGCTGTCAAGGCAGGCGAAACTCCACAGGCGGTGCTTCTGCTTGTCGGTCTTGTCGGTCTCATAGACCATGATGCCCTCAGCGTCGCCAAGGGTTTGGAAATGGCAACCTTGCTCCTTGTTCCAACGGTTCACCTCATAGCGCACAGGTTCCACCTGCTGGGCTGAGGCCCAACTGGCGAGGAGCAGGAGTGCTATGAGGATAATCTTTTTCATTTATATCAGGATTGCTTCGCAAGAAATCTGCCAAAAATCAGATTTTCAAAGATTTTAAAACCGATTTTTGACAGATTTCTTGTCCGCAGGACAATACCAATCAGAACTTTACGAACTTCGAAACTACCGTGCTGCCATTGGCATAGCGGAAGTTGACGAAATAGACACCGCTCTCAAGCTCGCTCACGTTGAGTTGGGCATTGCCAGCTGCAACATTCACCATGCTCACCTTGCGGCCAGTCATGTCGAAGACGCTGACTTGGGCGTCGCTTTCGAGGTTGAACGAAACCTGCTCGCGGGCGGGATTGGGATAGAGGCCAACCATCGTTGCCTCGTTCTCATTGACACCGACCATGTCTTGGCCAATCACTCTAACATAGTCGATTTCCCATGAAGCGGCGGCCTCATCGTTGCTAGTGTAGATGAAAGCAATGTAGAAGCTATGACTTGCAACGATATCAGCAACATCGAATACGCCAGACTCAACCCATTCATAGTTGCCTGTTGAATAATCAAAAGCATCGGTAATGTCTTCCCATTCAAAATCGCTGGGATCGCTTATGCCGTCGTAATCAGTAGAGATGGCCACACGCAGCGGGTCGCCGTCGAACTTCATGGCCGTGCTGAAATCAACCCAAATCTCATTAAAGCTTATTCCATTCGGAATCTCAACAAAGCCAATCAGCCAGTCTTCGTTTTGATGGGCAGCACCCTCAGCATAGCCGTTCATGTTGG
>Ga0310697_10001941_pt1 | contig 22830 bp, 17 predicted proteins | sample 172DNAGHGlowgp2_FD_203883 | JGI IMG/M metagenome (GOLD analysis project Ga0310697, IMG submission 203883) | Sheep rumen microbial communities from Palmerston North, Manawatu-Wanganui, New Zealand - 1728 DNA GHGlow gp2 (v2) (version 2) | ecosystem: Host-associated > Mammals > Digestive system >...
ATCAGTTTTCTGTCTTGGTTTACGCTTTCTTTTATCCGTGGCCGAAGAGTTCCTTCCTCCACAAGATCAACAGGGCGGCCGAGTATATCCTCCAGCTCGCACATCATGGCGGCGTGTTTCAACAAGCTTACGCCATCCCCGTCATACTGTACAAGCAGGTCCACATCGCTCAAAGGGGTTTCCTCTCCACGGGCATACGAGCCAAAAAGCCAAGCCTTCAATACAGGCTGTGTCTTGAAATAATCGGCCAAAACGGTATGCATCATAGGTATGCTCATGAGGGTTGTTTTTTGTTTGTTTCGATGTGCAAAGATACGCACTTTTTCCGACGCGGCCAAATTAAATTTCTCTATGTCGTGAAAAGTTTGTATCTTTGCACCGCATTTTGTGGAATCAAATAATAAATAACAGTAACATACAGATGAAAAAAGCATTTCTTACTATTGGCGCCATCGCTATCTGCGCCACCTCCGTGTTCGCACAGGAGGAGAAGAAAGAGGACGAGGGCTACAAGTTCGACACCGTCAAGGTGATCCCCGTCACTTCCGTCAAAGACCAGAACAATGCCGGCACCTGCTGGAGCTACAGCGGTATCGCCTTCCTCGAGGCCGAGCTGCTCCGCCTCGGCAAGGGCGAGTACGACCTCAGCGAGATGTACGTGGTCGAGAAGACCTACAACGACCGCGCCATGGCCGCCGTCCGCACCCACGGCGACGTCAGCTTCAGCCAGGGCGGCGCTTTCAACGATGTGATCTACTGCCTCAAACACTACGGCATGGTGCCCGACGAGGTGATGCCCGCCGGCGCCGCCTACGGCGACACCCTCTCCAACCACACCGAGCTCAGCGCCCTGACCGACCGCATGGTCGAGGCCGTGGCCAAAGGCAAACTGAAGAAACTGCAGTACAGCCCCGACGGCCAGCCCCTGTGGCTCAAAGCCGTCCAGGCCGTCCACGAGATCTACCTCGGCAAGATCCCCGAGAAGTTCAACTACAAGGGCGTCGAGTACACCCCCAAGAGCTTCGGCGAGAGCCTCGGCCTGAACCCCGATGACTACGTCAGCATCACCTCCTACACCCACCATCCCTTCTACGAGCAGTTCGTCCTCGAGATCCAGGACAACTGGCGCTGGGGCCTGAGCTACAATGTGCCCATCGACGAGATGATGGAGATCTTCGACTACGCCATCGACAACGGCTACACCATCGCCTGGGGTAGCGATGTCAGCGAGCAGGGCTTCCGCTACACCCGCAAGGGCTTCGCCGTCCTCCCCGCCACCGACGCTAAGTCGGCCACCAAGGTGGGTAGCGACCAGGCCAAGTGGAGCGGCATGAGCGCCAGCGACATCGCCGACGAGGCCGCCAAGCACCCCACGCCGCAGCGTTGGGTCAGTCAGGAGGAGCGCCAGCAGGCCTACGACAACTGGGAGACCACCGACGACCACGGCATGCTCATCTACGGCAAGGCCAAGGATCAGATGGGCAACGAGTACTACATGGTGAAGAACAGCTGGGGCAAGTACAACGGCGAGTTCGGAGGCAACTTCTTCTGCAGCAAGGCCTTCGTCCGCTACAAGACCATGAACATCGTGGTCCACAAGGATGCCATCCCCGCCGCCATCAAGGCCAAGCTCGGCATTGCCGACAGCGCCAAGGCTCCCGCCAAGAAAGGCAAGAGGAAATAATCAACACATCGGACATCCGAACTACAAAGGCTCCCCATCGGAGCCTTTTTTTGTGCTCGGTCATACTTGTCCTACGCCGATGTCTGGAAAATTGTGTATCTTTGCACTCCTCAACCAGTCGGCAATAAGCGACGGAACATGACGATAGACAAGCAGATATATAATATTGGCGGACGTGAGTGCACGTTTTTCTCCGCTGGAAAGGCTCAGACGGTCTTGGTGCAGGTGGTGAGCCCACGGCAGTGCGACGAACTCGACCGTCAGGTGGAGCTGATAGCATCCGCTGGCATCCCCTTTTTGCTGGCGGCGGTGCCTATTGTCGATTGGGAACTGGAACTCATGCCTTGGCCTGAGTTGGTCGTAAGCCGCCGTCCCGAGGTGGGGACCGGTGCTCAGGCAACATTGGATTATATCGTCGACAGTCTTCTACCTTACATCTGCGGTGGTGGCTGCCCTGCGACAAAGGCGCTGACGGATAACGCTCCGGTGGTCCTCGGAGGCTACTCTCTCGGCGGACTATTCGCCCTCTGGGCGGCACGCCAGACAGACTGTTTCGTGGCTGTCGCGGCGGCGTCACCGTCGCTTTGGGCCGGCGACTGGCCTGCCTTTGCCGACCAGCACCCCGTCAGGTCGCAGCGCGTATACCTAAGTCTCGGCGACCGTGAGGAGCACACCAAGAACAAGGCCATGGCTCGCAGCGGCGACCGCATACGTGGCGAATACGCTCGTCTGCAGGGGCAGATAGGGGCGTCCAACTGCACCCTCGTGTGGGAACAGGGTGGTCATTTCAACGATCCCGCGGGGCGTTTGGCACGGGCGTATAGGTGGTGCCTGACGGGCTTGACAGTAGGCCCCGTGGACAGGCATCCCGCAGCCCAATGTGAATAATAAACACCTTATTAATAATCAAAAGTCATGTACAAAAAGTCAAAACACACACGCGCGTTCCGCTTCCGGCGGTTCTGCCGTGAAGGGTGGGCGGCCTACAGTTCGATGCACCGCGAGGTGACCATCGGACGTTTGGCGGCTCGTGTGGCCGACTGCAGCCTGGCTAAAGGCGCCGCTACGGCGGCACTGGCGCTGGCCCTCTCGCACTCCACCTCCCTCATGGCACAGGACGACGGCCGCGAGACGCGGACCCTGCCCGAGATGCAGGTAACTGTCAGCGCCGACAGTCTCTTCGGCGCACCCGAGCCTGCGGCGGTCCTCTCCGCACAGCAACTTCAACAATCTTCTGTCCGGACCGTCGGCGACATACTGGCTATGTTGCCCGGTGTCGATGTGCGCACCCGCGGCGTGGGCGACGTGCAGGCCGACCTCTCCATGCGCGGCAGCACATTCGACCAGATGGTGGTGATGCTCAACGGCATCAATTTCACTGACCCGCAGACCGGACATTTCAATCTCGACCTGCCCATCGACATCGCTATGGTGCAACGTGTCGAGCTGCTCACCCCGTCGCAGCTCATGGGCCGCGGCATCGCCGCTTTCTGCGGCGCCGTGAACATCGTGGTCGACGAGGCCTATGCCGAACGGCTTATGGCCGACATTGGCTACGGCAGTCATGGCACCGTCAATGCCTCCATGCTCGCTACCCGTGCAGCCGGCCCATGGGCTGTCGCGGCTGCGGCCTCCTACCATCGCAGCGACGGCTACATGCCCAACACGGATTACCGCCATGGGAGTCTCTTCCTCCAGGCCGCACGCCACGCCGACGCCGACGACTGGCAGCTGCAGCTCGGCGGTCAGGCCAAGGGCTTCGGTGGGGCGGGGTTCTACAGCACCACCTACCCCGACCAGTACGAGGCTACACGCACCATCGTCGCCTCGGCGTTCAACGTGCACCGCTTTAGCCCCACGCTGCGGCTGGAGAGCGCCGTCTACGGTCGTCTGCACCGCGACCGCTTCGAGCTCTTCCGCGACGGCTATGCCGAGGCTCCATCTTGGTACACAGGCCACAATCACCACCTCGGCAGCAGCATCGGTCTCCGCAGCCGTATGGTGCAGAGGGTAGGGAAGGGCGAGCTCCTCGCCGGTGCCGAGCTGCGCCGCGACGGCATAAGAAGCAACGTCCTCGGTCTGCCCGACTCATCCCTCGAATCACCATTCTCGAAATCGGCCTCCCGCCTCTGTGCCAGCCTCTTCGGCGGTTACGGTATCGGCTTCGGTCCTCTGCGAGCCGAAGGCGGCGCCATGGTGCAGTACAACAGTATGTTCGGCTGCGACTACGGTCTGTCGGGCAGCGCAGTATACAACTTCTCCTACCTCAGCGTCCGCCTCGCCGCTTCGCGCACCTTCCGCACTCCCACATTCACCGACCTCTACTACCAGAGCCGCAACCATGTGGCCAACCCCGACTTGCGTCCAGAGGCGTCGACTAACATTGAGCTCGGCCTCAGCGGTCGGATGGGGAACATGGCGTTCAGCCTCGCACTCTACCGCCGTGCGGGCAGCGACATCATAGACTGGGTGCGCAGCGCCGACGAGGAGGTCTGGTATTCCATGAACCACACCCGTGTCGACGCCATGGGGGCCGACCTGTCTGCGACATACAGCCTCGACCCCTTCACGTTCCGTCTCGCCTATGCTTTCTGCCACATCGACAAGCACTCCGGGGCGCTTCTCTCGCAGTATGCCCTGGAGTACCTCAGGCACAAAGGGGAAGCCGCTTTCTCCGTCGATGTTACAAGCCACCTCCGCCTCAAAGCAGAGGTGCACTACCGTCTGCGCGATGGCTACTATGCCGACGGCGACGGTGTGGCCGTGCCTTACGGCGACGTATGGCTCGTGAATGCCTCGGCCGAGTATTCATGGCGCCATGCTACCCTCTATGTCGGCGGCTACAACCTCGGCGACGCTCTCTACCGCGACCACGGCGGCGTGCCGATGCCGGGCCGTACGGCGGTGGCAGGCTTGCGCCTGAGCTATTGAATCGAAGGCTTGGGAACCCTTATGGGAAACCACGAACGGACGGGCTGGTCGAGACCCAGCCCGTTCATGTAGTTATAAGTGGCCAGTCTCAGCGCCGCACCGACGGCGTCGATGTCATACCCGAATTGTCTGTCCGTCGCGCCATGTCCATCCTTCGTCTCGACTGGCAGCCAGTCCACCTCGTTGTTGCAGAAGGGGTTCGGGCGCTCTGAGACGCGCCGCGCCCCGTAGTGTTCAGGGTTGCGGCCCGAGGGTGAGTGGCAGGTCATGGCGTAGCGGTGCCAGAAAGCGCTCTGCACGATGCCTTCGTCGAACATGCGCCGCACGGTCTCTAAGGCGTCGACGGTCTCCTGCAGCGTCTCGGTGGGGAAGCCGTACATGAGGTATGTGTGGACCATGATGCCCGCCTGACGCAGGTAGCGGCAGGCATCGACGGTCTGGCCGATGGTGACGCCCTTGTCCATGAGCCTCAGCAGCCGGTCACTGGCTACCTCCAGCCCGCCGCTGACGGCCACCATGCCGGCGTCGGCCAGCAGGTCACAGAGCTCGGCAGTGTAGGCGCGTTCGAAGCGTATGTTGCCCCAGAAGCTCACCGTCAGGCCGCGCCGCAGTATCTCCTCCGCCACTTCGCGCAAGAGCTTGGGCGGCAGGGCCTCGTCGACAAAGTGGAACCCCGTGCGCCCGGTCTGCCGCACTATGCGCTCCATGTGGTCCACCACGGTCGCGGCCTTAGGGGCCCGGTAGTCGCCAATGTAGGGCAGCGTGGTGTCGCAGAAGGCGCAACGGTGCCAGTAGCAGCCCTGCGCCATCACCATCTTGTTCCACCGTCCTTGGCTCCAAAGGCGGTGCATCGGATTGCTCATCTCTGTGAGCGAGAGGTACTTGTCAATCGGAAGGTCGCTGAAGTCGGGACAGTGGTCGAGGGCCTCCATGTGGCCGTCGATGGACACCTCGTCGCAGAACTCATACAGGCGCGGCTCCTGCAGCTGGCGCCACTCGGTGTTCGGAAAGCCGCCTCCAAGCTCGACGCTGGCACGCGTGTGGGCTTTCAGCCACTGGCCGCAGCGCAACGCACCGTAGAGGCAGCCGGGGAAGGGTATCGTGATGCAGACCCTGTCGGGGTCTAAGTCCGACACATGGTCTTGTAATAGCTTCAGCATCAGGTGGTCGACGGGCGACGGCTGCTGCTGCAGCTCGCCGTAGAGGGGGTCGAAGGTGGGCGCGTCGTTGCTCAGATATTCGGCATAGCGCACCAGGTCGAAATGCGGGTCCACATGGTCGCGTATGTGGTCGGCGATGTCCTCTATGAAGAGGGTGGCCAGATGCTGCGCCTTGTCGGTGGTGCCGCTCACTCCGAACGACCACTCCAGATTGTCCTCGTCGAGCTGCGCGAAGCGTCCGCCCTCGGGCAGGAGCGAACGGTTGGCGATGCGCGGACCAAGGGTGTCGTCCTGTCCGCGCAGAAACCGCTTGACGGGTTCTATCAGGCGTGCCTGCTCCTCCAGCCCGATGCCCGCAAGGTAGTCGCGCGAGAGGACTCGGTCGGCGACTTCTATGCCGAGGTCGACCTGCCTCACCTCGTGACCCTCAGCCACATAGTACCCTTTGAGGTAGGCCGTGGCAGGGTAGGGGGTGTTCAGCTGCGTGAGCGGCGGTGTGAGTAGCAGTATTCGCATATTTCGTTCCCTTAAATCCTTGATGTCCCGTCCGTCATGTCCTCGCGGCATGCTTCCGTCCCGCAGGGCGGCATGCCTCCGACCCGCCTCCATCGGCTCGGTCGGCAGCGTGTTCGGTGGCAGCCCCTCTACCCCCTCTCTACCCCCTCTCTGGGTCCCCTCTACCCCCTCTCTGGGTCCTCTCTACCCCCTCTCTGGGTCCTCTCTACCCCCTCTCTACCCCAACTCTACCCCAACTCTACCCCCTCTCTACCCCAAGGTGGCCCCAAAGCGCGCCCGCAGAGGGCGTCGCCTCCTCAAATCACTCGTCCTTGTAGCCGGCGGCGATACGTGCGCGTTTGCGTTCTATTTCGTCGAGGATAATCTTGCGTATGCGGAGGTTGGTCGGGGTGATCTCGAGGTACTCGTCCTCGCGGATGTACTCCATCGCCTCCTCGAGGCTCATCTTGATGGCCGGACTGGTGGTCGACTTGTCGTCGGCGCTCTTGGAACGCATGTTGGTCAGGTTCTTGGCGGTGACGACGTTGATGACAATGTCGTTGCCCGGCCGCAGGCTTTCGCCTATCACCTCGCCGGCATAGACCTTGTCGCCCGGCTCTATGAAGAAGGGGCCGCGGTCCTGCAACTTGCTGATGCTGTACGCCGTAGCCTCGCCGGTCTCCTTGGCGATAAGGGCGCCGTACTTGTGGTCGTCCATGTCGCCCTTCCACGGCTGGAACTCCAGGAAGCGGTGCGCGATGATGGCTTCGCCGTTGGTGGCGGTGAGCAGCGTGTTGCGCAGACCTATGATGCCGCGGCTCGGAATGGTGAAGTCCAGCTGCACACGGTCGCCCTTGGTGTCGATGGTGCCTACCTCGCCCTTGCGGCGGGTGACGATGTCTATCACCTTGGAACTGAACTCTTCAGGCACCAACACGGTGAGCTGCTCCACGGGCTCGCACTTCTGGCCGTCTATCTCGCGTATGATGACCTTCGGCTGGCCCACCTGCAGTTCGTAACCCTCGCGGCGCATGGTCTCTATCAGCACGCTGAGGTGCATGATGCCGCGGCCGTACACCAGCAGCTGGTCCGGCGAGCCGGTCTCCTCGATGCGCATGGCCAGGTTCTTCTCCAGTTCGGCATAGAGACGGTCGCGCAGGTGGCGCGAGGTGACATACTTGCCCTCTTTCCCGAAGAAGGGCGAGTTGTTGATTGTGAAGAGCATAGACATCGTCGGCTCGTCGACTTTGATGGGCGGCAGGGCCTCGGGGGCGTCGGCGTCACAGATGGTGTCGCCAATCTCGAAGGCCACGTTCTTGTCCAGCTCCAGCAGCACGGCGCATATCTCGCCGGCCTCTATGACATTCTTGGTGCGCTCTTTGCCGAGGCCTTCAAAGGTGTAAAGCTCTTTTATCTTGGTCTTTATAAGTCCTCCGTTCTCCGTCCGCTTGGCCAGCGTGACGGTCTGGCCGGCCTGCAGGGTGCCGCGGTGCAGACGGCCCACGGCGATACGGCCCAGGTAGGAGCTGTAGTCGAGCGACGAGATCATCATCTGCGTGTTGCCTTCGGGCACGACAGGCGCAGGTATGTGCTCGATAATGAGGTCCATAAGGTACGAGATGTCCTCTGTTGGGGTCTGCCAGTCCTCGCCCATCCAGCCCTGCTTGGCACTTCCGTAGGCGGTGGGGAACTCCAGCTGGTCGTTGTTGGCGCCAAGGTTGAACATCAGGTCGAACACCGCCTCCTGCGTGGCCTCGGGGTCGCAGTTGGGCTTGTCGACCTTGTTCACCACCACTATGGGCTTCAGGCCCAGCTCGATGGCTTTCTGCAGCACGAAGCGGGTCTGCGGCATCGGCCCTTCGAAGGCGTCGACCACCAGCAGCACGCCGTCGGCCATGTTGAGCACACGCTCCACCTCGCCGCCGAAGTCACTGTGGCCCGGGGTGTCTATAATATTGATTTTGTATCCTTTATATCGGACGCTGACATTCTTCGAGAGGATGGTGATGCCGCGTTCGCGCTCGAGGTCGTTGTTGTCGAGTATGAGCTCGCCGGTCTCCTGGTTGTCGCGGAAGAGCTTGGCCTGGTGTAGCATGCGGTCGACCAGCGTTGTCTTGCCGTGGTCGACGTGGGCGATAATCGCTATGTTGCGGATGTTTTGCATATTATGTTGTTTACTAAAGAATTACACTATTATATATATGTTCGTGCGGTTTGCAAAAATACGCATTTTTCCTGAATTGGAGGTGTAATGCGCAAAAAAAGCGTCCGCAGCAGGGTAGGAGAGGGGTAAGGTGTGTGTTGAATGGTGGAAGCAGTAAGCGGAATGGCGAAAGGTGAGAAGTGGAAATTTCCCGTCTAATCGATTTTCTCGGCGTTCTGTGAGTCGGATCTATGTCGGGCTGGAGAACGTCGATTTTGGGCGATTTTTCATTGGTTACTTTTGTAAGCACGGGTGTCAAGCAAATCACTCGTTACAAATGTAATTTGGCCTGTTTTTAGTATTCTTACAAATGTAATCATGTTGATTTATGTACAACATGTTAAATTCTCTATGAAATAGTATATTATCTTATAAAATACACTGAATGCCTGTTATATAAATAATGATAATTCAAGTTATAATTAAGGTATATAAAGGTAAGATGGCTCGGGGCTGGATGATGTTTTATATTCATATATAAATACCATTATTTAAGCAATATAATGTATTAATAATAAAGTGATGGTTCAGTATATTGGTGTATTTACAAATGTAATCATGTTAATTTATTTTTCGTGGTATTGAAAAATTGTGTAATTTTGTAATCGGAATTGTTTGTTGGTTACAAATGTAAGATTATGATTGACAGGATAAATTTGATTTTAAGGGCCAAAAATATCACTGCAAGACAGTTCGCGGAGGAGATCGGCATCCAGCCGTCGGGTATGTCGCATATCCTGGGTGGCCGTAACAACCCCAGCCTCGATTTCGTCACCAAGGTGATTCGCCGCTACCCCGAGATCGACGCCAACTGGCTGCTGCTCGGACGTGGCGAGATGTATGCGGGCGCCGCCCCGGCGTCTGCCGACCGGCTGCCGGCCCCCGACGCCGCGTCGGAGCCGTCGCTGTTCGACGGCGTGGACAGTGAGCCCCACGGCCTTGTTGCTGCCGAGCTGTCGGTGGACCGGCATATCGTGGAGTCTATCAGGCAGATAGCCTCCCAGACCGAGTCGCCCTACGGCACCGCTGACGCGGAGGCCGGCGCCGATGCGGCGCGCTACGAGCCGTCCTATGTGGCCGTGCCGCCCGCAAGCGTCGCCGCGCCCGGGCAGCCGTCCGAAAGTCCGGCCCCGTCGGCTCCGCCGCAGCCGCAGGCCGCGGCACCGAAGGCGGACGTGGACCGGAAGCTCGTGAGTATGTTGCTGATATACAGCGACAACACCTTCGAGGAGTTCCGCCCGCGATAGCAAGCGGGATATATAGGAATAATTTTTTACTATATAGTGCAATAAGTCGTCCGGTGCTGCGTTAACATGGAAACATATATTATAATGTCTAACCAACACACGACGAGATGAAAAGTATAGCTATCCTCACTGGCGGCGGTCCCGCCCCCGGAATGAATACCGTGGTGGCCTCGGTGGCCAAGACCTTCCTGCGCGACGGTTTCCGCGTCATAGGACTGCATGGCGGCTACAGCGCCCTCTTCACCGACAAGCCCCGCATGCAGGACCTCGACTTCCTGACTGCCGACGAAATCTTCAACAAGGGCGGCAGCATCCTGAAGATGAGCCGTTTCAAACCGACCGACGAGGACTTCGCACAGCGTTTCAACCTCAAGTTCTTCACCGACAACGAGGTGAAGCTGCTTGTCACCGTCGGCGGCGACGACACCGCCTCGACGGCCAACCGCGTGGCCAAGTTCTTGGCCGAGAAGCACTACCCCATAGCCAACATCCACGTCCCCAAGACCATCGACAACGACCTGCCGCTCCCCAACTCGAGCCCCACCTTCGGCTACAACAGCGCCAAGGCACAGGGCTGCGTCCTGGCTACGGCGGTCATGGAAGACGCCCGCACCAGCGAGAACTGGTTCGTGGTCAGCGCCATGGGCCGTTCCGCCGGCCATCTGGCTCTCGGCATCGCCGGCGCCTGCCACTACCCCATGGTCGTCATCCCCGAGTTCTTCAACAAGACCGAAATCACCGTCGACAAGATTATCAACATGGTTGTCAGCTGCATCGTGAAGCGCAAGCTGATGGGCATCAACTACGGCGCCGCCATGATCTCCGAAGGGGTCTTCCACTCGCTCTCCGACGAGGAGATTAAGAACAGCGGCATCCACTTCAGCTACGACGAACACGGCCATCCCGAGCTGGGCAAGGTGTCCAAGGCTCACATATTCAACGACCTGCTGGAGCGTAAGGTGAAAAGTCTCAACCTGAAGGTGAAGAGCCGCCCGGTGGAAATCGGCTACGAAATCCGCTGCCACACCCCCATCGCCTTCGACCTCACCTACTGCTCGCTGATGGGTATGGGTGTCCACACTCTCTTCGGTCAGGGCTGCACGGGGTGCATGGTCTACGTCGACCAGCAGGGCAACGTCAGCCCGCTGTACCTCAAAGACCTGCAGGACCCGCTGACCGGCAAAATCCCGCCCCGTCAGGTCAACGTCGAGAGCAACAAGGTGATGTCGTACGTCAACGACATCATGGATTATATCACCCCGGCCGACTACGAGGCCGCCAAGAAGTACCTGCCCAACCCAGAGGAGTATGACTTCAAGAAGATTCTCGGTTGGTAGCATAATCGGGAGCAAATCAGCCAAAAAGACTACGGGACATGGGACCCTCCTGGCCGTGTGTCTCGTAGTCTTGGCGGCTTGCTGCCTCGCCGCACCCTCTTTTGGCCAGACCAAGGCGCAGCTGGAGAAAGACAAGGCCAAGGTGGAACAGGAGATCAAACGCCTGAACGGCGACCTGGCCAAGGCCAAGAAGAACAGCAAGAGCGGGCAGCAGCAGCTGAAACTCGTGGAGCAGAAGATCGCACAGCGTACCAAGCTGATAAACACCATCAACGGTCAGATGAACCTGCTCGGCATCCAGATGGAGCAGACCCAGGACAGCATCTCGCGTATGCGCACCCAGGTGGACAGCCTCAAGCAGGAATACGCCCATGTGGTGAAGACCCTCTACGGCGAACGCGGCAACCTCGACCGCCTCGTGCTCCTGCTCGACACCAAGAGTTACAACTACGCCTATCTCCGCACCAAGTACTTCCGTGACTATAGCCGCTACCGCCGCCGTCAGGCTGCCTTCATTCGGCAGAAGGAGGACGAGCTGCGCGACGTGGGGGTCGAGCTGGCACGCCAGCAGCAGGAGAAGACCACCCTGCTCGTGCAGGAGAAGCGCCAGAAGGACGAGCTCGCACGCGAGCAGCGTCAGCGTCAGCAAAGCCTCAAGCAGTCCAAGCAGCAGGAGAAAGACCTGCAGGCCCAGATAAGCCGCAAGGAGAAGCAGAAACGTCAGCTGCAACAGCAGATACAGAAGATTATAAACGAGGAGATTGCCAAGGCCAACAAGCAGAAATCCTCCGCGGGCAGCGGCAAGGCTTCGTCGGCCGACGTGGCTCTCTCCAACGACTTCGCGTCGAACAAGGGGCGTCTGCCGTGGCCGGTGTTCTACTCCAAGGTGGCCCGCGAATACGGCCGCTACACCCACGAGTCGGGTGGTCAGAACATGAACAACGGCATCGACCTCGTGTGCAAGTCGGGGACCGCCGTCCAGTGCGTCTTCGATGGCAAGGTGAGCCGCGTCTTCATATGCCCCAACGGCACCAAAGGCATCATCGTCCGCCACGGCGAGTACATGTCGGTCTACGCCAACATGGGTTCTGTGGCCGTGGCCGAAGGCAGCGTCGTGAAGACCAAGCAGAACCTGGGCACCGTATACACCAACTCCGACGGGAGTGCCGAATTCAGCTTCCAGCTGTGGAAAGGCACCGCGTCGCTCAATCCCAGGACATGGCTGCGATGAGCCTTGGCGACGAAGCGTCGGTGTGCCGTGGCGCAGCCCCAACGGCCGGGCAGCAGTCTGCCGCCCAGCGGCGGTTCGTGTTCTTCGTCAGCGACGCCCACTTGGGCAGCGGCGCCGACAGCCGGCGCCGCGAGGTGGAGCTGTGTGGCTTCCTCGACAGCATAAAGCCGCTCTGCAGCAAGTTGTTCCTGCTGGGCGATATGTTCGACTTCTGGTTCACATACCGCCATCTGGTGCCGCGCGGCCACGTGCGGCTGCTGGGCAAGCTCGCCGAGCTGGCCGACGCCGGCGTCGAGGTCCATTTCTTCATCGGCAACCACGACATGTGGCTCTTCGACTACCTCGAGGGCGAATGCGGCGCCGTGATGCACAGCGAGCCCGAAGTCCTCGCCATCGGCGGCCGCCGTTTCCTCATAGGCCACGGCGACGGGCTGGGCCACACCGACCGCGGCTTCGACTTCATCAGGTCGGTATTCCACAACAGGTTCAACCAGCACCTCTTCGCCCTCCTCCCGGCGGCTCTCACCTTCCCCGTGGCTCGGCGCTGGAGCGACAGCAACAAGCGCAAGCATGAGCGCGAGGACGCACAGCACTATCTCGGCGACGACCGCGAAGGCATCGTGATCTACTGCCGCGAGCGCTTGCAGCACGAGCATTTCGACTTCTGCGTCTTCGGCCACCGGCATACTCCGCTCGTCATGCCCCTCGGCGAGGGGTGCACCTATGTCAACACCGGCGACTGGCTGACCCACCGCACCTGTGTCCGTTTCGACACCCAGAGCGGACAGATGGATCTCTATGAGTACACAACCGACTGCTGACCTCCTTTTCCGCAACGCGCGGCCTTCCGATGTCGACGCCATCATGTCGCTCGTGCAGAGGCGCATAGAGTGGATGGACGCCCAAGGGCTCCACCAGTGGAACGAGACAGACTACTTCGGCCGCTATCCGCGGCGCTACTGGCAGGACAATATAGGCCGTTTTTTCGTCGGTCTGCGCGGCGCGTCGGTCGTGGTGGCCATAGCCTTGTATGAGAGCGATATCCGTTGGGAGGGCACCGGCGCCACCGGGCCGGCTTTCTACCTCCATCATCTCACCACCGACCTCTCCGCCAAGGGCGCCGGGGCGGCTATGATGCTCTATGTGGAGCGCTACGCTGCTGCCCATGGCGTCACTACCCTGAGGCTCGACTCGGCCGTGGGCAACGAGGTCCTCGAGCGTTACTACTCGGCGCTCGGCTACCGCGAGCGTGGCCGCTGCCAGGACCGTCTGTACCACGGCATACTGCGCGAAAAACGGTTGGCAGTGTAGGCCGGCGGACGGAAAATAATGTAAAATGTCATTGGTATATTGGAAAAGTTTCGTATCTTTGTAGTCCGATATTATTCGGAAAAGTCATACAAAAACCTAAAAAACAAGATAATATGGTAAAAGTAGCCATCAACGGCTTCGGCCGTATCGGAAGAATGTCCTTCCGTGCCATGCTTGCCCACCCCGAACTCGAGGTGGTCGCTGTCAATGACCTCACCGATGCCAACACCCTGGCATATCTGTTCAAATATGACTCCGTCCACGACAACTTCGACGGAGAAGTGCACGCCGAGGGCGACTGCCTCGTGGTGAACGGCAAGAAGGTGAAAATCTATGCCGAGCGCGACCCGCAGAACCTGCCTTGGAAAGAACTCGGAGTGGACATCGTCGTGGAGAGCACCGGTCTCTTCAAGAAACGCGAGCAGATGATGAAGCACATCAACGCCGGCGCCAAGAAGGTCATCCTCACCGTGCCCGCCAGCAAGGCCGAGGACGTCGACGCCACCGTCGTCATGGGTGTCAACGACAACGTGCTGACCAAGGACACCGTCCTCGTCAGCAATGCCAGCTGCACCACCAACTGCCTCGCCCCCGTCGCCAAGGTCCTGAACGACAAGTTCGGTATCAAGCGCGGCCTTATGAACACCGTCCACAGCTACACCAACGACCAGAAGATCCTCGACCAGCCGCACAGCGACCTGCGCCGTGCCCGCGCCGCCGCCGTCTCCATCATCCCCACCAGCAGCGGTGCCGCCAAGGCCGTCGGCCTGGTCATCCCCGAGCTGAAAGGCAAGCTGGACGGCTTCGCCATGCGCGTCCCCACTCCCGACGGCAGCGTTGTCGACCTCACCGCCGAGCTCAACTGCACCGTCACCAAGGAGCAGATCAACGCCGCCATCAAAGAGGCCGCTGAAGGCCCCATGAAAGGCATCCTCCAGTATGTCGAAGAGCCCATCGTCAGCATCGACATCATCGACAACACCCACAGCAGCATCTTCGACAGCCTCCTCACCCAGGTCATGGACGGCAACTTCGTGAAGATCGTCAGCTGGTATGATAATGAGAAGGGCTACAGCACCCGCGTCGGCGACCTCGCCGCCAAACTGGCCAAGCTCCTCTGATTATGATATTGGAAAATAAGGTAGCAATCGTGACCGGTGCCACTCGTGGCATCGGTCACGCTATTGCTGTACGGTTCGCAAAGGAGGGCGCCTCCATAGCTTTCTGCGGCCGCAGCCGCAGCGACGCCATGGTGGCGGTCGAGCAGGAACTGAACGCTTTGGGGGTGACGGCCAAAGGCTACGTATGCGACGTGGCCGACTACCAGGCGGCTCAGGACTTCGTCAAACAGGTCGTCGCCGACTTCGGACGTGTGGATATTCTGGTGAACAACGCCGGCATCACCGACGACAGCGCCGTAAAGCGCATGTCCGAGGAGCAGTTCGACCGCGTGATGCGGACCAACGTGCGCAGCGTCTTCTGTATGACCAAGGCCGTGCAGCCGCATCTCTGGCGTCAGGGCCACGGCACCATCGTCAATATCGGCTCTGTCGTAGGCATAGCCGGCAACTACAACCAGGCCAACTACGCCGCCTCCAAGGCCGCCATCATAGGCTTCAGCAAGAGCTGCGCCAAGGAGTTCGCAGCACGCAACATCCGTGTCAACGTCGTCGCACCGGGATTTGTAGAGACCGAGATGACCGCCGATATACCCCGTGAGCTTATGGACACATGGTGCAGCCGCATCCCCATGAAACGGCCCGGCACCGTCGACGAGGTGGCTCAGGCGTGCCTGTTCCTGGCCAGCGACATGTGCCCCTACATCACCAGCGTCGTCCTCCCCGTGTGCGGCGGCATGGAAGACGCCTGAAAGTTGAAAATTGAAAGTTGAGAATCACGTTGCCCATTAACCCCATTAACCCCATCAAACCCATTAAGCCAATCATTCTGGCCTTCGTCCTGCTCCTCGCCGCCTGCGGCGGTCCGCAGCGTCAGGCTCCTGCCACCGACACCGTCGTCGACGACTACGACCGTGTCGTCGTCATCCCGTCATGCCCTCAGCGCGTGGTGAGTCTCTCGCCGGCGGTCACGGAGATTATGTTTGCCCTCGGGGCCGACAACCTCCTCGTGGGGCGCACCGATTTCTGCACCTATCCCGCCGAGGTCGAGGCGGTACCCTCTATAGGTGGCATCAGCAACCTCAACATCGAACGTATCCTCTCCCTCTCCCCCGACCTCGTCGTCAGCGGCTCCATGGTGGGCAAGAAAGCTACCGACCAGATGGACCAGATGGGTGTGCCTATGGTGTGCGTGATTGAAAAACCTCGCTTCGACGCCCTCTACGACAACATCACGGCCATAGGCCGTCTCGTGGGCAAAGAGCATGAGGCCGACTCGCTGAACGCGTTGATGCGTGAACGTGTCCGTGCGTTGGACACTGACACAGTCAACCATCCAAACAATCAAACATTGCCGAAAGTCTACTATGTCGTGGGCTTCGGCCCTGGCGGCAACTTCACCGCCGGGGGCAACACCTTCATCAACGACATCATCCGCATGGCCGGCGGCCGCAACATCGCCGAGAGCATACAAGGCTGGAACTACAGCCTCGAAGCCCTGATGAAGGAAAACCCCGACTACATCATCGTGCGCCGCGAGGACAGCGCCGCCTTCTGCGGCATGAAGCCCTACAACACCCTCGACGCCGTACGCCGTGGACACGTCATCGGCATCGAAAGCGGCACCTTCGACCTCCAGGTCCCCCGCAACATCGACGCCATCCTCCACCTCCGCCAGCGCATGGGCCAAAGCCCCGTACAAGGCCAATAGCACCCCGCGCCGTCAAGCCGCCTCCACCCCTCCCCGCAGACGCCACGGACACAATACAGCTATTATGGGTATATGGTAAGTATATGGCAGGTATAGGGTAGGTATATGCCCTCTCTGGGCCCTCTCTGGGCCCTCTCTGGGGCCTCTCTGGGGCCTCTCTGGGGCCTCTCTGGGGTAAGTATATGGTAAGTATATGCTAATCTATGGTAAAAAATACCACGGCGATTCAACCTAAATGGATCGGCAAAATGTATTCGGTCTTTTGGATAAACAGTCCCCAGTTAATTCCAATATCGTTAATTGCCATAGTTTATTGTCTATTCCCGGCGAGAGCAAGCGGCACTCCAAAACAAAGCGATTGCGCGAAGCATTTATTCCATTGTTAATGGCCACAAAAAGTAAGTTGATGGTGGCCAAAGTTGAACCAAAGGGGCGTGAACCACAATGTCTGTCCCTATGGTTTATAAATATTTAGTACCGAATTCTGAAGTAGTCGAGCAGTTTCTTGTAATAGTCCTGTGGTTACGACTTTAATAAGTCCATTATGCATAGAACCAACAAGACTATCAACGTATTGCTCTCTTTTTACAACCATATAATTTCATTTTTTTGCCTTTTTGGGCCACTTTTTGGAATGCAAAGGCACAACAAATTTTCAAACTGGCAAAATAAAATTCACAGTTGAGCATTTTGCGCTGCATTTCGATAAGCCAAATGTCCCAAACCAAGCTTTTTCGCTGTAATGTTTTTATGTATAGGTGCTCAAAGCCTGCAAGCAGGCAGGCTTGAGTTTTGGAATGGCGAGGAAATGCCCATGTGCAATGGAACGTTTTCGCTAAGCCGAATGCAGACAAGCTTGCTTGTATGCTGAGGCGAGAAAACGACTAATGAAATAGAACCAAGAGGCAACTCTTATATATCATTGGGAAAGATAGATGAACGTCTGCCTTGTTCGTGGCTTTTTCCTGTCTTCTATGCGGGTTGTTTGTACCCTCTTTGGGATTAATGGTTAAAAACAGGAAAAGTTATCAACAGTCTTCTCGCGGGCGTACGCGCGATATTATCTTCGCGCACCCATGCGCGCGAGGAATCAGCACCGTTGTTAATAACTTGTTTTTGACTCTATTGAAAAAAATCGTATCTTTGCAAACTGGATATGAAATAGTGTCATACCAAAATTATCAAAAATTTCATGAATATGAGATTTAAATTAAATTCTGAACAACTGATTAAGAGCCTTTCGGTGTTGTCAGCATCGTTGAGCCAGAGTACCGTTACTATGCCGGTGATTGACTGTTTCAAATTCGAGACGCACTCGACTGGACGCTCACAGACAATAACCGATATTGCAAGTGAGCGCGTCACAGCAATTGAAATGCCGACGATCGAGTCGTTTGCGGGTCCTGTTCCCTCCCGCCTCGTCGGGTTCAACGAAGCTCGCTGCGAACATGAGCATTCCGGGACGGTACATTTTTACATCAACGACGACCTTTTCAAATGTGTATGGAATGACAAAAACAAATATTTACCCCTATTGCGACAGTATGAATCGGTTATAGGTCCGGATTTCTCCCAGTATGTCGATATGACGTATGACGAGCGTTACTACAATGCATGGCGCAACCGAACGCTAACAGCCGAATGGCAGTCATACGGCATAAACGTCATTCCAAATGTCACGTGGTCGCTCCCTGACAGTTACGATTATAGTTTTTCCGGCATTCCAAAACATTCTGTTATTGCGGTAAACTGCACAGCCATCTATGGTCACAATCTCTCACGATATTTATGGCGGAAAGGATACGAAGAGATGATGCAAAGACTCGAGCCACGATTGATAATTCGATATGGAGATAAAATGCCGGAGGAAAACGAAGCGATAAGTGTCTATTTCCCGAACGAACGACTACAAAGGCTCCGAATGTTGCCAAGAAAACAACGCATACGCAAATCCACATTAATGTCCAACCAATTAAATCTTTTCAACTATGGGCGGTAACGGTAGTTTTTTTAGCGGAGTCCTCAATAGTGAAGCAGGAAGGGCTTATGAAACCGTGTATTGCATTGATGACAATACGATTGTATTGGAACAAAAGGACAAGCATAAAGGCATCAAGTTGCCCGAAGAAAGTCACACTCCTAACAGATATTATGTGGCATTCCGTAAAGACGGCAAAGATGTGAAAAGTATTGCTAAATATGGAGCCGATGGAAAGAAGATATGGGAAATCCATACCAACGAGCACAATGGCATCAAACCACACTTCCATTACTGGTACGGAACAGGACAAGAGGAGAAAGGACATCCTTTGACTTCAGAGATGCGCGATATACTCAACCGAATAAGAAACCTCAAATAGCAAATACAATGAAAGCAGAATATGTTAAAACAGATTTAGCAGGATTTCCATACAATGCCGCTTTTCCACCCTCACCTTCGCAGTATGGCAATGACTACCACGGCTATCGTACATACAATGAAGAGTCGTTCTTCTATGAGTTTGCCGTGCAATATTATGACCTTTCTTTCCGCTACAACGGTAACTATTACTACATTATGCAGCGCGACAACAAAGCATACCTTACGGATTCCGAGTTCAAGGATAAGCTTGAAGAATTCGATAACGGCAATGCTTTATTACGGCAACTAAAAATCGAAGGGCGACCGTTAATCGGAATAATCAACGATGTCGAAGACATCGATTTCTGGTAACATAAGAGGGCGCGTCAAGCGCCCTCTATTATTGTGATTTATTCGGGGAATAGTTGATTGCGCTATTCCATCGTGATGACCTTGGTGCTTTCCTCGCCGAACTGGCTCACCACACGGACAGCCACCTTGCGGCCTTTTTCGTAGGGAATGGGCTCGCTGCGGAAACCATATAGGGTGTCCCACAGTTCGTCGGCCATCTCGATGCGCAGGGTGCGTTCGGCTTTCTTTTTCACCAGCGCCGAGGCAGCTGTCGAAAGGCCCTTGCGCCAGGCTTCGAAGTCCTTCTTGTCTCCGCCGCAGAAGTGCATACTGCGCACTACGAACATCTGTCCGTTGTAGTCGCTGTCCAGTTCCCAATAGGCGATGTCCTCCACCGATCGGGCTTTCACATCGTCGCGGATGGGGTCATAGATGTCGAGACCACGAATCTCTACATGGCAGCTGTCGTCCGCGTCCCTGACCAGCGCGATGTCTGGCTCGCCAATGGTGATGAACGAGCCCGCCTTGCTGTCTTTCTTCAGCAGGCCATCCTGCATCAGATCGTCGTGCATACGCACTTTACTGACGGTGAACTGGCCGAGGTTGTAGTCACGGTCGTTGATGGTGTCCTCGAACGAGAAGCCCAGCAACACCAGCCACGAGGCACCTTCCTGCAGCTTGGTCTCGCGAAACTCCTGCACCGCTTTGTTCACAGCCAGCCGACTGACGGTGCCGAACTTGGGACCGATGTGGAAGTAGACCAGCCGCTCGCGGCCTTCTTCGTCCTTGTATATGCCACGGGCGTTGAGGTAGGGGTTGCTGGTGGCCTCCACACTGGTAAAGGTAGCCTGCTGTGTGCGGTCGCCGTTGCGAATGCCGTTGGCCCGCAGGTGGTCGAAGATGCGCTGCTGGAAGTGCAGGTCTTCGTCGGCCTCGCCGGCGATGTGGCCAAGGTCGTCGGGGTTGGTGACCACATAGCTCTGCAACGTCTCCACCGTAAAAGGTCCGCTGACGCGGAGACGCTTCTTGTCTTCGATGGGTTGGTCGTAGAGCACCTCTTCCTCGGCAGGCTCGTTGTTGGCCAAACTCTTGAGGGTGATGTGGGGCACCTTCTTGTAGACGAACCCTTGCCGTATGTCTGGCATTGCGCTCTTGTCAAACAATTCATAGTATGGGTACACCGCCGTGGTAAGGCGTTTCTTGGCGATATTGAGGGCGATGCGGCTGGTGTCGATAGTAATCCACCGCCGCCCCCATTGCTCCGCCACGTAGGCCGTAGTGCCACTGCCACAAGTAGGATCAAGGACCAAGTCGCCAGGGTCGGTGGTCATCAGGATACAGCGTTGGATTGCCAGTTCAGCTGTTTGTACTACATATTGCTTTTCTGTGAATGTACCTATTATTGTATCCTGCCATACATGGTCTATTTTCATCAAGGAAAAATCATCCTCATATAATTTATATGACAGTACTTTCTTTAGAGCTACAACCCTTTTTAAATCTACTAAACGTTGCATACCTACAGGGTAACTAGCGGCCCAATGTCTACCTGGGGATGGATTGTATATTTTACCTTCGAATTCAAATGGAGTCGGTTTCTCACTCGAACCCTGTCTTGATATGTCAGCAGCTCGAAACATCCTTCCTTCTGGAATATTGCCAGAAGTGAGTTCTTCTTTTGTCAAACGTCTCCAAGTACCGTCAAGATTCTCTATACAATTGTAGGTTCCACCATCGGTTCTTTCTGTTCGCTTTATAAATAATTGTCTGTATTTTGTTTGCTCCTTTTTCTTTCCATACCAAATAATATAATCATGGGTAGAACCTAAATAATTTGATTTAATTGATGCTGTTTTTGCAAATGTGATCAAACTCACAAAATTCTCACTCCCAAACACCTCGTCCATAATACAGCGGACGAGATGGACGTTCTCGTCGCTTATCTGCACGAAGACACTGCCGCTTTCGCTGAGCAGTTCACGGGCCAGGACGAGACGGTCGCGCAAATAGCTGAGGTAGCTATGGATGCCCAGTTCCCACGTGTCGCGGAAGGCCTTGATCATCTCCGGCTCACCGCTGACGTTCTGGTCGTTGTCCTTCACGTCGCGGCTGTTGAGTTTCATCTGCCAGTTGCTGCCGTACTTGATGCCGTAGGGCGGATCCATATAGATGCATTGCACCTTGCCGGCCATTCCCTCACGTCCCAGCAGCGAGTTCATCACCAGCAGCGAGTCGCCCTGAATGAGACGGTTCTTCCACTTGTCGGTGTGGCGGTAGTATTCGGTGACACGGGCCAGTTCGTCCTCCACCACATTGGTGGCCTCGAAGCCCTCGTGGTCGAAAAGCGACACCTGCTCGTCGACACGCTTCTGCTCGTGGATGCGGTAGAGGTTGTTGATGAGCTGTTCGGGCTGTATCTGCTCGTGGACATAGAGGCTGCGGATGTCCACGCGTAGGTCGGCACGTTGGGTCTGCTCGTCGTCGTTGCCGTATTTGCCCAGCCAGAAAAGTTCGGGGTCACGGCCTCGGTCAAAGTCGTGGCGGAAGGTGTCGTAGCTGCTCTTCTGCTCGCTACCTACGGCACCGGCTTCGCTGCCTGCCAGCTCGGTGGTGGGGATAGTGGCACGGGTGGTATTGTCGTGGCGGATGGCGTCGACGGGTTTGTGTATCTTGCTCATAGTTGTTGTATTTTCTTGTTGAGGATGGAACGAATGTTATCGATGTCGCTGACCTCGACGAAGTGCCAGCGGCCGTAGGTGCCAATATTATTGGCGGCGGGCAGCCAGTAGTGCTCGGTATAATAGCGCTTGGCATCCTTGTTTCCCAAGCGGTCGTTGCTGAAACCGCTGATTTCGATGACGAGGTTGACCAAGTCGCCTTGTTGTGTCAGCACCTGGGCGATAAAGTCGGGTGCATAGCGGTGCTCTTTGCCATTCACCCAATAGGGGATGCAAAAGCCGAGGAAATGGTTCTTCACATAGCTCTGCACCTGCGGCATTTCCTCCAGCACTTTGGCGGCACGCTGCTCCCAACTGTCTGTGTCGGCCACCACGAAATTGACGTGGCTCTTCACTGTGGGATAGACCTCCTTGGAGGTGCTGCCGAAGACGTGGGCGGTGCTGCCCTCGGGATTATAGTAGTTGAGTATGGCGGTGATACGCTCATCGGCACAGTTGGCTTTGCGGATGCCCTCGTAGATATTTTCCGAGGTTTCTTTGTCGTCCCAGAAAAGCACCAACCGACGCTGTTCGGCCGAGCCGTCGCCACCCAGCACCTCGATCTGGGTGTCGTACCATTGTCGGACAATGTCGCGCAGCGGTCCGAAGAGCTGGAACTGACGTCCTCCTTCGGCATCGGTGAATTTGTTGTGGATCAGCCGACGTGTCAACTCGTAAACCACCTGTGCATCGCGCAACTGGCGGTAATCGCTCTTGAGTACTATGCGCTGGCTATCGACAGCGGTACCAAGTGTGGTCTCGGTGGGTATGTCGTTAAAATTTAGGCGGAACTTATAGTGCCCGGTGTAGTCGGCACGAAGTTCACCGTCGGGGGTGCTGCTGCGGTAGCCCTCGATATTCGGGAAGCGTATCTCATAGTCTTTACGTTCGGCAAGGGCTCGGATGGTAGTCTTTGGTTTAGGTGCTACTGGCGGTGGCGTGGCACCTCCACGGAATGTCTTGAACGGTACACCGATGATATGGGCGTACTCC
>Ga0310697_10001942_pt1 | contig 22825 bp, 18 predicted proteins | sample 172DNAGHGlowgp2_FD_203883 | JGI IMG/M metagenome (GOLD analysis project Ga0310697, IMG submission 203883) | Sheep rumen microbial communities from Palmerston North, Manawatu-Wanganui, New Zealand - 1728 DNA GHGlow gp2 (v2) (version 2) | ecosystem: Host-associated > Mammals > Digestive system >...
GTCACCGAAACGAGCAAAGAGTCGTGCACATAAACGCTCACGTTCTCGATGGCTTTGCCGTTTTCGTCCTTGCAGTAGCCTTGGATGATGGCATGTTCTTGTGCCAAGGCTTGAATGACGATACCGAGAAGCAATAACAATAGCGTAATCTTTTTCATGTTGCAGTTTTTTTTGAATAATCTGATGGACAAAAATAGAGAATAATTTGGTTCAATAAAAAAAATGTGTATTTTAAAGCGAATTTTTCTTTTTAATATGAATAAATGTAAGAAATTTCTTCCAAAACATAATGAGTATGAAATAAAAGATTTATTTTTGCGCTATGAATGCGGTAATACGGGAAATATTATATACGGAAGAATATAAGGCGTACTATAACAGTTTGGCTGCACGAGTTCAGACAAAATATGATTATGTCGAACAAATTATCAGAACGCAATATATTGTTAGCGAGAAGTTTATAAAGCATTTGGGCGATACGGATTTTTACGAGGCGCGTGTTTCGGTGGGTACAAATGAATACAGGACTATCCTTTTCGCCATCGAAACTCGGAGCTTTATGGAGAGCAAAAGGGTGTTGTTTTTGAACTCGTTTCTAAAAAAGGACAACAAGCAATACAAAAAGGAAATAAAAACCGCCGAAAGAATTTTGGCAAAATACATAAAGGAGGAAGAACAATGATCAGGTTAGATGAAAACAAATTGGCAGGCTTGACCACTTCGTCGGATCATCTTGACGAAAAGTATGGCAAAACAGGCTCGCAGAGCCGTGAGGAGTTTGAGGCCAAGGCTGAAGCTTGGTACTATGCCGAGTTGCTAAAATGTGAGCGTAAACGTCAAAAAATGACCCAGCAGGAATTAGGTGATAAAATTGGCATGAAACGCGAATATATTTCGTCTCTCGAACAAGGAAAAACTGATATGCAGCTTTCAACATTTGTGTTGATTGCCAATGCGTTGGGACTAAGGTTTTCGTTAGTTGTAGGATAAAATCAATTAATATGACCGCTTTCGATTTCTTCAATATCATCCGCTCGATTCCGAAGACCCTGCGCTTCAACCTGCATTATTTCCCGTTGAAAACGGCGTTGAAGCTGCCCGTGGTGGTGTCGCACCGCACCTATCTGCGTGAGCTGCATGGCAAGGTGGAGCTTCCCGAAAAGGTGGAGCGTGCAATGATTAAAATCGGCTTTGGTGATGTGGGTCACTACGACCGCAAACGTTCACACGGTATCTGGCAGGTGAGCGGCACGGTCACTTTTGGCGGTAAGGCGAGCATCGGGCATGGCTCTAAACTATCGGTGCGTGGTCATCTAAGTCTTGGTGCTGACTTTAACATGACGGCAGAAAGCACCATAGTTTGCGCCAAGGAAATCCGTTTCGGGCGCGACTGCCTCCTCAGTTGGGACATCCTCGTGATGGACACCGACGAGCATCCATTATATAACAAGGAAAATGAACGCATCAATCCCGACAAGGCCATTATTGTTGGCGACCATGTCTGGATTGGGTGCAAGTGCGTGTTATTAAAAGGCACGGAAGTGTCTGACAATACGGTTGTTGCGGCAGGCACGCTGCTGACCTCATCCTTCAGCGGCGAGCATCAAGTCATCGGCGGCAACCCACCAACTGTCCTCAAGCACGATATCCGCTGGGAACATTAGTTTATGGGATTGCCTAACGGCAAGAAATGCTTTGTATTCAACGTAGTTAAATCTGTCAAAAATCACATCAAAATATAATAAAAATCAATTTAGATTTGTAGGGCTGTCACATTGTGGCAGCCGCATTGAAATAACCGATTTGCGGCTGCCGTTGTACGACAGCCCTACAACCCTTGCCATAATGGTCAAAGGAGATTTTGAATGATTATAATAATAGATTTTTGAACGATTTCTGCCTGAAGGGCATCCCATTACAAAGCGTCAATGACGGTGCAGAGATTCTCGAAGATTTGTGGGATCTCGCCCACGCCGTTCACCGGGTGCAGGTTGTCCTTGCCTTCGTAGAAATCGAGCACGGGGCGCGTCTTGGCCTCGTATTCCACAAAGCGGTGCTTGATGGAGTCAAGGTTGTCGTCGGCGCGACCGCTGGTCTTGCCGCGTTCGAGCATTCGCTCGATGAGGAGTTCCTCAGGCACTTCGAGGCTCAGCACGCCGGTAAGCGACATGCCAAATTTCTCCATCATCTCGTCCAAGATTTCGGCTTGGCGCACCGTGCGTGGATAGCCGTCGAAGAGGAAACCGGCCGAGTCCATGTTCTCGGAGAGTTTCTTCTCGATGATCTTGGCCACGATCTCGTCGGAGACGAGGTTGCCTTGGCTGATGATTTCCTTCACTTGAAGACCCAGTTCGCTCTCGGCGGCGATTTCCTCGCGGAGGATTTCACCGGTGGAGATGTAGGTCAGGTTGTATTTCTCGCGCAGGAACTGCGACTGCGTTCCTTTGCCTGCCCCGGGAGGGCCAAAAAGTACGATGTTTAGCATGGCGTTATGTTTTTAATTCGGAATGTGGAATGCTGAATGCTGAATTGCTCTCATTCCGCATTCAGCATTCATAATTCTGCATTCTTAATTTTCGATTATCTTATAAATATCCGGCAGATTTCTCCCCTGTTGGTCATAATCCAATCCATAGCCCACGATGAACTCGTTGCCGATCTCCATGCCTTTGTAGTCGATGGGGTAGGTGTATTGGAAGTTGTTCGGCTTGAAGAACAGGGTGGCGATGCGCACGTCGGAAGCCTTCAGGTCGCGGAGTTTCTGCGTGGTGTAGCGCAGGGTGTGGCCCGTGTCGACGATGTCTTCCACGATGACCACGTGGCGGCCGTCCAAGGGATGGTCCAGGCCGATGAGCTCACGCACGACACTAGTGCTTTCGGTGCCCGCATACGATGACAGTTTGACGAAACTGATCTCGCAGGAGATGGTCAGCCGCTTGAACAATTCAGAGGCAAACATGAAGGCGCCGTTGAGGATGACGAGAAACAACGGGTTCATGCCATCCAAGTCACGATTGATTTGGTCGGCCACGTTTTGGATGTTGGCTTCGATTTTTTCTTGGGGAATATACAGCCCAAATTCCTTATCTAAAACTTTTACTGTTTTCATTTTCAAAGGATTGAAGTTCAGTTGCCTTTTGCCTTTTGGCGACACAAATATACAAAATGCTTCGATTGGGTCAATCATACATGAAAAAAAACTATTTTTGCGTCATAAACCTAGGTCCCTGAGCCCGTCGAAGGGCCAGCCATCACAATGGACGGCGTTTAACTACGTTGAATGCGTTGCATTTCGACAGGCTCAACGACCTGCTTTAACTGAATAACTGATATGAGCCCAATAGTTAGCATCATCATGGGAAGCACTTCCGACCTTCCCGTTCTCGAAAAAGCCGCGCAGTTCTTCGACGAGATGGAGATCCCGTTCGAGATGAACGCCCTCAGCGCACACCGCACCCCGCAAGAGGTTGAAGCCTTTGCCCGCGAAGCCCAAGGCCGCGGCATCAAAGTGATCATCGCCGCTGCTGGCATGGCCGCCGCCCTGCCGGGCGTGATTGCCGCCAATACCACGCTTCCTGTCATCGGCGTGCCAGTGAAGGGCATGCTCGACGGTTTGGACGCCATGCTGTCCATCATCCAAATGCCTCCTGGCATTCCTGTGGCTACTGTGGGCGTGAACGGCGCCCTCAATGCCGCCATCCTCGCTGCCGAGATGCTGGCCCTTGGCGACGCCCAAATCGCCATCAAAGTCGCCAACTATAAGGCCGACCTGAAGAAAAAGATTACCAAGGCCAACGAAGAGCTGAAGCAGGTTCAGTACAAGTTTAAGACGAATTAATTCCCTTCAAACACAATCTGGCTCAATTGCTTCTTGTCGAACACCCGATTAGCCACCTCCAGGATGTCGTCGGCCGAAACGGCTTCCACATTGCGGATGATGTCGTCCATGTATTCGATGGGTTCGCCCATGAGGAGCGAACGCGTCGCGCTCAGCAGTTCGTTCATGCCGCTTTCATAGCTCAAGGCGACTTGCCCGATGAGTTGTTGCTTGGCATGGTGCAGTTGCAAGGTGCCTAACTTGTGCGTGCAAAGCTTGTCCAATTCCTTGTGGACCAATTCGATGGCTCGTCCCAGCGAGTCGGGGTCGACACCCATGTAGACATTGATGAGGCCCACGTCGCTGTAGGCGGTGTATTGCGACTCGATGCTATACGCGAAGCCGTATTTCTCGCGGATGTTCAGGCCAAGGCGCGAACTCATGGCCGGACCGCCGAGCACGTTGTTGAGCATGACGATGGGCATGCGCAAAGGGCTGCTGAACTCGGGTGCGATATTACCGATGATGCAGTGGCTCAGGTGGTTGTTGCGCGTCTCGGTACGATTCTCTGGCTTGTAGCCCTTGAACGCCTCGCGTTTCTTATTAATTAGGTGAGCTGGTTGGCTGCCAAAATAGCGCGTCGCCATCTGCTCAAATTCCTTGAAGCTGATGTCGCCGATGCTGGCCAAGATCATCTGGCCGGTGCTGTAGTTGTGCGCCATGAAGTCGAGGATGTCCTGACGGTGGAAGCCTTTCACCAACTTGGTGGTGCCTAGGATGTTGCGCGACAGCGGATGCCCTTTGAACACCATCTCCTCAAACAAGTCGTAGATCTCGTCGGAGGGCGAGTCGAGGTAGGAGTTGATTTCGTCGAGGATGACTTCTTTCTCTTTGGTCAGCTCGTTTTCGGGGAAGGTGGATCGGAAGGCGATGTCGGCGAAGAGGTCGAGGCTGCGCTTGTAGTGTTGCTTGAGGAAGGTGGCCTGTATGCAGGTCTCCTCCTTGGTGGTGAAGGCGTTGAGGTCGCCGCCCACGTTGTCGAGGCAGCTCAGGATATGATAGGCCTTTCGGCTTTGGGTGCCTTTGAAGATGGTGTGCTCCACGAAGTGGGCAAGGCCGTTTTCGTGGGCTTGCTCGTCGCGTGTGCCAGTCTCCACCATGAGCACCAAATGCGCGATTTCGCCGCGTTTTTCTTTATGTATCAGACGAATGCCGTTGGGAAGTACGGCTTCGGTGTAGTTCGTGAGCTTGTCGAATGGTTTGTTTTCCTGCATTTTTCGATTAATTGCGTGCAAAAATACGTATTTTTGCAGTGCAATACTAAAACCAACAATTCCTCGTTGAATAAAAAAAGAGTTGTTATGCGTAAAGTCCTTATACCCCTTCTTTTGTTTGCTGCCGTATTCCGCCTCTCAGCACAGCCTGCCAAAGACATCATGAAAGACCCCATCCCGGTGGCCATGTTTCAGGTGACTTACGCCTTCGAGTTGCCTGGCTTCGACACGAGAGACCTCTTTGGCTTCAACCATTCGATAGGCGGTAGTTTCGTCTATAAGACTGAATCCAATTGGTTGTTCACGGCCAATGGCAATTTCATCACGGGCAGCAGGATCAAGGGCGACCGCATCTCTGTGTTTGGTGAAGGCATTACCACCGTCGACGGTGAAATCATCGGTGGCAGTGGCAGCATGGCGGAGCTGACCGTCGACCAGCGCGGCTTCCACGCTCAGGCTGAGGTGGGCAAGCTGTTTTCGCTGGGCCCCAACCCCAACAGTGGCATTTTTGTGCAGGGCGGCTTAGGCTATCTGCGCACCCGTGTCCGCGCTGATTTCCAGGAGACCATGCTGAACAAGCCTTTTGCAATTGCCGGTGATTATCAATATGGCTACGACCGTATGCGCGGTGGCCCGGCAGTCCATTTCGAGACGGGCTACCTCTACCTCAGCGACAACCGTCTGCTTAACCTCTCCATCGCGCTTGAGGTGACTTACGCACGCACCCGCGACCTGCGCGACTATGACTTCCGCGTGTTCACCAATCCCGAGACGAACGAGCTGGAGCCTGTGGGTACCACTAACCCCAACGACCCCAGTTATAAGCCTGAGTACCACAAGCCCCATTACAACGACTTCTACTACGGCATCCGCGTCACATGGAACATCCCGACCTACCAACGCCAGCCCGAGAATTTCTATTATAATTGATGCTGATGCTGTTCACCATAGGCGTTTTGTTGTACACTTTTGGCATATTGGTGGCCGCCTTGCTGGGCCACCCCAAAGCCAGACAATGGGTGCAAGGCCGCTGGCAGCAAAGAAAAGCCTATATCCCCGATACTGTTGATGCACCTGACGAGCAATGGGTTTGGTTCCATGCCGCCTCGTTGGGCGAGTTTGAGCAGGGCCGTCCGGTCATGGAAGCCCTGAAGCAAGCCCATCCCAAGTATAAGATCTTACTTTCTTTCTTTTCCCCTTCGGGGTATGAGGTCCGGAAAAACTATGCATACGCCGACGAGGTCTTGTACCTGCCTGCCGACACGCCTTGGAATGCCTCCAAATGGGTGCGGCACCATCATTTCGTGGCTGCCTTTTTCATCAAGTACGAGTTTTGGTTCAACTATATGCGGGCTTTGAAGGAGGCTGGCATTCCCTTGTTTTACGTCTCGTTGATTCTCAGCAGGGAGTCGTTTTTCTTCAAGCCCTACGGCAAATGGTTTAGCAGGCAACTCGATGCCGTGACCCATTTCTTCGTGCAGGACGAAGACACGGTTGAACTCTTGCGCAAGGTCGGCTACGACAATGTCACGCTGTGTGGTGACACCCGTTTCGACCGTGTGGCCGCCATCGCCGAGCTGGTGAAGCCTTTCCCCGATGTGGAACGTTTCATCAATGGGCGCCAATGCATCATTGCAGGCAGCACATGGCCGCCCGACGAACGTCTGCTGAAGGCATTCCTGCCCAAGTTGCCCGATGGTTATTGCCTCATCATCGCGCCACACGATGTCTCCGAGAGCCATGTGGCGCAAATCAAGGCGATGTTTCCGCAGGCCATGCTGTACACGGAATGGTCGACCCTTTCCCCATGTCATGACGAGGCGCAGCCGAATGTGTCTATGGGTAAAGACAATATATTGATTATCAATACTATCGGCATCCTTTCGCAACTCTATCAGTATGCACGTTTTGTGTATATTGGCGGTGGCTTCAGCGTCAATATACACAACATCCAGGAGCCGGTCACCTTCGGCTGTCCGGTGGTGTTTGGGCCCAAGTACAAGAGCTTCAAGGAAGCCGTGGATCTGGTGGCCTTGCAGGGGGCTTTCTCCATCCGTGATGCGGATGGGCTGGAGACGACATTCCTCCGTTTGATGGACGACGGGGCGTTTTATGCCCAAGCCTCGGAAACGTGCCGAGACTACCTCAAATCGCAGGTCGGGGCGACAAAAATCATCATGCAGGGCTTCGAAAAGACACTTTTTTCATAAAAATCAGCGCTTTTTTTTGTTTTCTTGATTTTATTGTCTAATTTTGAAGGCTGATTTCATGTTGAAATTCAGCGTTCTAAAAAATTGATAGCTATGCAAGATGCCTCTACCCACCGACTGCCGAGGGTGGCGTTAACCCACGGCGACCTCAACGGTATCGGCTACGAAATCATATTGAAGACTTTCGCCGATGCCCGAATGTTCGAAATGCTGACGCCCGTCTTGTATGGTCAGTCGAAGGCGTTTTCCTACTACAAGAAGAATTTCGGCATGGAAGCGCCCAACTATGCCTTGACACGCGACGTGCGTCAGGCGGCTGCCAACAAGTTCAACATCATCAATATCGTGGAGAACGAGTTGAAGATTGAACCTGGTGCTGCCACCGATGTGTCGACGGAGATGTCGGTGATTTCGATGAAGAAGGCTTTTGAAGATGTGCGTATCGGCCTCGCCGATGCCTTGGTGATGGCGCCCGACAGCACTCAGGTGGCACGCAACAACCAAGCGTTTCTGTTCTCCTACTTTAAGGAAGCTGACCCGCTGCGCCTGATGGTGAACGACATGATGCGCATCGCCTTGGCCACCGACGACATGCCTCTGGAGGCTGCCCTCGCCAAAATCGACAGCCGTTTCCTCGTTTCGAAGATTTCCACGCTGGCCAATGCCTTGAAGACGGACTTTGGCATCCATGCGCCCAAAATTGCCGTCATGGGCCTCAATCCCCATGGCGTTGCCGGCAATGACGACAAGGTGCTGAAGGCTGTCGCCGATGCGCAAAAGAAGGACATCTTGGCTTTTGGCCCCTTCTCGTCTTCGCAGCTGTTTGTCAGTGGGCAGTGGAAGAAATACGATGTGGTGTTGGCCATGTACTACGACCAGGGCGTGTCCCCATTCAAGTTGATGACGGTGGGCGGTTGCGCCTACTATTGGGCAGGCTTGCCTGTGGTGTGTGCGGCCCCCATGCACGGCCCCGCCTTCGATGTGGCCAACCTCAACCAGGCCATTCCCGATTCCTATCGCAGGGCGGTGTATTTGGCTGTGGATATAGCAAACAAAAAAAAGGAGGCTGTTTAGCCTCCTTTTTTTGTTTACAAAGTCCTGGTGAATTACTTCACGATGAACTTCATGGTGTTTTCAAAACCGTTGGCCTTCACAGTGACGAAGTAGATGCCGCTGCTCAGTTCGCTCGTGCTGATGCTCGGGCAGTTGATACCGGTGTTGATGTTCACGTTTTTGCTCATCACGTTCTGACCCATGATGTTGTAGACATTGATACTCATCTCAGAAGCCTGTGAGGCGTTCACTTCGATGTTCAGCATGTCGGTGGCAGGGTTAGGATACACGCGGGTAGAGGTCATAGGATTGACAGCTTGCTCTTCGACGTTATCGATCACGTTATCCGGAACCACCTTCACAACCCAGAGGATGTTGTCGGTAGGTTGTGCCTGGGTGTGGCCTTCACCGCTTTGGTTGAGACCAACCTGGGGGTCAGCTTGGAAAGCAAACCAGAACTCGCGGTTCACAGTGTTGGTGATGGAGTTCACCCAAATGGCTTCGTCGCCACTGTGCTGGAATCCCCAGTCTTCATCATCAATATCTTGGAGATACTCCATGTTGATGAAGTAGTTACCAGGCTCTGCGGTGTAGTTGTTGGCAGGATTTTCGGCATCCCAAAGGCCATCGCCGATGGCATAGGGAGGTTCAATATAGGAAACGAACACGCTTCTGGGGTACTTGTTTGTCTGTTCCATTTCTGAAACACGATTCATGTCAATAACGCTGTATGCAATGGCAACAATGCCGCTTTCGTCAACGCAGATGGCGGGAGTGGCAGAGCAGCCCAGCCAATGGGCACGATAGTCCACTTCGTGATGGTACATGTCACTATTCCAATCTTCTTGATTGTAGTTCATCATGTAGCCGATAACGTTTTGTTCGAAGTTGCGCACGATATAATCGCCGTCACCCGTGCCGGGTTGGTTGTAAGGATACCAGAAACGGAACACATTGTGCGGGTCGGCAGGAAGAACCCATCCGTCGCTGGGGCAGGTCCAGTCGTGAGCCTCGAGCGTGCCCATGTTTTCGTTCCAGTAGAAGATACCGTCGATGCTCGGGCCAGAGTAGACCCAAGTGCCAAATTCTCCAGCATCTTCATTAAAGAAGTTACCGATTTCCATGACGGAGAAAGCGCAGTGGACCATGCCATTGTTGTCGATGCAGATGGCACCGTTCTCAGGGCAGTACAAGAGGTGGTCTTCGGGGATGATGACGTCACCGCCTTCGGCCCAGTTCATTCCGGAATAGGGGTTGTCCCAAACCGTGGTGCGGGTCCAGGTTTCACCATTGTCGGTCGACTTGATGATGAAAGCATCTTCTCCAGTGGCGCCGGAATAAAGCATGGCCACGGTGTTGCCGTTGGTGGCCAAGGCATAGCAGTCGGCCGAGAAATGCTCGTCGCCGAAGGTGGGGACGGTGGTCACAGTCCAGGTTTCGCCGTCGGTGGACTTGGCATAGAAGTCATAAGAAGTGCCATCACCATCTGTATCTTGCGAGGCGCAGATGACGTGGATGATGTCGTGGTTGGGGCCTGAGGTGACCACTCTGGGCCAAGTCAGTTCCTCATTCGGGAAACCGAGGTCGGGGTTCGGTATTACCTTGGGGCCTTCCCATTCACCTTCACCCTTGGTGGCGCGGGTGTAGTAATGGAGCTCAGTGCCAATGTGGACAACGAGGATTTCGCCGTTTTCGCCATATTGGCAGTAGCTCGGCCAACCTGTCCTTTCGGGTTCGACACGGGCTTCAGGTTGTTCGCCGAATTCTTCGCCGTCGAAGTAATTGTAACCAGTACCACGTTGGGTGGTGTTGGCGGGAATCATGGTCACCACGCCCATGGTGCCATCGTCAAAACGCCACATACGGTTGGCGACTATGGCGTTGGACTGGAGGTCCATCTGTGACGAGACAGCTTCGTAGTCGACTCTGCTGTCATAACGATTGCCATAGTGGGCAGTTGCGGGAGAGGTGGTAGGAGTGAATTGAATGCTTTCAACGGGAGTTTCTTTGCCAAGGGCTTTGTACTGCTCCAGTTTCATTGCAACCTTCTTCGGAGCCTTTACAGGCACATTCTTTTGTGCAAAGCCTGTCAGTGCGACGGCCATTGCAAGCGACATGAATAAAACTTTCTTCATGGTGTGATTAGGTTTAGGTTATTAAATCAGTTAGTTGTGTTGTTACTGTTATCAAAAATAGTATTTGGACTGCAAAAATAATAATTTTTGAATTAGTGGCATATAAAATGATGTTTTTTTACAAAAAAAGATTCTATCAAAATTTGTGCCAGTAAAAATTGCATGTGTATGCAAAACAAAAAAGTTTTATTCCTATTTTTACACCCTCAAAAGCTATAACCTATGAAAAAACTTCTGTTACCCATCCTGCTGCTCGCCCTTGCGGCCTGTAGCACAGAACCCAAGGCCGACTACGTTGCCGACCCAGCCAATTACGTTGACCCCTTCATCGGCACGGGCGGCCACGGCCACACCTTCCCGGGCGCCACGGTGCCCTTCGGCATGGTGCAGTTCAGCCCCGACACCCGCATGAACGACTGGGACGGCTGCTCGGGTTACCATACCTCCGACAACACCATCCTCGGCTTCAGCACCATCCACCTCAGCGGCACGGGCTGCTCCGATTATGGCGATTTTAGGTTTATGCCCATCGTCGGTGAGGTGAAGCTCAACAAAGGCGATGAAAACAACACCGCTTCGGGCTACCGCTCGGCCTTTCAGCACGAGAACGAAGATGCCAAGGCGGGTTATTATGCTGTGCTGCTTGATGACTATAATACTAAGGTGGAACTCACCACGGGCGACCGCGTCGGCATGATGCGCTGCACCTTCCCCAAGAGCGACGATGCTCATATCTTCCTGGATATGGTGGAAGGCGTCAACGACGAGTTCGTGTATGAAGCCAACATCAAGATCGAAAGTGAAAACGCCATCAGTGGTTTCCGTCGCACAAGAGATTGGGCCAGAGAACAATACCTCTATTTCTATGCCGAGTTCTCGAAACCTATAAAAAGCTGTGCCTTATATGACAAAGGTGAGCGAGTGGAAGATGCCTTTGCCGCAAGCGACAAACTGAAAGCTTGTTTCGATTTCGATACCGAGGAAGGCGAGCAAATCACGATGCGCATTGCCCTTTCCGCCGTCGACGTGGAAGGCGCGAAGAACAACCTGAAAGCCGAACTCGCCGACAACGACTTCGACTTCGATGCCCTGAAGCAAAAGGCCTACGACAAATGGAACAAGGAATTGCTGCGCTACGAGGTGGCGGGCGACAACGAGCAAGACAAGACCGTGTTCTACACTGCCTTGTACCACACCATGGTGGCGCCCAACCTCTTCAGCGACGCCGACGGCCGCTATCGTGCCCACGACATGAAGATTTACAAGTCGGAGAGACCGGTCTACACCGTGTTCTCGTTGTGGGACACCTTCCGCAGCCTGCACCCGCTCTTCAGCCTGATGCAGCGCGAGCGCACCCTCGACTTCATCAACACCTTTATTAATAAGTACGAGACCAACCCCGACCAGATGCTGCCCGTTTGGGAATTGGCCGCCAACGAGACCTACTGCATGATTGGCAACCACGCCATCCCCGTCATCGCCGACGCCTACTTTGCCGGCATCCGCGACTTCGACACCGAGAAGGCCTTGGAAGCCATGGTCAACTCGTTGCGGAAGGACTTCCGTGGCATGGGTGCCTATATGAAATACGGCTACATCCCGATTGAGGCCGAAGGCGAGGCCACATCGAAGACCCTCGAATATGCCTACGACGACTGGTGCGTGGCCCGCATGGCCGAGGACATGGGCAAGACCGACATCGCCAAAGAGTTCTATGCCCGTGCACAGGCCTACAAGAACATCTACAACCCTGAAAACCAGTTCTTCCAAGGCCGCCGCAACGGAGGCTGGATGCGTCCCTTCGACCCCACCCAGGTCAACTTTACGCTGACCGAGGCCAACTCGTACCAGTACGGTTTCTTCGTGCCGCAAGACGTCAACGGCCACATCGACCTGATGGGCGGTCGGGAGGCCTACGCAGCTAAGCTTGACGCCCTCTTCAATGCGCCAGGGAACCTGACGGGGCGCGTGCAACCTGACATCACAGGCCTCATCGGGCAATACGCCCACGGCAACGAGCCGAGCCATAACACGGTGTATATGTACAACTTCGTCGGCCAGCCCACCAAGACGCAGAAATACGTGAAGCAGGTGATGGACGACTTCTATAGCGATCGCCGCGACGGCTATTGTGGCAACGAAGACTGCGGCCAGATGTCGGCTTGGGCTGTGTTCACCGACATGGGATTCTATCCCGCCACACCCGCCTCAGGCTATTATGTGCTCGGTTTGCCGCGTTTCCAAAACCTCAAGCTGACCCTAGAAAACGGCAAACAGTTTGAGGTGGTGGCCAAGAACCTGAGCGACAAGAACTGCTTCGTGGAGTCGGTGAAACTGAACGGCAAGCCCTTGGAGCGCAGCTTCATCCTCGTCGAGGAAGTGCTGGAGGGCGGCAGGCTCGAGTTCACCATGACGGACCAACCCAACTCCACTTGGGCCACGCAGCCCGAGAATTGTCCCGAGGTGCACATCTCCGGCGATCCCATCGTCATCGTCCCGACCATCAATGCCCAGTCCGACACCTTCTTCGACAGTCTCATGGTCAGCATGAGCCATCCCGTTGAGGGCGTGAAGATCTACTACACCATCGACGGCAGCGACCCGAAGGAGAACGGCCTCGTCTATGAGCAGCCGATTTGCCTGAAGGCGAACGCCACCGTGCGCGCCGTGGCCAATCAGCAGGACAACCGCTGGAGCAACGAAATCGACGCCAGCTACTTCCTCATCGACGCCAGCCGCAGCGTGAAGGTGGAACATGCGTATAACGACCAATACGAGGCGGGCGGCCTCAAGGCCCTGATCGACCACCAGCGCGGCGGCGACAACTTCCGCACTGGCTCGTGGCAGGGCTATTATGGCGTCGACCTCATCGCCACCGTCGACTTGGGTCAGAGCAAGAAACTCAACCGCGTGGCGGGCAGCTTCCTGCAAGAGGCCAAGTCGTGGATCTGGTTCCCGACCGAGGTGGAATATTTCGTCAGCGACGACGGCAAGAACTTTCGCAGCGTGGGCAAGGTGAAGAGCGACTTGGAACTCGATGCCGACGGCGCTTTCATCGAAGAGATGGAGGTGCGTCCGCACACCAACGCACGCTATGTGAAGATGGTGGCCAAGACCCTCGGCACCTGCCCCGACTGGCATGTCGGCGCCGGACAGAAGTGCTGGATCTTCTGCGACGAGCTGGTGATAGAATGACACGGGAATGGCGCGAGGCGGGTCTTCGGAATCCCCCCTGCCCCCCTTTGCAAAGGGGGAAGCGCAAAGCGACGCGGAACTTGGGTCCGGCAGGGCAGCCCCGAAGGGGCGACAGCAATGTAGGCAGGCGGTGTAAACCCCTGCCGACATCGGGTACGCCGACCCCCGGCAGGCCAATTTTAAATCTTGAATGTTAAATCTTTAAATTCCTAAATATGAAAGAATCCATCGTAATTCTCGCCGGCGGCGGTCCGGCACCTGGTATCAACACGGTCATCAGCACCGTGGCGAAGACCTTCCTCAAGGACGGTTATCGCGTACTCGGCCTCAACGAAGGCTACAAGAACCTCTTCAAGCCCAATCCCGATGTGGTAGAGATGGACTTCCTCTATGCCGATGCCATCCTCAAGCAAGGCGGTTCGGCCTTGAAGATGAGCCGTTACAAACCGAAGAACGAAGAGTTTAACACCGAGTTCTTCGTCAAGAATAACATCAAGTTACTCGTTACTATCGGTGGCGACGACACCGCTTCTACGGCCAACCGCATCTCCAAGTTCTTGGCCAGCAGTGGCTTCCCGATCCAAAACATCCACGTGCCCAAGACCATCGACAACGACCTGCCGTTGCCCGAGGGCAGCCCGACCTTTGGCTACTACTCCGCCAAGGATGCCGCAGTGCATCTGGTGCAGACCATCTATGAAGACGCCCGCACGAGTGGCAACTGGTTTGTGGTCTCCGCCATGGGTCGTGAGGCGGGTCACCTGGCTTTCGGCATGACTTCGGCCTGCCACTGTCCGATGGTGGTCATCCCCGAAATGTTCAACAACGCAGAAGTGACTTTTGATGCCATTATTAAGCTGGTAGTCAGTTCTATAGTGAAGCGCAAACTCTTGGGCGTCAACTACGGCGTAGTCATCATCAGCGAGGGTGTGTTCCACTTTATGAGCGATGAGGAGATAGAAAAGTCGGGTGTGGCCTTCACCTACGACGAACACGGCCATCCCGAGTTGGGCAACGTCAGTAAGGCCCATATCTTCAACCTCTTGCTGCAACAGCGACTGAAGGCTTTGGGTATCAACGTGAAGAGCCGTCCCGTCGAAATCGGTTACGGCATCCGTTGCGTCGAGCCGAACGGCTACGACCTGACCTATTGTTCGCTGCTGGGCTACGGTGTGAAGAAACTCTTCGACAAGGGCGTGAGTGGTGCCATGGTCACCACCAACCCGAAGGGTGAGATCATGCCGTTGTACTTGAAGGATGTGGAAGACGAGAACGGCAAGATCAAACCGCGTCTGGTCAACCTGAACGGCCCAAAGGCCGAGTTGATTTTCAACGACGGTCTGCAGTACATCAGCCCCGCTGACTACGAAGAAGCCAAGGCTTACCTGCCGAATCCGGAGGAATACGATTTCAGGAAGATCTTGAAGTGGTAATGTGATTGCTTCGCAAGAAATACGCAGTATTCTTGCCGTCAGGCAATAATGAAAAATTAGAAAGCCGCCTCTATTTCGGGGCGGCTTTCATCAATTATGAAAACACATTTATTTCCTAATACTGACTTTCTGTACTTCAATTCCGCTTTCCGTCTCGATGTGGATGAGGTACATGCCCGATTCAAAGCGGCTCAGGTCGAGGGTGGTGTTGCCTACTGCGGTGGTCTCCATGAGCTTCTGGCCCATGAGGTTGCTGACGCTGACGTGCATCGTGCCTTGGCCTTCGATGTTGAGCAGGCTGTTGGTCGGGTTGGGGTAGACATTGACATGGCTGTCCATTACAGTTTCCTCGACGGCGTCGACGCTGCACGGGTCGTAGGAGAAGAAAATGCCGTCTTCGAGTTCGGCCGAGGTGTAGATGGTCTCGCCGTCGGCGTTGACGAGGCTGAAGGAGCACTCTCCGTCGGTGTCGTATCCTTCGGAGGTGTGGTACCATCCGTGGTTCCAAATGAAGTTGAGGTTGCCACGCAGCAGGGGCAGGTCGACGACGAGTTCGGAGCCTTGTGTCATGGTGACCACGGCGATGCGTTGGCCGTTCTCGTCGGTCACGCTGATGGCGGCGCCTTTCCAGCCGTCGCCTCCGTCGTCGTGGAGCTGGAAGACGACGTTGCACTTCTCGCCGACGAGGACGGTGCGGTAGGTGGTGCGGCTGATGCCGGCTTCGTTGCTGACTTGGATAGCGTATTCATAGAGTCCAGGCTCAAGGTCGCTGTCATCATATTCCATTTCGGCACCCACTTGGGCGTCGGTGAGCACCGCGATTTCGTCGAAGTTGCGGCGGATGGTAACGGACGTGATGTCGGTCAGGTCGCTACCGTTGATGGTGAGGATGGGGTTGGTCCAGGTGAGGCGCACGGCGTTGAAGTCGTCGTTTTCCATGGCCATCATGTTGGCTACGCTGTCGGGACGGTTGAAGTAGACGTCGCCTTGTGGGACGATGTGGCCGATGAAGCCGTTCATCTGGTTGAAGGCATACTTGGTGGTGTTGAGTGCGCCGATGGGGCACCAGGCGTTGTCGCGACCACTCCAGCCCCAATTGAAGTGGAAGTAGTCGTTTTCGTCGTAGCCGTCGCACACGAAGGCGTGACCGCCCGCACCGCTGTCGTCGGAGCCGCTGTAGTAGAGCGGAAGGCCTTCGTCCAAGCCGCCGTCTTTCAGCATCTGGATCCATTCCTCGTTGGTGTAGCCCCATCCGGGCCACCATTGGCCGTAGTTGGTGATGTTTTCGTCGCAGGTGTAGCGGAAGTAGCTGCGCAACGCAGGCGGCACGCTCTCGGAGTAGGCACCGCTGCCCTCGCCGCTATACTGCATGTCGACGGAGATGCCGAGATGGTGCAGGAACTGGGCGATGTGGTGGTATTCTTCTTCGGTGCTGGTGCTGTCAAGCGTGTTGGGCATGAGCTCGAAGTGGTATTCGGTCTCGCCGAAGTTGGCGCTTTGTTGGGCATAGCCTTCGGGGTTGTAGGTGTGTGAGCCGTTGCCTTGTTCCGGCCAATCCCAAAACTTCATCACTTGTCCCATGGCCGTGGCCACGCAGCCGGCGTAGACATAGCCGCCGTCGCCTTCAGGGTCTTCGGGGCATTGGCTGTTCCAGGGGAAGTTTTGGTTCCAGAGGGTTTGGCAGAGCTCGTCGACCACAGCGCGGGTGTGGCCGCTGCGGTTGAGGCTGCCAGTGTTGCTCACCGAGCGCCATTCGGCCACGATGTCGGGTGTGGCGCTGAGGTTGTGTTCGCGCACATATTGGATTTCCTGACGGAAGCCATCAAGGGTGTAGCGGAAGCCGTCGGCCACGTCGTCTGGGTTGTACTGGCCCGTGGTGGAGTAGGCGAGGATGGGCTTCACGCGGTCGTCGCCGGCGATGACGACGAAGCCTTCACCGTTTTTGACGTTGAAGACGTAATAGTCGGTAGCGCCGCGTTGCGGGTCGACGGCGACCGAAACAAGGTTGAGTTGGATGTCAGTGTTTTTCTGGCTGATGGCTGTGGTGCCCAGGAATTTGGCTCCAAGCTTCTGGGCCTTCTGCTGGTCGACAGGGCCGGCCATGAGGCTGCCGAGGGCAGCGATGAGGCAAAGGGTTAAAAATAGTCTTCTCATTTTACAAGGAGTTATTTTGATTATTATGTTTTTGTTTTTAAAGCGGCAAAGATAATCGCTTTATTTCAAATTAGGTGCTAGGATGGCCAAAAAAATAACAGGATACTGACTAAAATCAATACCCTGTATTTTGTAATGGGCAAGTTGAGCTCGCCTTACTTAAACCACTCGGTCAGGTGATTCTTGGCATAGAGATAATACACCAAAAGACCAATCCAGCTGGTGACCAACAAGAGGATGATGGTGATGGCCTTGCCCGCCGTGCTGATGTTCATTTTCAGGATTTCGAGGACGGCCTTGATGCAAAGGATGATGCCGATGATGTAGATGATTGTTGCTACCATGATGATAAGTTTTTATTGGTTAATAATAATGTATTAGTCGACTTTCAGTTTCTTGTATCTGAAGCGTTTGGGCTCCACGTTGCCGAGACGCTTCATCTTGTTCTCCTCATATTCGGAGTAGCTGCCTTCGAAGAAATACACTTGCGAGTTGCCTTCGAAGGCGAGGATATGGGTGGCCACACGGTCGAGGAACCAACGGTCGTGGCTGATGATGACGGCGCAGCCTGCGAAGTTCTCCAAGCCTTCTTCCAAGGCACGGAGCGTGTTCACGTCGATGTCGTTGGTGGGTTCGTCGAGGAGGAGCACGTTGGCTTCCTGCTTCAAAGTCAGAGCCAAATGCATTCTATTGCGCTCACCGCCCGAGAGCACGCCGGCCTTCTTCTGCTGGTCGTTGCCATTGAAGTTGAAGCGCGACACGTAGGCGCGTGAGTTCATGCTTCGCTTGCCTAATTGTATCAGCTCGTTGCCGCCACTGATGACCTCCCAAACGGTCTTCTCGGGGTCGATGTCGGCATGTTGCTGGTCGACGTAGCCGATCTTCACGGTCTCGCCGACCTCGAAGGTGCCGCTGTCGGGCTTTTCCAAGCCCATGATGAGGCGGAACAGGGTGGTCTTACCGGCTCCGTTGGGACCGATGACGCCCACGATGCCGCCTTGGGGCAGGCTGAAGTTCAAGTTTTCGAACAGGAGCTTATCGCCGTAAGCCTTGGTGACGTCATGCGCCTCAATGACTTTTGAACCTAAACGGTCACCATTGGGGATATAGATTTCGAGTTTCTCTTCCTTTTCCTTCACGTCCTCGTTGAGCATCTTCTCATACGACTCCAGACGGGCCTTGCCCTTGGCATGACGTGCCTTGGGGGCCATGCGCACCCATTCCAGCTCGCGTTCGAGGGTCTTGCGACGCTTGCTCTCGGTCTTCTCTTCCATGGCGAGGCGGGCGGTCTTCTGGTCGAGCCACGATGAGTAGTTGCCTTTCCACGGGATGCCTTCGCCACGGTCGAGTTCGAGGATCCAGCCAGCCACGTGGTCGAGGAAGTAACGGTCGTGGGTGACGGCGATGACGGTGCCTTTGTACTGTTGCAGGTGGCTCTCTAACCATTGTATGCTCTCGGCATCGAGGTGGTTGGTGGGCTCGTCGAGGAGTAGGATGTCGGGCTCTTGCAGCAGCAGGCGGCAGAGGGCCACACGGCGGCGTTCGCCTCCAGAGAGGTTCTTGACGGGCGTGTCTCCGTCGGGACAGTTGAGGGCGTCCATGGCGCGCTCCAGCTTGTTGTCGAGTTCCCAAGCGTCGTGCTGCTCGATGAGTTCAGTGAGTTCGCCCTGACGGGCAATCAGCTTGTCGAAGTCGGCGTCGGGCTCGGCGAACTTGTTGTTGATTTCCTCGTATTCCTTGAGGATGTCGACGATTTCCTGCACGCCTTCTTCCACCACCTGGCGGACGGTCTTGTTGTCGTCGAGTTGCGGCTCCTGGTCGAGCATGCCGACCGAATAGCCGGGCGAGAACACCACTTCGCCGTTGTAGGATTTCTCCTTGCCTGCTATGATGCGCAGCAGGGTCGACTTACCTGCTCCGTTGAGGCCGATGATGCCGATTTTCGCTCCGTAGAAGAAGGAGAGGTAGATGTCTTTTAGGATCTGTCTTGAAGGCGGGATGATTTTGCTCACGCCTACCATCGAGAAGATGATTTTTTTGTCGTCGGGTTGTGCCATATTGTGTTGTCTTTGTTGTTTTTGTTGGTCGGGGAATGAATTCCCCGTTGATGTCGGGTCGTCCTTTCAGGACTATATGTAGGGCTGTCGTACCACGGCAGCCGCTATTGTTGTCGATTATTCGCGGCTGCCACAATGTGACAGCCCTACAGCGGCGGCCATGGCCTCTTCTATCTGTTCCGTTGCTTTGCCCCAGTCATACACTCGGTTGGTGAAGTCGAAGCCCGCTTGGGCGAGGCGGTCGGCTTTGGCTTTGTCGGTCAATAAGGTAACAATATGTTGCGCCATCTCTTCTGCATTGCTGCCGACCAGGATCTCTTCATTGGGCTTGGCACCCAGCGAGGCGTTGGCCAAAGGCGAGGTGATGGCAGGCAGGCGCATCGACATGGCCTCCAACAACTTGTTTTGCAGTCCGGTTCCGATGCGCATCGGGGCGATGAAAACCCGACTCTGTGCGTAAGCATCACGGATGTCGTCGAGCCAGCCGCTGACGATGATGTGCTCTGAGGCGGCTTTTTTCACTTTTGGGTCGGGGGTGGCGCCAGCGATGTAGAGCTTCGTTTCGGGCAAGGTCTTCCAAACGATGGGCAGAATCTCGTGGGCCAGGTATTCCACGGCGTTCACGTTGGGCGGATAGCTCATATTGCCAGTGAATACGAGGTCGTATTTCTTTTCCAGCTCCTGTGGCTTGAAGAAGTCGTGGTCGACGCCATTGGGGACAATGAGGATTTCATCGCGTTTCTCGTGCGGGAACAAGGCACGGTCGGGCTCGCTGATGATGGTGCGCACGTCGAAGTCGTCGAAGATCTCGGCTTCGTAGCGTTTCAGCCGATGGTACTCCATATTATATATAGGTCTTGTCAAAGGCGATGCGATGTCGGCGCGACGTTTCATGCCGTAGGAGAAGATGTCTTGGTAGTCAATGGCTTTCGGGATGTCTTTGTGGCGGATGTATTCTGCCGTGCGGAGCAGCTGGCCATAGAGCATGTCGGGTTGATGCTTGGCGACGAGCGTGTTGATTTTTTTGGCAGCTTTGCGGTTGTAGAAGTATCCGCATTGCAGGGGCAGGCCCTTGCAGAAGGCACGGACAAGGCCCAATAGGATTTGCGGCTTGCTGATTTTGATGAAGTTGATGGACTGGCAATAAGGTTGCAAGGCGCGAAAGGCGTCCTGCTCATTGACTTTCGGATTGTCGTTCAAGGCACAAAGGATGATTTCGTTGTGCTTGGCGAGTTGTTTTATCTGGTTGAATGCCCGCAACTTGTCGCCTTTTTCAAGGGGATAAGGGATGCGGGGTAGGAGTACAAAAATCTTCATTACCTCGATAATTGAGGGTACAAAGGTAATAATTTAGAGGAAACTAATCTTACTTCCTGGCCTGATTTCCTCATAAAACATCAGTAGGCGGGCGATGATTTTGCGGTTGTCGTAGGTCTCTTCGACGAGTTTTCGTGCCGCATGGCCGATTTTGACGGCGATTTCGGGGTTCTCGTTGATGGCACGGATGGCTTCCACCATCTTGGCCTTGTTCTCTGCGATGATGATGTTGACTTCCTCGTCGTAAAGGATGCCCTCGGCACCGACTCTTGTGGTGATGACAGTCTTGCCCATGGCCATTGATTCGATGATTTTGATGCGGATGCCGCTGCCCGAGAGCAAGGGCACGATGGCCACGTCGTGGCTGGCGACAAACGCCTTGGCGTCAGGCACTTCACCGATGACATTAACATGCTCGTTTTTCAGGTTAGTGAGCCATTCGGGCATGTTGCGGCCTGCCAGATGGTAGACGAAATCATAGACTTTCTCCACCGTCTTGGGTAACACCTCGTCGATGAACCAGCGTATGCCCTCCTCGTTGGGCATCCAGTTCATGGAGCCGATATGGTAGAACTTGGGCTTGCCTTCTATCTCGTATTTCGGTGTAAACTCCTCGGGATAAACGCCATACGGGATGTCAATAATGGGTTTGGAGCAGTATTTGCGGAAGAAGGCGGCGTCCTTTCGGGTGATGGCGGCGATGCCATCGACGGTTTCTAGGGCATTGAGTTCATACTCCTTCAAAGTCTTCGCCAAGTGGTTGATATACCAGCGTTTCAAGAAAAACTTGGTCTCCTTGGCAATGCGCTCCCAAATTTTATGCTCCACATTGTGGGCGCGCAACACGATTATCGCCTTCGAGTGTTTGCGGATGGTCTCCACGTAGGGCGCCATGAAAAGCATCTCCAGCTGTACCACGTCAAATTGCTCTTTCTCAAGAACTTCTATAAGTCTTTCCTTGAAATCGTCTGAGATGAAACGTTCCACATGGTAGGATCGCTTGCTGAAGAGGTTGAGGAAAGCCTTAATGGGATGGATGCTCAAGTCGACGTCGATGAGTTCGATGCCGGTCTTGCGCTTGTATTCCTCGGGGATGTCGCTTCCCTTGACGTTGTATTTCTCGCTATTGATGGCCAGTATCTTGACCTGATGTCCTGCTTCGAGCAACCCCGTGACGATGCTGTTCATCGCCATGGGACCGCCTTCGGAGGCAGGGTAGGGAGGTTTGTTGCAGAGTAGGAGGATTTTCATGTTGAAGATAGTTTATTGGTTTGAGTTCGGCCCTTCGACAGGCTCAGGGACCTCCGCGATCTTATGTCGTTTGAATAATCTTTGGAAGAACTTTTTCCAGCTGTCGCCGTCGAACAAAGCGGCATCGGAGGTGGCCTTGAAGGTGAAGAACAACCCGACGGGCAACAGCACAAGGGACGAGAGCCAGACACCGAGGAACATGTTGAGGTCGCCAAATACGGCCATGCGTTCGGCGATGGTCGAGATGAGGTGATAGACGATGAAGAAGGCCACCGAGATGACTACAGGCAAGCCCAGTCCGCCTTTGCGGATGATGCTGCCCAAAGGCGCGCCGATGAAGAAGAAGATGATGCAGGCGATGCTCAAGGTGAACTTCTTGTGCCATTCCTTCTTGTGCTTGTTGATGTTTTCGGTTTGTGAGCCGAGGTCTATCTTGTTGAAAGCCACGTTGTCCTTGGCGTTTTGTGCCGAGCCGACGGCCATGTTGACGAGGGAGGCACGCGTCTCGCCGTCGTAGTTTTCGAGCAGGGGCCATTTCAGGATGATGCCTGTGTCGGCGGGCATGAGCGTGTCGGGGCGTGGGTCGGGAATGCCGAGGCCGTTGTAGTTGCCCCATCGTCGCTCAAAACCTTGGGTAAAAGTTTCTTGTTTGTCGTCGTATCGCCGCTCCAATGAATCGAGTGAGGCAGACAGCTGTCGTATGTTCATCATCTGTTGGTACGACTTGTACATGTCCTCGCTTGAGCGCGTCAGGTCGAACGAAGCCAGACTGAATTTGAGTTGCTCCTGCTTGAACGACATGCGCTCGAAAGGCCGCGACTCCTTGTAGTTGTCGATGCTGACGACGTCGGTGTAGTTGTAGCCGTTGTAGAGCGTGAAGATGATGTTGCGTTGGTTGGGGCTCATGGCCATCATGCCCGAGTCGGCGG
>Ga0310697_10001944_pt1 | contig 22821 bp, 17 predicted proteins | sample 172DNAGHGlowgp2_FD_203883 | JGI IMG/M metagenome (GOLD analysis project Ga0310697, IMG submission 203883) | Sheep rumen microbial communities from Palmerston North, Manawatu-Wanganui, New Zealand - 1728 DNA GHGlow gp2 (v2) (version 2) | ecosystem: Host-associated > Mammals > Digestive system >...
CAAAAAGCCCTCGGCAATTCCCAGAAATCGATTGCCGAGGGTAAAAGTCTGAAAGTAGTTTCAGAGTTTTGCTATTTCTGTGTTAATCTTTCTTTTTAGCATCCAAGTGATAGGTAAAGGTTATATTGACGTAGTGATGGCGGAAGTCATCCCATGAGGTAGTGCGCTGGTAGGCAGACTGGTTGCTCCAGAAGTTGTCCTGCTTGTTCAGGATGTCCTCGAACTCCAGTTTCAGACGGGCTTTGTTCTTCAGGATTTTCCATGTGACGGCAGCGTTCCAGAGAAGCATGTTGCGGTTCATTGACTGCGTAGCATAACCTCGACGAGTATAATCTGTGAGGTCGGTCTCGAATACGAATTGTCCCACTGTAGCCTCGGCTTGAAGTCCGTAGTTGTTGTTCCAAAGGGTGGTGTTCTGTTCTGGCGATGCTGAGAAGCGGAGGCGGTTGGCCTCTATCTTGGCGAACACGGAGGCTTTCAGCCAATTCTTGTCTAATGACAGCGTGAGGCGGTCTTTGGGATGGAAGTTGCTCTGGCGGTTCAGCGTCCGTTCCGCCTGCGTGGGCAACAAGGTCAGGTAGCCATAGTTTTGTCCTGTGTTAAGACGGAACTCATTATCCAAGTGAAACAGTTCGCCGAGTGCCTGGTCGATGTCGAGGCGGAACTCCCATGTGCGGCTGCCTCGGACGTTCTCGGGACGGCTGACATAGACGGCGGTCGTGGGATTGTAGTTGAGTGCTGTCACGCGGTCGCGGTCGTTTGCCCTGTATTCTATACTTGCACTGAGTGAGGTTTGGCTTCGGGCGAGTACCATGTTGTACGACAGTTTGACGTTATGGCTGTGGGTGTCTTTCAACATGGGGTTACCCTCGGTAATGAAGAGCGGGTCGGTAAGGTCGCGGTAACCAAGGGTCTGTAGGATACTTGGCTTCGATGTACTGAAAGCGTAGTTCAGTTCAAAACTTACAGTCTTGCTTAGTTTCAGCGTTGCCCGTAGCGACGGGTTGATAAGCAGCGTGTGGCGAACGGCGGCAGTGTCGAGCATTCCGCGCTGGTAGTCCTGGCTCTCGCGCTGCCATCTGGCCATGACGCTGGGCATGATTTGCAGCGGAGAGAGATTGATGGTGGAAGCCATCTGCAGTGAGTGATTATTGTTCGTGTAGTGGTTGCGATAGGAATTTGCGGCATCGGTCACTCCATCGGTCATGAAGTTGCGGTCATTTTTGTCGTGACTGTGCATGAAACTGTATTGTATCTGCATCATCCATTTCTTGGTGAGCCAGCGGGTGTGATGTGTCTCGGCCTCTACATTGAAATTCGAGGTTGGCGAGGTGAAGAACTGGTTCAACTGTGAGGAATTGAGCGAGGCGATGTGTGAGGTAACAGTGCGGTCGGTCCAACTATTGGTCTTTCCATCGGTATAGTTTAGTTGGATGCTTGCACCGAGTGAACCGTCTTTGACGTAGTGCTCCCATCCGGCTCTGGTGTAGAGCGTGGTCACATGTCCGTCGCTGTGGCTTTCCACGTATTGCGAGAGTGTCGGAATGTAGCCGTTCGCGTTCATTTCCTCTTGTTCTGAGGTTTGCCTGCTGTGCGAGCGTTTTTTGTTATGCTCCACGCTGACATTCATGGAAAATGTGTTCATAGAGTCAGTAGCCCAGCGCAGGTCGGCGTTCAAGCGTGGGTTCAACTTGTGGTCACGGTGGTACGTCTCGCTGTTATTGCGTGTGGCTGCGGTATTGGGCAGGTAGTTCTCCGTTTCTTGGTACGAGGTGCCCCATTTGTCATCATGGTCCAAACCGCCTGTGATAGAGTACTGGCTTTTCAGTTCCTGCGTTCCTTGCTTCTCATTCCACTTGTGCTGATAGCCAGCGGCTCCGCCTTGCTCCTGACCGTAGCCGTCGCCCCAACCGCTGCTCCATCCGTTCATGGTCTTGCGAATGGTCTTGTCGATATTGTTGGCGTTAGCGAACACCATCACGGGGTCGGTCTTCGACAGGCGGTTCATCGACAATTCGCCCTCATAGTACTCCGGGGTCTGGTAACCTGCTTTTATGTCACCATACCAGCGGTCGAGGAAGCCGGGCTTGATGGTCAGGTCGAGAACCATGTCCTGTTTGCCGTCATCCTTGCCCGTACGCTCCGAAAATTCCGATGCCTTGTTGTACGCCTTGATGTCCTGAACGGCTTCAGCAGGCAGTTGACTTATCAACTGGTCACCGCCCATCATGCCCTCGCCGTCCATTGTCAGGCGGATGGGCTTGCCGTTCCATGACATTTTGCCTTCGCTATCGACCTCCACGCCCGGCAGTTTCCTGATAAGTTCGTCAAGACGTGCGCCCTCTTGCAGATGGAAAGCCTCGGGATGGAACACGATGGTATCACCACGCACGGTAAAGCGTCGGGTACGGCCCGTCACCTCAACCATCTTCAGCATCTGCGGCGACATCTTCAGTTCTATAGTGCCGATGTCGAGCGTATCTTTATGGCTGTCGCTTAACACCAGCACCGTCTTCGACTTCGAGTAATAGCCCAGCATCGATGCTTCGATAGTACATTTACCATTGGCATACATATAGAACACGCCCAGCGAGTCGGCCTTGCCATACATTATCGATGAAGCAAACTCGTATTTCTGCGTCAGCGTCACCGAGGCATCAGGCAACGGCTCCTTCGTCTCAGAATCAACTACGCGTCCTTTGACTATGTCTGCTTGTGCGGTTATTACGCCCAAAATAAAGGCGAGGAGAATGGTGATGATGATTTGTTTGTTCATTTTATTTTGTTATAGAGTTTATGGTGCAAAGTTACGGAAACCACATCACAAAGCCCTCAGCAACTTCCAGAAATCGATTACCAAAAGTGAAAGTCTGAAAGTAGTTTCAGAGTTTTGCTCAATAACCGTCCTTTATCTGGCAATATCCCAACCTTATTCGGCATAACTGGCTCTTGTCTGACAAGATGAAATTCTTTTCGCGTCACCTTCTTGGTCGTGCATCAGGTGGGGGCATCCTGACGGGGCCCCGTGGAAGCATATCCTCCTGATTACCCCAGATGAGACCCTTGAGGAGATGTCCGAAATCGATTCCGATTTTCTGTTTGCTGTTCAGTTTGATATAAGGCTTGACAATCGGATCGGTCACCCATTTACCCGTCATCGGACTAAGATATCGGCGCACACCCACATCGCTCCCGAAATGCTCGCTGAAACGGATATCTGCATAACCGCCATAGTTGGTAGAATTAAGATACAGACTTGCTGCCGTCCCCATCATGGGGTTCGTGGCATAATAGGTACCAAAGGCATGGAGCGTCAGCACCTTGCCGACATCAAAACTCACCTCACCACCAAAACCGTATTGCGTGTTCAGCATCGGCATACCTGTTGGCGAACTGATGCCTGGCATCCAGTATTTGTTAGCCATCCCCACGGCAGAAAAATGAAAACGTCCATAGTCCTGATGTAACGCGAGTGCTCCGCTACTGATATCCATTAGTCCAGGTAATGCGCTCTGACGACCCGTCACGCCGAGTACAGCCCCTTTCCAAAGGCTGAACACACCGGGTGGTCTGTAGGCTGGTATCGAAATATCCATCGTCGGCACATACCTTGTTGACTTGAGTGCTGACGGTGAAGCATACGGCAGCAAAGTCTCTGTTGTGGAATAAGACATCTGCGGCACCATCTCTGGCGTTTTCAGCATCGAGGTAGTTGCTCCTGTGTCTGGTACTTCCGTCTGAGCCAAGACATTCACCACCTGCATCATCAATACCGCTATGAGAAAAACTTTCATCCACTTGTCTTTTGCCTGCAAAAATAAACAATTTTCCCAAAGAAACATCCACCATTAGGATATGATAACAATCTTTAATAACTTACCACCTTATTATTTCCGCATCACCGAAGGCTTCGTAGTCACTGATAAGGACACGGTCGCTGGCAAGGATACCGCTGAAAAAGCCCTCGGCAATTCCGAGAAATCGGGTGCCAAGGGTGAAAGTCTGAAAGTAGTTTCAGAGTTTTGCTGTTAGTTTTAGATTTCTATCAATGCCTTTGCCCAATCAGGAACATCATCGGTATAACGTTTGAAGAGGTTTCCATCCCTGGTACGGAACAAAAGACGGGGAAGCTGGTTGTCAATGGAGTTGTCATAGTTGTTGTCGTCTTACCAGATCCGTTTGGACCAGCAATGACACATAGCGTAGGTCGTCGTTCAGTCATCAAGCACGTGTTTACGTTGGGAACGCCTGACAGCGATAGTGTGGACAGCCTCCGATAGTCTCCTTTGCTTTTCAGTCTCCGCCTTGTTGCTTGACTCGCGCGCAGCCTGAGCCACATCTTCCATCAGGGCCTCCAGCATCTCATCAGTAGGCTCTTCATTTGATGTAAGTCGATATTTCTTATATATCTCTGTCATTTCTTTTTTTACTAATATCACAACTCCTTTTACTGTCTGCAAAGTTAGGAATAATTCTCGTAACCTCCAAACAAACTTACCGCTTTTATTATGAAGTTATTGTTTTTTCAGAGTTTTGCGGTTCCTGTGTTCTCACAAAGTGTAAGGTTCTAAATAAATAATCTATCAGCATAGATGAGGATTACAAACGCTAACAACCATCCTAATACCGTTGCCTGAATAAATCTGTCTTCCAACAATACCTTTGTCGGGCTCCCGCTTTTCATATCGACAATAGTGATTTGCAGATAGCGAATGATGCCTGCCAACACGAAAGCACTCGTGACATACAAGAACGGACTCTGAAAGCGGCTTGTCACCTCTGGCGAAACGGTGTACATGATGTAACATACCATTGTAATGCTTGCTAAAATACCGATTACCTGATTCATAAACGGGAGATTGTATCTGGCGATACTGTTTCTGGCCTTGATATTAGTTTCCTCATACATCACCACATCATCCCTACGTTTGGAAAAAGCCAGGAACAAAGCCAACAGGAAAGTCATCAAGACCATCCAATACGACAAGAAAACGCCCGTAGCCATCGCCCCGGCAATGATTCTGAGCACATATCCTGCTGCAATGATAAAGACATCGACTATCGCTATCTGTTTTAGTCGGACGCAATAGGCTATGTTCATCAGAAGATAAAGCAGAATGATTCCCGACAAATGAGTGATGTCGACTCCCACTTGGCAAGGAAACAAACAAATGAGCGAGATGGAAGCAACCATACAGAGGGCCATTAAAACAAATGCAGACCTTTTACTTACTGCGCCGCAAGCGACAGGGCGTAGGTACTTCTTTGGATGCAGTCTGTCGGACTCCGCATCACAGATGTCGTTCAGGCAATAAATACCACTCGCAGCAAAACAGAACGCAAGAGTCATCGTCATTGCTGATAACAACAATGGCACATCCAAGAAACCACCATTAAAAAACAAGGGCAGAAGCACGAAGCAGTTCTTTACCCACTGCTGGGGGCGAAGGATACTTATGATGGGATTCATCACAAATTCTTGATTACCTTATACACTTTCAACCCGGCAGTCTTGCTTTCCGCTACCATAACTGTCTCCAACGAATCCGACTTATTGACATTCTCATAAAAGTCATACAATTGGTTTGTGCCATACTCAGAGCCCTTTGGGGAAAGAATCACATAATCGATATCCTTGGGAAGATAACGAGGCGGATAAACACCTAAATAATAAGTATTACTGCTTAGTTTTTCCATCTCATAGAAGACGGAGAAAGGTGCAACGACATTTTTATCTCTTAGCATGGAACATTGGGCCATAAACATTTCCGTCTCCGAATAATCCTGATGCTGGGTGGAGCAAATCAATCCTCGTATAACCAAAAGCAACGACACCAATGCTATGATGAAATGATTTCTGCGACTTTTTGTAAATCCGGCAAGGATAACCACAAGCAGAAAGACGGGCAGATAAACCATCCAATAATAATAAGGTGGAAAACGACCAACTATATTCATCAATAAAGGGATCGATATGACACAAACGAAAAGGAACTTCATCATAACATACAAAGAAGTACCTTTAAGATTTGTGCGCTCTGAAAGAAAGACAAATAAAGCCACAACCAACAAAGAGACATACGCAGGATGTGTATAAATTGTAAAAATGCGACTGTATAACGGAACATCCGTCGTGTTATTGGCTATCTTTTCCAAATAGAGGGCTTTATCTATTCCCAGATAATCACCCACGACTGGCAAGGAAATCATCGCCAGAGTCATAAGTGTGTTTGAATAGGACAACATATTTACAACAAATGCAATCAGATGACTATGACAGACCATAAATGTACAAACCAACAAGAAACCAAGGAGAGTACCTAATACCGACAATACGGCTATTTTCTTAATTCTTTCCCGATGGTCTGTTAATATTAGGTAAGCCAACAAAAGAAGAATATACAAACAAACAACCGCCTGTATCCCAGACGCAAGAAGAAGGACTGAAAGAAAGACAATAGGCCATTTATTCCTCTGGCTGATCATCTCACTGATGGCAAACACCAGGATAGCCGCACCCAACAGATCGGGCCTGCCATTGCTATACATATACATCATATCGTCAGTACACCATAATAGCATGACAAGAATGCCCACCTGCATCAGCGACATTTTTAGTCCCAGATGTCGGCATATCCTTAAAAGCCCCCATCCGATTGACATCGTTATAATTAAATTCAAGGAACGGCAGGCTATCAGGGTTGTCCCGAAAATGTTCATCCATAACGCCAGCACCATAGAGTATAATGGTGGATACAGCAAGAAAGGGTCTTGCCTGGCTACGGAATACCAAGCAAAGGTGGTCCACCCCATTCCTTTGACATAATGCATCGGCGTATCCATAAACATCACCTCATCAACCCACGGCATCAAATATGTCAGGCACGAGATGGCCAAGCCCATCATCATAAATGAGAGGCAGCAATAGAGCATCGTCTGTTTCATGCAAAGCGTTATAGTCGGTTCTTCTCCGCATTACCAGCACCAGTACCCTTATACTTGGAAGGAGTGACATTAAAGCGGTAGCGCAGGGAGAGATTGATGTTGCGCGAGTCGTTGTCCTCCATCTTCTGGAACATCATACGGTTGCTGTAAAATGTGAAGCGGTTGATGCCGCCGTTGAAGAGGTCATTGCCTGAGAGTTTGATGTTTAGCCGACGCTTGAAGAAGTCCTTGCTGACACTGAGCGAGAGCATCGCATTGGTACAGTTATAACAGACATTCGCGCCAGTATCGCCGTGGGTGTGCATATTGAAGTCGGCCTGCAACAGCCAGTCGTGGGGCAGCGCGATGATGTTACCCAGTTGCAAGGAGAGCATCGGGCGGTTGAAACTCTTCTGCTCGCCCATGAACTCTGACTTGAACCACGGCTTCATCAGTGAGACATTGTACTGTGGCGTCCACGTGACTTCGTGAGCCAATTTGATGTTCTTCTGCGCCCCCAAGGTAACGGTGAGCCAATCGGCGTGGTCGTAGTTCTTATAGGTGACGAAGTTCACCCTCTCATACCCAGGCAGACTATCTGCCGTATCGAGGATCGGATCGACGCAATGGGCAAAATTCATCGTCAGATAGAGCCATTTCCACATAACCGTCGCGTTCAGGTTGTGGTATTTGATGGGTTTCAGATAGGGGTTGCCCGTTTGCAGGTTCAGCCGGTTCTCGTAAGTGACATCGCTGCTCAACTGCCAGTAGGACGGTCGTGTGGTTCGTTTGGCATAACTAAGAGACAACTGGAATTGTTTGAGGGATGTGGAGGCCGATACCGACGGGAAGAGATTGTCGTAGATACGGCATTGCTCATCTCGACGGATGCCGTCAACAAAATATTCCGACTCCACGTGTTCATAGCGCAGCCCTGCCGACAGTTGGATGCGGCCCAATCGCTGGCGCACTTCCACGAAGGGAGAGACGGCCTGCTCGTGCTGCTCGTTGTTACTGTTGTCGATGTATCCCTCGGGGTTCTCGAACCTGCTTTTCCATCGGGTGTTGGTATATTCCTCGCCCACCTCTATCTGTCCTTTCCACAGCGGATGACTCACGATGAGTTTCTCGGCAAGCAGGTTACTGCGCGTGAGGCTTTCGGTGTTCACGTCACGGTCCAAGTCCTTCTCGCTCAGTTCCTGCTGCTGGTTCCGGTTGCGCTGCTTACGGAAAGTGTAATCTCCATTAAAGTCAATGTTGAACTGCCCCACCATACCCGTGTAGTAAAGGTTCACCTGGTGGTTTGGCACGCCCTCGGCTCTCCTGACACCACTGTTCTGCAAGTGGTCATAATCGAAACGGTCGTATTTTATGTCATCGTCATATTCACTCCAAGTCTTCACATAGTCATAGGTGTTCTGGTAAAATCCGCCGAAGGAGTTGTTGTCATTGAGTTGGTAGTTAAATCCCACCCGCCCCTCGAAGTAGGGATTGCGCATATTGTTCTTCTGGCGGTTGGTGATGACCCACAACGTATCGGCAAAGATAGTCTGTTCGAACTCGCCACTCCTGCATCTTTTATTATAGGCTCCGAAGAGGTTGGCAAACAGTTCCAGGCCCCCGGTGCGGTAGGTCAGGTTGATGCGTTCATTGTTGGCATAGCCGCGACCCTTGCGGCTCCACGAGGTCAGTTCCACGCCGAGGCCCTCGCCTGCAACCCGCTTGGTACGGATGATGATGACGGCATTGACCGTCGCATCGTAGCGGGCACCGGGGTTCTGAATCACCTCCACGTTCTTGATGTTGTCCGACTGCACATTCCTCAATTCCTGCAAGTCCGTCAACTTGCGGTTGTTCAGGTAGATCAACGGCACCCCTTTGCCTAATATCTCAAAACCATCTCCTTTCTTCGAAATGGTCGGCACACGCGAGAGCACATCTTCTGCCGTGCCCAGTCGTTCCATCACCGTACCTTCTACGTTCATAATCAGTGAGTTTCCCTGCAACTGCACCTTGGGGCGCTCACCTGTCACAACAACGCCGTTGATGGTCTGTGCCTCCGGCTTTATCTGAACAACTCCGACCTGTTCGTTGCTGCACAAACGATAGGCGGTCTTGTATCCTACGTAGGAAATTCGGACGAGGACGGACTTTTGTTCACAGGGGATGACGAAGAGACCTGCCTCGTTACTCACACCTCCACCGATAAGAGAGGAATCGGATGGATGAAGCAGGTAAACATTGGCGTATGCAACGGGCTGGCCTACTTCGTCAATGATGGTGCCTTTGTAGCGGGTAGCGGTCTTCTGCGGACACTCTACGGTAATTTCCTTGCCATCCACCGTCATACGGACAGGATAGAAACCAATCATCTGCTGGATGGCATCAGGAATGGTCTTGCGATGTATTGAGGTGGTGATGCGAAAGTCCTCCAGTTCATTGTAGAGGAAGTTAATTTCGTAGTCAGTTGCTTCGGTGTTCAACTGACGCAGTGCCTCGCTGAGCGACACATTATTATATTGACGCGTGATATGATGCTGGGCTGTTGCTGTCGTAATAGCAAACAGAAACAGCAGTATTGATGTGGAATATCTCATAACTTACTCTACAATAATCATGTTATCTTCGAGTCTTATATCCAGACTTTCAAAGCGGTTTAACTTCTCTATGGCATGGTCAAGGCCATCGTCTGGTTTCCATACGTAGTGGAAACGGAGTTGGCGGGCTGCTTCGTTTTGGAACGAAACGTCAACCTGATAGTAGGCGGCTATCTGTGGAAGAATCTTCTCCAACGGCACATTGTCGAATACAACAGGCTGCATGGTAGCCACTGTGTCTGCCTTTACTACCTCTGCGGGCAACTTCTGTTGATGCGAATCTGTTATTTGCATCTCCTGTGTTGGGGATTTGAGATCCCCTCCAACGGCATGACGTACAATATGGACAGCGGCAAAGGCAATGCCTAAAGCAAAGACAACACCGATAAACGTCGCAGCCATCTTACGGAACTGCATAATAGAGTATCGAGAATGATCCTGCGTAGTGTCCTCGTCTGCGATGAATTTCTCCCATTCTCTTTCCACGTCAGGCTCTTCGCTTTGTAGTTCCTCATTTCTGAAAGCCCGTTTTGCAAAGGCCATCTGCTCCAGCAACTCATGCATCTCTGGGTCGCTAAGAGTCTGTAGCCATTGTTCGTCGGTCACGTGCTCCGGGTGTTCCTGTAATTCCAAGAACTTCTCAATTAGTTGTCGATCTGTCATCATATTGCTTGATTTTTTGATATGAAATAAACTCTGACTTTCTCTATAGACTCACGCAAATGGTTGTGGACTGTCATACGACTGATGCCCAGCGCGTCGGCTACTTCCTGACAGGTCATCTCACGCAGATAGCGAAGCCGGAATATCTGTTGACTTAGTGGAGGCAGATGTTCTTCCACATACTGCATCAATTCCGACATTCGCAACTGTTCACCGTTAATTATCGTTGGCTCTGTAGCCTCTTCTGACAGCAGGTGCAGGAACCGCTCACGTACCTGTTTCTGCTTCATTACGTTACGGCACTGATTGCGTACGCCCATCAGCAGATAGGCATCAGCGGTATCCAGGCGTAACGTAACGTTACTGGCTATCAGCCGCGAAAACACCTCGCTCACCACGTCCTTGCTCTCGTCCTCGTCGTAGAGGATGGAAGCCGCCAGACGGTACATCCGCGTGTAGTGCGTCTTGAAGAGTTTTTCAATTTCTTGCTCTGTCATACATTAATAATACAACTCAGAGCGGTAGAGTGTAAAGCAAAAGAATGACTTTTTCCATATTTGTTTGGCAAAATTACGGAAAACGGCACAAAAAAGCCCTCGACAAATCCCTGAAATCGGATGCCGAGGGTGAATGTCTGAAAGTAGTTTCAGAGTTTTGCTATTGCCGGACGCGGAAAGTGATGTCTTTGCGAACCTTGGAGAGCATCTGCGGGGTGATGCAGAGGAATGAGGAGATGGCATTAAGGGGGAGGTGCTCCACGATGCCGGGACAACGGTGGAGAAGCAGTTCGTAGCGTTCGCGGGCTGTGGCGCGGTGGAAGTCGAGGTAGCGGGCACGGGCCTGACTCAGCAGATGATCACTGATGATACCGCGCAACTCCATCATCTCTTTGTTCTGACGGAAAAGACTCATCAACTGTTCACTGCTGACCATTAACACACGGCTTGGCAGCATCGCCTCGATGGTGGTCTGCGACGGGCTTCCGTCAAGACAGGCAGGATAGTCACCCACGAACTCGCCAGCGAACGAGAACCATGTGATGTGTTCCCTGTCGTCACTGAGGCCTCGCGTCACGTACTTGAAGCAGCCTTCAGCCACGAAGCCGAACCCCTGAGCCGGATCGCCCTCGCATTCCATCCATTCGCCCTTTTGATACTCCACGCTCTGTCCCTCCTGCTCGCAGAAGTTGCGCAACAGTTCCAAATCAATACTGTTTATTCCGAATTTCTGTTCCATCTATCCTGCTTATGTTCGTCCATTATTTATACGACATTATCGCAGAAATATTTCCTTCCTGATACTTAATAATCGCTAATATTCTAATTCTTTAACCTACATTTTTAGTCGTTAAGTATTAAACGATTGCCCAGAATAGAAGGATGGCGATGAATATACCGTTATTTGCTCTCTAAAATGCCTGTTTCTGTATCCCGATGGTTCATGGTGCGATGAATATCACGATACTTACGTCCAGATGACAGATGCCACGTGATATTAAGGGTCAGCATATTGCCGAAGTCGCGGCTATGCTGTGCGACCTCCTTGTGGATATAGCGGCTAAGCACCTCCGTTTTATTGGTGAGTGGACGGGTGCAGAAGGGGTGCTGGGCATAGAGGGAAAGAGTGATGTTCTTCATTTGATACGAAGCCGTAAGATACCATGCCGCAGCCTGATGGCCCCGATGCTCACCCTCCATGAAGTTCCAACCATTATCCGCGTATGCAGTCAGTGTCCACTTTCCGAGGTAGGCTTCTATGCTGGCACCGCCATTAAATGCCGTATAGGTATGGCGATAGTCATCTGTAAAGTTGAAAAAACGGTAGATGCCTCCATAGAGGGTGATGGAAAGATGCTCTGGCAAAGCCTCCCAGCGGTTGTAACTTTGGATGAAGAAGAAATTGCACTCGTTGCCGGCGTTGGTCTGTGTCTGATAGAAATGTCCGTCCTTACGGGTATATTTCTCCATGTTACAATTGGCATTCAGTCGCCAATAGCCCTGCAACTCGCTCATCATCCGAGGCCTGGAGTATGTCAGGCGGAGATCGTGCGAAGTGACACGATTGGGAGTAATCTCCGGATTGCCCACTAATGTCTCCATCGCATTCTGCTTGATACTCACATCACTGACGAGTGCGATCTGCGATACGTGCTGCGACACCTCGAAGTCGTATTTCACTTTCAGGTTCCTGACCAGTGGATAGGCGAGCGTCACCTTAGGACGGAACAACAGGAAGCGGTCATTCCATTCCGCCTGCCGATAATAGCGTGTACTGATACCCAAGCCGCCCATATAACCAAGTTTGCCAAGATGTCCTTTCATCTGCCCAAAGAAGTAGAACAAAGATGAACGTATAGCATTTGTGGCTTCGGCATCACCCGAATACACATTGTCAATATACTTCTGTCCATACTGAGTACCCAAGGAGAGCGTGAAGGGTTTCAGACGGTTCTCATAGATCGCCTCCGTCCAAAGGGAGTACGTATTTCCTTTCACGTCATAGGCATAGTTGCCTTCCTCGTTGTGCTCAGTATGGCTGTCGGTTTTGATATAGGTGCCTACGGCATTCGCGGTCAACGACTGATGACCCGCAAAGTCACGATGGAAGTATAGGTCGAGCGTGGGCGAGGATGTCCGCGAAGAAGAATGGTCTTCGTAGCCTTCAAACCTTGTCCATGTGCGATCGGGCTGAATATCGCGACGGGCAGAGAGTTTCGATTGGAACACATAGTTCGAGTCACTGAGGCTGTAGGTCAACTGGAGATTATGATCCAGACTCTTATTTTGCCCGTCCAACTGCTGGCGTAACAAATTGTATTCCTCCGCTGATTCCAGTTTGTAGGTAGCCTTTTCTTCATATTCCTCTCCCTTGAAATTCTGATAGCCCAACGAGTAGTTCACTCCGAACTCGCTCTTACCATAGTTGAATTTTCCATAGACGGTCTCATCACCATTGACGGCAGTGAGCGTATTCGTCAAGTCTGCCCCGATGTCATAGCCACTGATGGGATGCTTTACTTTGATATTGATGACGTATGCTATTCCCTCACCATATCTTACTCCGGGATTGTCGATATAGTCGATATGCTGCACCGCCTTCATGTCGAGTGCCAGCAAATCCTCCTTGGAAGCGATGACGTCATTGATGCGTACCTGCACGCTGCCAAGGTTTGAAAGTGCAGTGACGGTATGCATGACGGGGTCGATACGCAGATGTGGCAGCGTCAGTTTCGACAACAGTGAGTAGCCGTTCGTTGAACTTTCCAGTTGTTGTCGTGTGGGATAGATGGTCTGCCCGTCCACTCGCTGTACCACCTTAGATCCCTGCACGATTACTTCCTGTAGTTTCTCACCTTCCTTAATGTTCCCCGCCACGGAGTCATTTGCTATCACCGTGGTCTCACTCTGTGCCTGTGTTGTTGCAGTCAAGAGGCAAACCATTGTAAATAAGATCAGTCTATTCATTGTCTTTTTTGTTTTGCGTCTGCAAAGGTACTATCATTTACACCAGACAAACTAATTTTTTCCCTGACATTTGTCTGACATTTGCACAAAAAGCCCTCGGCAGAGCCCAAAATGTGGGTGCCGAGGGTGAAATTCCCAAAAACACAAGAATAGCAGCACGGAATGGAAGATTATCTTTTCAGTTTACATATGCTTTCAAGATAATGAGTGAATAATTCCCACTGTCCGGCATTTTTCTTAATGTTTGTCTTTACTTCATCGGTGTCGATGAACTGTTGAGGATAGCAATCCTGCAAATAATAATGGCCTTGGTTGGGGTCGGAAATCACATCATAATGCAAGACAAGGTTGGTGAATATCCGACTATCCCAGTCACCGACGAAACTGCTGACCACAAACAGGGCATTGTCGCCCAGATGGAACTCGATTTCGTGGAAGGGCTGCATACGCCTGTAGAGCGGTTCGTCCATATCCTTAAATTTGATTTCGCGGGTGGTCACATTGAACCATTCAATATCATCTTCGGTAAAGAGTACATCTTGCTCATCACTTACTGAGCGCGTCCCAGACTCATTGACACCACAGGCATAGAGCGTAGTTTCCGGAGCCGGGCACGTCGTAAATGGCTTCTCAGGTTCGTTACTGTCAAGACTGCAAGCAGTCATTGTCATGCTGGCTATGGCTATCGCCATCATCCAAGCGAGGGGTTTGTAATACTTCATATTCTACAAAATTAAAAAAAATGTCTCTTTACTTATATAGTCCGCCGGACTGCAAAAAGACTGCACGGCTACCACGTAAATCTGATGCCCAGCGGCAGAGAGAAGGTGAACGGATGCTCTGTGCGGTATGTCTCGATGTCGCTCTTCATCGGGATATAGTACTGCAGACTTGGCTCTACGAAGAAGCCAATATTGGGTGTTAGGTGGTATTGCAGACCAACACCAAATGTGGTAGAGAACTGCCACGGAGCGCGGATGGCAGTCTTGTCGCCTGCCTCATACTGACCATTCACATAGAACTCTGAGCGGAGGACGGAATGGATGGGTATCTCGGTTGTAAGACCGAGGCTGCCGTAGATGCTCCACTGTCTTCTGTCATACATATTATATATACCTTTCAAGGGAATCCCAAGGTAGTGGATGGTCTGCTGTTCGCTGATGGTATTACCATCGGCACCCGTCTCAAAGTCGGAGGTTAGACGGCTGTAACTGAGACCTGACTCCAGTCCGAAGCGATGATTCAATCGGTACTTCAAAGCCAGCGACCATGTTATTGGCATCTGATGGTGGCTCGTACGCAGAATCTTGTCCTCACCAGGTCGGTTGGCATTGTTCAGGGCGATGCGCATGATGACGCTGCGGGTTTTGTCACTCACGGCATCGGGATTATTTGCAAGATAGACAGCATAGTCCGTCCAGTTGTCAATGCTACTCGGGATTATCGGACTTGGGGATGGTCCAGGCAAAGATTGTGCAGCTGACGGCGTTGGCTTATAACTGAAAGGCTGATTATAACGGTTCTGCTCGTCAAACTGCCCTGCGTATGCCAGTTCTAACGACCATTTCTTGTCGCTATTAGTGCTGATGGTTGGCTTTTCAAGGAATAAGTCGGCCATATTATATTGCGGTATCTCCACCTTGCGTATAGCCTTTATCGTGTCGGTCGCTATGGTGTCTGTTACAATTTGCTCTTGGGCAATTATATTAGATAAGGTGTCAGACATGACAGAATCTAAAGCCTGGGCGATGACCGATTGCAGGGTGTCTAAGACAATGACAGTGGTACGATGCACTGGCAGATGAACAATCACAGGCTCCTGCGGCTGGTCAGTCAGAGATTCCTTCGACGATTCTTTGGATGTCTCTTTCTGTTTCGCCACAACTGCCGACGACTGGTGCTCACCGCCGTCTTCATCCTTGATAGCAGTATCTCCTTTTTTGAGCAGGAAGAACGTCATGGGAATAAGTAACAACAGAAGCACGGCTGCCCAATACTGCTGCATCATCTTGCGTAGCATCTTCTTTGCCCGTGCCAGTTGCGATGATGACGAATGTGGCTCAATGCCCAGCATGTCGGCAATCTCCTTGTGCGTCATGCCCTCGAACACTGACAAACGGAACACCTGCCCATAGCCCTCCGGCAGTCTGTCAATCATCCTCACCACCTCGCTCAGTGGCACACCCCTCACGTCCCTTTCCTCGTTCTCAGATGCAATCAGTTCCGCCTCGCTCGTCTCTTCGAGCGAAACCGTTGGCAATGCCTCCAGGTGATCCTTGCATTTCGATGCCACGTTCCTCGTGATGGTCGTCATCCAAGCCTCTGCTTTATTGCTGTCGCGCAGCCTGTCAAACGAAGTGAAGATAATCACGAAAGCGTCGTGCAGTACATCCTCCACTATCTGCTCATCGCTGATATAGCGTCGGCACACACCCCTCATCCTCTGGGCGTATGCCTTGTACAGTTCTCCGAGGGCATCCGCATCCCCCTGTCTGCACCGTTCTATCAGCCGTGTTATCTCCATCGTCAGCATAACGTCTCTATTTATATAGTCCTACAACAGGGAAAAAGACTGCACCACCACCCACTTTTTTTATTAGTTTTTACAGTCTTTAGCGGAAAAAGGCCTTTTCGTGTGCTTCCGGGTCGGCATATTCAGTGCGTCGCCTGATACCATTTCGTTTTCTTCAGCCCGACGGAGCGCGTATTGTGACTTGGAGCGGAAGTTGTTATGCCAGAATAGGCACGGATGTCATTGAAGCCGTTGCTGGCGGAATAGTATTGGGCGGTATGCGCTTTGTAAGGGACGGTCAACTCCAGTTGGCGGTTAAAGGCATCGAGCAGATTCTGGTCGGCGCAGAGGTGGGCGATGTAGTCGCCGAGGTCGTAGAACAACGGGGGATTATAGCCATCCATCCTTTGCACGTCGGACAACAGGGCGTAGTCAAATTCCTGTGTCAGATTGATGTCCCTCACAATCGCGGCCAGCGCGTCGAGTTCGCGGCAATCGGTCACGGCAATGGTGCCGCAGGGCGTGGTGTAGTGGCTGTAGAAATCGAGGAAGGTCTGGCAGAGGGCGGCGTAATCGACGGTGCCGACGAGGTGGCGGGTACAGAGGTGATAGGGGAAGCCGTAAATCATGATTTCCGTTGGACAGCCGATGAGATAGTTGGTCACGTCCTTGAGGTCGTAGGCGGCTTCGACGGATGACATGAAGCAGTCGTCGAACATAATGTACTCCATCCGCATCCCTGCGTCGCCGATGGCATCGGCCAGCGTCGTGGTCTCTATCTGATACTCACTTGTAAATCCGCCAAACCATCTTGTCTGAGGCACATCATCGCGCTCGAAGTGGTATTGGCTCCGTGCCCGACTTGTGCTGACGGGGAGCCAGCCCATGCCATGACAGCCTACGATGAGTGAGTAACGGCGGGCTGGGGCAATGGCCCGCACATCATTGAGCATCCTCGAGATGTTCTCACGCTGCGTGAAGTCGGGCTGGTTGTAAAACATCAGCGTGTCACGGATGCACTGACCTTTTTCTTGTTTGAGTTCTATCACGTTGGCTCGGCTCGTTGTCGAAGAAATACAGACGATGACACGCTCGTTCTTCAGTAATCCACCCTTGATGGCGGTCTCGAAGTCTGCAATGTTCTGTTCGAAATACGGTGTCATGTTCGTTGACCACGGCATGAAGAAAATGACTGTCTGCTCCGTCGGTTCATCAATCAGCTCGTCGTCATCGTGGCATGACGTGAATAGGCATGATGCTAATAGAAGAGTCAACAATTGAAGGATTTGTCTGTAAAGTTTCATTGTGTCTTATATTCGTTTATATAATACAAATGGTAGATTTTTATTGATGATGGCGAGAAAGTGCCAACGCTTTGTGACGTATACTTTGGATTTCTTCTTGCGAATAGCGGAAATAATCTGATGGGCAACCTTCTCGACGGGCATCACCCAAAACAGGCCATCACCTTTAGCCATTACTGTATCAACGAGACCTGGACGAAAAGAGATCACGGGGACAGGCCTCTGATTGTTTTCAGAAAAGATCAAAGACCTGTCCCCATGATCGCTCAGAAATTGCTATTATTACTTAGCTGCTCAAAAAGATACGGTATGAATGCATAGGTATTGTCATGCTTCCCGATTCTAACCATAATGAGATTTTTATAGGGATTGACATAAAGCACCTGCCCACGAATGCCATGAGCATAAAAGCCTGGATATTGAGGCTTATCGGCACCGATGCTGCTCAGGTTGTACCAATTGAAATGATAGCCGTCATTGTCGGTTGCATAGTCGGTGGACTGGCGTATCCATTCTTCACTGACGATGCGCTTACCATTCCACACTCCACGGTTAAGGTAAAGACGGCCAATCTTCGCAAGATCCAGCATTGTGCAGGATATGCCGCCGAACGCATGGGCGACATCGTGCTTGCGACTGTCTATATTAATAATGGCCGGGGACTCCATCTGCAACGGCTTCCACACCTTCTCGCTGAGATAATCGGCATAGCGTCGGCCCGTAGCCCGTTCGATAATCACGCCAAGAATTTCTGACGTCATACTCTCATAGCAATACTCCTTGCCAGGTTCGCAACGGAACTTCAAGCCACGAATCTGCTTCATCATGTTGTGACCATAATTCAGTTTCGCCATCGCGTTGAGCCGTTTGAAATGCTTCAAACGCAGGGAATAGGTGTCGTCAAAATCCAGTCCGCTCTGCATGTTAAGTAGATGGCGAATGGTGAGACGCTGCCACATGGGGTCTCGTTTCTTCAGTTCCGGCAGATAGTCGGTGACTGCATCATCCACGTTTTTGATGCAACCCTCATCAACGGCAATCCCACACAATAGCGAGGTAATTGATTTCGAGACAGAAAACACCGTTGCCATCCTGTCAGCGGAAATATCTCCCCAATATTTCTCGTAGATGATGCTGTCGTTCTGGATGACGAGAACGCCCTGTGTGTCAGTTTTACCAGTCACAGCCTCCTGCAATGTGGTGTTCTTGTAGTGCTTTCCTTGATTGAAGAAATGCAGGGTGTCAATCCAGATGGCTTGTTGCTTTGCGTATGGGAAACGAAAAGGAAACGTCCCATTATCAATGGTGTCGTGAACATGATGCTCAAAACTATAAATATCCGGGCCGCTCTTGCCGTCTGCTCGATAGCCTCTTACAATAGAGCAAGAGGCGAGGGTTGAAGCAGCAACTATTATTAAAGCGAGCCCCCAAATCTTCTTTGTTTTCATAACTACATATCTTAGTCGTTTCATTCTGATTTAAGTATTCTTAAATACCTTTCTACAGTTGACACGTTTTTGAATATCAAGTATTTATAATCAATCCTCAATTTATCTGATAGGCGGAGGAGATTGAATCCCGTGGCATAGTAATACTTGCGTCCAACAGTGTATAGCCATTTGGCATCGGACAGGTTGAAGTTTCCAAAATGCCGATACAGACAATATTCGATATAGCGAGCAGAACCTTCCATCGTTTCATACAACTGTTCCAAGGCTACAATGTCTATACAAAGTTCCTTTTTCACCCTTTCCCTGCGTTCGTTACGCAACTCAAAGAACGACTGGATATAGGCTTTTGACGCCTCAATATCGTTGGCATCAATTGCTTTTAGCAGAAAGTCGTTCTCCTGAGTGATGCTTTCTCTGTACCAATCATGACAGGCGGCTAATGCGATTAGAGTATCTGGCAAAACCGCATTGGTGATTGCTTCGTAAGTATCCAGATAGCCATCGTTCTTAAACTGGAAGCCATGAAAATACTCATGCATCACCATCGTAGCCCATTCGTTGACTGAAGTGACATCTGGAATAGTCTTACTCGTCTGCTCCAGACTGCTGCATCTCATGAAGGGTGTGTGATAGTCGATGTTGCTTTCCTCATCTGTGAAGGTTACATGCATGTGGAATGGTTTATCATCGACTTTCTCCGTCTGATAAATCTGGATGTTGTTGTCGCTATGTATCAAGACTGACGGATACATAGCCAAGAACTTCTCCGTGGGATTCACCACATAGCAACAGGTATCGCCATAATATAGTAGAGGTACATCATATTGCTTATCAGCAAATCCACTCCAGATGCTATCGTTGATGACCATTTTAAGGGCATAGACATATTGCATCCTCTCAACATCCTTGTTAAGACTTTGTGCATCGGCTGACATTGCGACGATGGCGATTAGTGCGGTGATGATGGTTTTCTTGTTCATTGATTTATATTGATTATGCTTTATCTTGTTTCTTTTGTCAATACGTAAATGAGCAAGTCAGAAACATTCCCATCCTTTATGACAGCATTTGGTATAGTACCTTTATACTTGAAGCCATTCTTCAGTAGCACCCTTATTGAAGCAATGTTTGGCTGAAAGACATTGGCCGTTATTTGTTCAAGCGATAAGATCTTGAATGCAATGGAACATACTTGTCTGACTGCTTCTGTGCCAATCCCTTTGTTTGAATATTCATTGAGAAGCATATAACCGATTTCTGCATCATCATCTTTCTTCTCAACCGATATGCTGCCTATGAGTTTCCCATCATATACAATAGCTCGATAGATACCGGTAATTGTATCATTATCGGTTACCATCTTCAACCATTCTTCCGCATTCTTTTCCATATAAGGATAGGGCAGACGGTCTGAAAGGAAACGCCTGTCAACAGCATTACACAAGCTCGTCAGTTCTTTTGCATCTGACAATGCCCATTGCTTTATTTCAATTTTCATCATGTTTGTTCTTTCAATATGTTCTTCAGCAGATACGTCGCATTCTGGTTGCGAGCCACCCCTTCGGTGATGCGATAGGTGTAGGTAATCTCATCAGAAAGTTGTATCTCGAAGCAATAGTTGTGGAAACGGTCGGGAGATTCCTGCTGCATCTTGGAGAGTTCGAGGTCGTGGGTGGCGACAATGCCAGTTACAGGGAGATCGGATATGCTTTGCAGGAACAGACGCGAGCCGTTGAGCTTGTCGAGCGAGTTGGTGCCTTTGAGAATTTCGTCAAGGATGATGAGCGTATGGCGGTTTTGCTTGCAATAGCCGATGAGTTGCTTTAGTCGGAGTAGTTCGGCATTGAAGTAGCTGATGCCGTGAGCAAGATCATCGTTGGTGCGCATACTGCTGAACAGCGAGAAACGTGACACCTTCAGATGGTTGGCAAAGACTGGCAGGCCACAAAGAGCAAGAATGTAGTTGATGCCAATAGAACGGAGGAAAGTGCTCTTACCAGCCATGTTGGCTCCTGTGACGATGTAGTAGTGACCGTCGCTGATTTGGAAGTCATTGCGCACGGCCCTTTCGCCGAGGAACGGATGATAAAGCCCTTGGGCAGAATAGACTATAGCATCGGTCTCGATAATCTCTGCATCTGTCCCCGCTGGTTCGTTGTAACGGAACGTGGCCATCGACACGAGCGCATCGAAATGGCTCACCGCCAGAATCCAGTCTTCAATGCAGGGCATATATAGCTGTTGCCATTTTAGGAAGCGACGCACAATGAAATAGTCGGCCAGATAGAGCGCATTCGATATGGGTACCCACACCTCGTTGCGCTGGTCGAGGTCGTTCAGGATGTTCCTCAAATGTCGGAAAGACTTGGTGGCACTTTGTGAGTTATCCGAAAGCCGACCGATGATTCCACGTGCCTCCTGGCTTTTCAAATTAGACTCCACAATGAGCATAATCATGCTGACGTAAGTGCCTAATCGTGGCAGGATGACATTGATGGAACCATTGACCTTTTTCAGCGTCCGACCGAAGAACAGATAGGCCGCAGATACCTGAACGAGCAACCACAGCATAGGCCAAGACCCTGGCAGGGGACCAAACACGGCACCAATGAGCAGACCATAGAACACGATGATGCTCAGAATGGCCATAACAAGAGAAGTACGACTGAGTGCCAAAGGGGAAATGTCAGCCTCCCGCACTTCACGTAGTGCCTCCAAGATGGCATCAGTGTTGATATGCCGCCCTCTGCCTTGCATCAAAAAGATGGAGCGCAGGCTTTCCCGTTCCGCCAGTTCTGCGATGGCTTCGCGACGGCGGACTATGCTCTCTGCCGATGGCGCTTCTGTCTGGGAAAGAACGGTAGCCAAATAATCGCTACCGCCTGTAGTGACAGTCCTGTTTATGCGGTTAAAGAGAGATTCAGCACCGAATATATCCATGTCGAACGTAAACGGGTGTCGCGGGTCGATATACTTCTCTCCTGCATCGAAGCAGGAGAAGTCACCATTGAGGTAAGACAGTTCATTTTCATACACCTTCAGCAATCGCTCACATTCATCAGCCTTGTAGTTTTTCCCTGCATCCACCTGTCGGATGAAGTAATAAACGGCAAAGGAAATCACGGCGAGAATGATAAACAGGACACCGATACTAGTCAAAGTATAAGCCACGAGGCTGGCAAGCATAGCCACGAAAGCCGCAAGCTCTGCCAACACGAATGTCGTGTTGTGACATTTCAACTCAGCAATCTCAGTTGTCAGTGCCGCCACCTTGTCGGTGTAGAATTGGTGTAGGGTATTATTCATTGAAGATCGCTATTCTGCTTCGGCCTCCTTAATCTTCGATAACAGTTCCTCGCGCTTCGTCTCGTTGGTGCCGTGGACGGCGTGGCGGACAATGCCCTTCTTGTCGACGACAATGGTGAGGGGGAAACCCTCATAGCCAATCCATGCCATCATGTCCTTGGCCTCGACGAGGTGCGTCCATGTGAAGTGGTGCTTGTCGGTGATGCGCTTGGCGGTTTCGGCATCGTGGTATGTGGCGGAGAAGAACATGACATCAGGCAATTGCTTCTTCCACTCGGAGAGGATGGGCATTTCTGCACGGCAGGGGCCGCAGCCGGAGTACCAGAGGTTAATCACCATGACGCGACCCTTCACGCTGTCGTTCGTCCATGTGCGCCCGTCCATGTCCTTTTCCGAGAACTGCGGGAACGGCTCACCCTCCTTGGGCGAATACCACGTGCCGTCGGCCTTCACGCCAGCCTGTGTCAGCGAGGTCACCGTGGCCATCATGTTCAGTCCGTTCAGGAACTGATCGGCGTTGTGAACTTGTTCGCGAGGGATAGCCTTGCGGATGAGTGACTTGGGCAGCGTGGCGTCAACGTTGATGACGATGACGCTGTT
>Ga0310697_10001950_pt1 | contig 22789 bp, 21 predicted proteins | sample 172DNAGHGlowgp2_FD_203883 | JGI IMG/M metagenome (GOLD analysis project Ga0310697, IMG submission 203883) | Sheep rumen microbial communities from Palmerston North, Manawatu-Wanganui, New Zealand - 1728 DNA GHGlow gp2 (v2) (version 2) | ecosystem: Host-associated > Mammals > Digestive system >...
GGAAGTCATTGATTTTCAAGAAACTGCATGGGGGGGGGGGTATGAGCCCTGAACCAGAACCTGAGCCAGAACCAGAGCCTGAACAACATGAATATGTAGACCTTGGTCTTAGTGTCAAATGGGCAACAATGAATATCGGTGCTAACACACCTGAAGAAGCAGGTTTGTATTTCGCTTGGGGAGAAACACAAGGATACACGGCAGAACAAGTTGGTACTGACAAGAATTTCTCTTGGGAAGACTATGAATTTGGTCCTGATACTGCATTGACAAAATACAACGAAACTGATGGACTTACTGTGTTGGAGCCTGAAGATGACGCAGCAACTGCAAATTGGGGCGATGGTTGGAGAATGCCAACAAATGCCGAAATTGAGGAATTAATGAAATTACCACACTCATGGGATGCCTCAAGAAGTGGTTACTCATTTACGGATGGCAATGACAATGAGTTATTGTTCGTTTTTGCGGGCGGTAACGCTAACAGTGGTATTGTTGACGACCTTGGCGAGGGCGGGTACTATTGGTCAGGCTCTTTGAGCGAGGGCCGTGGCAGGAGAGCTTGGGAACTCAGTTTCAATAGTGGTGAATACTGGATTGGGAGCACTTACCGCTATATGGGCCATACTGTGCGCCCTGTTCGTTCTCAGAACCTTTAAAAGCACAATCAAATAACAAAACACATTCCCACAATGTGCAACAAGCACAAACAAGGGAATGTGTTTTTTTATCAATAGATTATATCTATTATGAAAATAAAGGAAATATATGATTTTGAGAATAATAGGCAATTTACTTCAGACAAATACACGATACGTTTCATTCGTGAAGGTACTTGGTGGAGGGCATATGAATGGAGTGCATACCTAGCACATAATTTTCCAAACGGCATGGATGATAGTAAAAGGCTTTTTGTAACAAAAAAGCACTATGTCGAATTGGGAAAAGATTTGGTTGTTGTTGGTTTACAGTTGAAATCTTTTGAGAAATATTTACCATGCATAATAACTGATGATAGTTGTTTTTCGTTTGAAAACGATTATGTTGATGTAAATGCTGATAAGTTTTTTGAGACTATTGGTAATGAAATCGTTGATTGCAAGAAAGTGCTTGAAGATTGGAAATGCAGTTTCCAATTATCTGAAAAAAAAGGAAAAGTATCGAAAAATGCAAGCAAAGAAAACGATAGTGATTGGTGTAAAAACGAAATTGCCCGTATCCTTAACGAAATAGCCGATTATCAACTCTCCAACAGAACAATTGTTGAAAACACCGTGTTTTTGAATGAAATACAGTCAAAGATAAAAAAGATACTGCAATAGATAATAAACATACGGAGGCTTAAAGGTTCAAAGGCCATTCGTCAGAATAACTGAAAAATCATGTTATTGCTTTGTTGCTTCAACAACGATTCTACATTGCAATCTATTAGGTAATGGCCGAATTTGTATTGTTCGTTTTTGCGGGCGGTAACGCTAACAATGGTAATGTTAACAACCTTGGCGAGAACGGAAACTATTGGTCAGGCTCTTTGAGCGAGGACAATGACATAAACGCTTGGAAACTCAATTTCAATAGTGATAAATACAAGATTGGAAACAATAACCGCTATATGGGCCATACTGTGCGCCCTGTTCGTTCTCAGCACTTTTACAGCCTCCGTTTTACATATAACATACTGACATGTGCTTTAAAATGTCAAAGAAACGTCTTTTGTTTGAACTTTATGTTGCAGAAGAAGACGCAAGGAGACACAAGTCTAAGAAAAGTTATGTAGTTGAATTTGAAAAGAAACTACACGAAAACCTGTTGGAACTATGTGATGAATTGTATTACCATAGGTACAATCCAACCCCATCAGTTTGTTTTGTTATAAAAGACCCTAAGAAACGAGAGGTGTTTGCGGCAATGTTTAGGGATAGGATTGTACATCATTTGTATTTCAACCTTACGCATGAAATCTTTGAACGAACTTTTATACACGATACATACAGTTGCATCAAAGGAAAAGGCACTCATTTTGGAATAAGAAGACTATGCGAACATATAAGGAAAGAAAGCCTTAACTACAAAAGGGAGTGTTACATCCTTAAAATGGATATAAAAGGCTATTTTATGCACATAGACAGAAAACTATTGCTTGAAATAGCGCATTCTACTTTGGAAAAAGAACGATGCAGAAAAGTATCTTCAAATTCAAAACTCGAATGGGATAATGTAATTGATTTTGGCTTCATACACTATCTAACAGATGAATTGGTTATGATAGAACCAACATATAATTGCACATTCAGAAGCAATAAATCAGAATGGGATGACCTTCCAAAAACAAAGAGTTTATTTAACAGCCCTAAAGGGTACGGACTACCTATAGGAAACCTTACAAGCCAATTGTTCAGTAACGTTTTTTTTGAATTTATTTGACCAATATTGCAAAAGGGTGTTGAAATGTAAGCATTATGGAAGATATGTTGATGATTTTTACATTGTAAGCAGCGACAAAGAATACTTACATTCAATAATACCTAAAATTGAGGAATTTCTAAAAAGTAAAATGCATCTTGAAATAAACAAAGGTAAGACAAGAATAACATCATACAATCACGGTGTTGAATTTTTAGGAACATTCATAAAGCCATACAGAAACTATGTTTCAAACCAATGTCTAAAAAGAATGAAAAAGAAATTGATTCTTAATGATGGAAATGGATGGCACAAAGGAAAGAACATAGAATACTCAGTAAATTCATACATTGGGGTATTTATACACAATTCTTCTTACAACATAAGGAAAGAATTGTTTTCAAGCATGAAACGCATAAATACCTGTGGAATTTTTAACAGAAGATACTCAAAATACTACAAAGTAATTGGGTATCCATAAGTATTAAGCAACCTTTGGATGATAATAAGACCTGTGCTTTGCTGCCCATATTTCCTCGTCAATGAGCGTTGAAAGACGCAACACATCCTTGTGTTCAAACGACTTGATGCTCTTTGTGAACATATCACGAAAACGCTTCGTGGCACTATCCTTCCTTGTATTCCACTTTTATTTCTTTTTTAACTATTTATAAATGATAATTTGTCTATAGATGAAAACCATATATATAACAAAAGAACAAATAAATAAGATTAAAGACTTTGAATTATTATCAGAAAACAAAGTTCCATCAGCACAAGACCAAGTTAAAAACAAGGTAAATTCAGGTGTTATGGATGCTGTTACGGCATGTGGAACCATGGAAGAAGGAGCTGAGCCTGAATCAGAAACATACGAGTTAGGTAAAGAAAAAAACGGTGATTATTATCACATAAACGAAGAAGAAATTAATTTTTTACTTAAAACACTGCTTTAAAAAAATATTCACCAAAATGGACAAAAAAGAATATAGCATATTTATAAAAGCATCAAAAAGCATTCTTGATTTTATGGAAAAAAACGGAGAACAAGTATCACCGTTACCAAAAATAACATTAAACAATTCAGAACAAGATGGCATTTTTATAAAAACAGGATACTATTCACCATCTGAAAATGAAGTTGTAATTTTTGTTAATAATAGAAATATAAAAGACTGCCTTAGAAGTGTTTCGCATGAATTTATACATCATATACAAAACATAAGAGGAACAAAATTAAATTTTTCATCAGAAGATAATGTAAAAGACAATGAAGAGCTAGAAAAAATAGAAGCTGAAGCATATCTGAAAGGAAACATATATTTTAGGAAATGGACTGAATATATGAAAAAAAAGTATGAACCGTCACTTTTAAAAGAATCAAAAGAGATAATAAATGATGATGGTGAAGTTGTTCCTGAAAAATGCAAAAAATGTGGCGGAAAAATTGGAACTTACATTTGCGGAGAACCAATTTACAAATGCACTAAATGCGGTAAATATTATGGAACTTTAAAGTTTGGATTGGATGAATCAAATGTTTTAGATGAAACAAACCCTGAAGATGTCGATTTATCATCATTCAACATTAAAAGAGAACTTAACCCCAAATTTTGGAAGAACAATTTGCTTGATTCAAGAATTAGATTAAAACTTCTTGATATCGCCGAAGATTTCATTGATTTCTTAGGAGTTGATTGGGTTAAGCCTGACGATATTATTATGACAGGCTCATTGGCTAATTTTAATTGGAACAAAAAATATTCTGATATAGATTTACACGTTTTAATTGATTTTTCAAAAGTAGACAAAAGAACAGATTTTGTTAAAAAATATTTTGATTCTTTGAAAAACCAATGGAATGAAGAACATGAAGATTTGAAAATTTTCGGGTTTCCCGTTGAGGTATATGTACAAGACACAAACGAAGAACATGCATCAAGTGGTGTTTACTCATTGGATAAAAACGAGTGGCTAACGGAACCAAAGAGAGAAAAGTTAGCAAAGGCAAAAGTAAACAAATCGCTTATACGTTCAAAAGTTGCAAAATACATTGATTATATTGACGAATTGTATGACGAATACAAAAAAGACTCCAATGATGAGCATAAAATAGAAAAAATATCAAAGGCAGCAAATAAATTATGGGATGTCATAAAGAACGAAAGAAGAAGTGAACTTAACAAAGGAAAATCAGAAATATCAAACGGAAACATAGTTTTCAAATGCCTAAGACGATTAAACTATCTTGATAAGTTATACAGCCTAAAAATACAAACATATGATAATTTGAATAGTTTACGATAATTTTTTTTATTTTAATTGCTATTTATATGAAAAAAAAGGAAAATAATTCGATAAAAACTAAATAAAATATGTCAAGTTTTGAAGAAACTATTGCTAGAATGAAAGGTCTTTATACTTATGGAAAAGAATTAAATGAAGGTAATGACCTTAAAACCCATACATTAGAATACCATGCAATTGCAGCAGATGGAAGAAGTTATGGAATCATAAAGGAATGTAACAAATACTATATCAAGTCAGCACCTAAAGACAAAGAAATGGTTGCTGAATCTTATGAATATCTTGGTGGATTTTGCAATAAGAAAAATTATGAATATAGCAGTTACGCAAATGCATTAAAAAACTTTGAATTAAAAATGGCTTCAATTAACGAAGCTTGTGAAGGCAATGTAAACATTTCTACTTTGGACCCATTCAAAAAAGGAGAATTCTTGGTTGAAGGTACTGATAGAATGAAAAATGAAATAGCACGTCAAAGACAAATCATGTACAACGCATCTATGATTATGAATGAATCAAATGAAATTGGTGCTTCAAACAAGGATAATGTAGTAAAATACAACGGAACAAACCCTGAAACCCCAAAGAAAAATGGTAATTCAATCAATGATGGCACAGACGCAAAAGTGGTTGACCAAGATAAGGTTAAGGGATTTAGCGGAAACAACCCGCACGAAAAGAAGACAAGTGGTCCATACACAGAAAATCCATCAAAAGTAAATGAAGGTGTTTGCTGTGAAAAATGCGGTAAAAACCCATGTGAATGCCAAAATTGCAACGAAGAAGCAGGTGATATTAGCGATGAGCCATTAATACCTAACACAAGAAATTGGGCAGGTCCAAAAATGGGTGCAAGTGAGCCAAGTCAAATAGGTTGGGATATGGATGGACAAGAAAAAGTGAATGAAGAAACCAAAGAATGGGATGAAGGTTTACCGGGTTCAGCAGGTATTGGTGAACCAGATACAGGCCACAACAATGACCCATTTAATAAATCAATAAACGAGGGTGAAGAAGATTTTGATGACGAAGATAGCGAAAATCCTGAAGCAGAAGAAGATTCATTTGATTTAAGTGGAGACGAATTTGATGGCGAAACTGACGAACCTAGCGATGAAACTGATGAGTTTGGCGACGAAACTGACGAATTTGGCGATGACGAGTTTGATGACGAAAATGAATTTGATGATGAAGAATTAAATGGCGAACATTCAGAAGATGAAGACCTAAGAAGCGAAATTGAATCATTAAAGGCTGAAATTGAATCACTAAAAGCACAAATTAACGGAGAAGATACGGATAACATAGAAGATGCTGAAAATGGAGAAGATTTCGGAGATGATTATGAATTTGGCGGAGAAGGTGGAGAAGATTTCTCAACCGAAGGCGAAGAAGGTTTTGGTGACGAAGAAGGTGACATTGATGAATGTGGCAATATTGACCAACTTATGGAAGCCAAAAGAGCAAAAATGGATAGCATAGTTGAATCTGTTGTTAAATCAATATTGAAAGAAGATGAGCTCCATGTATTCGGAAAGCACCCTGGCTACAGAAAGAAACCTATGGAACTCCCAACAACAGGTGAAGACCAAAACCAATGGGGTAGAGATTGGAATGATGAAAGTGTACACAACGAAGAACCATTTGGAAAACAAATCGGTAATGGTGACCCATTTACACAATTGGTAAATTCAGTTACAAAAGATGTTATGTACCAATTAAAGAAAGGTATTCCGATTGAAGGCACAAATAAAAAAAAAGTGGACTGAATGAAAATTCAGTAGAAGAAAAAACATTCTTAAAATTAAATAATGCATCATCCGTTGGTAGCGATATGCAGCAGCCCATGGATGATGCTTCTTTTCAACAAGGCCAAAGCATGATGGGTGGTGACCCTAACGAAATGGGTATGGACCCAAGTATGGAAGGTGGCGGCCCTAATGCCATGGGCAGAGACCCTAACGCTATGGGTATGGACCCAAATATTGCAGGCGGTGACCAAAACACAATGGGTGGTGACATAAATGCAATGGATGGTGGCCAAAGTGGTGAAGGCTCTGATGATACAATGTCAATAATAAACCAATTAAGCGATACTGATAAAGAAGCTGTAAGGTCTTATGCAAAAAGTATGTTAAATAAGAGTGATTCACAACAAGAAAACGGCGATGCGGGTAATCAACCAATGATGGAATCAGTTGTTTTTACAAAAAAACAATTAATCAAAATACAAGAAAATTTTGGCCCGTCTCAAGACGAATTGATGAAAAAAAACGACAGAAAAGAATTACCAAAAAAAATATCAAAATCAGGAAGTTCTCCATTTAATTCCCCATTCGCGTAAAAACAAACACATTAACATTAAATGAGCGTCTAAATGGCGCTCTTTTTTTTATTTTAATAAAACTATTTATTATAAAATTGTTTTTAAATGGCAAGTATTAAAAGAATTATATTGACAAGACAACAATTGAACGAGGTGCTAAAAGAAGAAAATACGACAACAGTTCAATTAAATACAACTGGTAATACAATAACTTCGTTAACAAATGCAGTGACAAGCAATCAGCCAGAAATAAATAACGCAGGAAAATACGGAGATGTTAATTTACATATATCAAACCAAAAACTAGTTGGTTCTAACGATTCAGTTCCAACACAACATGTTGAAGTTGAAAAAGGACAAAATGTAAATCAAGCAATACAGCAGCAGGTAAACCCAGCTGTTTTAAGTGACGGTGGCGATGTTGAAGTTTCCGGTGATGGCATATCTGAATATAAATCATTCTCAAAAAGACAAATTGAAGAGGCACGTCTAAAAAAAATCCACGAAGGATATAAAATCACAAAAAGAAAATTAAGAGAACATTGGGAAGAAAAGCCTAATGATGACACCAATCAATGGAACGAAGAATATGAAATGTTTATGGACGGGTTAAGACACGGCGATTATGAAGTAATGAACAATGTTTTGTTTGTGCAAATTTTTAAAGGAAAAACTCCAGATAATGACCCAAGGTATGTTTATATAAGAAAAGGTGAAAACAGATTACACGATGACCATTTCTATATACAAAATAGCCCGCCATTAAATGATTTAGATTTGAAAGACATTTACTACAATGCGGGATGGGAAGATGTTTTACCTGAATTGATTGATTATGATGGGTTTGAAATGTATGAATCAAAAAATAAAATTGAAATTAACCCAAAAAACAAGGGAAAATTCACAGCAACAAAAAAAAGAACAGGTAAATCAACAGAAGAGTTGACGCATTCAAAAAATCCTTTGACGAGAAAACGTGCAAATTTTGCTAAAATGGCAAAAAGAAATTGGAAACCATTAGAAAAATAGCTAACTATTGTTTTTTTTCCATTTAAAACTATTTATATAAAAACAACAAAAAAATGGGAAGAAAATTAAAATATAAAATTTGTGAAACATGTAAAAAAGAATTACCATTAACTAGAAAATTTTTTAAAAGGAATAGTGACGATTCTTTTCATTGCATTTGTAGAGAATGTGAAGATAATGAAAAATTAAACAAAGAATGGAAAAACGAAAAATTATTATGTCATTCTTGTTTAGAATATAAAGACATTGATTGTTTTTCACCACATGGTTCTACTAATTCAATTAGAAAAAACAGGCGTTATATTTGTAAAGAATGTACAAGAAAAGACATAGAAAAAAGACAAAAACTATTAACTGAAGAAGAAAGATTAATAAAAGTACTCCAATCACGATTTCTTTGTGCAAGAGACCGTTCAAAAAGAAAAAAAATACAATTTAATATAACAAAAGAATATTTAAAAGAATTATGGGATAAACAAAATGGAAAATGCGCAATAAGCGGAATAGAAATGACATTTGAACAATATGAAGGGAGAACACCAACAAATGTTTCAATTGACCAAATAAACCCAAATAACGGATACACAATTGGTAACATACAATTAGTCTGTATGGCAGTAAATCAAATGAAATCAGATTTGCAAATTGATGATTTATATAAATTTTGTTCTGCAATATTAGAGCACAAAAAATAGTTAAAAATTAAATAATAAAATAAAAGTCAATCATTTATGATTGATTTTTTTTGTTATTATTTAAACTATTTATTAACGATAAACTATAATTAAATGATTGAAAGATTTTATTCCGGTGATTACAATGGAAATTTTTCGGCTGTTTGTGATGAAATTTATTTGCCGTTTTGGGGTATAAACGAATGGTATGAATCAAAAAAAGCATATCCATTTGTTGCGTACATCAACGGATATGGAGATATAAGTGTTGCTGTTGGTAAAAAGGGATGGACACATAACGATATATTTAGTGACGTACTTGATTTGTCCATAAATAGAAATAAGGCACTATGTGGAAGATTTTGGAATTTTAGTACAAAGAAAATTTTAACAATATGGGATGATTCCCCGTCATTTTTTTTGCAATCATCAATGTTTTCACAAATAGTAGATTCATTAAGTGAAGAAGGACTTCCTGTCTATAATGCAAATTTAATTTTTGAAGTATATGAAGATGGGGAAATTAAAAAATGGACTTGTGGTTCTTCTGATGTCGGCTTTTACATTTATTCAATTCCAGTAAAGGATTATGTGTCCAAAAAAATGTCTTCATTTTCAGATGTTGTTAAAGAATACAACATACAAGAAAGAAAAAAAGCGTCTTCCGCCGGCGCACCCACAGGAAGGTGGAAAGATTGGGATTATAAAAACCAAGGAGTTGGGTATTTAGGGTATCATTTAATGACAAGACAAGACGAAAACAAAAATATGCTAAACGAAGGAATATTATATGATAAATTGCCTGAAGATATAAAATTATCAATAATAAATAATGAAACATCTTTAGGAAACAATCCGGCGATACCGGATATATATGACATGCCATTTTTATTGAAAATAGCAAACAAAAGATTTGAAGATATAAAAAACACGCTTGTTGAAATTGGCGAAATTAACGATTTTGAAGATACTGACATAAATTCCATGTTAGCAAAATTAATTAACAAATGCATTGAAATAGAAAGACCTTTTAGGGATAAATTAGAAAAACTTTGTGTTAATTATGTAATAGACACTTTTAATGTTCCTGAAGATAGTGTGCAAATCAATCTATCTTTAACAGATTCTATTGATTTAAATGCCCCGTCAATTATTGTTGACCCTGTAGATGGCGATGAGGATTTAGAATTTGATAGTGTTGATTCGGCATCAATAATACGTGCTGAAGTATATAAAAGAAGAATATTGGAATCTTTATGCATGGGTGGAGCAATTTCATTATCTTCAAATATTGATTCGTATAAAGACAGCATACAAGAAATATCGCCAGAATTGTGTGAATTATACTATAAAATAATCGCATTAAACAACTATGCCCTATATATGAAAGAGGATATAGGAATTGACGATGAAAACAAAAAACAACTTGGCACTGTGAATGTTGAATTTGGTAGCGGAGAACAACAAGTTAGGATAACAGCACAAGGCAAAATATTTCCTGTATTATTAAGTGAAACATTACGTGGATTTATTGAATTATTCATATCTCACGGATTGCCAAAAGAAAAAAAATTGGCAGAAATGATAATCGGAAAATCAGATTTCCTGAAAGCAGAGCCTTGGGATATGAGAATAGGACCAAGTTTGTGGGTTCTATTTTCAAATTCACTTAATGACGTAACTTTGGATGAATTGCCATATTTATTAAAAAGAATTGCAACTCTTGATATTGATAAATTTAATTTTTTAATGAAAGAAGTGTTTGCAAGAACAAAAAAAGGAAAACAAATAATGTCAAAAATATGCAATAAGGCAAAAAACGACATAGAATATAGTAAATTTACAGATAAAATGTCTAAAATGAAATTAGATAAATCAATAATAACTGACGAGTTTATTAAAGAAGAAGAACTATAAACAAATATACACCATGGAAAAAGGTAAATTAGTTGAAATTAAAAGAGGACAAACAGGCACTGGCCTTTTAATAGAAAATGACGGATATATTTCTCCTGAAATCGGAGAAAATAAAAAATTGTTTGAAGACATCAATTCAGGGAGAATGAACGATGATTTTCATTGCCCGTACCCATTTATTGTTTCTGCTGTTTTCCAAAAGTTCGGTATTGAAAACGCAAATGGAAGAATATATCCTGAAGAAATATTGAAACGTGAAGTGCAAAAATATATGGAAAAAATTGCTGAAAAAAGAGCAATAGGTGAATGCTATAGGCCAGAGGCAATGATTCTAACTGAAAAAGGATGGAAACATTTATATGAAGTATCTGAAGGTGAAAACATATTGACGTTAAACACCGAAACAAACAAAATTGAAATTAAGCCAATAAAATCAATTATAAAGTACCATTACAATGGAAAAATGCTAAATATAAAGGGAAGACAAATAAATGATATTGTAACGCCAGACCACGGATTTCCTTTATATGACAGGAATAATAAATTCAAAAAATTCATAACAGCAAAAGAAATTTCTGAATTTGATAAAATATCACATTTTTACATTCCAAAAACGGGAGAATGGATTGGAAGAAGTGATAAATATATGGTAATACCAAAATTAAATGAAAATGAACTTGGTAAAAGAATACGTCACGATTTAAAGGAAAAATACGAATCAGATTTAATAATACCAATGGATATATTTGCAAAATTTATGGGTATTTATCTTTCAGAAGGTTCACATTCAAAGAAAGAAAGTAGGTCTTACAAAATAAACATTCATCAAAAAAAAGAAGACGTTTGTGATGAAATACAAAAAATGTTAGAAGAATGGGGTATTAATTTTACAATTAATATTAGAAAAAGAACAGGATGTAAAACGTTTGTGATAAGTGATATGCGTTTATGTAAATATGTTCAACAATTTGGACTATGCTATGATAAATTTGTACCATTTGAGTTAAAGCAACAAAACAGTAGCATATTAAAAATTTTTTATGATTGGTTTGTAATGGGTGATGGAAGGTTACGTGGCGATAAAAGAAGAAAAAATATAAGTCTGTCAGATGACGTGTTTTCAACCTCAAAGCAATTAGCATTAGACCTAAACGAAATACAATTAAAAATCGGATATTCTGGAACATTCTCAATTGAAAAAAGAGATAATGATAGACAAATAGAAGAAAATAGAATTATTAAAGGGGAAAATTCGCATGAAATGTATTTTACATATAGGTCATTAACAAAAGGAATATATACTGATAATAGATTTATGTCTGTTAATGAACTTGATTATGACGGAGATGTAATGTGTGTGGAAGTTGAAAATCATGTATGGTATGTGATGGATAACAACAGATGTCATTGGACAAAAAACTGTAATCACCCAAGTGAATCCGTAATAGACCTTTCAAGAGTTGCCATAAACATAGTGGAATTACATTGGGAAGGACACACTTTGGTTGGAAAACTTGAAATAATAACAAGTCCTGGTTTTAGAAAACACGGTATTATTTCATGCCAAGGCGACCAAGTTGCAAATCTTATATTACAAGGAATAAAAGTTGGTGTTTCATCAAGAGGTCTTGGCACTGTAACAAACAAAATGGGAATATTATATGTTGCTGAAGATTTTGAAATCGTCTGTTGGGATGTTGTAAGCGACCCTTCTACGCCAAACGCATGGATAACACCTGAAGGCCAAATACCACAACAATATATTGAAAATAAAACAACAGAAAAAAATACTATTTTTGAGGAATTAGGAAAATTTTCAGATTGGTTAAATGAATAATTTTCTTAATTTATTATCAATTAACGTATTTTTTCATTTTAAATGATATTTATTATTAAAAAATAACAATTAAAATTGCTGATTAATAATGAGCACTAAAAATAAAAGCATAGCATCTCAAGCACTTTTGGAAATGGATGCCATCACTTCTGCAATAAAAGAAGAGAGTAAAAAATCAATGAAATCTCTTTTATCTGAAGCAGTTAAGACTGCTTTAAGAGAAAGTTGCGATGAAGAAGATGATAAAGATTACGAAGTGCAAGATGAGAACGAAAAAGAAGAAAACACTTCTGATAAGAAAGAAAAGGACTCAAAAAAAGGCTCAACAAATGAAATTGGCAATCCTGAAATGGGTGATGAAGAAGAACCTGGTAATGAATCAATGAATCAACCAGGGCAAGCAGACCCGCAAATGGATGCAATGCAAGGAGCACCCGCAGAAAGTCCGGAAGAGCCACAAGGAAATCCCGAAGCAAGCACGGAAGGCGGACAAGAAGGTTGGGACGAATTCTCAGATTATCAAGTGGGAAACAGTAATACATATGACCTCACAGGTGAGAATGACTACGACACAGTAGTAAAGGTTTATAAACTCTTGAATGACGAAGACCAAGTTGTCGTTAAAAAAGACGGCGACACTGTTCATCTTGAAGATAATAATGCCGGCACTGAATACATCATTGACTTGGGTGGTGGTGATGAAGAACCTGAAGCATCATCTCAAGAAATGGGTGGTGAGGAAATGCCTGACGGACTAAACGAATCTTCGTTAGATGGTGATGACTTTGATGAAATCGAACTTACTGGCGATTTCAATGATGATGAACCATTTGAAGACGAATTTATGGATGACCAAAACGTTATCGGGCATGAGGAAGATGACCCATTTTTAGGCGACTATGATAGTTATAGAAGCGAAGAATTGGGTGATTTTGACGATTTCGATGACGATATGGCAGGATTCGATGATGAGTTATACGAAGGCAAAATAAGAAATAACAAAAAAGCAAGAAAGCAAATGAAGGAAAGTAAAGAAGTACTATTCGAGGTTGACCTTGGATATACAGACAATTACCAAGACAAGGACCCGATAGCAGGACTTTCTAATAATGAACCTTCTAAGGGTGGCAAATCTTGGCACAAGGGCGTTCCAACAGGAACGGCAAAGCCATGGGCCGGTGAAACAAAATCAAAAGGCGACCCATTTAAAAACACGCAAAAAGTACAAGGTAGTGTAAACGAAGAAGATGATATGGATATGGGCGGTGACGTACCAATGGAAGAGCAACAAAATGTTGGCGGTTTCGTACAACAAAATTCAGTAACCACATCAAGAATACCTAACTCAAACGGAAGAAAGGCAAGAAGCCAAAGAGGTACTGATGTTAAAGTGACTGGAAGTGCAGACCCACGTTATTCTTCAGCAACAAACGAAAGCAAAGAATTAAAAGCCATTAAGAACGAAAACAAAGAGCTTAAAAAGGCAATTATGGAACTTCGCAAGAGTTTGAATGAAGCCTACATCACAAACGTTAACCTTGGAAAAATAACAAAGTTGTTCCTTGAAAACACAACATCTCAACAAGAAAAGATTGACATAGTTAATCGTTTCACTAACGAGGCAAAAACATTAGAACAATCTAACACTCTTTACGAGTCTATTAACAAGCAATTGAAAAACAAACAACAAGTTAGTCTCAATGAATCATCTGCTACAGCAAATGGGACAAAAGAGTTAAATGAGCAAAAAATCTACAAAACTAACGATTTAATGAAAACAATTGACCTTATGGGCAGAGTTTTGAGTTGTTAATACTATTTATTAAACAAATAAAGAATAAGAAAAAACAAAATAAAGTAAAATGAGAGAATTTTTAGCATCTGGTCAAGTGGGTAATATTGAACTCAACGAACAGAAAAGAATCAGAAAAGAAATTAATGAACGTTGGTCAGCATTGGGCATGGTTGACGGTCTTAAAGGTATAGTCAAAGAAAATATCGCTACATTGTATGAAAACGAAGCTAAGGCTCTTCTTTCAGAAGCAACTGCTTCAGACAATAGCGGTTCATTCGAGACTGTTGTATTTCCTATAATCAGAAGAGTTTTCAGCAAACTTCTTGCTAATGACATTGTTTCAGTTCAAGCAATGAACCTTCCAATCGGTAAGTTGTTCTTCATGCTTCCTGTAACAAGCGAAAGAGAATGGGATTTCTTAGATGGCAATAACAGAATCCAAGACAAATCAGTTGGTAGACATCGTGGCCTTATGGGTTATGAAAGAACCGACAGGAACAATGGTAGCACATACAACCGTTTCTATCTTCCTGACGATGTAGTTAACGGAATGGAATTTGAATACACCGTTGACGGTGGCGAAACTTGGACAGCAATCACTAATGTTAAAAACTATGATGAAGCAGTTCAAGCAGTGAAAAGCCAACCTGATGCAATTATCAGGCAAACTTCTCCTAACGTAACAAAATACAACAAGAGAACTCTTTATGATTTGTTCTACAACGATTTCTTGTATGACAATTCAAAAGGTAAGATTCGTATCAGAATCTCAAACGATGTAACTCCTGTTTCATTTGTTGATTATGAAACCGTTGAAATGGATGGAACAAACGTTAAGCCACAAGCATATGCTGATGGTACTATCAGAAATCTTATGCTTAAAGTTAAAGGTTTTTCATCATACAACGCAGGTAAATTAACCGGTCCTGATGGAAACGAAATGGACACAGAAGCTTTCTTGGCTTCATTGAAAGTTTATGCCACAACAGCTATTACATCAGTAAGCGGTGCTTCATTTGAACAATACGAAGGTATTCCTTTCAGAATCGTATCACAAAAATACGGTAAAGGAATGGTTGAATATGGCAATCCTTGCCAAGCAGATGGCTCAATTTTGATTGACCTTGACCTTGCAAAGCCTGCAAAGAAACAAGGACAATCTCTTGATGGCTATGTTGGCGTTGACTATAGCGTTTTAGAAAACATTAATTCAGGAACAGCAGCAAGTTTCTTTAATGTTGCTTGGTCACAATATGACTCATTAGAACTTGAAACCGAAATCGGTGAAGTTTCATTCAAACTTGACAGTGTAACTGTTTCAGTTGAAGAAAGAAAACTTAGAGCAACTTGGTCACCTGAGTTAGCACAAGATGTCAGCGCTTTCCATAACATTGACGCTGAAGCTGAATTGACAGCATTGTTATCAGAACAAATCGCTGCTGAAATTGACCGTGAAATCCTTAGAGATTTGAGAAAGTTCGGTCCATGGCAAGCAAGATGGGACGTTAACGGATGGAGAAGACAAGCCGGTTTCTCAACCAACTATACTCAAAAAGACTGGAACCAAGAATTGATGACTAAGATTAACCAAGTTTCAGCACAAATCCATAAGACAACTCTTCGTGGCGGTGCTAACTTCATCGTTGTGTCATCAGAAATCTCAGCAGTATTCGACAACCTTGAATACTTCCACGTTTCAGACGCTAACGCTGAATCTGACCAATATAATATGGGTATTGAAAGAATTGGTGCTCTTCAAAACAGATACCAAGTGTATAGAGACCCATATTCACCTGCTTGGTCAATTATAATTGGACACAAGGGTAAGTCATTATTGGATACGGGTTACATCTATGCACCTTATATCCCAATGCAATTAACCCCAACTATTTACAATCCTGAAAACTTCGCACCTGTAAAGGGCATAATGACACGTTATGCGAAGAAATGTGTTAACAACAGATTCTACGGTGGTGTTAAAGTTGACGGCCTTGTACAATGGGACCCACAAGAAATTAGATAAACTATTTACCTGATATACAGGATGTTTAAAAGAGCGTATTTTTTACGCTCTTTTTTTTGTTTTTTTTTAGCAAACCCGATTTTTTTGTTGCAAAAAATGGTTTTATTAAATATTTATTTGTATATTATATAAAAAACGGAAAAAATGAAAACACATGGCATAAATGAATTTTCAATAGTTGAAGATTACAAAAATGGAAAAGGGTTTGATTATATTTGTAAAGCTTATAAAATTGGTAAGATAAGGCTTAAGGAAATATTAAACAAATTTGATGTCGAAATACGGAAGCCAAGTTCATTCTCAAAAAAAAGAAAATTTGTTGTACCGGATTGGAAAACAAAAAAATACGTAGAAAGGAATGGGTTTCATTATGTTGCAAGGTCAAAAGATTATGAGTTTGAAACATTCGATTACGAAAACAATGGCGGATATTTGACTTCTTTTATAAAAGAAAAATATAATGTAGAAATCCCATCATTATATGAAAGGAGACTTTACTATCAAGAAACTGGAAATTATTGGTATGAGCAATGGTTTGATATCATTGAAGTTAAAGATAGCGAAAGAAAAAAATGTCCTTACTGTGAATGGTCAACGTGTGACATTGAAAACAAAAGTGGAAGTTTTCAGATGCATCTCAAAAAGGCGCACAATTTAACGATAGAAGAACACCTTAAAAAACACATTGAAGACTATGATTACTTTAAAGTTCATGCAAAAAAAGACAAATTAAAAAGCATACTTAAATACAAGAAAAACTACGTAACCTGTCCAATTTGTGGAAATAAGTACCAAAAAATAGCCCAATCACATCTATTGTCGCATAATTTATCAATGGAAGCCTTTAGAGAAAAATATCCAAATTGTAATATATTGTCCAAAACAATGGAGAATCAAACACATGAAGCAATAAAACTTGGAAATACCGTAACTCCAAAATCAAGATTCATATCAAAATATGAGAAAGAAATACAAGATTTTTTAATAAAAAACGGAATTTCGTTTGAAGCAAATAGGCAACTTTTAATAGGGAAAGAAATTGATATATTAATAAAGGACAAAAAAATAGGGATAGAATTTGACGGCCTGAAATGGCACACTGAGTGGTTTGGCAAGAAAAGTCACAATTACCATCTTGAAAAAACTGAGATGTGTTTGGAAAAAGGTGTTGGATTAATACACATATTTGAGGATGAGTATGTTAACAATAAAGAAATTGTTCTTCATAAATTATCACACATTTTGGGTATTGACAAAGGATTAAAAAAGATAATGGGAAGAAAATGTGATATAAAGGAAATTTACAAATATGACGCTGAACAATTCCTAAACAAATATCACATACAAGGGTTTGTTAGTGCAACTGTTTATTTGGGCGCTTTTTTTGAGAATGAATTAATCGCAGTAATGTCGTTTAAAAACGGAAACATAAAAAACAGTGATTGGGAGCTGGTTAGGTTTGCGTCAAATTATGATTATGTCATGCAAGGCGTTGGCTCTAAAATGTTTAAATATTTTATTAGCAAATATAGCCCTTCAAGAATTGTTTCGTTTGCAGACCGTAGATGGACGTTAAATAAAGATAACAATTTCTATACAAAGGCAGGTTTTGTCTTTGAAAACTATACAAGGCCAGACTACAAGTATTACAACGAAAACGAAAAAGGAATGAGGTACAAAAGAGTTCATAAAATGAATTTAAACAAGAAAAAGTTAAACAAAAAGTATGGATTTCCATTAACAATGACAGAAACCGAAATGGCAAAGGCACTTGGATACGACAGGATTTGGGATTGCGGCCTAATCAAGTATGTATGGGAAAATCAGTCTGACAAAGGCTGATTTTTTTTTGTTTCAATATATTGTAAATAGTTCATTAAATGATGATGGAAAAATAAAACAATAAAAAAGGTCCCTATTTTAGGGGCCTTTTTTTTTAAGGTAATTATATACATGATGGCACAAGCACTTATTATTCAATGACAATTTTAAGTTGGCTTTCTTTCCATCCATAATATGGATTATCTTCTAAATGATAATCAATCCAACATTCAGGAATATGGTTTTTATCATACTTAGTTTCAGATACAAGAATTTTAGGACATTGTATTGCGTGTTTCCATTCTTGTCTTGCTCTTTCTATTCGTATGTCCTGCTGCCATTGTTCCAAATAGCAATCACCTATACCATTATCAATTAAAGTTCCTACTTTTGGTATTTTGACTATGTGTTTTTTTAATTTCATACTTCTCCAAATTTTTCGTTATTTTTAGTGCCATCAGGTATATAGTTCCCTTTTTTAATTTAATGTGCCATATGACGCATATAGTTCGCCTTTTTATTCGTCATTACTGTCTAAGAAATCATCCATTTGATATTTAATGTCTTTTTCATCCGGCCAATCGTTAATATAACCGTTTTCGTCAATTGTCAAAGCAATATAATCACCATATCCTGTATCATCTATTGCAAGTAGGTCAGGGACATAATCTTCTATTTCGTAAACGACATTCATGTTATTGTCATATGCGGTATAGATACCATCATCGCATACTTTATAAAAGACCTTTGCTGTTATGCCTTTAGTCCAATTAAGAATTTGTCCAGTCTTAATATCTATTAATATATTCCATCTACCATCTTTATCAATACATGGTATTCTTGGATTATCTTCATCGTCATCTTCACCATTTACTTCTGTATCCTCCCAATACCTAACCCCGGCGTTACAGCGTAAATATCTAACACCTCTGTAATTCCACAAATCTGATTTCATATCTGAAATTGAATCATAAACCGCCCAATCTTCAGACATCATATCAGTTTGGCTTGCCAACCAACCCGTCAAAACTTTATTGTCAGCCGTTTTCATACGTATGGACCCAAGACACTCCACTTCACCACCATTAGCGTCTGCAATTGCCTTTAAATGCGGTTCTTTGCACCATTCTGCTTTAATTGTTGCAGGTGGCATGTACCATAGATACATATTTTTACCATTCCATCCTTTTCTTGTTACAAATTTGCCATTTTTCATGGCTTCAATTGCTTCTCCGAAATTCATATTTATGTTCGTTTTTTTAACTGTTTATTTCACTGCTGATAATAATGTTAGCAAGCGTATTCTGTTACTTAGAATGCATTCGGTCTTAAAATGTTTGTTATAGCCAACAGCATATTTTGAGCCATGCTCAATATCACACTCGATAACAGAAAATGCTTTAAGGCCGTTGTTCTCGTGGGCCAATTGAGCTGCAACTTTTTCAGCGTCTTCTTCATTCACGAAACTAATAAATCCTCCACTACAAACAGCATCACCATTGGAATCCTTGTTTGTTTTAAGTCTTTTTAAACTATGGTGCAATCTATAAAAACTAAAATTTTTATGTCTGAACGGATAGACATACTTAAATTTTCCAAAAAGGTTAACATGTTGTTCCAAAACAATATATGTTCTTATATGACCAACGGCGCATTCATATGTTTGAGTTTTAACTAATATTTCTTCTACCATTTCTTTTGTCATTTTTAATTTTTATAATTTGAGCCTCTAACTAAAAAACCGCTTAAGACGCTTAAACCCAATGCTTGAAGCCATGTAATCTTAGTTAAACCGAAAATTATTGGCATAAGCCAATTCCATAACCACATTATAGGCAATGAAAAAATTAACGCTAAAACGGCAATTGTTACAATTGTGCACAAAATGTAAATTATAAAATCTCCCATAATTAAAATTTTTATTATTTATTGAACCAAAGAACATGTGTAAAATCAGTCCTAACCATATCATATGCAAAATCAGATGGCTTAACTATGATATTACTTTTTGCTGTTTCAGTTGCATAATATCCAATACCATCTTCATCAGTAAATACTTGGTGAACTTCATCACATAGTTCCTTAAACTTATTTATTTCATATAAAGTCCCTGACCACTCTTTTCCATATGTTAGAATCGGGTCCTCTTTCATTCTCAAGAATTTATCAACAGCAAACAATCTGTCTTTAACATCGTGTGCCTTATTACAAAATTCAGCAAACGACAGATTGTCTTTTAGGCATTCTGTTTCTATTTGAGAATATTTTTCATCAAGTCTATTTCTCTCAGAAATCAATTCATTATAGCTTTTTTCTTTATAAACAGTATAATCAAACATATTTTAAGACTTTTTCTTTAATATACAAAATAAAATATTGAAAAACAAATATTAAATACATAATTTTTTTTCCATTAAAAAGCACAATTATTAATGAATATATACAAAATTTTTATTTTTTTCAAAATTAACCACTAAACAACGACACGTTTTTACATTTTTATCTATTTATAAGAAAATAGAAAAAATGCCAGCAAAATTAACAAAAGAAAAATTTATAGAAAAAGCAAGAAAAATACACGGCGATAAATATGATTATTCAAAAGTGGAATATGTAAATAATAGAACAAAAGTTGAGATTATATGTCCAATTCATGGTAGTTTTTACATTACACCAGATAGCCATTTAATGTCTCGTGAATGTAAATTATGTGGAACTATTAGGGCAAAAATGAAAAACAGAATGAAACAAGACGTATTTATAGAAAAAGCAACCATTGTACACAACGAAAAATACGATTACTCTGAAGTAAAATACGAAAATACAGATACAAAAGTTAAAATAATATGCCCAGAACACGGAGAATTTTGGCAAACACCACACCACCATTTGCACGGAATAGGTTGCCCAAAGTGTGGTGCAAATAATATTTCTGAAAATAAACTATTTACAATATTAAAAGAAATTTTTAAAGATGCAGTGCAACAATATTCTCCTTCATTTTTAAAAGAAAACGGGCATAAACAATTTATTGACATTTTTATACCATCAAAAAATGTTGGAATTGAATACCAAGGAAGGCAACATTTTACTGCCATAAGTAAATTTGGAGGGGAAAAAGAATTTGAACTAACAAAACAAAGAGACGAAAAAAAATATTTGAAATCAAAGGAAAACGGTATTAGAATTTTATATTTTTCATATGAAAGAGATTTACCAGAAACTTATATTGACGAAATTTTTAAAAACGAAAATAAACTAATAAAAAAAATAAATGAATTATGATAATAGATTATGATTATCTTGCAACAGAATATTCTAAATGCTACAAAGACAAAAGTCGTATTTACATGATTCAACATTTTTTAAAAACATTTGATAATACAGTAAAAAAAGATGTGCCATTTAAACTGTTTCCAAAACAGCAATTTCTATGTCAAAATTTTGCCGCATCAAAAAATGTTGTTACTAGTAAATATCGTCAAGCAGGAATTACAACAACAGCAGGGGCTTACATTGCTTGCGAAATGATATTGGCTGACAAAGATTCACCGCAAACTGTTTTGGCAATAGGTAATACGTTGGACCTTGCACAACAAATGTTGTTTAAAATTAGGGATTTTTTACTTCAATTTCCATTGTGGATGTGGGGTGATGAATTTATGGATTTGGGATATGACCCAATGTCGCCACCTCCAAACAAAAATGTAATTTTTGATGTTTGTAACTCAAAAGAATTAAAATTAAAAAATGGATGTAGAGTAGTTGCACGTTCATCAGGCCCTGATGCATCAAGAGGTGTCGGTAAACAACACTGCCGACTTGCAGCGTAAGTTGCAACGATGAAATCCCGTAAAATCGGTGAAACCTAAGTCAAAAACGATATGGCAATACCGAGGTAAGTTAGTGGATTGCGAAAGGCCACTAAACACCGTAGAGCGTAGAAAGTGAATAAATATAATCTTTCCAAGAGTGCGGGACCCCAAAATGGGTGAAAATGTACGCCAAACTTATGAGAAATCATAAGAGTACGATGATAAAAAACTTCGTAATTAATTAAATAACAGGGTGTTAACTGGCTTATCTTCGATGAGGCGGCATTCATTGAAAACGGAAAAGATGTTTATGCGTCTGCACTTCCAACAGTTTCAACTGGCGGAAAAATAATACTTATATCTACCCCAAACGGTAAAGATATGTTGTATTATGAAACATGTAGAAGAGCAAAATTAAAAGGAACCGATGATTGGAACAATTTTGAATTGGTTGAAATGAAGTGGTATCAAGACCCTCGTTACAACAAATTTTTGGAATGGACCAAAAAAGACCCAGACACTGGTGAGGTGATAATTAAAAAAGAGCCAACTTTGGATAAAAACGGAAACATTAAGTACGATGAAGAGCATTGGGAACAAATGGTCAATGATGGATGGTCACCACGTTCACCTTGGTACATTAAAATGTGTCAACAATTCAACAACGATTCACAAAAGATTGCACAAGAGTTGGATGTTTCGTTCTTGGGGTCAGCATCAAACGTTGTTGAGCCTGAATTCATTGAAATGCAGGAAAAACTAAATGTTAGGGACCCATTATACGTTGACCCTATGGTAGAGGAAACTTGGATATGGAAAGAGCCAATTCAGGGTCACAGATA
>Ga0310697_10001951_pt1 | contig 22773 bp, 37 predicted proteins | sample 172DNAGHGlowgp2_FD_203883 | JGI IMG/M metagenome (GOLD analysis project Ga0310697, IMG submission 203883) | Sheep rumen microbial communities from Palmerston North, Manawatu-Wanganui, New Zealand - 1728 DNA GHGlow gp2 (v2) (version 2) | ecosystem: Host-associated > Mammals > Digestive system >...
AACGGTATCTTATCCAAGTTCGCGTTGGGCGAACGGGGGCATTTCTATCCAAGTCGTCACAGAAGATTACGAATCCGAACAAACTATTCAGCCGCAGAGCATAAACGTTAAAGTAACCTTCCCTGCCTGGGGTAATTATGACGAGTGGAGTAAAACTTACGTCTTCAATATTACGGAGGGATGAGCTATGGCTGATAAGACATCTTTAATCATTACCGCAACCGCCGCCGCCACTGGTAAGACTCAGCAAAAGACCGTTACCGACATCAATCCCAATGCTCAAGACCAACACCTTTTGACCTTCGCCCAAATGACTAACGCTTTGACTGAGGACACTTACAAGAACTCTAAGCGCGTCGACGTAACTGAACTCGATTAATAGGAGGGATAATCATGGCTGACATCATTAAAAATAAAAAGGTCTTGCAAAATGTCTTCGAGTTCGCCGACGGCGACACAAGAACCCTTAACATTGATAACCCGATTGATTCGCTCACTTCCGCGCAGGTTCAAGAGTGGGCGGATTATGCTAAGACCAATAATATTTTAATCGGCGACAAGGGCGGCGCAGCTCTTGACGGTATCAAATCGTCGGTCGTCGTCGATAACGAACAAACTATCCTCGACTTGAACTAAAATCTGCGCGGCTCCCTCGGAAAGGCAATTAGGAAAAGCAATTAGGAATTAGAAATGCGCAATGCGTAATGAAGAGACGATTTTTTAATTACGCATTACGCCTTACGCATTACGCATTGATTTAGCATTACGCATTACGCATTACGCATTGAATTACATTGAAAGGGTGATTTTGTGCTTAAGAGTAATACGATTCGATTCACCAGCGACAATTTCGGGCAAGCAGTCCCCTTTGTTGATGAGCCGATTGATGAGCAACCAGTTGACCCGGACGCCCCCGATACTCCGACGCAACCGGTTTTCGTCAAGCAGGCTCTTTTAATTTCTAAGACGCCACTTGATTGTTCAAGAGTCTCTGCCGTCGATAACTTCATCATCACCGGTTCAGCTCCTAGCGATTGCCGAAGGCGTTTGGTATTTTTAATCGACGACACCTATTATAAGTTCAATTCAAGCGGCGCACTTGTCATTTGGAATTACGAACTGACTGCTGATAACGTCCTCGCTTACGGCAATAAGCCCGCGACTTTGACAGCTCTGCAGAACATTACCGCCCTTGTCGGGAAGAAAATTTATCCGATAATCGCGCTGAGTGCTCCCTATGACGCTGAAGAAATGCCCTCGATTAAACTTGCCCTCGCCACACACACGGCTAACGACCAATTAACTAACACCTTCGATAGCCCGATTTATGAACTCGATGACGAGGCGCAGACTATCATTAACATTGACGCCCGAAATACTTTAACCGGTAGTGCTGAACTCGATATAACTGTTCGCCTTCGCAATGACGGCACTTGGTCAAGCTATATGTCCTTTGAAGACGCCGTTGATGAAACTGCCGACGCCGTTCAATTCAAAATCAAGGCGACTGTCACCACAACTGACGGCTCTGATTCCGCGCAGGTTGATTCAATCCTCGTCACTCATACTTCAGGACAAACCGTCGTTACTGGCAACAATGCTAATCTTTTTTCCAAAGTCCAATCCTACGAAGCTGACTTGCAAACCGCCTTCGTCGTAGTTAGGCACGCTCCTCTTGTCGACGCCGCGATTGAGGCTTACGTTAATTTCATGACCGCGCCTAGCCATCGCGAACTAAAACAAATCGGTACCGGCACCGGCTCCCGTCAGGAAATTTCTTTGGGCGATTCAAATATCGTGGCGTCTTCAATTAAGATTTATCAGGACGGCGAACAACTTTATGACTTCGACTTCAGCGGCGAACTCTCGACCGTTATCCTTACCGCTAAAAATAATTCCGTACTCACTGCCAGCTACGATTACGACTACGGGCAAGAAGTTTGGCGCAAAATGATTGCTGACGACGCTTTACCCTACAACGACGATGACGGCACTTATTCAACACGTTTCACTTACTCCCTTAGCAATGAAGATTCAATCGGTATGAAAATGGGCAACATCCGAATCAGATTGCGCAGGTTAAGCGGCTCATCATCGGGCAAACTCGCTAATGCTACCGGCAAAACGCAACTCTTCAAGCTCAATCATCGTCCGAAACCTTCGACTATTACCTTTACCGAAAATGTCACGTGGTCTTATGATGAGCAAAGCGATATTCTCTCGTGCGTCGCCAGCAAAGGTAAATCTATCTTCATCAATTACGACTATCAAGGCTTGGCTCCGCAGGTCTTAAGTTTCGCCGCCGGCTTCAGTGTCTCCTAAGGAGTGATAGAAATGATAATCAGACGACCATTAACCGAAGCTCAAAAGCAACACATCATCAATAAATCGAAGCCAACGCAGGAAGACATCAATGCGGCAAGTTCTGAACTTCATCAGGCGGAAATGCAAGCGTCCATCCGTCAAGACGAACTCAACGCCGCTATCGATAAAGTGCTCATCGATTTAGCTATTAGAGTTAAAGATTTAGAGGATAAGAACAATGGTTAGATACTTACCTTATAATCCAAGCTCAACCGTGCGTGTCGAGGAGAGTTTGGAAGTCGTCAACGGCAAAATTTTTCTAAGGCATATTCCTAAGGAAGGTTCAATCGTCATCGACGGCTTCACCGAGACTGATTCACTTTCGCCCGAACCTAATCAATTCTCCTGCCAATACTCCTTATTCACTTTTTATCGCGACGCTAACAGAGTCCTCAACTTCAACGCCGAACATAACGGGCAATCCCTAGACATTTCCTATATCGCCGTCGGGACTGTCTTCACCGCCGAAGACGCTAACGAGATTAAAGAGCACTTAGATAAACATCAAGATTTTCAATGCATTTTAGGTACCGACTCTATCGACGCTGACGGCGGTTTGTGGTTCAATCCCGAAGAAGCCGGCGCAGTCCTCAAGCTCAAGTACGGTTCATTTATTTATTCTTACCTTCCCGATTATCGCACTTACCTCGGCGAAGAATCAGGCGCACATCTTGCCCTTGCTGGGACTTCTGAAGCCGGACACTATATACAACTGCCCGATTCAGTCTACAATGCCCTCGTCGACAAATCCGCTTGGTCTTTTGAAATTAGATTCGCTACCCGTGATACTACCGACTCCACTCATCAAAGACCTGATCAATTAAAAGTCAAGCCCTTAATCTGTTTCCCTTCCAATAATCTGCTCGAAGCGAATACCTTTAATCTCTGCATCGAAAATACTCTCCTGCGTCTTCGCTCAACCTATGACTCAACCACTTTCACCACGTCTAAAGTTGTCAATGACGGGCAAATGCATCGCGTTTCTTTGGTTAAGGATAGTTCAAACACCGTCCGCCTTTACTGCGACGGGGAACTCATCAATTCCAAAAGCGATTACACCGTTACTTTCCTCGCTAAGGGTATTTCACGCTCTCTTAAAATCGCCTACACCGGCTATTCTCCCGACAAATCCTTTTTGCAACTCGACTTTTATGAATTTCGCGTTTGGGATAAGGCTCTGGCTAGCAATGAAATCTTCCAATACCTTTCCGGCGATGAGGATAACCTTGTCGCTTGGTATATCCCAGATAACCCAAAATCCCTTTATGACCTTAGCAATAATAATCGTGACGGTCTTGTCTTTAATTCCCCACCTTTTTTGCTTTATTAAGGAGTGATTGATATGTCCGAAGAAATGATTGCTCACACCATCGCTAATATCGGCGTCCCGACTGCTCTTTGCTTTTATACTCTCTTCAAAGTTAATCAGACGCTGGAGAAATTAACTGAAGCCGTGCGGAGTCTCGAAAATGAAATGCGCAATCGAAAGTAAATCGAAAAAGCCTTGATAGTCAATCGACCGTCAAGGCTTTTTTTTATTTCGCTATCGAATTAAGGATGCCATTCACGAAACGACTTGATTCATCAGTGCCGTACCTTTTGGCAAGTTCGACTGCCTCATTGATGATTATCTTCTTCGACAAGGGCTTGTCGACAAATTTCAGTTCGTAGACTGCTAGCCGCAAAATATTTCTGTCCGCAGCCATCAATCGTTCCAATGTCCAATCTTTTAAGTGCGTCGTGATCAGCGCGTCTATCTCCTCAAGTTTTGCCCGCGTTCCTTTGACTGTCTCCTCAACGTAGGCGAAATCTTTCTTGCTCGTCATCTGCGCGGCGTCCTCTATCATCGTTGCTATCGCTAGCTCTTCACTTTCCAAGCGTCGTTCTGCCTCGTAATTAAAATCTAATTGGAATAACGCCTTGAAGGCTGCCTCGCGTGCTAATTTCCGACTCATTTAATCACCATCGCTGTATATTTTCCGGCAAGACTTCTTCCAACTTGTGCAGGAACTTTTCCACGAGGTCATCTTTGCTATCGAAATGCGAACCGATAAATAATCCAAGTACGCCGCACAAGACGATAAAGATTGTGTTTAGGAAGCCGACAAGTAAGATTGCGCCGCCCGTGATTAATCCCATGACAAATCCGATTTTCCGCGTCCGATGCGTTGCAAATACTTCGATTATAAAATTCCGCATTGCCTCGAACATTTTAATCACCTCACGCGCCTTTTCGGGTTTGCTGGTACTATCTGCTGCACCCTGACTTCTACCGGCACATAGAATTTTGCTCCTAAGGATTCTTTCAAGGCGGCGTTGATAATTTTATCTGCTTCCTGACTGGCTCGCGGGGCTGAATAGCCTGCTGTTAATGTTGCCGTCAAGCGTATCTTCAGCGTCGTCACTGGGTTTGATTCCACGATTATTTCGGGCTCGTGTATCGCTTTGACTTCCTGCAACGCTCGCTTGGCTATCTTTTCTATCGTCACGAACTCTACCCGCACTTGTCCATAGTCCGTTTTCCTTAGTAAAAATTCCCCGCTACTCGTCCGCATTGTCGGTAGTCTTACTGCCTTTGGTCCGCGTCTTAGGATTTTCCTTAGCAATTCTTTTATCATATCGACACCTCAGACTACGCGCTTTTCCCGTTCGATTATCGCATGCGTTATCTCTTCCACTCGTACTTCTACCGGCACATTAGATAATTCAAGCGCAACTTTCAATGCGTCATCTACTGAACGAACGACTTCTTCGCTGACTTGCGGAGCACTATAACCTTGACTTAGCGTTATCGTCATCGCAATTCTTATCGGTACTTCCCCACTCTGTCTATATACCGTTGCTTTTGCCTCACGCACGCCACTTATCGTTAGGGCTGCTCTTTCTATCACGCTTACTATCGCCCGAATTGTTACCTTGACTTCCCCAGGTTTGCCTGCCTCTAAATGAACGTCGCCTTTCGCCGCTGTTATTCCTGTCGTCTTTTTAACCTGCGTCAACAAGATTAAACTTGCTAGCGTCATACATCCTATTACCGGCAATGTCTCGTCTCGTCCGATTGCATAACGCATTTCATTTTCAACGACTTCATACGGCATTAGTCCTACACAAACCCCCGCGCAGATTATCAAGACCGCTAAGACCGTCACCACGTAGACTAATAATATCAGCCGCCTTATCATCTTAATGCACTCGCGTAGTCTCTTCCTCTTTGTCGTCTTCTTCTGGGAAATTGACGCCTTGCACGTGTACATTGACCTCAACGACTGCTAAGCCCGTCATCGTCTCGATTGCTCGTTTAATATTCTCTTGCGCTGCCAACGCGACATCCGGAATTCGCGCCCCGTACTTGACGATGATAAACAGGTCTACCGCCGCTTCGCGTTCCCCGACTTCGACCTTTACGCCTTTGGAGAAATTTTTCCGTCCAAGCATTTCTGCTATCCCGCCGACTACGCCGCCGCTCATTCCCGCGATGCCGTCAATTTCCGTCGCCGCTAAGCCCGCTATTATGCTCACGACTTCATCCGCTATCTTTATCGCGCCTAATCCAGTCTCGCCCTTCACTAAGTCTTTTTCCTCTGCCATTGTTACCAATCCTCCATCTTTTTTTTTCGTGACTTCCGCCACTCAACGCCTTATTCGATAACTTGCCTTTTTCCCCTGCTTGCCTTTTTCAATTTTTTTTTCAAAAATACTTGCCAAATTTTTTTAGGTGTGGTATATTCCGCGCTGATGAAAATTATGGTGGATGTGGGTGTATGAATTATGCCGACGCGATACCGGAGACTGACGCCATGATAACTAATAATCGTGGGTTAGCGTTGATGATGTGCTTTGCGGATTGCGTCCCGATATTTTTTGTCGACCCCGTCAAGCGTGCGATTGGTTTAGCGCATGGCGGTTGGAAGGGTACACTCAAAAAGATTGCCGCCAAGACTTTGCGGCGTATGCAGGACGAATTCGGGACGAGTCCTAAAGATTGTCTGATAGGTATCGGACCGGCAATCGGTTCGTGTTGCTATGAAGTAGGCGACGCGGTTATTGATAAATACAAGGCGGCTTTCCCGGAGCATGAGGAAATTTTAATTGAACGCGCTGGGAAAAATTATCTGGACTTGTGGCGTGCAAATGTGCTAGGGCTCCAAGAAGTCGGAGTGCCGCAAGAGAATATAGACGTGGCGGGCGAATGTACTTGTTGCCAAAAGGCGTGGTATTATTCATATCGAGCCGCTAATCAAACAGGACGTATCGCCGCGCTAATCGCTTTGAAAATATAAATATCGCCGCTTCGGCGGCAGAGGTTAAGACTATTAAACGCTGTGGCGTTTTGAATATAAATTACAGAGCAGTCTTTAAGACGATTATGATTGCCCTTGTCTAGGGATTAACCTCTCATTACTAATCTCCCCGAAAAGGCTGCGTCTGTAGACGTGGCTTTTTTGGTATCAGTAAAGGAGTGAATTAAGATGACGTACTTAGATAATTTAGTGCCGTGGGATAAGGCACGCATCGGACTGCATTGGTGCGCTCAGTCAATCGGCAGTATGTTATTGTTATTGAACAACCGCAAGCGTAATGTTGGGCAAGTGACGATAAGCGACCGCGACTTGATGGAAATGTGCGGTTTTAAGTCGAAAAGTCAAGTGTCGGAAGGCAAACAGATATTGGTGAACATGGGCTTGATTGAATACGAGTTCAAAAAGGGAATTACCACCACCTATACTTTAAATTTTTTTTCCAAAAATCGTGGGGCACATCCTGGGGCACATCCTGGGGCACCTGACGAAATTCCTATATACGCGCGCGCGCGTAAGAATGGAAGACATGAAGACAAAGAAAAGAAAAATAAAAAAAGAAAAGAAAGGAGCGAGATTTTGGAGCCGACGACGGAAGAGCGTCTGACGGCTGGAGAAGTTTTGAGGACTTTGGAGAAGGAAAAAACTGAATCGGAGCCGGTGACGATGATTGAGCCTAAGCCGGAACTGACGATTGAGCCGGAACTGACGATTGCGGTTAAAGAGCCGAAAAGTGAAGCCGAACTTTTAGCGGAAGATGAAGCCGCTGGACGAGCAGAATTTTTAGCGATGGTTGAACAGCTGAAGGCGAGTGACCCGGCATTAGCGGCAATGATGATGAGCCAATACGAAGCGACGACTACCGCGCAGGTAGAAACGGCGTCGGCGATGATTGAGAGCTACACGGTAGCGGCAACGATTAAGACTTCCGCGCAGGCGGAATTGAAGCTGGACGAGGATCCCGAATTTGAGGACGCCCCGCCGGTAATAGACGATGATGAGGATTGGACACTTGAAGAGCCTGATTTTAGCGCGGAGATTGCTGATTATCGGGCGGAAATTGAAAGGGAGTGCGAACTTGGACACGAAAAAGTTACGGGAGGAATTGGCGCAACGTCGGCAAGCAAAGAAGTTGGCGATAGCGCAGAAGTACGGCTTGACGGACAAGGCAACAATCGAGATGATTTACCGGGCGGAAGAGGAAAACGTCCGTTGCGGAAACTGCGCGGGCGAATGTACGCGAAAGCATCACGCCTATCAGCAGGCAAAAATCATGCAAAATCCGTTGCGTGTGGAATGGACGGACTGTCCGCAAGTGCAAAAATTTTTGGAAGAGCAAAGCCTTTACCTTCGTCGATGGTTGCCGGAAAGGTACGCGGTAGCAAATTGGGACGACTACGAATTGACGACGGACAATCGGCTTGCATTTGAGGCGGCGCAGAAATTTTTATCTGGCGAATTCGGCAAAGGTAGCGGCTTGTACATTTACGGGCAATGCGGGACGGGCAAAACGTTCTTGGCGTCGCTGATCGCAAAGACTTGGCACCTCAAAGGGCGCAAATTCATTTTCGGGAGCATTCCGGCATTGATGACGCGTCTGCAGGAGAAATTCAACTTGGGAACGGCGGCGGAATTGCTCGGCGACTACATCGACTGTTCGCTTTTAATCCTCGACGACTTAGGCACGGGCTATCAAACGTCTTGGAAGTTGGAAAAGTTATTCGAGATGATAGACGGTCGGTATAACAAAATGCGGCGGATAATCGTGACGTCGAATTTGAGCTTGGAGCAACTGGAAAAATATTTTCGTGGCTATGATGCGCAAACGGGCGCGAAGTTGGTAGATCGTTTGCGGCAAATGTGCAAAGTTGTGGAGATAAGCGGCAATAGTCGAAGGCGGCGGCATGATTAGGATTGAGCTGAATGAACGCGAACATGGAACGCAGGTAAGGATTAGCGCGAAGTACGGTTCTCAAAAGCGAAAGTTATCTTGCCTTCAATGAGGCTTATTCGTCGTTGGAGTTGTTGCTTTGGACGTTTGACAAATACGGCATTGACTACGAACTGGAAATGGAAAGGATAGGCGACAATGTTGCAGTTAGACAAGCGGAAAGTGAATGCGTCGTTCGCGAAGTTGAAGATAAGCCGGCTGGAATTGTCAAAGCGGACGGGTTTGAATGTGCGGACGATAGCCGACGTTTTGGCGACGGGCAGGATTTTACCGGGCAAGTTGCAGACGTTAGCGGCGGGTTTGGAAGTCGACGCTCTACACCTGTTCAAGGAGTAAGGCAATGAACGTAAGGGAAACAGTAGCTAAGCGGTTGCGGCAGAGGCGACTTGAATTGGGTTTGACGCAAACGCGCTTGGCTGAGAAAATCTACTTCGCGACTAGTGCGCCGATAAGTGCCTACGAGCGGCAAGCGGCAGAGCCTAGATTGGACACGCTCTGTTTGCTGTCGAAGGCATTGCACTGTTCAGTTGATTGGCTAATGGGTTTGACTAATTCAAAAGGTGGGATAAGATAAATATATACAATCTTGAAAGAAATATTTTACAGCGCGGTACAGTAAGGCAACTCAAGAAGCGGTTACGGCGTGAGCAACGCAGACTTTCACGGAAACTTGAAGGGAACATTGCCAAACGTGATTCACTTAACCGCCCGATTTGGTCTCGTCCGCTAAGAGAATGCCGGAACATTTTATGAATTCAAACGCCAAATCCGTTACAAGTGTGAACGATACGGAATAGAATTTGTGGAAGTCGACAGGTTTTATGCCAGTAGCAAGACTTGTTCACAATGCGGGCATATAAAGACGGACTTGCGGTTATCGGACAGAATTTATAAATGTGCTCAATGCGGCTCAGTGATAGACAGAGATTTAAACGCCGCGATTAATTTGGCAAATTATAAATGTACCTATCGCTACTAGGGAATTCAAGCCTGTAGAGCGTTACATCAAACGTGAGTAGCTTAGGCAAAAGCGGACGCGTTGAAGCAGGAAGATGTATCGCGAGAACATCACTGTATAAATATCTATTATTCTTTTCAAGATTATATATATTTATCGTAGTGTGCTATGATGACCTGGAGAGAATTGTTAGCGGTAAAACGAATGCAAAGAGTAATCGCGCGGCAAGAAGAATATCTGCGCGGGCTTCGGGAATTGCAAGAGTCGCAGGAAAGACTATTAAGCATGGCAAAACCACTGGGGTATCGTTCGCGCCTTGAAGGATTCGTGATAAAAATCATGGCGGCGGAAGAACATTTAGCAAATCTGCGCGGCGTGATGGACGAGGTTAAACGGCGACTGCGTGAAAAGATAACGTCGGAAACTCAAGGCTTACTGCGTGAAGTGTTGATAGTTCGCTACGTCGAATGCCTGACATGGACGGCGGCGGCTGAGCAATTACAAGTCCCACGCACAATAATTTACCGGCTTCATAAAAAATTTTTTCGCGAAGGGCTTGCGGAAAATGTCAAGGTCTGATATTATTATGCTCGCGAGCAGTATCGCAATGACCTTTCGTAAACGAATCATCATCATCAAAAGTAAAAGGGCTCTCAATGGCTGAGGGCTCTTTTACTTTGCATAGGGTCTTTTTTTTATGGAGGTAAGGCAAATGAATCGGATAGCAAAGGCGGCAGAACAATTAAGCGGGAAGTCACGCGGACGTGATAAGATGCGTCTTGATGAAGTGCTGAGTAAATATCCGGAAGGCGTGACCTTGAATTGGTTAGACGAACGCGAACTCAACGGAGCTGAATACATCATCTTCACGTTCGAGGAAGAGCCGAATGCGTTTTCGAGTGGTAGCGGCGATTTCCTCAAGTTCTGGGATTTGCTCCTTAAAGAATTCGACGGTTGCATATCGGACATGCAAGAATACTTAGCGGCGAATCCAACGCGAATAAAAATTTGGAAGACGACGACGAAGAATAGGAAAACCTATACATGTTTGAGCGTGATACAGAGTGATTCATCTGACAATCGAGGGCGACCCGATACCGGCGATGCGTCCGCGGTTCAATCGAGTATGCTACCAACCTAAACGCAATCGAGAATACCGGCAAGAAGTCGAACAGTCCGCGCAGATATTAATGCGAGGGCAAGAACCGTTAGGCGGAGCGTTAAGCGTCGTGGTGAAGTTATATCGCCGCTATGAACCGACAAGCCGCATGTATGGGGACGTGGACAATCACCTAAAAGCCCTCTTCGACGGAATGAATGGATTGGTTTTCAAGGACGATGCGCAAATAGTGCGTTGCGTGGTTGAGAAGTACCAGGACAAGTTAAAGCCGCGTGCTGAAGTGTTCGTGACGGAGCTTTAAAAGAGAATTCCCTTGACTTAAAGAAAAGATTGTGCTACAATACAATCAAGTTAAGGGGGTGATTGACCATGAGGGTTTCTGAGTTCAGAAAGGCAATAAAAAAGATTGGTTGCCGATTGGAACGCGAAGGCAGTAATCACGAGATATGGCGAAGTCCGATAACGGGAGAGCAATTCCGCCTATCAAGAGACCGCAACAAAGATTTAACACCAAAAGCAGAAAGCGAACTTCGGAAACTCGCGGGCTTAAAGAAATAAGTCAAAGCGAGGCGCAGTCGATAGGGGGCGCAAGCCCCTTTCAATGCGGCTCTTAAAATAGAGGTGGTTTCTGTGAAGTATGTTTATCCTGCAATGTTTTATCCGGAAGAAGACGGCGAATTCAGCGTATTGTTCCCCGATTTAAAAGGCTGTGTGACGCAAGGAGACAATCTGTATGACGCCCTTTTTCAAGCGCAAGATGCCCTTAATTTTTGGCTGGATTATCTTGAAGACATGGGCAAGGAAATACCGGCGGCGAGCGATTTGAAGACAATCGAAACGCAAGGCAATCAATTCGTCAGTTTAATCCGCGCAGATACGGACGCATGGCGGTTACTAAATGCAAAGAAGGCGACCTCATGAGGGGCGGCAAGCGTGAAGGAGCCGGACGCCCTAAAGGCACATTAAAAGAAAATCCAAATCCGCGCCCTCAAAGGCAATTAAGAGCTTTCGACGATGAATGGGAACTCATCAAAGAATTTATGTACTATGTCCGCGCAAAAGGCGTGGAACGTGCAAGGGAACTCCTCAAGTGAGGGGTTTTTTTGCTTTAAGTTTTATTGGAAGAGCTAAAGCCTTCGCACGCGCTGAGCTCGAACATTTTTTAGCTACGAACTTTTCAAGGAAGCGAATTCGGATAATCACTGGGGCGGTGGATAACTTGATAGAAGAACAGCCCTTTAAGGTGACGGGGGAAATACGGTTAATGGCAGTGACGCAGAAACAATTAGCACAAGCGTTGCACCTATCGCCGACGAGAGCGAACGAATTAACGCAGGAAAAAATTTTCGTCCGTGATGAGATGAGTCGTTCCGGTCAAGTCATGCTGTTTGAATCGCTGAAGAATTATTTTCTAAGCAAGAAGTCAACGGATGAGGGCGTCAATTATTGGCTGGAGAAGGCACGACATGAAAAAGCAAAACGGGAATTAGCGGAACTGAAACTGAGCAAGGAACGTGGTGAAAGTTACGACGCTGGTGAAGTAGAAGCGGCTTGGCTTGAATTAATCGCTGACTTCAAACAAAAATTACTGGGGTTAGGGCATAAGATATCGTCACGGCTAGAAGGATTGTCATCAGGAGCAATGTGCGCTATAATCGACGCAGAAATAGAATTGGCGTTGAAGGAGCTGAGCGACGATGACGGACCAAGACTTAATCAATCAGAACCTGCAGAGACAAATTGACGCACAAATCGCCCGGATTGATAACGTGCTGACGAAAGTTGATATGCTGGTAATAGAAGCGCAACAGCAACGTGAAGACCTGCGCCGCCTTCAAGAGCGACAAGCTCAAGACCGCAAAGAATTAGACGCGAAGATTGATAGTAAGTTCGACAGTCTCGGACGGCACATACAGAATTTGACGATAGCGGCAATAGTGGGTTTCGGAGCAATAGTCGTGGCGATAGTGGGCTTGATGAGGTGATGAAATGAATAAGCAAGCGAAGAAAGCCCTAAACCAAATGGACAAAGGGACCAAGTTAGAAGCGTTAAGGATGTTGCTTGATTCGATGGACGAGTCGTATATCGTCATGTTGGGCTTGGGCAATGGGATGTACACGGGGCATCACTCAGCGCATATGATGTTGCCGGAGTATTGTAATATGATGGCGGGCTTCATGGTGTCGGTTGCGAACAAGAATAACATGACGCCGATACAATTACTAAGCGACATAGGCGAGACAATGAGCGTGATAATGAATGAAGAAGACAAGCGAACTAAGGCGGATAATTCTTGAGGCATTAAAGCCGCGTGAAAGGCTAGAGGTGTCGACGTGGTCGGATATGTATAGCATGTTGCCATCGGACAGCGCGGAGCCTGGGCATTATCGGACAGATAGGGTGCCTTACTTCAAAAGCGTAATGGACGCCTTCGACGACGTAACGATAAATCGAGTAGTGGTCAAAAGTTGCAGTCAGAGCGGGAAAAGTAGCGTCCTTCTGAACGTGATAGGCTATTATGTTCATCAAGCTCCGTGTACGCAAATGATAATTCAACCGACTCTTTCCGACGCAATGGATTTTCTAAAAGCCGCTTAAGTCCTTTCATTCGTGATTCTAAGGTCTTAACGCGGCTGTTCTATGAAAAGGAAAAAACTCGTGACGCGAATCAGACAATCCTAAGCAAATTCTTCAAGGGCGGACGTGTCATCTTAGTTGGCGCGAATTCCCCAAGCGGTTTAGCCTCCCGCCCGATAAAAATTTTGCTATGTGATGAGGTTGACCGTTATCCGCCGAGTGCGTCAAAGGAAGGCGACCCGATAGCGATTGCTACAGCCCGAACCACGACTTTTTTTGATAGTAAGGTAGGGATTTTTTCGACGCCGACAGTCAAAGGCGCGAGCCGAATTGATTTGGAATACGACTTAGGGACGCGTGAAGAGTGGCGACATACTTGTCCGAAATGCGCCAGCGTTGAATTGCTAAGGGTTGAGGACATGATAGCTGACTACGACGAACGCAAAGACCGCGCAGGCAATCGGTTGGTTTTGGTTAAGGATGTAAAGTGGCGTTGTCCGAGTTGTCGGGAAGTCTTTGACGAAACGACGATGAGACGTGCTGAACAATTTTATGTCGTGCAAAATCCAGACGCCTTAGCAAATGGAGTGCGTTCATTCTTCATTAATGGTTTTGCGAGTCCGTGGCTGAAATGGAAAGAGATAATGCGTGAATGGTACGAGGCGAAGGGCGACCCTTACCGCGAATCAGTGGTTTATAACACGCGTTTTGGTCTCTCTTACGAAATTCCTGCTGAAGTTGAAGAGCCCTTAGCGGATAAGCGTGAAGATTATGGCGCACAAATTCCCGATGAAGTCCTCTTGCTGACGGCGGGCGTTGATTGCCAGAAGAATCGCTTAGAGTATGCGGTTTATGGCTTCAATGGCTCGGAAGTTTTTGGCATCTGCGCGGACGTGATAAGAGGCGAACCACAAAATCAATCGACGTGGCAGGAATTGGATAGGCGGCTGAATGAAACGTTCAACTATTCCGATGGGCGGGCGATAAAAATTGCGCGGACGTTCATAGATAGCGGCTATGCAACCGATTATGTCTATGGCTATTGTCGCGGTAAGGTTGATAAATTTGCGATTAAAGGGCGGTCAATCTTTGGCGGCGCGTTATTACATGCGACGAATTGGCTTAAGGAAAGTGGCTTATTTCTCACGACGTTAAATGTTGACGCGGGCAAGTCGGAAATTTATTCGCTACTGCAGGCGGGCAAAGTTCATTACGGAGCCGATGACCAATACTTAAGGCGCAACTTCGACGAAACTTTTTTTAGGCAGCTAACAAGCGAACGGCGCGAACGTAAATTTATTGGCGGGATAAGTAAGGAAGTGTGGCAACTGCCGAAAGGTCGCCATAACGAAGGCTTAGATACTTTTGTTTATTCCTTAGCGGCAATGAAGTCGTGCATCAGCGGCGATGAAAAAGAATTCTGGCTAAGCCTAACCAGCGACGACAAAAAAATAACGCCTGCGCGGCGTCGAGTAATTAGTCGTCAGTTGGAAATGTATTGATTGTTTATTAGTCATGCCCTTCAATTTCCATTCCAGTCAGCAAGCCAGCGGAAAATACTCCTAAAAAGAAAATGCTTGTCTTCATTGTATCACTCCTTGAGGTGTTCTTATGAAACTAACGACATTAAAAAACCGCTTAGCCTTATATTGTGAGGCAGAGGCGGCAATCTTGCGTGGGCAAAGTTATAAGGTAGGTTCGCGGGAATTAGTCCGCGCCGATTTAAAGGCGGTGCAAGCGGAAATAGAACGCTTGAGCGAAGAGATAGACGTCTTGGAAGAATCAGGACGAGGTCGGCGCAAAAGTGTCTGCTTCTAATTGGTCTTTGATGTCGTCGAAGTCGCGCCCGCTAAGATTGGCAACTTCAATTTCCCTAGTGCTAAGTCCCAGTTCGAGACGAAGTTTAGCGGCATTGACTTCTTTGACGGCGTCGAGGCTATGATTTTGTTCGCATAACCATTCAGCTGACAAGTAAGCCTGCCGCTTGAGTGGGTCAGTGAAAAATCCTGGAGCCTCAATCTTTCCGAGAGCGATTGCCTCAGTTAAGAACTGCTCATAGACAGGAGCGCAAAAATCGGTAATGAAAGCCTGCCGACGTTGGCGGAATTCTTCCTCAGCTTGAAGGAGAGCTGCCCGCGACGCACTATAAGAACTATTGAAGGTCTTAAGGACGACTTCATAAGGGACATTGACCGCCGCGCAGATTGATTTAAGATAAGTCAACGTAAAGTCGCTAAAGGCGGATTGTTGCTTAGCAGTGTCGACGCTTTGAACGCTGACGCCGGGCGGCAAGTCGGTAACTGAAGGGCTACCAACTTTAAAATCGGGAGCAACGGCATCATTTTCGTTTATCATGTTAAGGTTAAAATTATTGCGTTCCTTAGTAAAGAAGAGGGCGAAGAAAGAGCGGATGATAGCGGCGGAAAGTTCAGCGTCTGAATAACGGGAGACTTGCTTTAAACTTTCGATGACGGGGGCGAGGACAGGAACGCCTCTGAATTGTCCGGGCGATTGGTCTTTGCAAATGTGCAGGACATTAGGCATACCGGTTTCAGTTCCGAACCATTGAACGCGTTGCCAAGTCAATTCGGGCTGCAAAAGGTCAGTTTCATTCCAAAGACGATTGGAGATATGGATTGCGACGAGAGACCCGCCCTTATCGACTTCAATACCGCGAATAATCCTGTTAGCACCGAAGAGCATTTCAGTTTGAGTGCCGACGTTGCTAAGAGGATTACTCACGCGCAAAGCGTCAACGACTTGCAAACGTAAAGAGTAAGGCGACAAGGTTGAAGGTTGCCGACGTCTGAAGAGAATAAAACTATCACCATCAGTTAGCATGGCTCTGAAGGCGACGGCTTGTATAGCGGAAAAATTATTGCGTCGGAAGAAGTCGACGTGATTAGGATTGGAAGCCCAAAGATTAAATTCGCGTTTGACATTGCGGGACCAGAGGCGAACTTGCTCCGGCGATAACCCAACGTCCTCAGCTTTGATACGCGGGAATAATTTTAGACCAGAGCCGATAACGCCGGTAGTCAAGGTTTGAACAATCGCCGCGCCTACCGGGTCATTTAGGACAAGGTCAGCCGCCCGACTTCGCAGGATAGGTAAATGCTCATCAATGTCTTGCTTAGCTGAACCGTGATGAGGCGTCCAACTTCTTAGGGAACGCTTCGTAGTGCTAGCTCCACCTTCGGAATAACCTGACATTTAAAAACACTCCTTTTCGTGAAAGATATTAAGGATAGTTGGCTGACTGACGCCGTATTTCTTCGCTAAGGCATAGGAGCCACAACCTTTGACGCCCTTTTGATACTCAGTACGGATTTGGTTTCTTATATCATCGGGCAGACGAGTACCAATCTTATCTCGAATGTAGCGAGCTTGCTCATTGGTAAGTTTGGCGCGTGGGTCGTCTTCGCCCGAACAATGCAAGTTATTAGCCACGGCGTGAGCGCGATTTTCAGAGTTCGTGCACCATTCGAGATTGGAAACGTGATTATTGAATTTGATGCCGTCAATGTGGTTGACTTGCGGTTTATTGTCGGGATTAGGAATAAAAAGCCACGCCACCAGCTGATGAGCAGAAAAATCTTTTGACTTACCGCTACGTCTAAGATTGAAACGGAAATAACCTTTCGAGGAGAGGCGCGGCTTAAGGATACGGGTCATGCCGTTTTTAAATGACTTCACCCGTCCGAAATTGGATGCGTGATAGTCTTCAAAGTTCGGAACTACCTGCCAGAGTTCGCCGGGCAAATCCTCAAGCGTCAATGGATAAAACTTCATGAATAAATCAAAGTCAAGTTTAACCTTAGCTTTGCGACGAGCTAACCATTTATTATACGATTCACTTCTCATAATGAATCCCTCCTTGAAGACATTATAACATGGGAAAGCAGGTGATAAAAGATGAGCGATATAAAATCAATGATAAGGTTTGGGATAGTGAGTGCGGTTTATCCGGGGCGTCATAGTTGCCGGCTAACGTTCCCGGATAGAAATGATTTGGTAAGTGGCGAGCTACCGATTTTGATACCGGCGGGCGCGAAGAATTCTTACTTTGCCCTTCCCGATGTTGGCGATGAATGCGTGTGCGTTTGTCCTTCCAATGACGATAGCAACGTTGGGTTCGTACTGGGCAGTTTTTATCATGACAAAGCCCCGCCGCCGACTGATAATCAAGATGTGAGCATGATAAAATTCGAGGACGGCTCGACGATTTCATATGACCGGGCAAAGCATGAGCTGTTAATCGACGTGAAGGGCACAATTAAGTTGAAGGCAGATAGGATTGATTTGAATTGAAAGCGACGCGGTTAGGGGATTTATGTACAGGGCACGACGCTTGCGATCCGGTAGCATTAATTGAAGCCTCAAAAAATGTTATGATTAATGGTCGCGGAGCAGGTCGTGTTGGTGATTCCTATGAAACGCACTCCTGCCCGGAACATCCGCCGCATACACCGCATATCGCCAGTGGCAGCGCGACGGTTTTTGTAAATGGCAAATCCTTAGCGCGGATAGGTGATGCTGTTGATTGCGGAGGCTCGGTTATGGAAGGTTCGGATAATGTCTTTGCGGGTGATTAGTTATGTCTCTCTTAGAAGATGTCTTCAGTTTCGGGATAAACCTACTGCGTGGGGAACTTGGTAGCTTTGGCGAATTAAAATTTCAAGTATATGCGACGCGCCTCAATTCGACGCTGCAAGCGTTAGGGCAAGCGGGCTCACAACTGATAAACGACGAGACGACGCGTGAATTACTAGCGCGGGCAAGCGGTACCAAAGTCCTAACGTTCCGCGATTATCAGCGGCGGAGTCGTGCAAGATATGCAAAGCATGAACTGATAAATCGGACGACGGCATTAGAAAAAGTCGGCGACGAGGTAGAGCAAATCACCTTGACGATAAAATTAGTGAAGGCGTTGGGAGTCAGTCCTGAAGAGCAAGCGCGTTTGATTCGTGATTATATCCGCGAAGGTCATCAAGATTTCCTAGTCATCGGGGCGGAAGTCATCGGGCAATTCGTGATAACTTCAATGGAGGAAAGTCGCGAGTATGTAGATTGTTTCGGGCGGACGCAGGTAGCGGAATTGCGTTTGACTTTCGAGGAGTTCGCGGACGCAATATAAACAGAGACTTCAACCGACGATTCGTCATTACTTATTTGGCTTTGATGATTCTTAAGATAGTCTTATGGTCAACGCCATATTTTTTAGCTAAGGCGTAAGAGCCAAATTCTTTTGAATTGCGAACGTATTCAGCGCGGATTTGGTTTCTTATGTCAGCAGGCAATCTTGGAATTTGTGATTTAGTTAGATGAACGGTGCCGCCAGCTTTCTTATATTTCTTGCCGTGTTGAATTTCACTTATCGTTGCTCTGCCAACGCCGAACATTTTAGCCAACTCGCAACCCTTCAAGCCGCCGGGGTTGTTTCTTATGTGTTGTACTTGCTCATTAGTCAACTTGGCTTTGTAATGTTCTTCGCCTTGAGGAGCTATCTTTAAGCCGGTGTCTACGGAGTGGCGCGTATTCTCACTGGCAGTTACCCATTCGAGATTGGAAATGTGGTTATTGAGCTTATTGCCGTCGATATGATTGACTTCGGGTTTATTTTCGGGATTGGGGATAAAAGCCAAGGCAACGAGCCGATGAACCGAAAACAACTTATGCTTGCCGTCAAAGCAAAGTTCGACACGCAGATAATCAAGGGAGATTCTTGGCTTGAGGATTCTCGGCTTCTTGTACTTGAAAGACTTCACGCGTCCGAAGTTAGAGACGTGATAACCGTTGAATTCCTTCCAAAGTTCGCCTTCGAGGTCGTCAAGCGTGAAAGGGTAAACTTTCATCAGAGCCTCGTAAGCGGGTTTAGATTTTTCATAGCGGCGGCGTTCCCATTCATTCATAGAGATTCCTCCTTGTCAATTTCGGCAGGGACTTTTATAATCGGAAAAAGTTTTAGCCCTGCGCGTGTCTGGGATAAAGACAGTCTAGCAAGGCTTTTTTAATTTGTAAAGGAGATAAAATCGTGACGCTAGAAATCGGATTAAGTCAGACGACGTGGAACTTGAGACCAGCGACCGAAGTTGAGGAGATATTGCAATGTGTAAAATGTTGTCTTTGGACAGCAAAAGGAACCGTCTTCAACTACCGAGATTTCGGCATCGACGTTACGATGATTGATAGACCGATAAATGCAGTGCAAAATAAATTCGTAGCGGAATGTGCGCGTGCCATACAGAAATTTGAGCCACGTTGTCGGCTGAAGAAAATATCTTGGGCAAAGTCGGACGCACTCGACGGACAACTCAAGCCGATAATCACAATCGAGATATAACCCTGCGCGGTTTTTTTTATTTGTAAAGGAGCTGATAGCATGAACATTACTTTGTTTGAAACGATAAACTCATCGACGCTGAGTCGAATACAATATTTGACGGAGAACGCGCACGATGATATAACCGTTCAAGTGAATTCTAGCGGAGGCGAAGTATTCTCTGCCCTATCGATATTTAATCTGCTGAAACCAAAGGCGGTAACGGTTGAGATTTTAGGCTTATGCGCCTCAGCAGCAACGATAATTGCGATGGCTGGCGCGAAGGTAAAAATGGCGGCGAACGCTTTGATGATGTTCCACGCCCCTAAAACGCTCTTGATTGACTACTACGATAAAAAAAATCTTGATAAGCTATCGACGACGCTAGAGAAAGTAGAAGAATCAATCCTGCAAGCGTATCAAGGGCGGGTACCAAACTTTGTGATGCCGGAAGATGATTTATGGCTCAGTGCTCAAGAGGCGAAGTCCTTAGGATTTGTCGACGAGATTATCGACGAGGTACCAATCATCAAGGATTCCGCGCAGGTATTCATCAATTCGATAGGCTACGACATAGGGAAGGTCAAAGGGTTAGGGGAGCGATTGCACCCGACGCCCAACACGACTGACTTAGCCAAACAGATAGCGAGCTTGATACGCGACCAAATGACGTCGGGAGCGGCTGGCGTGACTGATTGCCCGGCACCGACTGAGGCAGAAATTAAAAAAGCCAAGGCTCAGAAGATGGTGACCTTTGCTAACGGACTTACTTAAGGGGGCATAAGTATGAATTACTATGAACAAGGAACGGGCTACTCCGAAGATGGCTTGATAGGCGGTCACGAGGTCGCCGCAATCGTTCACAATGTCAAAGTGAGTTCGGAAGTGGTGCGCGGACATTTAATCTGCGAAGATTCAAGCGGCGCATGGGCACCGGTAACGGTCAATGACGATGCGTCGAAACCCTTAGCAATCGCGACGACTGACTTTGAGCCTTCAGAGGATAACGACATCACGCCAGCTTATGTCAGCGGGATTTTCAATGCTGAAAAAGTTTTTGTAGGAACAGACGCGCCATATGCCTCACTAGGGAAGCCGGCGACTGTGCTCATCGGCGACGAGATAGACTACGAGACTTTTAAGCAAGCGTTGCGCGTGCAAGGGATATGGCTAAGTTCACTCAAGGACTATTAGGAGCTTAGCGGCGTGGCAAAGTAGTTGATGACGTTCAGGGGAAGGTTCCATGAGTCGGGCAATCTCCAAGAACTTATCGACATCGGGCAGTTGGCGCGGCTCAAAGAAATTTAATTCGGCAAGAGTGCGTTCAAGTTCGCGGCAAGCAGTCTCGAAAGGGACGTTGAAGAATTCACCTTCAAGGCGTGAGGAATTGAACTTATCGAGGAGAATCTTTTCGACCTTAGCGGCGTCGAGTTGCGGTAGGAAGGGACTGTTATGAATGCGCAGGACTCTAAGTCGCCAGTGATACCAATTTTGATTGAGGAGTTAAAGCCCAAGACATAAACAGTCGCTACCTTAGGTTCGGTAGGCTCGGCGGCAGGCATATCCTCGCGAATGAAGAAACCTTGCTCGTCGACTTTGGGCAAGACAACGCTTGTGACCCAGTGACGATACTCTTTGGCAAGCGGCAGTTGCGAATCAAGCACGAGGGAATTGTCGACGTGATTGCGTACTGCCTCTGAAGTGTTCTTATAGCCGAGCGAGTTAGCAACGTCTTTACCGACGAAGTAAGGCACGCCGTCGACGATGAGGACACGCAGCTTGCCGAAGTGGGAATGCTCGAAGACCTGCGGGGTTTGATTTTGGTTTTCCATTGATAAAACGTCTTTCCTTGACAGTGAGGCGCGGGACGTGTATAATCTGCAAACAGAACATCCCGACGCGCTCGCGTCGCTTTGATAGATTTGGTTAGGGAACTTAAACAAGTTCCGCAAAAAGAATATCACGCGAGCTAAGGATTGTCAAGGACACTCTGACGGCTCGGTGATGTTCTTTTCTTTTGCCTTCGGGCTTTTTTTATTTCAAGGAGATGATAACATGAACCCATTCAGTATTACAGAGACGATAGAGCTGCTGCCTGTCGTGGAAGACATCAAGTCGCCGAGCAGTTACCTAAGCAATATATTTTTCAAGGAGCATGTGCAGACATATTCCGATGTCTTAGCAGTTGAGTACACCAAGAGCCATCGGCGATTAGCTCCATACGTGAGCGAAGGCTCAAAGGGCGTGAATATGAGACGTGACGCATCGCAGGTCGCAATGTATAGGGCACCCTTAATCGGTGGACGACGGACATTATCGGCGGCGGAGATAAGTCAACGCATTTTGGGCGAACAACCAATTTTTTCAAAGCTGACGCCGGCGGACCGGGCTTTACAAATTCAAGCTAACGACATGCGCGACCTAAAAAATATGGTAGTGAATAAGCAAGAGAAGATGGCGGCGGAACTTTTGACGACGGGCAAGTTAAAGATAAGGGCGTTTGCTGATGATGGAAAGATTGTTGAGGAGCCTGAAATAATTTTCGATGAAGATTACGTAGCGACTGCGACGGTTACATGGGATAATTCATCGGCGACGATTTACGAGGACATCAAAAGCGTTTGCGACTACATAGCCGAAGAAGCCGGAGCCTTACCGGACGTAATGATATGCGGGGCGAACATTGAACGCTACCTGCTCAACAACGCCGAAATTTATAAATGGCTGTCAATCCTAAACGCGGACAACTTAAAGATGATGAGTTTTGCGCCACGTTTTGATAGTCCACAATCCCGCTACATTGGCACGATTAATTCGTTAGGGTTAGAGGTTCGGACGTATCAAGCGACGTACATAGACGACATAAGCGGGCAAGTGATGCCGTTCATCCCGGCGGACACGTGCATAATCGGCATAAGCGGCAGCGGAAAATATTTATTCGGACGTGTTGACGTGCTCAAAGGCGGCGCGTTCCAATCCTACGCAAGCGAAATAGTACCCTACACGAGCTATTCTGAGGAGAATCAAACGGCGTCGATAACGTTGCTGAGTCGTTGCTTACCGGTGCCAAATGTAGTTGAATCAGTTCGTTGCTTGAAGGTTAAATGAGGTGATAAAAATGGAAGTGACAGCGAAAAGGTCAGTGGTATATCGTGGGAAATTGTATCGAGCAGGTGACGTAG
>Ga0310697_10001952_pt1 | contig 22768 bp, 22 predicted proteins | sample 172DNAGHGlowgp2_FD_203883 | JGI IMG/M metagenome (GOLD analysis project Ga0310697, IMG submission 203883) | Sheep rumen microbial communities from Palmerston North, Manawatu-Wanganui, New Zealand - 1728 DNA GHGlow gp2 (v2) (version 2) | ecosystem: Host-associated > Mammals > Digestive system >...
CCCTAAAAATTTTCAACTATCGATTTTCAACTTTCAACTCCCCCCCCCTCCGCCTCTCCGACTTTTTTCCCTCCCGTTTGGCCGTGTCCGGTTTTTTGCGTATATTTGCATCGGTCCGCCGATTTCATCCCGGCGCACAACGTTCTGTTAATCAAACTCGACAACAATAATATGGAACTGACTATACTTGTGTGTTTCGCTCTCTACACGGTGCTCCTCTTCGTGGTCATGTGGGTCACGGGGCGGCGCGGCGCGCGCGGCAACGAAGCTTTTTTCCGCGGCGGTCGTCGCTCGCCGTGGCCGGTGGTGGCCTATGGCATGATCGGCGCCTCGCTGAGCGGCGTCACCTTCATGTCGGTCCCCGGCGGCGTCTACGGCGGCGCTTGGACCTACATGCCCATGGTCTTCGGCTATGTCCTCGGCTATGCCGTCATCGCCCTCGTCCTCCTACCTCTCTACTACCGCCTCAACCTGACCTCCATCTACTCCTACCTCGGCCAGCGCTTCGGCGTACGCAGCGAAAAAACCGGCGCCACCTTCTTCATCCTGAGCCGTCTCCTGGGCTCGGCCCTCCGCATGTACCTCGTCGTCTTCGTGCTCTACGAGTTCGTCTTCCGCGCCTGGGGCATCCCCTTCTGGGTCCCGGCGGTGGTCTTCATCGCCATCATCTTGCTCTACACCTTCCGCGGCGGCATCAAGACCGTCGTCTGGACCGACACCCTGCAGACCACCTTCCTCCTCCTCGCCGCGGCGGCCACCGTCGTGGCCATCCTGCAGAGCATGGACATGGGCCTCGGCCAGCTCCTCCGTCTCTCGGCCGAGAAAGGCTACACCCGCATGTTCGAGACCGACCCCACCGCCCCCAAGTTCTATTGGAAGCAAATCCTGAGCGGCATGTTCATCACCATCACCATGACCGGCCTCGACCAGGACATGATGCAGAAAAACCTCACCTGCCGCACCCTCCGCGACGCACAGAAGAACGTCATGACCAGCTCACTCCTCTTCATCGTGGTCAACATCCTCTTCCTCTGCCTCGGCGCCGCCCTGCTCACCTACGCCGACGTCACCGGCTTCGCCCTCCCGCTCGGCGCCGACGGCAAGGTCGTCCCCGACAAAATCTTCCCCTCCGTGGCCTTCTCGCTCAGCGGCTTCACGGCCGTCTGCTTCGTGCTGGGAATGGTCGCCGCCGGCTACAGCAGCGCCGACGGCACACTCACCGCGCTCACCACCACCTTCTGCTACAACTTCCTCGGCTTCGGCCGCGAAGACAGCGCCGCGCAGCCCAAGCCTGTTTCCCAGCTGAAGGTCCGACGCCTGGTGCACGTCGCCTTCGCACTGCTCTACCTGCTGGTCATCGTGGCCTTCCGCCCCTTCCACCGCCAGTCGCTCATCGACACCGTCTTCGACGTCGCCGGCTTCACCTACGGCCCCCTCCTCGGCCTCTATGCCTTCGGCCTCTTCTCCCGACGCCGCGCCCGCGACAGCTGGGTCCCCGTCGTCGCCGTCCTCTCGCCCGTGGTCTGCTATGTGCTCAAGCTCTACTCGCCACTCTGGTTCGGCTACCGCTTCGGCTTCGAAATCCTGCTGCTCAACGGCCTCATCACCTTCCTCCTCCTCTGGCTCAGCTCCTTCCGTAACCCTGGGCGGAACAACGACAGCGCGCCGGCAACCCCAAAAGACTCATCACTCAGACCCACTCAACAATGAACATGTTCGTCACCATACTCGGCTCCGGCGCTGCCCTGCCTATCGGCGCCCGGCGCTGCAGCGCACAGGTCCTCAACATCGCCGGCTTCAAACTGCTCATCGACTGTGCCGAAGCCACCCAGGACCGCATCCGCTACAACCACCTCAAGCTCCAGTCCCTCTCCACCATCCTCATCTCCCACCTCCACGGCGACCACTTCTTCGGCCTCCCCGGTCTGCTCTCCACCATGCACCTCTGCGGCCGCACCGAGCCCGTCACCATCGTCGCCCCGCGCGGCGCACGCCAGGTCATCGAGACCACCTTCGACCTCACCGGCAACCACATCGCCTTCCCCATCGACTGGCGCGAGCTCGACTTCGACGAAGGCCTTCAGCGTGTCTTCGAATGCCGTCGCTGCACCGTCGACGCCTTCCCGCTCGACCACTCCGTCCCCGACTACGGCTTCCGCATCACCGAGGTCACGCCCCTCTCCGCCCGTCGCGCCCCACTCGTCTACGCCTACTGCTGCGACACCGCCTTCGACGAACGCATCCTCCCGCACATCGCCGGCGCCGACCTCCTCTGCCTCGAGTGCACCTTCAGCAACGAGTACGAGCGCCTCGCCGCCGAGCGCAAGCACCTCACCGCCGGACAGGCCGGACGCCTGGCCCGCCTCGCCGGTGTCCGGCAGCTGCTCCTCACCCACATCAGCGCCCGTTTCCGCGAGCCCGACCTGCTTCTCGCACAGGCCGCCGCCGAGTTCGAAAATGCCGTCGTCGCGGCCGACAACATGCGCTTCGAGGTGGGCGTCGGCCGCTCGCTCCCACTGCCGCAACCATCAGACAATGAGGTCTGAGCACCGGCCGCTGAAAAAAAAACTTTGCCATATCCGAAAAAAGTAGTACTTTTGCACCCGCTTTTGCATTCGGAAAGATGCCGGAGTGGTCGATCGGGGCGGTCTCGAAAACCGTTGACCCCCTTGCGGGGTCCCAGGGTTCGAATCCCTGTCTTTCCGCCAAAGAAAAAGTCTCACAGAGCGCCAACCCTGTGAGACTTTTTCTTTATCCGTAAATCAGGACCTCTACCGCGTAATCTTTGTCCGCGGATTGTAGAAGTATCTGTACACCACATTGTACGCAATCCTCAGGCTCGACACCCCGATCGAGATATACTGCGGCCAGTCCTCGTCCCTGTAGGCGACTCGCTTCCTCTTTTCGGTCGGCTCCACATAGATGATGTCCCCCGAACGGAGGTAGTAGTAGGGTGAGTCGAAAAGGCTGCGGCTCGTGAGGTCGACGCTGTCCACAATGTCGCGCCGTCCGTCCGGACGTATTATCTTCACGTTGGTGTGTATCCCGTTCACCGTGATGTCGCCGCACCGCGCCAGCGCCTCCAGTATGGTGGCCCGACCGCCGTTGAAGGCCAGCGTCTGCGGCCTCTGCACCTCGCCCACCACCGTGACGTGGAAGTTCATCAGGCTCACGCTCACTATCGGGTCCGCTATGTAGTTGCCCTCCACCAGCCTCCGCTCCATCTCTCGCTCGAGCTGGCTGCACGTCAGCCCTGCCGCCGCCACTCTCCCCACCACTGGATACACGATGTCGCCGCTCTGCGACACGAGGTAGCCTGGCTGGCTCGTCTGGAGGTTATTCTGCTGGTTCAGCGTGGCCGCCGTCCGGCGCGTGTTGAACGAGGCCGCCGACTCCGCATTCTGGCTGTACACGTTGATATACAGCATGTCGCCGGCCGATATGGTGTCGCTGTACGTCTGTTCTATTGGCATCGCCTTGTCGCGCGGCGCGTCGGACACGTAGGCGAACCGCGCCTGCTTGCTGCAGGCCGCGCAAAGCACGGCGGCGACGACTATGGGCAGTAGATTCTTCATGGCTCGCTCAGTTTTTTTTCACCCACGGCATCGTGGGCAGTTCTACACTCTTGAAGGCCGAGAAGAAACCGCTCGTGGCCGGCTTCTCGCGACCGTAGATTTCGGCTACGAGGTCTTTGTATTTCTCCATCAGCGGCGCCCTCCGCAGCTTCAGGGTGGGGGAGAGCAGCCCGTTGTTCGGCGTCCACTCGTCTGTCACCAGTCTGAACTGCTTGATCTGCTCGTGCGGCGCAAGGCTCTTGTTGTACACGTCCAGCTCCTTCCTCATCTTGTCGTGCACCTGCGGCAGCGCTATCAGCTCCGCATTGTCGCGGTAGTGCAGCTTGTACTTCAACGCCCAGTAGTGCAGCGTGTTGAAGTTGGGGCTTATGATGGCCGCCGCCTGCTTCTCGTTCTCGCCGATGACCATCACCTGTTCTATATACTCCGAGCCGCGGAGCATGTTCTCTATCAGCTGTGGCGCCACATACTTGCCCGCCGACAGCTTGAAGATGTCCTTCTTGCGGTCCGTGATTTTCAGGTAGCGCCCGGCGACCAGTTCGCCGATGTCGCCCGTGTGGAACCAGCCGTCCTTGTCTATCACCTGCGCTGTGTACTCCGGGTCTTTGTAGTAGCCCAGCATGATGTGCGGGCCGCGGGTCAGTATCTCGCCGTCGTCGTCGAAGCGCATCTCCACCCCGCTCAGCACCGGCCCCACGGTCCCTATCCTCACCTGGTGGTGCGCCGGGTCGTTGACGGCTATCACCGGCGACGTCTCGCTGAGGCCGTAACCCTCGTAGATGTTGATGCCGGCCGCCGCAAAGAGGCGTACCATCTTGGGCTGTATGCTGCTTCCGCCCGTGATGACCGTGAGACGCTTCCCGCCGAACTTCTCGCGCCACTGGCTGTAAACCAGGCGGTCCAGCAGCCACTGGTTGATGCGGTAGAACGGCTGCACCTTCGCCAGCCCCGTATAGTCGTACCTCTGGCCGTGCCGGAAAGCCCAGTCGTATATCTTCTTCTTGATGCCGGTGAAGTCCTTGCCGGCTGCATAGAGCTTGTCGTGGACCATCTCCAGCACTCGCGGCACCGCGCAGAAGCCGTCCGCCTGTATCTCCTGCATGTTCTGCTGTATCGTGCCGAGGCTCTCGGCATAGTAGATGCTGATGCCCTTGTACTGGTAGTGGTAGTTCATCGACCGCTCGTAGATGTGGTTCAGCGGCAGGAACGAGAGGAATTTGTGCCGGTGGTCGCAGGGGTTCACCATGGCGTGCGCCGTGAAGTTGCTGCACAGGTTGCGGTGGCTCAGCATCACCCCCTTCGGCAGCCCCGTCGTGCCGCTCGTGTAGATCATCGTGGTCCAGTCGTCGGGCTTTATCGTGCGCTTCCTCCGCTCTATCTCGCCCATCCATTTGTCGCGGTTGGCAATGCCAGCCTTCAGTATCTCGAGCATCCGGTGCTCACCCTCTATGTTGGCCAGGGTGAACACACGCGGCTTCTGCTCCATCTGGTCCAGCGCCCCTTTCAAGCGCCCGAGCAGCACCTTGGTGCTCACAAACACCGCCTGCGCCTCGCTGTGCTGCAGTATGTGAAGGTAGTTCTCGGTGGAAAGCGTCGGGTATATCGGCACGTGGATGATGCCGCTCATGGCCAAGGCCATGTCTATGAAGTTCCACTCGGGGCAGTTGGCGCTCATCGTAACCACGCGGTCGCCCTCCTGAAGCCCTATCTCGCAGAGTCCGTAGGCCAGGTAATGTGCATATTTATAGTAGTCGTGCGACGAATATTTCACCCATTCGCCGTTCACCTTGCCCGCCAGCATATCCTCCTTCGGATAGCTCTCGACCAACAGGTCCAGCAGGTCAAATGTACGAGTTATCTCTACCATTTTTCACATATTTTAAGAATGCAAAAGTACGTACATTTTCCGATATGGCGAAATATTTAACATTTCGCCCCGCGTCTTAGAGCATTCCTTTCTCTTTCAGCACCTGCATCAGGTCGGCGCTCACGGCCTCGTTGGTGGCTCGCGGATAGCGCTTTGTGGTGAAGATCTCGCAGTAGTTGCGCGTCCCGTTCTCCTCGACCATGCGGCGGTTGAAGGGGTCGTCGTCTCGCACTCGGTGCGTGGCCACGAGCTCCGCGTCGCTCGGGTCGTGGTAGACCTCGCTGTGGAGCACGGCGTCGCGCCCCAGACGTTCGCTCCTGCGCCCCTCCTCGGCGGGGTACCCCATGGCCATCGTGATCACGGGCACCACTCCATCCGGACACTGCAGCAGCTCTGCAATCTGACGCGTGTTGTACATCACCGTGCCAAGGTAGCAGAACCCCAGCCCTCGGGCTTCGGCGGCCACGCAGATGTTCTGTGCGCAGAGGCTCGCGTCCACCAGGGCCGAAAGGAACCACAGCAGGTTCCCGTAGGGCTGGTCGCACCCGTTCACGGCGCAGTAGCGGTGGTAGCGGTGCACGTCCGTGCACACCGTCAGCCACAGCGGCGCCGTGGAGCACTGGCCGAAGTGCAGCTTGCACAGCTCCGTGCGCAGCGGCTCCTCGCGGGTCGCTATCACCGAATACAGTTGCATATTGCCCGTGTTCGAGGCCCGCAGTCCGCAGTCCACAATCTCGGCCAAAAGGGCGTCATCGACGCCTCGCTCGGCGAATCGGCGTATCGAACGGTGCTGCATCAGCGTGTCTATCGTCTTGTTGTACATTGTGTTGTCTGTTTGTTCGTGTTTGTTCTTTCAGTGCAAATATACACAAAATACCCGAATCCCGAATAAAACCGCCCCCCCTATCTCAAATTGTCAATTATCAATTATCAATTTTCAATTAAAAAGAATTTCGTATCTTTGTGAGCGGATTTTTTGACAAGAAACAATGGCACTAACTGATAAACAGTTGATTGCTGACCTCAAGGCCGGTAAAAGAAGTCCCGTCTACCTCCTCATGGGCGAGGAGGGGCACTATATCGACGTCGTGAGCGACTATATGGAGAACAATATCGTCGATGCCTCCTTGCGCGACTTCGACCAGTCCGTGATGTACGGCAAAGACAGCTCCATGGCCGCCGTCGTCGACGCCGCCAGGCGCTACCCCATGATGTCACCCGTCCGTCTGGTGCTGGTCAAGGAGGCTCAGGACATCGACAAGCGGCAGTGGGCCGAACTCGAGCAGTACCTGAAGGCTCCTTCGCCACAGTCCATGCTCGTCTTCTGCTACCGCGGCGGCAAGCTCGACAAGCGCACGGCCGTCTACAAGGCCATCGAGAAAGCCGGCGTCGTATACGAAACCCCGAAGGTCTACGACAACCAGGTCCCGGCGTGGATTCGCGCCGAAGTGGCCTCCCACGGTTTCTCCATCAGCGACAAGGCCGCCATGATGCTCACCGAGAACGTCGGCAGCGACCTGGGCAAGGTGGCCAACGAACTCTCCAAGCTCTACCCCCTTATTGGCGGGAACACGACCAACGGGAGTGAATCCGCCAATAAGGGCGGCGTCATCGACGAGGCCCTCGTCGAGCAGCAGGTCGGCGTCAGCAAGGACTACAACGTCTTCGAGCTCCAGGCCGCCATCGGCCGCCGCGACGCGCTGGCTTGCAACCGCATCGTCAACCACTTCGCCGCCAACCCAAAGAAGAACCCCCTCCAGCCCGTCCTGGCTTTGCTCTACGGCTACTTCCTGAAAATCATGTGGTACCACCAGCTCGAGAACAAGAGCGACGCGGCCAAGGTGCTCGGCTGCGCCCCCGTCTTCGTCAAAGACTATGCCCAGGCAGCCTCCCTCTATTCTCTCGGCAAGCTCGCCGCCTGCATCGGCTACCTCTACGACGCCGACCTGCGCAGCAAAGGGGTCCGCAACAGCGGCACCGTCTCCGACGGCGAAATACTGAAGGAACTGGTGTTCAAAATCATTCACTGACAACCGAATTCCACAATGAAATTCTCTATAAGATTCCTCTCCTTCCTGGCGGCCCTCTGCCTCGCCTCGCTGGCTGCCGGACAGGGCACCGTGCGCGGCACCCTCTTCGACGACGCCAACGGCGAGGCCATCCCCTTCGCCAACGTCATCATCGAGGGCACAGGCAAAGGCTGCGCCACCGACCTCAACGGCTTCTTCCTCATCGGCAAGGTCCCAGCCGGTCGGCACGAAATCAGGGTGCGCTTCATGGGCTACGAGGAGTATCGCGACTCCGTCATCGTCTACAACGGCCGCGTGACCGCCGTCACCATCCGCCTCCGCCCCTCAGCCCACATGCTCCAGACGGTGGAAATCAAGGACAGCCGCGCCGAGGAACGGCGCATGCAGACCCAGGTCAGCGTCGAGAAAATCACCGCCTCCCAAATCCAGCGCATGCCCTCCATCGGCGGTCAGGCCGACATCGCCCAGTACATGCAGGTCCTGCCGGGCGTCAGCTCCACCGGCGACCAGGGCGGCCAGCTCTACATCCGCGGCGGCTCTATGATTCAGAACCTCTGCCTCTTGGACGGCATGGTGGTCTACAATCCCTTCCACTCCATCGGCCTCTACTCCATCTTCGAGACCGACATCATCCTCAACGCCGACATCTACACCGGCGGCTTCGGCGCCGAATACGGCGGCCGCATGTCGTCCGTCATGGACATCAAGACCCGCGACGGCAACAAGCGCCGCCACAGCGGCAAAGTCGGTCTGAACACCTTCGGCGCCAGCCTCATACTCGAAGGCCCGCTGAAGCGCGAACGCCCCGACTCCAAGTCCACCGTGACCTACCTCCTGGCCGCCAAAAACTCCTTCCTCTCCAAGTCCTGGCCTCTCTTCTACGCCCCGCTCTACGACGCCGGGCGCTATCCCAGCCTCGTCAACGGGCTGCCGTTCGACTTCACCGATGTCTACGCCAAGCTGAGCCTCAACTCCGGCACCGGCAGCAAGGCCAGCGTCTTCGGCTTCCGCTTCGACGACGCCGTCATCGGCTACCAGGCCGTGGCCGACTACCACTGGCTCAACTACGGCGCCGGCGCCAACTTCTCCGTCGTCACCGGCGAGTCCGCCATCCTCGAAGGCACCGTCGCCTGGTCCGACTACCGCATCACCCTCGACGACGGTAGCTCGGCAAGCAAGTTCAGCGAAATCGGCGGTTTCAACGCCACCCTGCAAATTACCAACTTCATCGGCGCCAACCGCCTCCGCTTCGGTATCAGCATGGAAGGCTACAACACCGACTATGAGTTCACCAACCAGTACGGGCAACACACCACCCAGGAGGTCCCCTCCACAAGCCTCTCGGCCTTTGCTACCTACAAGTGGAAGGTGGACAATCTGCTGGTGGACCCGGGCATACGCATGGTCTTCTACTCCACGCTCAACAGTCTCAACCTCGAACCCCGTCTGGCTCTGAAATACAACGCTTCCGACCGCCTCCGGGTGAAGTTCGCCGGCGGCTTCTACAGCCAGGTCTTCCTCGACGCTCGCTCCGACAACGACATCGTGAACCTCTTCTCCGGCTTCCTCACCGGCACCTCCGATCTCAACCTGCCCTCCTCCTTCCGCGGCGACGAGGTGACGACCTGTGTGCAGAAGGCCAAGCATCTCGTGGCCGGTGTGGAATACGACCTCTCCGAGCATGTGACACTCAACGCCGAGGTCTACTACAAGCGCTTCGACCAGCTCATCAACTCCAACCGCGACAAGATGTTCGACGAGAACGACTCGGTCTATCGTAGCGGCCCCTATGCCAAGCCGGAATACCTCCTCAAGGACTTCATCATCGAGGACGGCTACGCCATGGGCTTTGACCTGAGCGCCACCGCCGACCTCGAGCGCCTCTACCTGTGGGCCACCTATTCGCTGGGCTACGTCCGGCGCCGCGACGAGGTGCGCGAATACAACCCCCACTACGACCGCCGCCACACCGTCAACCTCCTGGCCACCTACGCCCTCGGCAAGGACAAGGAGTGGGAGCTGAGCGGTCGCTGGACCTTCGGCAGCGGCTTCCCGTTCACGCAGACACAGGGCGTCTACCAGAGTCTCCAGTTCGGCGACGGCATCGGCAGCGACTACGTCCACGAGAACGGCAACTACAGCCTCCACTACGCCGACGTCAACAAGGGCCGCCTGCCCAACTACCACCGTCTCGACTTCGGCGTCAAGCGCCTCTTCTCCATCGGCAAACGCGGCGTCCTCGAGCTCTCGGCCAACGTCACCAACGTCTACAACCGGAAGAATATCTTCTACTTCAACCGCACCACATACGAACGTGTCAACCAGCTCCCCATCCTGGTGTGCCTCGGGGCCACGATGACGTTCTGATTCCGTGAATTACAACTAACAACCCAATACGATGATGAAGAAAGCAAAACTGTTACTGGCTGTTGTCGCGATGTCGTTACTCTTCCTCGCCTGCAGCAAGGAGGAGGCGGTGCCCGTCGCACGGCAGTACTTCGCCTCGTGGAACAACTGCGATGCGCTGTCCGCCCTGCAGGAGTACGTCGAAGATGTCACCAACCCCTCGTCGGCCAACTATATACGTGAGGCGGACCGTATCGCCACCTTCGACATGGACGGCACCTTCGTCGGCGAGCTCTACCCCACCTACTTCGAATACAACCTGCTGGAATACCGCGTCCTGGACGATACGGCCTACAGCCGCATCGCCCCCGACGACGTGCGCGAGACGGCGCTCGAAATAAGGGCTTTCGTCAGGGAAGGCACCCCGCTGCCCGACCATTTCGACATGAAGCACGCCCGTGCCGCCGCCAAAGCCTACGCCGGCATGACCATCGCCGAGTTCGACGCCTACGTCAAGGCCTTCGCCGCCAAGCCCGCCAACGGCTTCACCGGCATGACCTACGCCCAGAGTTTCTACAAGCCGATGCTCGAGGTGTTTGACTACCTCAAGGACCACGGCTTCACCTACTATGTCGTCTCCGGCTCCGACCGTTTCATCTGCCGCGCCCTGGTCGAAAGCCTTGGCATCGAGCCTAACCGCGTGATAGGCATGGACGTGAAGCTCGTCTCCTCCAGCCAGGGCTCCGAAGAGGGGGTCAACTACACCATGGGCCGCGAGGAGGATATCGTCCGCACCGACGAGCTGATAATCAAAAACCTGAAGGTGAATAAGGTGCTGCAGATTGCACAGGAGATAGGCAAGGTCCCCGTCCTCTCGTTCGGCAACAGCAGCGGCGACGTCGCCATGCACAACTACTGCCTCGACAACACCCGCAAGTCTGCGGCGTTCATGCTCATTGCCGACGACGACGTGCGCGACCATGCAGACAGGGAGAAAGGCCTGTCCTACGGCGAGCGCTGGCGTGCCGCCGGATTCCACGTCGTCTCCATGCGCGACGATTTCAAGACTATCTACGGTGCCGGGGTGACCAAGGTCCCCTTCACGTTCTGACGGTTCTGCGCCGCCTATCCTATCCTTGTCCAGTCTATGGGCGTCTGGCCGGTGCTGCGCAGGTAGTCGTTGGCACGGCTGAAGTGACGGCAGCCGAAGAAGCCCCGGTAGGCCGACAGCGGCGAGGGGTGCGGCGCCGTGAGGATGCAGTGGTGCAGCGGGTTGATGAGCTTGCGCTTGCCGATGGCGTAGCTGCCCCACAGCAGGAACACTATGCCTTGGCGGCGCTCGGCGAGGGCCTGGATGGCGGCGTCGGTGAACTGCTCCCAGCCGTGGCGCTGGTGGCTGCCGGCGGCGTGCTCGCGCACCGTGAGGGTGGCGTTGAGCAGCAGCACCCCCTGCGCGGCCCAGCCGCTGAGGTCGCCGCTGGTGGCGGGGATCTGCGTCCCCAGGTCGTCGTTGATTTCCTTGATGATGTTCTGCAGCGACGGCGGCACCGCCACCCCCTGCGGCACCGAGAAGCAGAGCCCCATGGCCTGCCCCGGCTCGTGGTAGGGGTCCTGTCCGATGATGACCACCTTCACCTTGTTGAACGGCGTACTGTCGAACGCCGCGAATATCTTGCTGCCCGGCGGATAGCAGGTGTGCTGCTGCCGCTCGGCCACTAGGAACTCCTTCAACTGTGCAAAATAAGGCGCCTCAAACTGCCCCTTCAGCACCTCATACCATGAGGAATCTATTTTCACTGACATATTCTATTTTGTTTTAACGGCGAATTACTCGAATTACTCGAAGCTACGCAGTACATTAGTTGTTATCTGTGTTTTGTGCCCATTTGTGGCTGGCGGGAATGCGGATGTAATCTAAATTGGCTTTCCCGAAATTGATGAGTATGCCTAAGTCCATTTGGCTGGCCTTTAGGTAGGAATAAATCTGGGCATAATGGTCGTCGGTGAAGTCGCTGACGGCTTTCAGCTCAAGAATAATCTTGTCATAGCAAATAAAGTCGGCACGAAATGTCTTTGAGAGGAGCTTCCCCTTGTAGACAACCGTCAATTCCTTCTCTCTTTCGTATGGGATACCTCTCTTTTTGAACTCCTCCTCCAATGCCTCTTGATAGACAACCTCTATAAATCCACACCCCAAGACTTTGTGAACCTCCATAGCAGCCCCGATTATCCGAAAAGATTCATTCTTGTACAACAATCCGTGTTCTTCCATATTGTTTTGTATGTAACGCATATGTAGCCTGCGTAGCTTCGAGTAATTAGAGTAATTCGCCGTTAGATTAAAAAGGAGTTGTATTTGCGTTCTTTGCCGATGAGGCTCTCGATGCCGTGGCCGGGGAGCACGCGGTAGTCGTCGGGCAGGGTGAGGATGCGCGTCTTGAGCTTCTCGATGAGGGTGGGGTAGTCGCCACCCGGCAGGTCGGTGCGGCCGATGCTGAGGTGGAAGAGGGCGTCGCCCGTGATGACGGCCTTCTCGCTCGGCAGCACGAAGCAGAGGCTCCCCGGGCAGTGCCCCGGCACGTAGCGGCACTCCACCTCGATGCCGCCCACCTTCAGCACGTCGTCGTCGCCGATTTCCACCACCTCCAGGTCGCCCATATTGTCCACAGCGAAGCCCATCATCGAGCCCCAGGCTTCGGCCTGCCGCAGCAGCTTGCGTCCCTCGGCGTGCATGCTGACTGGCAGGTGGTAGTGCTCGCAGCATTGGCGCAGCCCCGCTATGTGGTCCACGTGGGCGTGGGTGAGCAGGATGTGTGTCACCGTCAGACCTTGCTCTTCGATATACTGCGTCAGCTGCACGTCCTCGAACGACGCCTCAGGCGCGGGGTCCACGATGGCGCACTGCCGCGACACCGTGTCGACGACGAGGTAGCAGTTGACCTCAAAATGGTTGAATGTGAATTGCTTTATCATAACCTTGCACGATTATCCGTTTTGCAAAGATACGCAATTATTCCGTCGCCGACCGCCACCACCCCGAAAATAAATTTGTTCAGTCTGATATTTCTTTGTATTTTTGCAAATCAAAATAAAATAATAAAGTATGTCAGAATATACCGTTATCGTTGAGTTCGACCCTGCCACAGGGCTTTACTGTGGGCAGTGCCAGCAGTTGCCCGAAGCTATATCGCAGGGCAGTACCGAGGACGAACTGATGGCCAATATTCGCGAAGCCATCGAACTTGTCCTCGAAGACCGTGCCGAGAACATTAAGCACCTCTACGCCGGTCGTCCGTTCACCCGTCGCCGCATAGCCATAAATGCATGAAGAAAGAGAAGTTTCTTCGGTTTTTGCGCGAAAACCAGTGCTTCCCCACGGGTCGGCAAAAAGGCAGTCATGCGCAGTATCAGAACCAGTTGAACGGCAACAAGACTGTGGTGCCGCTGCATAATGACATCGCCGAGCCTACTGCTCGTGCCATCTGCAAACAGCTTGGCATTCCGCCAGTGAAATTCAATTAGCCTTCGATGCTTGCTCAGAATTTATCTAACCCGCTGAATTTTACCCCCGCGCGAATTGCACAAGCAATCGTCGGGAGACTTTCCTCTTTGTTTTTAATTCATTTGCCTGCACCTGCCGCAATGCTGCGGCGGGGTGGGATGGTTTTGTAAACTCAGAATTTCAATCAATATGAAGAAATTATTTTTACTCGGCGCGATGGTGTGCGCCCTCGGAATGATGACCGCCTGCACCGAAAAAGACAATAGTGGCAGTAATGAACCAACCCCCATTCCAACCGACACGGTAAAATGGGTTGACCTTGGATTGCCAAGCGGTTTGCTGTGGGCGGAGTGCAACCTTGGCTCCAGCAGCCCCGAAGAGTACGGCAACTACTACGCTTGGGGTGAGACGCAGCCCAAGGACTTTTACTTTTGGAACACCTATCGCTACTGTACGTTAGATAATGCGGGTGTGTTCCAGACACTGACCAAATATAACACATTGGAGTCCTATGGTACGGTAGACAGCCTGACCACCTTGCAGGCCATTGACGATGCCGCCACTGCCGCACTTGGCAACAGTGCCCGTACCCCAACAATGGCAGAATGGGAGGAATTGATTGCCAACACCACTGCTGAGTGGACTACACAAAACAATGTGAATGGATACCTCTTCACCGCCACCAACGGAAATACCCTGTTTTTACCTGCAGCAGGCATTCGCTGGTCTGAAGAATTACGTGGTGAGAGCACCAATGGCGCTTATCTGTCCAGTACTCTCTGTACAGAGCTCCCATACCAGGGAAATACGTTCCGATTCTATTCAGAAGACTATTTCTTATATTATGACAATCGTTGTAGCGGTTTGTCTGTTCGCGCGGTACGCGGCAAATGATCTCTCTCAGCCAACGTTTCAGAAACCGCCTATCGCAACGCGCGAAAGGGCGAAACGGTTTTGAAAACGGCTGTCGCGGGGTGCGAAAGTGGGTTTTGAAATTGAAAGAGGGTTTTGCGGGGGCGCAAAAGGGTGTTTTGAAATTGAAACAAGGTTTCGCAGATTGCGAAAGGGCCTTTCGGAATGAAAACAGGGTTTCGCAGGGTTGCAACGGGGTGTTTTGAAACATAAACATGGTTTTGCAGGGCTGCAACGCTGTAAAAAGGAAGGCTGCAATAACAAAAGGGAATACATGAAGCCGAGGCCCGCGACGGAACGTCGCGGGCCTCGGCTGTTTTTACGCGAAAGCGCGTGGCTAATCTTCCTGCTCGTAGTAGTAGGAATAGTCGATGCCTTTCATAAAGATTTCGCGGTCGGCGATGCGGTCGGTGAGGGCGCCACGGAGCAGGCGCTTGATGGCGGCGGGATTGGTGACGCTCCGCTTCATCGCCAGCAGGTAGTCTTTCTTGTCGATCTTGCTCCAGTCGACGCACATTGTCAGGCGTTTCTTGAAAAGCAGGTCGAGCCAGATGCGTGTCGAGCGGCCGTTGCCCTCCATAAAGGGGTGTGCCACGTTCATCTCGGCGTATTTGTCCACTATCTCGTCGAAGGTGCCGTCGGGCATTGCCTCGATGGTCTTCAGGTTCTCCGCGAGGTATTCCGCCCGGCAGAAGAGGGTGCCGTCTTTCCATATCGTCTTGGTGCGGATCTGCCCGGCGAAGTCGTAGAGTCCGCCGAACAGGTAGGCGTGTATCTGCTGCAGGGCCTTCACCGTGCCGGGCTCCATCTCGTCGAGGATGCCGCTCTCGAACAGTGAGTAGGCTTTCTTCTTGCTCTGCCCGTCGATGCTGCTGTCGCTGTAGGTGAACCAGTCGAGGAAGGCAGCGGCGCGGTTGTTGGGGATGTTTTTGGCTACTGTATTTACTTCCTCGGCATCAAGGATGTCGCTTGTGTAGTTCTTTCCGTCCTCGGCGGTTATCTTCAGTTTGTGAGTGCCACTCACGAACTGAATCCCGTTAGCTTTCAGCTTCCTTTTCAGCCAACGCCAGTAGTTGCCTGCTTTGACATAGTCCTCCTCGTCGTTGATGGCACGCACGATGTCGGTGGCCGAGAACCACCATTTGCTGTGTTCCTCGTCCCACACGGCACGCACTTCGCGGTCGTTGTAGAATCGTATGGACTTCTTGTCAGCCATTCAGCCAGGCGTCGAACTGTTCGCGCTTGAGGGCGGGGATGTCGAGCTTGAGTTTCTTGCGGAGGCCGCCGAGGTCGTTGAAGAGCTTGTTGGGGTTGGCCTCGCAGAGCTGGGCGAAGTTCTTCACGCCGGCCTTGGCCAGCACGGGCAGCCAGGCCTCGTCGACACCGTGGGAGGTGAGGTCGGTGGCCTCCTCCTCGGCACCCTTGGCATGTACCTCGGGCTTCATCTGGGGGAAGAGGAGCACGTCCTGGATGCTCTGGGCGCCGGTCATCATCATCACCAGGCGGTCGATGCCGATGCCCATGCCGCTGGTGGGTGGCATGCCGTACTCCAGCGCGCGCACGAAGTCCATGTCGATGAACATGGCCTCGTCGTCGCCCTTCTCGCTCAGGCGCAGCTGCTCCTGGAAGCGGCCCAGCTGGTCGATGGGGTCGTTGAGCTCAGAGTAGGCGTTGGCCAGCTCTTTGCCGCAGACGAAGAGCTCGAAGCGCTCGGTGAGCTCGGGGTTGTCGCGGTGGCGCTTGCAGAGGGGCGACATCTCGATGGGGTAGTCGGTGACGAAGGTGGGCTGGATGAGCTTGCCCTCGCACTTCTCGCCGAAGATGGCGTCAATCAGCTTGCCCTTGCCCATGGTGGCGTCGGTCTCCACGCCAAGGCGCTTGCAGGCCTCGCGCAGCTCGTCCTCGCTCATGGGGGCCACGTCGACGCCGGTCTCTTCCTTGATCAGCTCGCACATCGGGGCGCGGCGGAAGGGCGGTTTGAAGTCAATCTCGTTGCCCCAGACGTTGACCTTCGTGTCGCCGTGCAGCGCCTTGGCGATGCGCTCCAGCATGTTCTCCGTGAAGGTCATCATCCAGTTGTAGTCTTTGTAGGCCACATAAATCTCCATGCAGGTGAACTCGGGGTTGTGGGTGCGGTCCATGCCTTCGTTACGGAAGTTGCGGCTGAACTCGTACACGCCCGGGAAGCCACCCACGATGAGGCGCTTCAGGTACAGCTCGTTGGCAATACGCAGATAGAGGTCGATGTCCAGCGCGTTGTGGTGCGTCACGAAGGGGCGCGCGGCGGCACCGCCAGGGATGCTCTGCAGCACGGGGGTGTCGACTTCCAAGTAGCCCTGCTCGTTGAAGTAGTTGCGCATGGTGTTCACGATCTGGGTCCTCTGCACGAAGGTCTCGCGCACCTGCGGGTTGACGATGAGGTCCACATAGCGCTGGCGGTAACGCAGCTCGGGGTCGCTGAAGGCGTCGTACACCACGCCGTCCTTCTCCTTGACGATGGGCAGGGGGCGCAGGCTCTTGCTGAGCACCGTGAGGTCCTTCACGTGGATGGAGGTCTCACCCATCTGGGTGACAAACACATAGCCCTTCACACCAATGATGTCGCCAATGTCCAGCAGACGTTTGAAGACGGTGTTGTAGAGGGTCTTGTCCTCGCCGGGGCATATCTCGTCGCGCTTGATATAGAGCTGTATGCGGCCATAGCTGTCCTGCAGCTCCACAAACGAGGCAGCACCCATGATGCGGCGGCTCATGATGCGGCCGGCGATGCTCACGTTCTGGAACAGCGTGTTGTCCTTGGGGAACTGCTCCAAAATCTCGTTGCTTTTTGCATTCACCTCGTAGAGGGCGGCAGGGTAAGGGTTGATACCAAGCTTCTTGAGCTCGGCAAGCGAATTCCTGCGAATTTGTTCTTGCTCTGTAAGTTCAGCCATATTATATCTTATTATTTCGTTTTCAAATAAAATGCAAAGATACGAAAGTTGAGCGATATGGCAAAATTTATTTTTTTCCACCGTCTTGCCATTGGGTTGTCCCGCGACGTGGCCTTCAAGTCACGCACCCCAAAAAACAACTATCCTATCACTCGCCTCACCGAATGCAGCCTGTGCGTATACCGCTCGCCGTCGAAGATGCCCTGACGGTCGAGGGTGTCGATCCTCACCATGCCCGACGAGTGCACAATCCGTCCGTCGCCCATGCAGATGCCCACATGCACGATGCGCCCCTGCTCGTTCTGGAAGAACGCCAGGTCGTCCCTCATCGGGTCGCAGGCGCAGACCTCCACACCCGCCGTGGCCTGCTGGCTGGCATCGCGCGGCAACCAGATGTCCATGGCCTTGAAGCAGACCTGCGTCAATCCCGAACAGTCGATGCCGCCCCTCGAACGTCCACCCCACAGGTAGGGCGTCCCCAGGAAGCAACGCTCCGCCAAATCGGCGGCCGAATCAAAGGGCACATACTGCTTGTTGTCCACCCAGCCCTCGTAGCCGTCGTACTCGAAGCGCACCTTCGACCACTTCTCCTGCCGCTCGATGACTTCCACCACATCGCCCGCCAGCAGCTGGTTCACCATCTCGGCCCTGTCGCTGGCCTCGGCCCTCATCGGCACCGCCAAAAGAAAAACATATCCTTTCATAACCCGTAACTCTTAACTCTTAATCTTAACTCACAACTGCCCCCTGTCTATCGACACCACTATCCTTTCTATCAGCTCGTCCTTCTTGTCGTTCTTCGGGTCGAACTTGGTCTTCAGGTTGTAGCCGAACAGTCGTGCCAACGCCTGATACAGTCCCGCCCTGAACGAGCCCCTCAAATCGCCCACCAGGGAGTAGGCCGTGCGGCTCGTCTCGCGGTCAATGAGCTTGATCAGCACCAGACCCTGCGAGAAGGTGTATTTCGACAGCCGGTCCTTGTAGTCGTCTTTCAGCTGCTGCTCGGCTTTCTTGATGGCAGCCTTGCGCTGCTTCTTGGGCAGGTTGGCAATCTCCACCTCCAGGGCGTCGAGCCGCCTCTTGGCCTCACGGGCATAGGGAAGCATCAGACGCACATTGCGTATCAACTTGGCATTCTTCTTGATTTCCTTGGCCGTCAGCAACATGCCCGACGCATAAACATTCACCGGCCGCAGGTAGAAGAGCGGGATGGTGTCGCCGTCGAGGACCGTCGCGAAAACAACATGCTCCGACGCGGCTTTCTTGATTTCACTCTTCGTAATCATCTTCGCCGGATTCAGCTGCATCACCACGGCCGGACGCAGGTCTTCTTTCAGTGTCCTGCGCCTTGTCAGAGCGGTAGAGTCCCGCTGCGCACCGGCCTCCACCGAGCCCAGCACAAACAGCAGCACCATGACTATTCGGATAATCTTCATTTCTCTGTTTTTTCAATTCATAGCTATAACACCAATAACTGATTTTTTCTGTTTTTATTATCCACGACACCACAAAAATAATTTGGCCACATGGGGAAATAGTCGTATCTTTGTACCTAAAACAAAGACATATAGTAGTACAAAAACCATTAAGTATCAATATTATGGAAGAAATACTGCGCGTCGATGAGCTGTGCAAGACCTTCACGCTCTCGCGCAAACAACAAAAGATAGAACACACCTCCGCCCGTCGCAAGGTGGCTGTGGACCACCTGTCGTTCAACGCCTTCCGCGGCGAAATCTTCGGCCTCCTCGGCCCCAACGGCGCCGGCAAGACCACCACCCTCCGCATGCTCTCCACCCTCATCCGCCCCGACAGCGGCGACGCCGTCCTCGACGGCAGCAGCGTGGTCAACAACCCCGAGGAGGTACGCTCCAAGATCGGATTCCTCACCTCCGAACTCAAACTCGAGGATTTCTTCACCCCCAACTACCTCTTCGACTTCTTCAGCCGCCTCCACGGCGTCGACGAAGCCACCATCTCCGAGCGCAAACAGCGCATGTTCTCACGCTTCGGCATCGACCGCTTCGCCGAGGTCAAGGTGGCCAACCTCTCCACCGGCATGAAACAGAAACTCTCACTCGTCATCTCCCTCGTCCACAACCCCGAAATCATCATCTTCGACGAACCCACCAACGGCCTCGACGTCCTCACGGCACGCACCGTCACCGACTACCTCCAGGAACTCCGCGCCGAGGGCAAGACCATCATCCTCAGCACCCACATCTTCAGCCTCGTCGAGCGCCTCTGCGACCGCGTGGGCATCATCATCGACGGCCGCATGACCGCCTGCGGCACCATCGACGAGGTCTGCAACGGACTCTCCATCGAGGACCGCTTCTTCGAAATCTACAAAGAACAGAAAGGAGGTGAAGAATGAAAAGCAACACCCTGACCATCATCAAGAAAGAATTCGCCCGCTTCTTCGGCGACCGACAACTGCTCTTCACGGCAGTCATCATGCCCGGCCTGCTCATCTACATCATCTACAGCCTCATGGGCAGCGGCATGGAGAAAATGATGACCGACGGCGCCGAGGACGTGGTGACCCTCCGCGTGGAGAGCATGCCGCCAAGCCTGCAACCCCTGTTCGACTCCCTGCCGGGCGTCGTGGCCGCAGAGGCCCCCTTCGCACAAGCCGACATCGACGCCCTCGCCGACAAAGACCGCGACGAAGTGCTGATGCGCTTCCCCGCAGGCTTCGACAGCCTGATAGCCACCTACAGCCCCCAGTCGGGCCTGCCGGCGCCCAACGTGGAAATCTACTACAACAGCGCCAACGAGGCCTCGAACCGCGTCTACACAACCCTCGACGCCACTCTCTCCTCCATCGAGGACCAGATGAGCAACCGCTTCGACATCAACCGCGCCGACAGCGAGGAGTCCGTCTTCAACCAGGCCACCGACGACCAGGTGCTGGGCGACATCCTCTCCAAGCTCATCCCCATGCTCATCCTCATGCTCCTCTTCTCCGGCGTCATGGCCATAGCCCCCAGCACCATAGCCGGCGAAAAGGAACGCGGCACCATAGCCACCCTCCTCGTCACACCCATGCACCGCAACGAACTGGCACTGGGCAAAGTCATCTCCCTCTCCTGCATAGCCCTCCTCAGCGGCATCTCCAGCTTCATCGGCATCATCCTCTCGCTGCCCAAAATGATGCCCACCGAGGCCGACATCAACTTCAGCGGATTCTACTCCGCCAACGACTACCTCGTGCTCCTGCTCGTCATCTTCGCCACCGTGCTCGTCATGGCCACCGCCGTCAGCCTCCTCTCGGCCCTGGCCAAGGACATGAAAAACGCCGGCACTCTCATCACACCGCTGATGCTGGTGGTGATGTTCTGCGGACTCATACCCATGTTCCAAGGCGCCACACCCACCGGCGTCCTGCCCTATCTCATCCCCTTCTACAACTCCATCGAGGTGATGACCGCCGTCTTCGCCCACGAACTGCAGTGGCCCCCCGTCCTCGTAACCCTCGGCGCCAACGTCTGCTACATGCTCCTGGGCGTCTGGGGACTCACCCGCTTGTTCAACAGCGAGAAGGTCATGTTCTCCAGATAACAGTAAAATTGAAAATTGAGAATTGAAAATTGAAAAACAAAATCATGGACACGAATAAACTGCGTCTAATCGTCTGCATCAGCATAATTTTCAATTTCCAATTTTCATTTTTCAATTCCTCCCACGCCCAGTGGTGGACCGGATGGAGCCAGAAGACCTCTCTCGCCCTCTGCCTCCACCAGACCGACAGCACCTACGAGCTCTACAGCCCCCTGCAGTCCCCGGAGCCCATTCCCGTCACCCGATGGTCGCTCTCCGGCGACACCCTCCGCCTCGAGTGCGCCTCCATCGGCCTCAAAATGACGCTGAAGCGCAACCCGACGGGCGAAGGACCGACGGGTTGGCAAGGCACATGGCGCCAGGGCCTCCTGCGCGAACCCATCACCCTCCTCCCCGCCGACACCCTCTACCAGCTCCGCCGCCCACAGACACCGCCACACCGCTACACCGAAGAAACCCTCACCGTCGACTACGTCGACTCCCACGGCGACAGCATCCACCTCGAAGGCACCCTCACCCTGCCCCTCGGCCACTCATCCACCGAGTTAGGCGTACCGCAAGCCACCGCCTCGCGCACCACCCAGCCCCTTGGCCACTCATCCACTCAACTTCCCTCGCACCCTACCTCCACCGAGTTAGGCGTACCGCAAGCCACCACCTCGCACACCACCCAGCCACTCAGCCACTCAGCCACTCAACTTCCCTCGCACCCTACCTCCACCGGGTTAGGCGTACCGCAAGCCACCGCCTCGCGCACCACCCAGCCACTCAGCCACTCAGCCACTCAACTTCCCTCGCACCCCACCTCCACCGAGTTAGGCGTACCGCGAGGCTCCGCCTCGCGCACCACCCAGCCACTCAGCCACTCAGCCACTCCCCTCCCCTACCCCTGCCTGATGCTCGTCTCCGGCAGCGGCCAGCAGAACCGCGACGAAGAACTCTTCCACCACCGTCCCTTCCTCGTCCTGGCCGACTACCTGGCCACCCACGGCATCGCCACCTTCCGCTACGACGACCGCGGCGTCGGCGCCAGCACCGGCCCCCTCGACTCCGCCACCACCCTCACCTTCGCCGAAGACGCCGAAGCCCTCTTCAACGCCCTGAAACGCCACCCCGCCGTCGACACCCGCCTCCTCGGCATCGGCGGCCACAGCGAGGGCGCCGCCATAGCACCCATCATAGCCACAAGAAACAAAGATGTGAAATACGTCGTCATGCTCGCCGGACAAGGCTGCTCGGGCCTCGACGTCATGGTGCAGCAGAACGAAGCCCTCTTCCGCTCCCGCGGCGTCAGCCCCCGCCTCAGCGCCCTCCGCGCCGCCTGCATGCGCGAAATCTTCGAGGCCTACACCACCACCCCGCCCAGCCACTCAGCCACTCAGTCACCCAGCCACTCCAACAAGGACCTCCAAGCCATCATCCTCCGCCACACCGACGGCCTGACGAAAGAGGAAATCGACAGCATCGAACTGAAAAAAGGCATGGCCTACGCCATCAAGCAGCAACTCGACCTCCCCTGGATGCAGACCTTCCTCGCCCTCGACCCCGCCAGCTACCTTCCCAAGGTGAAGGTGCCCCTCCTGGCCCTCGGCGGCGACCGCGACTGCCAGGTCCTCGCCGAACCCAACCTCCAACGAATCAAGCAACTGTGTCCCCAGGCCGAGACCCACCTGCTCCCCGACCTCAACCACCTCTTCCAGCACTGCACGACCGGCGCGCCCGACGAGTACATCCAAATCGAAGAAACTTTCGCCCCCGAAGCCCTACGCCACATCCTCGACTTCCTCCTCGGCCCCACCCGTCTCCCCACCAACACCCACTAAAACCAAACACCAACCACTCATCACTCCCCCACTCATAACTCTTAACTCATAACTCTTAACTCATAACTCTTAACTCCCCCACTGAGGGCTCAAATTCGGCCCTTCTCATATAGTTCCTATATACTTCTCATATACTTCTTATATCACCTATATAAGAAGTATATGAGAAGTATATGAGAACGATATAAGAACGATATAAGAAATGCCGAATTATGT
>Ga0310697_10001953_pt1 | contig 22762 bp, 23 predicted proteins | sample 172DNAGHGlowgp2_FD_203883 | JGI IMG/M metagenome (GOLD analysis project Ga0310697, IMG submission 203883) | Sheep rumen microbial communities from Palmerston North, Manawatu-Wanganui, New Zealand - 1728 DNA GHGlow gp2 (v2) (version 2) | ecosystem: Host-associated > Mammals > Digestive system >...
AAACTGCGGCGGTTGTCGGCGACGATAAAACTATCTGCGCAACAATCGCGCTGATTCTCAAGGACAACGGCGCAACTATCGTTGAAAGCGACGACCAGGCGGACATTGTCGTTGATGTCAAGTAAATTCTTTCAAGCGACATAAAATCCTTTTTGACTGTCGGTCACAATCGGCAGTCTTTTTCTTGTAAAGGAGCGATTAAAATTAAGAAGACAACGGCTAAAAAAATCGAAGAGTTGATTAAACGCTATCCCGCGCTTGAAGTTTGTCGGGCAAGTTTGTTTATGGCGGTCGAGAAAATTTGCGACGGCTTCCGCGGCGGCGGGAAGTTGATAACTTGCGGCAATGGCGGTTCTGCGGCGGACGCTATGCACATTGTCGGCGAGCTTATGAAGGGCTTTTTACTTCCGCGAAAAATTGAGGAATTCAATCCGGAATTCATCGAGCGGGCGCAAGAACTTTTCCCTTCCGACGTAGAATTTTTCAAAGCAAATTTGCAAGGCGCGTTGCCTGCAGTTAGTTTAGTCGGCGAAACGTCGCTGATAACCGCCTTTTCAAATGACGTATCACCCAATTTAATTTTCGCGCAACAAATTTTCGGACTCGGACGTCGCGGCGACGTTTTGTTAGCAATTTCGACTTCGGGCAATTCGGATAACGTTTTATTCGGCGTGGAAGTCGCAAAGATTATGGGAATAACGGTCGTGGCGATGACGGGTCGGCGCGGCGGCAGACTTCGCCATTTATCGGACGTTTCAATTTGCGTGCCGGCGGATTCGTCGCATACAATTCAAGAATTCCACTTGCCGATTTATCATATGATTTGCCTTGCGGCGGAAAATGAATTTTTCGGGGCGTAACCATGCACGAGGCGACACTTGCGGAAAATATTTTGGACATTGCGCTAGAGGCGGCTGAACAGAATCACGCGGCTAAAATTTTTAAGGTCGGCTTAACGTTGGGAGAAATGGCAGGCGTTGAAGTCGAAGCTTTGACGTTATCTTTTGACGTGCTAAAAAAAAATACGCCAGCTGACGGCGCGGAACTTGTGATTAAGCGCGTACCGATTCAAGCGACGTGTAATAAATGCGGCAAAAGTTTTCGGCTTGCCAATTACAATTTTTTCTGTCCGGAGTGCGACGGCGTTTTGATTCTGGAGAGCGGGCGCGAGCTTTTAGTTGATTTCGTAGATTGCGAGTGATTGACTTTGGAAATAAAACTGATGAGAAATATTTTGGGCGCGAATGACGAGGTTGCCGCGCAGAACAAGAAAATTTTCGCTGAACGCGGAGTTATCGTTATGAATTTAATGGGTTCGCCTGGTTCGGGCAAAACGACTTTGCTTGAAAAAACTTTGGCGCGACTTGCCGACAAAATTAAAATCGCGGTGATTGAAGGCGACCTTTTCACGGCTAAGGACGCGGAAAGAATTGAGCGGGCGGGCGTCGAAGTGATTCAGATTAACACGGCGGGCGGCTGTCATCTTGATGCGCCAATGATTCAAAAGGCTTGCGCGTCGCTGAACCTTGCCGAAATTGATTTTCTTATCGTCGAGAACGTCGGCAACCTAGTTTGCCCCGCTGAGTTTGACATTGGCGAAAATTTTAAATCGGTTGTGCTGTCGATAACCGAGGGCGACGACAAGCCGTTAAAATATCCGCTGATTTTCAAGGAGTCGGAAGCCGCCTTGCTAAACAAAGTTGACTTGCTACCGTTCACGAATTTTAATTTGCAATCGGCGCGGGAAGATTTAACGACGTTGCACCCGACGATAAAAATTTTTGAAACGAGTTGCACAAAAGAAACGGGGCTTAATGATTGGTGCGCGTGGCTGTTAGGAAAGGTGGCGCGTTAATGGAAAGTTTATTCACGACTGAAAATACGGTGCTGGGCATTGGCAATATCATTTTGTCGGACGAAGGCTTTGGCGTGCGCGTCGTCGAGTATCTGCAAAAAAATTTCAACTTCCCCGAAAACGTCAGCTTGATTGACGGCGGGACGCTCGGCGTTGAGCTAACTCATTTCGTGACGGGGACAAAGCGTCTGCTGATTATCGATTCGATTAACGGCGGCGCGGAGCCTGGACAAATTTTTCACCTGCGCAACGACGAAATTAAAAATCACTTCGCGCAAAAAATTTCGGCGCATGAAGTCGGGATTCAAGACGTGCTGACAATGTTAGAGCTATCCGGCAGAAAAATTCCGCACGTCGAGTTAATAGGGGCGCAACCGTTCAGCTTAGAGGCGGGCACGGAACTTACGCCCGAAATGCAAAAACTTCTGCCAGTCTTCGCCGATAAAGCCGTTGAAATTTTGCGTAGCTGGGGGCTAAAAGCAATCAGCATTTAATGATATAATGGCGGCGAGGTGATTGACATGCAAGCGCAACTTAAAGAGCAAAAAACAATTCCACTTACCCGCGACGATTTTATCCTAATGCAACTAAGGGAAATCCGCGAAGACATGCGCGACGTGCGCGGCGAGATAAAAGATTTGCGTAACGAGATAAAGGACGTGCGCGGCGAGATAAAAGAAATTCGCAATGAGTTGAAAGAAACAAAGCGCGAATTAAATGCCAGAATGGACAGGCTGGAAGATACTTTAAGTGCCCGCGTGGGTAAAGTTGAAAATGAAGTGCGTTCGACGGCGCGTCATAGCCAAATTATGGCGGGCAGTGTCATAGCAATCGCGCTGGGCGTCCTCTATTTCGTGTTTACTCATTGAACCGCCAATTAGGAGGTAACGAGATGATAATTTTTCCTGCGATAGACCTGCGCGGCGGCAAATGCGTTAGGCTGATTCAAGGCGACTTCGACAAGGAAACTGTTTATTCTGACGACCCGCAAGCGACCGCGCTTAAGTGGCAGTCAATGGGCGCGAAGTTCTTACACGTCGTCGATTTGGACGGCGCAAGGGCAGGTTCGCCGCAAAATATCACCGCCATAAAAAATATCCTAGACGCCGTTAAAATTCCTATAGAAGTTGGCGGCGGCATTCGCACCCTTGACGACGTTGAAAAGCTTTTAGCGTTGGGAGTTCGTCGCGTGATTCTGGGCAGTGTCGCCGTTGAAAATATTTCGCTTGTCGAGGACGCAGCTAAAAAGTTCGGTGATAAAATTGTTGTCGGGATTGATGCTCGCGGCGGCTTTGTAGCGACTCACGGTTGGGAGAAGTCAAGCGCGGTCAAAGCTGAAGAGCTTGCTAAAAAAATCGTGGCGGCGGGCGTCAAGACGATTATTTATACCGACATTGCCAAAGACGGCATGTTGAGCGGCGTCAATGCGGAGAGTTTCGCCGAGCTTGCTAAAAATTCTGGCGCGGAAATTATCGCGTCTGGCGGCGTCAAGTCGCTTGAAGATATTCGCGCTTTGAAGGCGGCAAAAATTGCGGGCGTGATTGTCGGCAAGGCGATTTATACTGGCACGCTTGATTTAAAAGTTGCGATTGATGAGGCTGAAAATAATGTTGACTAAAAGAATAATTCCATGCCTTGACGTTAAGGCGGGGCGAGTTGTTAAGGGCACAAATTTTGTCGGCTTGCGCGACGCGGGCGACCCTGTCGAGCTTGCAAAGCGTTATGATTTGGAGCGAGCCGACGAATTAGTTTTTCTTGACATAACGGCTTCTCATGAAGGGCGAGGCACTATGGTCGAAGTTGCCAAAAGTTGTGCGGCGCAAGTTTTTATACCGTTCACGGTCGGCGGCGGCATTCGCACAGTTGAAGATATGCGCGTTATGTTGGCGGCGGGCGCGGATAAAATTTCAATCAACAGCGCGGCAGTTAAAAATCCTAAATTGATTGAGGACGGCGCAAAAAAATTCGGCAGTCAATGCATTGTGCTGGCTGTCGACGCCAAACGCGCTGATAATGGTTGGAAAATTTACGTAAACGGCGGGCGCACTCCGACTGGGCTTGATTGCCTTGATTGGATAAAAAAAGGCGTCGCGCTTGGTGCGGGCGAAATTCTCTTGACGAGTATGGACGCCGACGGCACAAAGGGCGGCTACGATATTGAATTGACCCGCGCAGTCAGCGAGGCTGTTAATGTTCCCGTAATTGCGTCGGGCGGAGCTGGCGAGCTTGCGCATTTTTATGACGTGCTTGTTGACGGCAAGGCGGACGCGGTTTTAGCGGCGTCGGTCTTCCATTACGGCAAGTATACTATTCGGCAAGTCAAAGAATATCTGAAAGGGCGCGGCGTCGAAGTTCGCTTTTAAGAAATTATCAACAGGTTTAAATCAGCAAAGTTGAACCGTATCTAAAAATTAATTGCGCAACCTCAACGCCCGCGACCAGATAAACTGAAATATTTTTCTTGCTCATTTCAAGTACAACCTTTTTTATATCCGCCTCCAAAGATTGGGTGCGCTCATTGGTCGTTAAAAAAATTCCAAGCGCGGCGTTGAAATTTTCGATATTCGTGCTGAACTGCTCGATAGCCATATCGTTAATTTGTACAATCCACGTCTGCTCCGCCGCTTCAACGCCTTTTATCCGTTCCAAAGTGTACGTGACGATTAAATCGGAACCGCTTTGTGAAACGGTCTTGACGCCCGGAATTTTGCGAAAGACTTCTGCCAAAAAATTTTCTAAGTTAGTCATTCGCCTTAGGTCGTTCAAAAATTTTTCTTGCTGGCGTCTAGGAAAATTCGCCCCAAAATTTTCAATAGGGGTGCTCGAATCCGAAGTATTTTCGATTAGCGGCAAGGAATCAATTAGATTTTCGATAGCCTGAATAGTTTCGGGATTTTTTATTGTGTTGACGGCTTTAGAAAAGGGCATACTCATAAGGAGCTTTCCGAGAAGATTAGCAGAATCATCTGCCGAACGATAATCCCACGTTCCCAAAGCTCTAATGCCTATGATATGTCCATAGTCATTATATGTAGGCAAAGGCTCGAAGATATATTCTTCTGTGCATTCAGCGATTGTGAAATACTTTCCTATGCTATATTGCTTAATACTGAGCCTAGGGACAATGATTATATCGCCGCGCTTGATTTTGGTCATGGGGAAATATCTTCGCGGCGTATTCTCAATATCTTTCCAGCGTTCGTTCAAAGCGGTAATGAACGATGCAGGATCTCCGCGCAAATCGGCACCCTTCGGACCCCAACCTTGACGAAGGCGACCCGCTAAGAATTCATTGCGAATATCCTCGAACGCCTCATTTATCGTTGTGCGTATAACGAAATAATTTTTCTCCATAATTCTTCGACCGCCTGAACCGAGTTTAATTTTTCTTAAGATTGATTAGTTGTTCTATAATGCCGCGCAGATAAGCATTTGTCTCGCCAATACGAGATACCGCCGCGCCGTAGGGATATTTGGCGTTAATTTTTTCGGCGATTTGCTCCGTTAAGTCGTTTTCCCAGTAGTCAAAAGAGACGATTGAAGAAGGATCTACGTCGAGATGATGCCCCATGTCATTGAGTTCGGGAATTGGCGCGAAACTGTACCCCTTAACGACCGTGCAGATTGTGAAATGCTGACCTTCGCCGGGAGTGTCTACGCTTAGACGCGGAATAATAACGCGGTCGCCGGGCTTTACATTCAAAAGCTTGGACAGAACCTTGAAGCGACGTTGCGCACCAATTCGCCAACTGTCGTAATTTTCGTCTGGATCCCAACCTTTTGCAATATAGCCTTTCACGAAGGCATTTAGCCCTTTTTGCAAGTCCATTCCCTCGCCGCCCCAACCGTTACAAGTTTGGTGCTTTTGGATTAACCAGCGTCTTACATAATCCACCCGTCGCCGTAAGCAGTTCAATTAAACCAGTAGTCTTTTGCCATAATTTTAGCCTCCTAAATTTCGCTGAAGTTTTCTTATGCTACAAATAATAGCACGTAAAAATATCTATGTCGAACATATGATTGTAAATTTTAAATCCATATAATCGACATGAGATATAAAAGACAGTCCGTCGATTAATTCGATAGACTGCCTTTTTGCTGTCAGGAAATTTTTAGAAAAGCCCGCTGATAACTCCTTCGGGCGTAATGTCAATTTTTTCAGCGGCTGGACGTTTCGGCAATCCTGGCATTGTCATAATATTTCCCGCCAATACGACGATAAATCCCGCGCCCGCAGAAATTTTCACTTCGCGAACAGTCACGTTGAAATTTTTTGGGCGACCGAGTTTAGCGGCGTCGTCCGATAATGAATACTGCGTTTTCGCGACGCAAATTGGGAATTTTCCAAAGCCGCGCTGTTCAATCTCCGCAAGTTGCTTTTTCGCCGCAGGAGCATAGGTCACGCCGTCCGCGCCGTAAATTTTCTGCGCGACCGCCAAAATTTTATCCGAAATGCTTGCGTCGTCGTCGTAAGTGAACTTGAAATTTTTAGCGTCATTGAAACTGTCTTCAACTGCCTTTGCAAGTTCAATGCCGCCCGCGCCGCCTTGAGCGAAAACTTTCGACCGAGCAAAGCGCACACCCTTAGCCGCGCAGAGACTTTCAACCGCTTGAATTTCTTCTGGCGTATCAGTCGGGAAATCGTTAAGCGCGACGATTGCAGGAAGTCCAAAGCCTTGCACGTTCTCAATATGCTTTTCTAAATTTTCAAGCCCGCGTTCGACCGCCTCGACGTTCGGAATTGCGAGATTTTTTTTATCAACGCCGCCATGCATTTTCAAAGCGCGAATTGTCGCCACGATAACTACCGCGTCGGGACGCAAGCCGCTCATACGGCATTTTATATCCAAAAACTTTTCCGCGCCCAAATCCGCGCCGAATCCGGCTTCCGTAACGACAATGTCGGCAAGTTTAAGCGCGTATTTTGTCGCCGTGACGGAGTTGCAACCGTGCGCAATGTTCGCAAAAGGTCCACCGTGAATCAGCGCGGGCGTTCCTTCCAAAGTCTGAACAAGGTTAGGCTTAATAGCGTCTTTCAATAGCAAAGCAAGCGAGCCGGTAACTTTTAAATCGTTCGCCGTGACAATTTCGCCGTCAACCGTGTACGCTACGATTATTTTTCCGAGACGTTCCTTTAAGTCAGCAAAATCTTTCGCCAAACATAAAATCGCCATCATCTCAGACGCAACCGTTATATCAAAGCCCGTTTCGCGGGGCACGCCGTTAATCTTGCCGCCAAGCCCGACGATTACATTTCTCAAAGCGCGGTCGTTCAAGTCCAAAACTCTTTTCCAGACGACGCGGCGCACATCAATTTTAAGTTCGTTGCCTTGTTGCAGGTGATTATCCACAACCGCCGCTAAAAGATTATGCGCCGTTGTTATCGCGTGAAAATCGCCCGTGAAATGCAAATTTATATCTTCCATAGGGACGACTTGCGCATAACCGCCGCCCGCCGCGCCGCCTTTTATTCCGAAGCAAGGACCAAGACTAGGTTCGCGCAACGCAACGCAAATTTTCTTGCCCATTTTCGCAAAGGCGTCCGCTAAGCCGATTGAAGTTGTAGTTTTGCCCTCGCCGGCGGGAGTCGGAGTTATCGCCGTCACCAAAATTAATTTTCCATCCGGATTTTTTTCAATGCGGCTCCATACGTCAGCAGAAATTTTCGCCTTGTACTTCCCGTAAAATTCCAAATCATCTTCCGTCAAGCCGAGTTTTTCAGCCGCCGCCGTTATCTTTTCGACCTGCGCGGCTTGCGCAATTTCAACATCACTCAACATAAAATCGCCCCCAAAAATTTATTGTTTTAAACCTGCATAGGCTTTACTTCGCTTATAGTAATACTCTGAATTATTCGGATTAAGCTCAATAGCCACGTTGAAGTATTGAATCGCTTTGTCATAGAACCCCAATATCAACTCGTCATCTCCACAATCATAATAATAACAATGATTTTTTATACGATTAATATTTTTTGAACCGAATTTAATAGAAAGGTCAATAGATTTATCAATATCATCCCAACTCACAAAACACCACTCCTAAATGATTTTCTACATGATAGCAAAAAAAATTCCTTGTCGCAAACTTTTTAGCTCGCGCAAGAATCGTAAAGCCGTCGCAAAAATTTTCCAAAGCCTTTGACCGTCGTATCAAATTTATGCGGTTCGCTCAATCTGTAAAAGATTTCGTGCAATGTTACGCCGCTTTTTTGCCCGTCCAACGCCGAAAATAAATTTTTGTCCACTATTCGCGCCGGATTTGCCTCGAATAACGCCGGATTTATCAAAAAAACTTCGCGCCCGTCTAAATTTTCGATTTGCGACAGCCACGCAACGAACGCTTCCGCATAAAAATTAAAATTCACAACTTCCGCCGCCGTTACGTCCACTTCTTCCAAAAAATCCACGAACCACGGATATTTATAAGCTTTTGCATTGCCCGATACTAAATCCACTAGCACGGGCTTGATTAAATGCACGTACGCCAAGATAAATCGCGCAAATTGAACAAAACGTTCTCTCGACAGCGGGAAATCTTCCATTTTGAACGAATTTTGCTCATGACGGCAGATATATTTAATTATTTTTGGCGATTTTATCGGTCGCGCATAAAAATCCGCCGCCGCCAATGCGCAATATAATTCTACGATATGCGCTTCGTTGCGCTGATTCGCCGAGCCTACAGAAAATTCTTTTACCGCCGTCAAAACCGTATCGCCTACAAAATATGTCGCGTCAAACAAATTTTCGCGCTCTGAATAGTATTTTAACGCCGCTTTCGTGTTCGGCAAGAAATTTTCACTCCGTGCAAATAATTCATCGCTTTTTTCGGTCGGTGTGAAGCTGAAATACGGCAAAATCAGCACTCCGCCGATTGAAATTCTGTCCGCGTAGTCGGCAAGATTATTTTTCAGCAATCGAGCGATTGTCGGCAATCCTGCCGCGCCAGTCCCGCCAAATACCGAACCGGCAAGGAAAATTTTAACGTTTTCGCCTTCGCCAATGGTTTTTTCAATCTGCGCGGTTAATTTTGAGCCGTCATCAAATTTTTTAGCCAAAACAGCCGCGCCAATCGAAGGATGTCCGCGAAATCCTTCATTTAAAGTCGTTTCGCGTTCTTTTTTGCTGTAAAGTGCCTCATAAAGCTTGCCGACAGGCGAATTTTTATGATGATAGAATTCTGTTAAATCGTCGAGCGTTTTATCAGTTCCAGTCGGGTTCCAAGGAAAAGGGCGCACGATTGACACCTTATTTTTAAATAAATTTGTATCATTTCCGGTCGAAAGTCGCTGAAATACGGCAAAATTATTCAATGCGGTCGAAGTTCTTTCTAAATTTCCGTTTCCGACGTCGGGATCAATCGCGGAAATAAAAAGCCGCTCATTTTCGGGCAAAATCCCCGCAATGCATAAATGAATTAGGCTTTCCATAACCTTTGCGCCAGTTCCGCCGATTGATATAAAATAAAAACTCATATTCTCCTCCCAAAAAGTTGCGCTCCTAGCGGCGTGTATTTAAATGCTAGCGGTGTCGTAAAAATTGTTAGCAACCAGTAGCCAATTCCGCTAAATATCGCTAAAAATAGTCCAAAAATTATTCCGTTAAGCTTTATTCCGAGTATTGGCGCGTAAAAATGCGGGATTCCTACTGAAATTGCTATCGATAATAATAAAAATGCCGTCCAGAAAATTCGTTTGCCCGCGCCAGTCGCTTCGTCAATTTTAAATAAAAATCGCGCCGATAAAAACCAAATCAGCGCACAAATTCCATTTAAAAGCCCTGTTGCCCGCGTTAAAACAAAAAATTTCTCCAACCAACGCGAATAATTCATATTTTCTGACGCCGTCGCTAATGAATGTCCAGTTATATTCGAGCAAAGATAATATGCCGCCGCCGTGCAAAAAATTGTAGTTGCCGCGATTAAAATTAGCTTTATTGCCGTTCGCGCAGTTCGATTCATTAAATTTCCCCCAGTTTTTTCAAAAAATCTTCCGAAAATATGTTGCCGTACTCCGTGCGCATTTGTTCAACAAATCGTAGCCAATATTTTTTTGCGCGCTTCATAGCGAAATAATCGAAGTAATAAGGCAACGGAATAAAGCTTGCAATGCCGATATTGTCGATAATTCGGACGCGCCGCTCAGTTTCTGACGTTCTTTGCACTAAATAATTGTCAGGGTCGACGCCCGCGAGCAAAAATTTCTCGTCGAAGTAAGTTTTTTTGAAGTCAAGCAATAATTTTTCTGTTCTAGGCAAAAGTTTTTTATCGGCAACGGTATCATCAAGGACATTGAACATAGTTTGGGAATTTTTCCCGTCGAAATCAATTACGCGCTCAAAAAGATAGCCTTTGCCCTTTGAGGTCTCAACTTCGCCAAAATATTTCGTTAGGAGCGTCATTTTATCTGCGCGGTCGCCCAAAGCTTTGCGATAACGCGATTCTTTTTTAAAATCCGGGTCGTCGGGCGTGCGCAAAATTTTAACGCATAAATTTTTATCGGTCGGGTGCGCGTAAACAATTTTATGATTGCCGTCGCCTAAAAATAAATCATCAGTTAAATTAATCATAAATTAATACCTCGTTTTCGGAGCCTCGTCGCGAGTCGGCTCATTATTTTCTTCCACTTCTGGAATTTCTCTGCGCTCAATACGGTTTTCGTCAGAATTTATCCTGCTAAGCGGATTATTTTGCTCAATATCGGGCAATTTTCTATCCAAAGCGTTATTTTTTTCGTCAAAATTTCTCCTGTCAATAGAATTTATGCGTTCATCATCTAAATTTCTCCTGTCAATAGAATTTGTGCGTTCGTCGCTATAAATGCGCCGCCGTTCTGGTGGATTGGTGCGCTCTTCAAGGTGACTTTCGCGCAAAGTGGAGCGTTCCTCAACACTTCGGCGGCGTTCGCGGGTTTCTCTGACGGGCTTGCCGATATAATCTTCGCCGTCGGGAATATCTTTCGCGCCAGAAGGAATTGATTCATGATACTCGCGGGCGTCGCGCTCGAAACGTTCTCTTAAATACGGGTCGACAGTAATTCCAAGCGCGTCGGCAACAGAAATTCGCAAAAGTTCAACGTCGGGAATCCAATAGCTAATGTCGTCGATATAAAGCGGGTAGCCCGGCACCATATCAGTTTCAAGTCCATTTTTCTGCGCGGCTTTAAGTGCTCCTGCCAACTCCAACAGTTGACGCAATGACATATCCGTTTCAACGGCGTCAATGACTTCACGGGCAATTTGCGGAATGCGCGGAATAATTTCTGGCGAAGTAACTTTATCCATGCACGCCGCCATAAAAGCTTGTTGACGCTTGACGCGCCCAATATCGCCCTCCGTATCGCGATAGCGGACGTATGTCACCGCTGTTTTTCCGTCCATGTGCTGTTCGCCCGGATATAAATCAATCACAAGCCCGCCGTCGTCGTCCCAGGGGTCTTCGTAAAACATGCGCTTTTCAACATCAATATCAATTCCGCCGATTGCGTCGATAATTTTGACGAAACTGTTCGTGTTAATCAAAACGTAGTGGTCAATGTCAATGCCTAGAAAATTTTCAACGGTCGATTCAGTCAAGCGAACGCCGCCGTAAGCAAAAGCGGCATTAATCTTGTCGTAGCCGCGCCCGCGAATTTTAACGCGAGTATCGCGCGGAATTGATAGCAAAGTCGCTTGGTCAAAACGCGGGTCAATCGTCGCAATCATCAAAGTATCCGAACGCCCGACATCGTCTTTTCGTATATCGACGCCCATTATTAAAACTGTCGATTTATCCGTAGCTTTTATCAGTTCAGCGTTATAATCTTCGTCGTTGTAAACAATTTTTCTATCTGGATTTTTTGGGTCGGAAAGGGTAGAAGAAGCGAACATTGCGCCAGCAATCGCCGAAGCGATAAAACACAGCACGAGCAGGATAATCGGCAGGAAATTTCGTTTAGGTTTATCGTTCTCCAATGAAACACCTTCTCTGAAAAGTTTCTTTAAATTTTATCACGCAAAATTTTTTGGCGCAACGGTTTTAAGTTTGCAGGAAAAAATTATTGGCGTGGCGAAGTTTTGATTAAATCTTTTTCAGAATTGAAAGGAGTATTTTAAATGGTTGGAGTAAGAAAAGTAGTGGCGATAGTTTGTGGCGGCGGTCCTGCGCCTGGAATCAATGCGGTCATCAATGCAGTAACGAACACTGCAAACCGTCACGGCTGGGACGTTCTGGGCATGTATGACGGTTTCTCGCACCTCGGACGCGGTGAAAAAAGTTACATTCGCCTTGACGCGGCGGCTGTCAACAGAATTCATTTGACGGGCGGTTGTATCCTGCGCATGTCGCGCTTCAATCCGACGAAAAAAGAATCCGACTTGCGTACGGTCGTCGATACCTTGACTGAACTGGGCGTCGGCTATCTCGTGACAATCGGCGGCGACGATACCGCTTTTAGCTCGTCGGCTGTCAGCGAATACGCTCGCAAGCTCGGCAGGACGATTAATGTTGTTCACGTCCCGAAAACTATCGATAATGATTTGCCGCTCCCTGAAGGCATTCCGACTTTCGGCTTTGAAACGGCTCGCGCATTCGGCACGACTGAAATTCAAAACCTTATGGAAGACGCGCACACGTCAAATAATCGCTGGTATTTTACAATCGCTATGGGCAGGACTGCCGGACATTTGGCATTAGGTATGGGCAGAAGTGCTGGTGCCGCCGTCACGATTATTCCGGAAGAATTCCCGCAGGAAAAAATTCGCCTGCAACAAGTCGTTGACATTATCACCGGCTCGATTGTCAAACGCTATCTTATCGGCAAAAATTACGGCGTCGCGGTCGTGGCTGAGGGCGTAATTGAAAAAATCGCTGATGAAGATTTCCAAGAACTCGGCAACGTCCAACTCGATGAGCATGGTCATATTCGCTACGCGGAACTTGACTTCGGCGAAATTCTCAAGCAAAAAGTTTTGGCTGAACTCAAACGCATTGGCATTAAAATTTCTATCGTCGACAAGGAAATTGGTTACGAATTGCGCTGCACCGCTCCGATTGCTTACGACATTGACTACGCCCGCAATCTCGGCTATGAGGCTATGCAATTCCTTATGCGCGGCGAAAGTGGCGCACTTATCACGATTCAGGACAATAAAGCCGTGCCGCTCCGCTTTGAAGACATTCGCGACCCCGAAACTGGCAAAACTTACGTTCGCAAAGTCAATATCAATTCCGTGCACTATAGAATTGCTCGCGGCTTCATGACTCGTTTGGAAAAAGGCGACCTCGACGACGCTGGCGTTGCTAATGCCTTCCGCATGTCGCCCGAAGAATTCAAACAACGTTATGCTTATCTCTTCGACGAGGAACCCACGCTTGACAATCAATAAGCTTTAATCCTTATAAAAAATTTTTCCCCGTCAAAACGGCGGGGATTTTTTTGCTTTCTTGACAAGATAACTGATTAGGATTATCATTACAGCGACTTAAGGATAAATGAGAAGCTGAATCATTTGAGGAAACACGGCAACTCGATTTAAACGGCTTCCCAAACAATAGTAAGGAGGCTTTCAAAATGAAAAAATCAGTAGCAGCAACATTGACAGCAGCTTTTGTCGTCGGAATGACTTCAACAACATTTGCGGCGGCGAATCCTTTCAGCGACGTACCAGCAGGGCATTGGGCTTATCAGTCGGTAGCGAAATTGGCGGCGGCAGGCGTTGTCGAAGGTTACGGCGACGGCACTTATCGCGGCGACCGCAACATCACCCGTTACGAAATGGCGCAAATGGTCGCTAAGGCTATGGCGAAAAATCCGACCGGCGCGACTAAGGCTGAACTCGACCGCTTGGCGGCTGAATTCCGCGACGAACTTGAAGCTTTAGGCGTTCGCGTTGCCGAGCTTGAAAAGTACGCCGATAAAGTCGTTTGGAACGGAAAAATTGAATACACCTACGAAAATACTCGCACCGACCCCGCTCACACCGGTCATAAGCACAAAGAAACAGCTAACGGCTACATTTTCCGCTTTGAACCGAAAGCCGAAGTCAACGACCACTGGACGGTTAATGCCCGTATCGACGCTTACGGCGACATGAAAAGAGACGAGACGACCAATTTTGAACTAGCTCGCGCTTGGGCTGAAGGCGATTACGGCAAGCTAAATCTTAAAGTCGGTAAATTTGAATTCTATCCCGAAGGCGAATTTGGGCTTATGTGGGATACCGAAATTTCCGGCGCGTCAGTCAATTACGGTAGCAAGTGGCAATTCAATGTCACGGGCGGTCGCGTGAAAGATGACGGCGTTGGCGGCGGTGCTTACGGCGAAAATTATTCCGAAGATGATCCTTCGACGGTTGTTGGTGTCAGGCTTGATTACAATCAGGGCGACAAGGGCTTTTTCGGCGGCTTAGGTTGGTATTCCATTAAGGACGACGACTTTAAAAATGCCGTTGGCGAAAACGATGCGGGCGAAGAAGTCACCGTTCCTAATTACGCTTACAGCAAAAACGGCAAGACCGATAAAGCTAACATTTGGACGGCTAATCTCGGCTACAAATTTACTGAACTGTTGACGCTTCAAGGCGCATACGCTCAAAACACCAAAGCCGATTACGAAGATAAAGCTTGGCAGGCTGAACTTTGCTACGGCGATTACGATGACGCTTCAGAAAAAGGGCAATGGAATATTTACGCGGGCTATCGCAAGCACGGCACGAACGTTTCATTTGCACCGACGGAAGAAGACGCTTTGCGCGGGACTCGCGGTTTTGTAGTCGGCGCGGCTTGGGCACCGTTTAAAAATATCGGCTTCCTTGCTAAATACTTCAACGGCAAATACATTACCGCTACTGAAGGTCATCACGGCAAAGCCGAACACATTTTCGGGCGCGTTGAATTCTTCTTCTAAGCCATGATTCATATAAAAAAACACCTCTCAAACTTCGAGGGGTGTTTTTCGTTTTAATGCGCCAAAATAATTTCCTCGATGCGAGCATTTTCCGCTTCGCTCTTTGAAATTGCTCCGAACTTTTCCATTGCGTCAATAACGACAAGCTGTCTTTGCTTCGCTAAATGAAAATCGACATAGGGAGAATAAACGCTGGGCGCGTTGGGCAATCCGGCGAGCATAGCGCATTCAGCTATAGTCAATTCGTTAGGCTCTTTGCCGAAATAACCTTGCGCCGCGTCGTATATCCCATAATAATTCGAGCCAAAATATATCGAGTTCAAATATATCTCCAGAATTTTATCCTTGTCGAAATCTTTTTCCATGTTCATAGAAAGGATAAGTTCTTCCGCCTTGCGCGTAAAAGTTTGGTCGGAAGTCAGAAAAAGATTTTTAACGGTCTGCTGAGTAATTGTCGACGCGCCCTCTTGAATTTCGCCCGCCTCCACGTTGACCAAAACTGCACGGGCAATCCCGAAAATGTCAAAGCCTTTGTGATTATAAAAGCGCGTGTCTTCAACCGAAATGACCGCTTGCAATAAAAGTTTCGGCATTTTATCAATCGTGACGTAATGGGGAATAGTTTTAATTTTTTCGTCGACGGCAGGTTTAATCGAAGTCATTCTGTTAAGCGTGGCAAGGACGCCGAGTTTTTCTTCTTCCCTGCGCGGAATTTCTTCTTGCACACTTTCAACGGCTTTATCTTCGGAATATTTCACGGGGTCGAAGGGGCGATTATTTTGCTCATCGAAGAGCGTTTTAATTTCGGGCACGTTGCCGACTTGTTCAACATTATCAGCATAATTGTCAAGCTCACTAGTCTTTATCACTAAAGTCAGCGCGAATGAAATTAGAAATGTCAGAATCATCGCGAGACCGTACTTTATAATTTTAAAAATAACTCGGAATGAACGTCGCGTAGTGGGTGGATTGCCTTTGCTCAAAAAAATTACTCCCTTCAAATTTCTTTGCCGAGAGTATATCACAAAAAGATTTTTTTTACTGCCTAAAGTTCATTGCAATTTTTGAATAAAAGTTTGCAACGGCAAGCCGCTACTCTTCAACCATTCAAGAAAAATATTCGATTTCCAATTCAAAGGATTTTCGACGTAGACATTAGCCCACTTAAATTTTTTAGCAAAGTCAGCAAGTTCATTGCCGTCCTTAAAGTTGAAAGTCAGAGTCGAAAAAGTTTCCTTGCAAGAAAAAATGTCGTCTTTATCGACTGTGAGAAAATATATCCCGCAGTTTTGAAATTTGCGCTCGAAGAAATTTTCAAGCTTAATCTGTATTTCTTTGACAGGATTAGTCACGACCAAAATATTTTTTGCGAACTGCTGACGAATTTGATTAAAAATGTCCTCAAGATTTTTTTGATAGTCGAGTTGATATTTTTTGACCGTCTCTTTGCTGATTTTTCTGTCGTCTTGCTGATAATATTTTTCCATGACGGCAAGTTTATCGTTGCTTTTGGCAAGTTCGGCGAAAAATTTTCCCCTGCGTGAATCCGCCGCCGTGGGTGCTATAAAGAGCGGATTTTTTTTCGTTGCGTCGACAAATGAAACTTGTTGCCTCTTCAAATTTGCCTGTTCAAAAAAAGCTTTGCCCTTTTGCGTATGAACGAAAATTATAGACGTGCCAAGATTATCAAACATTTTCGGCGCAAATTCTTCAATACCCCATGCGTCGCCTATCGTCAAATCGGCTTGTCCGTTCGGAAATCTGAATTTGCAAGCAGAACAAGACGGGCGCAAGCTTACATTTCTTGTAAAAAATTTTCCGTAAAGGTCTTTGCCGAGGGAAGCCGTTTTATATCCCTGATCAGAAAAATTTATCTCTAACTGCGGATCTTTCCAGCCAAGACGCTTGCTACGGAAATTGACCTGTTCAATCTCATGAGCATAGCCAATCATATCAATATAATATTCCCAGAGCGCGGGCGGCGGTGTGCCATGACAAATTATTTCCACCGTCAAAAGATTATCAGAGTCGGAGCCTAGAAAATGTTTCAAGGCGGCGCATTGGCAAGGCGTGCCGCTGAATAAAACTTGTCTCGATTTAAGCGCGTCTTTGACTTGCCGATAAACGTTGCCGATTTTACTTTGAACGTATTTACTGCCGCGCAGATTTTCTAGCTCATTAGAATTTTGCGCCGCAGTATGGAAGACATGCCAATTTTTATCGAAAGCCGCGCCGAAGACAATTCCGCCGCTTTGCAAAATAATTTCACTCAATGCCGAAAATATTCCGCCCGACGAGCTGTAACGACGAATTTTATCATCAGGATGAATCGCCGCAAAAGTCGCAGGGAGCGCGGCAGGAATTTTTTTCTTGAAGTTAAGCGCGGGGCAAGTCGCATCGCACCGCCCGCATTTTATGCAAAGTTCAGCATTAATTTTCGGATAAGCAAATCCTTCCGCGTCGCGAGTTATTTCAATCGCATTTTTCGGGCAAATATTCGCGCAAGCTTCGCAGCCGCTACAATCGGCGCGGTTTGCAATAATCATTTCTCTAATCTTCACAAGCTGTCACCCCTAAGACATCGTTAGTGCTTCCGATAAAAATTTAAAAGCTCTCGCCCGTTCAAGCAATAAAACTTCGTCGCGGCGCGGGAATTTTATTTCAAGCGGCTTTGCAAGCATTTTCGTCCTATTTTCTAGCGCGAAAAGTTTCAGCAAAGTTTTTATGCGATTTGACATGGAAACGCCTAAGGCATCGTTAGAAATTTCGAGATTTAGAAAAGGTCGCTTGAATAAAATCGAAAACGCGACGCCGTGAAATGAATTTGTGAAAATCATTTTTGCATTGGCGAAAAGCCAAATGAATTCTGCCGGACCAACTGTGAAATGATTATAATTTTCCGTGTCGAGAATATTTATAACGGGCAAATTGTTTTTAGCGGCAAAAGTTTTGACTTCGGGCGGCGGCAATTTTCTAAGATAATAAGTCAGCACGAAACCGCGTTGATATTTTTCCTTAAACCACGTCGGCTTTTGCGCAACGCTTAGCCATTCGTCCTTAGTCAGCAAAAGCACAGGGTCGGGCAAAACAATAGGCGTTTGTCCTGTGAGTTCGTTAATAATTTTTACGGCATCTTCTTCGCGCACGGAAATATAATTGAAATCGGAAATGCCGCGTCTAAAAATGTCTTGCAATTTTTCAGGGATTGCGGGTTGCCCGATACTTGCGGCGTAAGCAATTTTCTTTTCATGCGGCACGAAATTAAAAAAAATATGCGGCGGATACCATTTCGGGTTCCAAAATTGGTCGGAGCCAACGATAAAAAAATCGTACTCGTCGGCAATGTCTTCAAGATACGGGAAATCAAAGCGCGTCTTTATGTAAAGATTTTCAAAGTCCTTGAACTTCGATTGGCGCACGGACTCGAAACGCCAAAATTTTTGTTCCCAATTCTGCCGCTCTTTATTTATTACGCATTGCACCGTTAGGTTTAATCCAGTTTCGGAAAAAAGCGTTTTGTCTGTAAGGAAAAGAAATTCCACGTCGTCCGCAAATTTTTTTAGCGTGTGATGAAGCGCAAATTTCTGCAAGATGTTGCCGTAATTAAAATAACCTTCCAAGCTCAGCTGGGCAATTCGCATTTATTTCCCTCCTCCAAAAAAAAACTTCCCTGCAAATTTTCATTGTGGGAAGTAAGTATATCACAAAAATTTTTAACGGTAAAAGCTTTTTAGTCGACGCTAATCAATTCGTATTGAGGATTGCCCATTTTAAGTTCAGCCATAGCGGAAAGTTGGCGCAAACCTTCGCGGCTTTCAATCCTCTCGCGCAAATCTTTTGAATCGGGCGCGGTGTAAACTAAATCGCAACATGCTTGGTCAATCGCAAGAATATCCGTCGACGCCAAAATTCCAATGTCAGCCATAGTCGGTTCGTCTGCTTCTACGCCCGCGCAGTCACAATCGACACTCATTCTGCGCATTACATTTATAAAAACAATGTGCTTGCCGAAGTAATCGCAAGTCGCTTTGCCGCTGTCCGCCATGTGCTCCATAAAAATTTCGCCTTCAGGCCAGCGGTCGTCGTCATCATCTTCGGGCAGGTCGTTCAAATCCAACATGTGAACTTGCGCCTTGCCGACGTGCCCGCTTGCCATACCGATTGCAATATTTTTCAGACTGCCGCCGAAACCGCCCATTGCATGTCCTTTAAAATGCGTCAGCACGATGATTGAATCATAGTTGACGAGATTTTTCCCCATAGTGACTTCCTGCAAGTGCTTGCCGCCGCGCACAGGAAGATTGACGCCGCCGTCTTCGTCCATAATGTCGACTTCGCAGAAATTCCAACCATTAGTCGCTAAAGTTTCGCGGTGACCTTCGGTGGTGTAGCGTGCGCCGCCGTAAAGCGTATTGGTCTCGATTATAGCCGAGTTGGGGACTTGCGCTTGAAATGCTCTAACCATATCGCGCGGCAAAATGTTTGGTCCATGCGGCTCGCCGGTGTGAAGTTTTATTCCGACTCTGCCGAAAATCTCGCCGTTAATCATGTTGTAAAGTTTGATAAGGTGCGGCGCGTCGATTTTATCAGTGAAAAAAACTTTTGCCGCCGTGCCCGAAAATTTTTGCCCCGTGACATTTTTACTGCCGACGACCGGAGCCGCGTTAAGCTTGAGAATTTTTTTGCTTGCCGCCTGAGCGACGTTGAATTGACCGACAGCCGCGCCGATTGCCGCAATACCCGCCATTTTGAAAAGGTCGCGCCTTGTGATGTCCATAAAATTTCCTCCTTAAATTAAACCGAGCCGACGAAGATTTTCTTCCACAAGCGATTCAGTTTTTGGAAAATCTTTCTGCGCGGTCGCGCCTTTAATCGCAAAGCCCTGCAGAATTTTTGCGTTTGGGCAAGTCAGCGAAATATTTTGGTCGGTGCTAGAAAGACCGCTTCCACCGTGCGTGCAGAACGGGATAATTTTTTTTCCGCCGAAGTCGTAGCTTTCAAGGAAAGTATAAACAACTTGCGGCGCGTCGCCATACCAAATCGGATAGCCCACGAAAATTAAATCATAGTTGGCAACGTCGACGTTCCCGACGAACGGCGGACGCGCTTTAGTAGCTTTTTCGCGGCTGGCGACAGTCTTGCATTCTTCGTAGCTGTCGGGGTAAGGCGTGACGGGTTTAATCTCGAACAGGTCGCCGCCAGTTTTCTGCGCGATAATTTCCGCGACGATAGCGGTATTGCCTTTGGTGATGTTGCCAAGCCCGTATTCCTCGCCGGTTCGCGAATAGTAAACGATGAGAATTTTTTCATTCGCCGCGGCATGAACTTTCCCGAACGAAAGGAAAAGCCCTGCTGCCCCTGCTAACGTCAAAAATTTTCTGCGTGAAATGTCCATTGTTATACCTCCAAAACTTTTTGTTTGTATTATAAAATTTCGAGTTAGCTTCATGCAAGAAAATTATTGTCTGAAAATTTTTCCGCAAATGGTTGACCAAACTTCAAATGTGCGCTAAAATTTTACATAAAATTTTCAGGAGAAATTTAACGAAGGTGAGCATTTATGGAAAAGGTAACGGTCGTTGTAATCGGCGGCGGAGCTACTGGACTGGGAATCCTTCGCGATTTATCAATGCGTGGCGTCAAAGCCTTGCTTGTCGAGAAAAATGACTTGGTCAACGGCGCAAGCTCGCGCTATCATGGACTTTTGCACAGCGGCGGGCGTTATGCCGTCAAAGACCAGGAAGCTGCTAAGGAATGCATTATCGAAAATCAGATTATGCGCAAAATCGGCAAGAGTTGCGTTGAGCCATGCGGAGGCATGTTCACGCGCCTTGACATTGACGACCCAGCTTACGAGGAACTTTGGGTTAAAGGTTGCAAGGATAGCGGCATTGAGGCAACGCCGATAACTTTAGATGAGGCGTTCAAATTGGAGCCGCGACTTTCTCGCAAGCACGTTAAAAGCGCGTATCTTGTGCCCGATGCGGCGGTTGACGGTTTCCGCATGGCGTGGCAACTGATTGATTCTTCCAAACGCTACGGCGGAAGTTTCAAGACTTACACCGAAGTTATCGGCTTTGACAGCGTAAATGGCGAACTGCGCGGCGTCAAAGTTCGAGACCAATTCACCGGCGAAGAATACGAAATTGGCTGTGACATTGCGGTCAATGCGGCGGGCGGCTGGGCTGGCTTTGTCGGCAAACTCGCCGGCGTCGAAATTGGCGTTCAACCTGACAAAGGAACTTTAATCGCTTTCAATCAGCGCATTGTCAATCACGTCGTCAATCGCTTGCATAAATCTTCCGACGGCGATATTTTTGTTCCGCATGGTTCGATTACAATTTTGGGTACGTCGTCAATGAGCGTTCCAAATCCCGAAGACACTTCGACGAGCCGCGCAGAGGTCGAAAGCCTAATAAAAATCGGCGAGCAAACTTTTGAGGACTTGCGCGACTTTAGAATTTTGCGCACCTTCGCAGGTTCCAGACCGCTTTACATTCCGCCGGGCGGCGCAGTTGGGCGCAGTGCGTCCCGCGGCTTTGCGATTGTCGACCACGAACAGGACGGCTTAAAGGGCTTCTTTACGATTGTCGGCGGCAAGTTCACTACTTATCGACTTATGGCGGAAAAAATGTGCAACCAAATTTGTGCGAAGCTTAATAACAATACGCCTTGCAGAACTGCTGATGAGCCACTTGTCGAAGAAGTTCCGCAGGCTGATAAAGATAGGGCGAAAAAATTCTTCCCGTCTTACGGCGTCAACCTTGCGGCAACTCGTTTAGGCGTCGACCGTTTCAAAAAAGTTGTTGAACGTCTGGAGAGCGAGCCGGAGAGCCGCGAACTCGTCTGCGAATGCGAAAACGTCACCCGCGCAGAGGTTGAGGAAATTTGCAAGGACGATACAAGCTTTATTGTCAACGACGTTAGACGCAGGACGCGAATTGGCATGGGCACTTGTCAAGGCAATTTCTGCGCGTTGAGAGCGGCGGCAATTTTTGCTGATATGGGCGTCGAATCAACCGCGAAAGATTCACTTACACGCATGAAAGAATTTCTGCAGGGACGTTGGAAAGGAATTAGACCCGTGCTTTTGGGCAGGACAATTCGCGAAACCGAAATGACGCGGGCAATTTACGAACTTTCCATGAACATAAAAGGGGGTGCGCCGCAATGAAAATTTATGATTTAATTGTAATTGGCGGCGGGCTTGCGGGATTTATGTCGGCGGCAGTTGCGGCAAGTCGTAAACAGAAAGTCGCCGTGCTGACTTATGGTTCAGGCTCGTTGCCATTGGCTAGCGGCGCGATTGATTTTCTCGACGCCAAAAATCCCGACGCTACGATTAAAAATTTGCCCGCTCATCACCCGTATAAAAAAATCGGCGCAAAGAATATCGACGCGGCGGCAAATTTTTTTTGCGATATAACCAGTCAAGGCAATCTCCCCTACGTCGGCAAACTTTCCGCGCAGATTCCGATTGTTACCGGTGTCGGCACGCTGAAATATTCTTGCCTTGTCCCCGAAAGTATGGACGCAAGCAACCTTGCCAGCAAGAAGAAAATTTTTATCGTCGAGATAAAGGGCTTGAAGGATTTTTACGGCGCGATGCTCGTTGACAATCTCAAAAAATATTTCCCCGATAAAATTTTTGAAGTCGCGAAAATCGACGTTAAACTTTTGGGCGGGCGCGATATTACTTGCATGGACGCCGCGCAGATTTTAACCGATAAGGAACAACCGCTTGCCAACGAATTAAAAGCTTTGAACGCGACCGCTGACGACGCGATTATTATCCCGCCGATTTTGGGCGTTATGGGCAGTTTTTCTCGCGACGTTGTTAAAACTCAAATTAAAGCCGAAATTATCGAGACTACTTGCTTGCCGCCTTCGCCGCCTGGTATCAGATTGCAACGCGCTTTTATAAAATATCTGCAGAAAGCAGGCGTCAGGATTTTTGAGAACTCTAAAGTTGTGCGCGGCGTTGTCGAAGGCAAAAAAGTTACAGGCGTCGTCGTTGAAAA
>Ga0310697_10001956_pt1 | contig 22734 bp, 22 predicted proteins | sample 172DNAGHGlowgp2_FD_203883 | JGI IMG/M metagenome (GOLD analysis project Ga0310697, IMG submission 203883) | Sheep rumen microbial communities from Palmerston North, Manawatu-Wanganui, New Zealand - 1728 DNA GHGlow gp2 (v2) (version 2) | ecosystem: Host-associated > Mammals > Digestive system >...
GATGTTAAATCCGCCCTTGATGCCGGCATGAACGCGCACATTGCTAAACCTATCGACATTGCCAACATGATGCAGACGTTAGCGAAAATTCTTCCCGCTTAAATTGCGTTAATCCTGTTTAACAAATTGACCGTCGCTGACTTCGTAGGTGTCGTTATTTATGTGGAAAGTCGTTGCGGTAGCCTCTTTGAAGGTAACGGAACCGCTATTAAGTTTCAAAGTGATAACGTCGCCGTCAACCTTAGAATCTTTTATCACGGCGTCAAGTGTCAGCGTGTCTTCGTCTTCAAAGCCGAAAATAATATCTTTGCCGCCGCCTTTGCTGAAAATAAATTCGTCCGCGCCGTCATTGCCCCAGAGGCTGTCATTTCCTTTGCCGCCGGTGAGCGTGTCATCGTCGTCGCCGCCATAAATTTTATCTTTGCCTTTGCCGCCGATAAGATAATTGGCTGAATCATCGCCGGTAATTGTCGATTTTTTCTTAGCAAGCGAGGCGTCAACATTTGTAACCGCGTAATCATCAACATCGATTGAGCCTTTGAAAGAACTGTAAACTTTGGCGGTATCGCCTTCGACGAAAACGCCCGCACTAAATCTTTTCTCCGCGCCGTCCTGTATGAAACTAAATTCCGTCGTATCCTTGACAGTGAGCGAGCCGCCCTTGAATTTGAGAACGGTATCGCCCTTTTTCGTTTTAACGTCCTTAATCTCCACTCCGTCCAAATTGATTAAGTCGCCGTCGCCGAAATTTTCGATAACGTCTTTGCCGCCCTTGTTCTCGTAAATGAAAACGTCTGCGCCGTCGCCGCCAACTAAAGTATCATTACCCTTGCCGCCGTTGAGCGTCGAACCGATTGCGCCCGCCGTAATGTAATTCTTTTTCTTGTTGCCAGTGATTTCAATCGCGCCGGTCGCCGTGCCGTCAATCGTTTCAACTTTAGAATCGGCGGTAAAATTTTCGGTCGTGGCAAGGAGCGTAATAGATTTTTTCTTTTTATCAAGGACGCCGTCCGCCGTATAGAAATTGACTTTAGAATTCATGTTGATAGCTTTGCCTAAGCCGTCTTGAATCGTCAAAGATTTTTCGCCGTCGAAGTTGAAGATTAAATCTTTGCCGCTGACCGCGAAGTCGTTATAAGCTGAACTTGTATTAATTTTATCTTTAACTTCGTAGTCGGCGATAAGGTCGTTGGTGCCGCTGTAAATGAAAGTATCCTTGCCCTTGCCGCCGGTTAAAGTGTTGTTGCCTGTCGCGCCGTCGAGAGTATCATTACCCTTGCCGCCGGTGATTGAATTGTCGAGTTCGTTGCCCGTGATTTGAACGGGCTTTTTGCGTTTGGAAGCGTCAGCAATTCTTATATCTTCGTCAAGCGTTAAAGCTGACTCGTCCGTATCGTCGATAATCCAAGTGTCAGCGGGCGTGGTATCGTCATCCAAAGCCCCTAATTTAATTTCCATTTCCGTCGCTAAAATTTCATCGGCAGACAAAGTATCGGGCGACATTAAATCGCTACCGAACATTTGTACCCAATGATGTTTATAGTAAGAATCTTCGTCGTAAGTGTAGCCGACGCCGAGCTTTTTAAAGTTCTCTTTTAAAATATTTGCGCGGTGTCCTTCAGAGTTCATCCAAGCAATCATTACGCTTGTCGGCGAAGTTTGCCCCGCGGCGATATTTTCACCAGTAGCCCAATACTCCTTTTCTATTGCCGTGAAACAACTTGTGCCGTCGGGGCGCGTGTGGCTGAAATTCTCAATGATTTCATCTGCGCGAATAGAAGCGGGATAAGTCAAGCCTTCCGAGAGTGTAAGCGGCGATAAGTTTACGTTTTCGCGCTCCTGATTGACTTGACGTAAAACCTCCCAAAAATATTCGTGCCCTTCCTCGTCGAAGTAGTCGCTTGCGTCGCTTGAGCTTTTGACCGTGAGATTAAAATAGCCGCTCTCGTCCGTCCAGATAACGTCATTGCCGCTGACAACGCTATTGAGTTGCGGAAGGGTATCGCCGTCATAGTTGATAACAATTTTGTCGTTCGTCGGGTCAATGTCCTCAATCACCGCCGAAATATTTTCGCCAGCGGAATAAACAAGATTAAAAGTATCGTTGCCCGCGCCGCCCGAAAGCGTGCCATTGCCGCCCGTCATGTTCAAGACGTCATCGCCCGAACCGCCAATTAAAAGCGCGTCAGCTTTTCTGTCGCTATTTAGCGTATCGTTGCCCGCCAAGCCGTAAACTTGCGTTTTATCTTCCTTGGCGTTGAGTTTGTTATCACTCGCCTTGCCGACAACAACTTCAGCGAAACGTTGAAGGTCAAAAATAAAATCACACATAAAAATCCTCCTTAAAATCATTTGCCGTTAAACCTAAGCGCAAACATTGTAATATCATCAGATTGCGCCGCTTTGCCGACATGCGCCGCAACATCGCCGCGAATATTTTTCAGCAACGTCTGCAAGTCAACGCGGCAATCGGTCTTGTTCATGAAGTCAATCAAGCGTTCAGGCAAATATTCTTCGTCCGCCTCGTTCAAAGCTTCCGTGACGCCGTCAGTGTAAATGAAAATTAAATCGCCTTTAGATAAAAAAGTTTTCTGCTCAACAAAGGGAATACCGTCCATTGGTCCCATAACAAAATTTTTCTTGACGTCCAAAAAGTCGCAATGATTTTCTGCGGCGTGATAAATCACCGGCGGATTATGTCCGGCGTTGACGTAAGTAAATTCGCCTGTCTCCAAATCCAACACGCCAATAAAAACCGTCACGAACATCATAGCATCGTTATAGACGTAAAGTTTATCGTTAGCGGCGGCGACAACTTCGGCTAAGCCTTCGCTATTGTGCTTAGAGACCGCAAAGTTATTCAGAATTGTTTTGCTGATAACCATGAACAGCGCGGCGGGAATGCCTTTGCCCGAAACGTCAGCGACAGTTATAGCAAGGTGCGTTTCGTCAAGAAAATAGAAGTCATAAAAGTCGCCGCCGACTTCTTTTGCGGGCGTCATTGTCGCGAACAGTTCAAAATCTGCGCGGGTGGGGAAATCTTTTGGCAACATGCCGTTTTGAATTTCGGTCGCAACGTCAAGCTCAGTGGCAATGCGTTCGCGTTCCGCCGTGACGCTCGTCAAGTTCGTCATATAAGTTTTAAGCTCGTCAGTCATTGCGTTGAAAGAAGTAGCAAGCTGTTCAACCTCGTCGCCGGTTTTAATGTCAAGCTTTTTATCGAAGTTACCGGAAGCAATATCGCGCACGCCGTCAGATAATTTATGAATTGGTTCGATTAGACGCCGCGAAAAATTTGTGCTCGCCGTAAACATAATGTAAAGCAAGCCCATGAGCAAAAAAATTTGGCTAAGGGTCGTTATAAAAAATTTATTCCGTAAATTCCGAAGAAAAATTTCAATCTGTTTAAGAAAATACTCTTGGCTCTCCGCGGCGGCGTCGTCAATATTTTTCCGCAAAGTCAGCGTAGCAAAACTCCAGCCCATATTTTTTATAGGCGCATAGGATAAAAAGTAATCTTCGCCGTCAATCGTCACGGCTAAAATCCCGTTACGCCCCTCGACCATTTTTTTTGCCGCATAAGCTAAAGATTCACTTGAACTTTTACGCAAATCTTCTTCGCCAAACATTGTAGCCAGTGAGCTACTCTTCAAGGTGGAAAAAATTATCTCGCCATCTTCATTCAAAACAAAACTGAAAGCATTTTCGCCAATCATCGTATCTGAAAATTTTTCGTAAATTTCATCTGTAGAAAAGCCAATGCTGACGACTCCCGCCACTCCGTTTTTGTCATAGTAGGGCGCGGAGCAAGTGATTGCATCGTAGCTGTCATCAGCGTCACTGTTCACGAAAATATCAGAGAAAGTAAAACCTGTATTGTCAATCGCGTCTTTATACCAAGGACGCTCGCGGCAATCGAATTGATAAATGTCCTCATTGGTAAAAGGCAACGCGCCTGTTATTTCGGGATAGACTGTAACGCCAATGAAATATCCGTTTCGCGAGCCGACATTGAAGGACGATTTATATTTTGAAAAAGCTTTCGAGAGAGGCACGATAATATTGGCGATATTGCTTGCTATTTCTATTTCGTGCTGAAGTTCAGGCGATAAATTTTCCGGGGTCATGCCGTTCAAAAAAGTTTCGGGGCTGTAAACTACGTAGGGCTGAAAATTTTCCACTTTGTCAAAACGCGGGTCGAGGACTTTAACGGGTCTGTAGTTTTCAGGGTTAGAAGAGATTTTAGTCATGTTATTAGCTAAAAGTCCCACATCTTGTTGAGTCGAAATCAATTCTTGTTCGATAAATTCAGCGCGAGTTATTGCGACTTCGCCGAGTGATTTTTTCAGCTGATACGTAATCAATTCTCTTGTGAAGTTTGCGCCCGCCTTGCCGACTTCTTTTCCCAGCTCGGACATTTCGTCCTGTATTGCTCTCATGCCATAAAAAGAAAGACTGCTCAACGTCAAGAATGACAATATTCCCGCCGCCATGACGATTAAGAGCAATCTTTTTTGTATACCTAATTTCTTCATTGAAGAACCTCAGAAGAATTTTTTCATGCGCAGAATGTTTTTCCCGTCGTTGTATTCGTAAACGATTTCGTCGACATTTTTTTTAGTAAGGAAAATTCCTAAGCCGCCGATTTCGCGTTCGTCAATGTCAAGCGTAGTGTCGGGGTCATCCTTTTCAAGTGGGTTGTAGGGTTTACCGCCGTCAATAAATGTCATCACAACCGCGGCAGGATTTTCTTCAAACTCCATGCAAAAAGTTGCGGGACCAATTTCGGGATGATAAGCGTAGCTTGCAATGTTGACGAAAATTTCTTCGATGACGAGTTCCAACTGCATAGTTGCTTTCATTGGACAATCGCGCGCTTCTAATTTTTCTGTAGCGAAGTCGATAACCTCTTGAAGATTTTCAAGCACGGCGTCAACCGTAATCTTTTCCATAAATCATTCTCCATTAAGCAATAGTCATCAAACTTGCAAAGCCAGTCATGTCGAGCACTTCTAAGACCGTTTCGTTGACATTGGTCAATTTCATAGAGCCTTGTTTATTCATGCGCTTTTGAGCGACGAGCAAAACACGAAGTCCCGCCGACGCGATGTACTTCAACTCGGAAAAGTCGAAAGTTAAATCCGTTATGTTGTTAAGCGAGGTCGTGAGTTCTTTGGAGAGTTCGGGCGCAGAGCCTGCGTCGAGTCTCCCAATAACTTTGATTGTTAAAGCAGTTCCGTTTTGTTCCTTTTTGATTTCCATTTTCAAATTTCCTTTCTTGCAGCAATGTATTTATTAACCGACGCGATGAGTTGCACCACGTCGAAAGGTTTAGCGATGTGATAATTCATGCCGCTTTCCATGCTCATGCGCTTATCTTCGTCGCGGGAATTAGCACTGAGCGCGATTATCGGCAAAACTTTGGCGTCAGGGCGGTCAAGCGCACGAATTGCCCGCGTCGCCTCGTAGCCGTTCATTATCGGCATTTGAATATCCATTAAAACTAAATCGTAATAGCCGGGCGGGTGCTTAATGAAGGCTTCCACGGCGTCGCAACCGTCAGCGACCGTGTCGACCGAAAAACCGGATTCCTCCAAAATAGTTTCGGCGAGCAAGCGATTAAGTTCAATGTCGTCGACCAGTAAAATTCTATGGCTGTAGTTGTCATCGTGCTTGAAGTTTTCGACGTTAGCGACTTCGTTTTTGTCGTCGTCGCGAACGATTTTAAACGGCAAGCCGACAGTAAAAGTTGTACCTTCGCCCTTTTTGCTGTCGACTTCGATTGAACCGCCCATAGCGTCGAGGAGCTTTTTAGTTATGGCAAGCCCTAGCCCCGCGCTGATATGCCCTGTTTCAGTCGAAGTTGCTTCGCGCTCGAAAGTTTCGTACATGCGCTTCATAAAGTCTTCCGTCATGCCAACGCCGTCATCAGAAATTATAAATTCGCAACGCACGTAGCCCGATTCAGAAACTTTTTTCTTCCGCGCAGAAACTTTAACGTGCCCGCCAGGCTTAGTAAATTTTATCGCATTATCAATCAGCGTGGAAAGAATTTTCCTGAAGTTTACGTCGTCAGTGTAGACGAGTTCGCGGGGCAAATTCAAGACGCTTTCCAGAGAAATATTTTTCTTCTCCGCCGCCATTTTAAACACATGAAGGACAACTAAAACTTGTTCTTCTAAGTCGCAAATTTCGTTGCGCAGTTGGGTTTTCCCGTAAGTTATCTTGCTCATGTCGAGGAGATTATTAACTAGGTCAAGCATTTGGCGACTGCTTTCGTCAACCTTAGCAAGATAATTTTTCAAAAGTTCCGGCTCGTTAATGTGGCGGCGTGCCAAATCGGTAAAGCCCATTATCGCGTTGAGCGGCGTTAAAATGTCGTGCGAGATATTGAATAAAAATGCGGCTTTGACTTCGCTAGCTTGCTTTTCCTTTTCCAATGCCATTTCCATGCGCAGTTTTTCCTCCTGAATCAACCGCCGTTCCGTAATGTCGCTGATAAAAACATAAAATGCGTCGCCGTGTTCTGGGAAGGTCGCAAAGTGCCCATAATCGTCAATCCAACGAATTTCACCATCTCTGCGCGTGATTCTATATTCCACGTGGTCGAGCCGGTCGTTATCGGGGTCAGCGATTTGCTCTTCGATTGACTCTTGAATTTCGTCGAAATCATCGGGATAGACCATGCCTTGAAAGGTATAGCCGGTCAGCTCTTTGAACTCGTCGAGATTTTCGCAACCGTAAATTTCTAAGACAGCATTATTGGCGTAGAAAAGTTCATAAGGCTCTTTAGCAGAATAGACGAAGAATCCGCCTGGAACGTGTTCAGCGACCCATTTTAGCATAGGCAAAACTTCGTATAAATATTTCTTGCCAAAAAAATTATCTCTTGGCATTTTGTCCCCCCTTAAAATTTTTTATGCAATAATAACACAGCTTGCCGCCTTTGTGCAAAATTTTTTATGCATTGAGCGCGTATATTGTTTGCTACTTTTCAAAAGTAGTCTGGCTCGAATTCTTTAAGGTCAACTTCAATCAATGCAAGTGCTTCGTTACCGGACAACTTTATTGATTCAAGGCGACTTGGTGCGGGCAATTTCTCCCCGTCGTCAAGTAGTCCGTATATGTGCAACGACAAACCTTCGCGAGCATATTGGAAAGCTTGAAGAAAATTTGCGCCTTGCGAAACACAGCCGTCAAAGTCTGGGAAAACAACTCCGACACCGCCTCTACCCTGACTAAATATCGCAGGGTACGCATACTTCATAAAAATCACACTCCTTATCTAAATTTCAATCCCGATTGTCTTTCAATACTCCTCAAAACGTTTTTATCTAAATCTTTTACAGAGTGCTGAACGGTCACGATTCCTTTTTTGCTGATGTGCTTGAATTGGTAGTGGTCGCCCTTTGTCCTTTTAAGATACCAGCCGTCCGCCTTCAAAGCCGCTATAACTTCGCTTGATGAATAATTTTTCATGATTTAAACTTCTTTTTTGTTGAAAACTATCGCCGCCAAAATTTTTTCACTGCGCGGGCTGTCGACCTGCCAAAAAAGTTTCGCGTCGTGCGCGATAATTTTCCGAATAAAATTTTTCGCGGGAGTATCGTTGCCGCTTGTTATGCGTACGAAAATTTTTTTAGCGCGGCTAAGTTCTTCCGGTTCAAGCGCGGGGAATTTCACAGAATTTTTAATCGCCTCAAGAGCCGTCGCGCCGTAGCCGTAGCCGAATGCCGCCTTGCCCAATTTCAACGTCTCATCTTTATCCGCAGTCATATCAATTAAAATTTTCGTGCCCACGGAAAAAACTTCGTTAGCGACTTCAAACAGCTCGCCAACCGAAATTTCTTTCTGATAAAGTCGGAAGAGAAAAAATTTCTCGGCGGGAAGAATAAAAGCCGTGTCGACATCGCGCAAACAATTTAAGGCGTACTCGGCATTTTTTTTGCGCTCCAAACTTTCAAGCACGAACGGCAGATTAGCAAAGGCAATCGTCGCGGCGTTATTATTTTTTGCAAAGGAAATGATTCGCGGAAGCGCACCTGTTGCCGCCGTGCCGCCTAAGCCCGCGACAAGGATAACAAGTTTAGCGTCGCGCAAATTCGCCGCAATGCTTTTATAAATGGTCGGTGCGTCGCGGTTGAGAAAAATATTATTCGGCGTCGCGCTTATCAGCAAAATATTTTCGTCCTTGCCAACACAAACGAAATCGACATTTTTATTTTGTCCAATGCCCGCCTCAATCATTTTCCCGATGGCACGCGCTCCGCCTTCGCCTATGCCGACGATTTTAATTTTATTCGCGCCCATAGTTTAGCGAATTTCTTCGACGCCCATATAAGGCACGAGAGCTTTAGGAATTTTAACGGAGCCGTCCGCCTGCTGATAATTTTCCAGAATCGCGGCGACAGTCCGCCCGACCGCTATTCCCGACCCGTTGAGCGTGTGAACAAATTCGGGCTTAGCTTTATTATCGCGGCGAAATTTTATATTGGCGCGGCGCGCTTGATAATCGGTGCAGTTGGAGCAGGAAGAAATTTCGCGGTACTTACCCTGCGCGGGCATCCAAACTTCAATGTCGTAAGTTTTGGCGGAAGTGAAACTCATATCACCTGTGCACAGCAAGACAACATGATAAGGAATTTCCAAAATGCGCAGGACATCTTCGGCGGCGTCAACCATGCTTTCTAGTTCCTGCCAAGAATCTTCAGGCTTCGTGAATTTAATCAACTCAACTTTATTGAATTGGTGCTGACGAATCAAGCCGCGAGTATCGCGACCCGCCGCGCCCGCTTCCGCTCTGAAACAAGCCGTGTAGCAGGAATAATATTCGGGCAAAGTGTCGGCGGATAAAATTTCGTCGCGGTGAAAATTCGTCATAGGCACTTCGGCAGTCGGCACAAGATAATAATCTAAGCCTTCAATCTTAAACATATCCTCGGCGAATTTTGGGAGCTGACCGGTGCCAATCATGCTGTCGCGGTTGACGATATAGGGCGCGAGCATTTCTGTATAGCCGTGCTTGTTGGCGTGCAAGTCCATCATGAAATTTATACAAGCCCTTTCGAGCCGTGCACCGAGTCCGCGATAAAATGTGAAGCGTGCGCCGGTAACTTTGCCTGCGCGGTCGAAGTCGAAAATATTTAACGCGGTGCCAATTTCCCAATGCGCTTTGGGTTCAAAGTCGAAACTGCGCGGCGTGCCCCATTTGCGAATTTCGGGATTTTGGGAATCGTCTTTGCCAATGGGAACGTCGTCGGCGGGAATGTTGGGAATATGCAAAAGCAAATCGCGCAGATTGTTTTCAACGTCGCGGAGTTCGGCGTCGAGTTCGGAAATTTTCGCGCCCATTTGACGGACTTCAGCGGCAATCGCGGTTGTATCTTCGCCCGCCTTTTTCATTGCGCCGATTTTCTTTGAAGTCGCATTGCGCTGGCTTTTAAGCTGTTCGGTTTCGCCCAAAATAGCGCGGCGTCTCTGTTCCAAATCGCTAAAATTGTCTAGGCTAAGATTGTTATTGCGGTTCTTTAGCATGGCGCGAATCAAATCCAAATTGTCGCGTACAAATTTCATATCAAGCAAAAAAATCATCTCCCAAAAATTTTTACACAGTCTAACAAAAACGCCTTTGTAAATCAAACATTTTCCTAAACTTTTTCAATCACTTAGCTTGACAAAAACTTTTGCTAAAATATACTTTAGCCGCGGGATTTAAAAGGATTTGGCAGGCGAAAATTTTTGGAAGAGAAAATGAATCACTTCGACACGGCGGGAAATGCTATCATGGTCGATGTTGGCGGGAAAAATTTAACGGAAAGAATCGCCGTTGCAAGCGGGAAAATTTTTGTCAGCGACAAAATTTATTCCGCGATTGAATCGGGCAATTCAAAGAAAGGGGATGTGCTCGGCGTCGCTAGGATTGCGGGAATTATGGCGGCGAAAAAAACTTCTGAAATTATTCCACTATGTCACCCGTTGCCGCTTAGTCATTGCAGTTTGAATTTTGAAATGTTGCCAGAAAAATCAGCCGTGAAAGTTATCGCGACCGTCAAGACGACTTGGTCAACGGGCGTCGAAATGGAAGCCCTTCACGCCGTCAGCGTCGCTTTGCTCACTATTTACGATATGTGTAAAGCTGTCGATAAAAAAATGACGCTCGGCGAAATTCATCTCGAAAAAAAATGCGGCGGCAAAAGCGGTGACTTTAATTTTTAAATTTTGATTAAATCGTTTGACAAAATGTTTTGAAAAGATATAATTCCAAAAAACAACGTAAATTATTGGCGAGAGAGGGTTGCTCATGTTACAAAAATTAATGAATAGATTGAATGACCTGCGACCTCGTCAGCTGTTAATGTTGGCGATTGCTTTAGCGTTAATCATGTTCTTGGCAGTCTATATTGCAATGGGGATTTTCCAAGAAAATGAAGCCGCTAAACAAGCTGAAAACAAAATACCAACTGTTCAAGTTGTCGTGGCAAAAGTAAATATTCCGTCGCGCACAAGAATTCAAGAACCTATGTTGCAACTCAAGGAAATACCCGTTGACATTGCGCCCGAAGGCGCGATAAAAAGCTTTAAGGACATTTTAGATGTTCAAGTCAAAGTTTCTATCTTCGCCGGCGACATTCTCACTATTCAAAAAGTTTTCGCCGAAAAAAGCGATGAAGGTTTCATAGCGACAATTCCGCTCGATAGCCGCGCAGTTTCAATCAGTGTCAACGACATAACAAGCGTTGCGGGCTTCGCTAAGCCTGGCGATTTCGTCGACTTGCTCCTTGTCGAAAAAGGTCAATACAGTGCGACAACTACTGTTATCCTCCAAAATGTTCAGCTGTTGAGTATCAATAAGGATATGACCGGCACCAACGTCGTCACTGAGGGCAACGTCACGGCTACAACCGCTATCAATAATCCGTCGATAGCAACTTTCGCCCTGCGCCCCGAAGACGTGTTGAAATTAGTTTCCGCTTCTAAACTCGGCGAAATTTATATGTCATTGCGCCCCAGCAAGCCGCGTAATATGTACGCCGGCGAAACGGAATACACAATAGAATCAATTAATGCTCCGCGACCAGAACCAGAACCAGAACCGGCACCCGCGCCCGCTCCAGTCGAAAATCCATTGCCCGCTATCCCTTCTAATGTGGCACCGGCTATGCCGCTTCCGCAACTTCCCACCGCTCCTACAGTTCCGAAAATAGAAATTATCCAAGGCGACCAAATCACTCAAGAGCCTGAAAAAGTTATTCCGGTTGCGCCTTCTTCGTTGCCTGTAATCCCGTCGGGAGTGCAAGCTAATGTTCCAAATCCGCCAGTTTCTAACAATCGTTCTGCTAGAAATTCTCAATCTAACTCTGCTAGAAATTTTCAATCTAACGCGGCTGAGCCTATTCAAGATACCGCATTATCAAATTCCCGCGTTGCCCAATCTTTTGCTATGAATAATTAATGCTAATAGGAATTATTTATCATGAGCTATTCATTTCTGAAAAAATTTTTTCTAACGGCGGCGGCGTTCTCCCTCATTTCGCCGAGCGCGTACGCTATGCCCGAAACTTTAAGCATTCATATTAAAACCTCGCATTATATGGATATGAGGCAATTAATCAAAAGAATTGCCGTAGGCAATCCAACTGTGGCGACGGTGATTCAGCTACCCGGCTCCGCAAGCGAATTTTTGATAGTCACGAAAGAAAATCCCGGTTCGACTGCGCTTTTCGTCTGGACGGCTGATGGTGCCCGCCATGAATATTTAATCGTCGTTTCGCCCGAAGACCCCGGTCAAGCTATGCTGATTGAACAGGCAATCGGATTACCCGACGTTCACGTTAAAATGGTCGGCGATAAAATTTTGCTAACCGGCACCGTCGAAAATCAGTACGAAAAAAATTACGCTTTGCAAACGGCGCGACTTTTCGTGGACGGCAATAGCGAAAGTAGTCTTTTAGTCGGTAGCGGCTTCGATATGAGCCTTGATACCACGGCTGCCAGTAACGTCGGCAGAAGTGGCAATCTGGAAATGAGCAAATCTGAAGATAAAGGCAGAATTATCGACATGCTACAGATTCTGCACCCGACGCAAATTCGCCTTGAGGCGCAGATTATCGAAATAAATTCCAATAACGCTAAAGATCTCGGACTTCAATACGGTGAAAGCGGTAGCGGCGGCACATTCTATTTTGGTTCGTATTACAATCCCGCCGTCACGGACACAAGAAGTTTTGATAAGCCGCGTTTCAAATGGCTTAGCGACCGTTTCGGACCTATTAACGCTACGCTTAGCCTTTTGGTCAGCGACGGCAAAGCTAAAATCCTTTCGCGCCCAAGCGTTACGACGCTAAGCGGCGAGCAAGCCACAATTCAAATCGGCGGCAGAATTCCTTACACCTCGACCAATTCAAACGGCTCGACTAATACCCAATTTGAAAACTACGGTATCATTCTCCAATTCCGCCCCGTCGTCGACGCGCAAGGAAGAATCAATTCCATGATTCATGCCGAAGTTAGCAATATTTCTCAAAATCAATCCGACAGGGTAAACGGTCTGCCGATTATCACAACGCGCAGTGCCGATTCTGTTATAAATCTGAATTCCGGCGCACCGATTGTTATTGGCGGCTTAATGGATTCTTCCGAGAGCAAAGTCATTTCTAAAATCCCGCTTCTCGGTGATATTCCGGTTCTCGGCGAATTTTTCAAGCACACTTCCAAGCAAAGAGATAAAAGCGAACTTATTATCGTCGTGACGCCTTACATAATTGACGACGAAACTAATTCGCAAGCCGAAATGTCAGAGCCAATGCGTCAATGGTATGAGGAGGAAAAAGAAGCCGATAAATTAAAGGAAAAAGTTGACTTCAAAGAGCCGGAACCCGATATAGTTATTGAAGAAGAACCAGAGCCGCCCAGAAGGATTCTGCCTCCTTCCAGAGTGGTTTACAAAGATAACAAGTGGCAGATTGATAAAAATGCTAACAGTGGAAAATCTAACGATGAGATAGTTGAATTCCAGATGAATGAATCAGAAGCCGACGAACCTTTTAGCTAGAAGTTAATTCAAAAAGGAGGGGATTGAGATGCCATTTGCGCCAGATAATTCAATCCAAAAGACGAGTATAATTATCAGCGTCTTCAGTACGTCACCTGGCATTGGAAAAACTGTCGTTGCAATCAATTTGGCGGCGGGATTAGCTAAAGAAGGTTACAAAGTTTGCCTTGCTGACCTTGATTTGCAATTCGGCGATGTCCTAAATTATTTAAAGCTCACCTCTCCGCATACAGTCGCCGGCGCACAACGCGCTTTGCTCGACCACCCCGCTGATTTCCGCGTAAAAGATTTTCTCATTGAATACAATCACGCCGACGTGAACTTTTCAATTCTGCCCGCGCCACTTTACATTTACGACGCTTATCAAACCGACGTTCAAGTTTTATCGGATATTATTCGGCGCATGAGCTATTTTGATTTCGTTATTCTCGACCTAAACTCAATGTTCAGCGCGTTAAATCTGGCTATGCTCGACATGAGTACGATTATAAATTATATCGGCGTCATTGACTTTTTGCCCGCCTTGAAAAATTATAAAATCGGCTATGATACTTTGCTCCGCTTTGAATACGAGGAAAGTAAAATTCGGCTTATCGAAAACCGCGCCGATTCCCAGAAATTAATCAATGGCAGGGACGTTGAGCGGCTTTTAGGCGAACCTTTTTATCACAAGCTCCCCAACGATTATCCTGCCGTCAATAAGTCAATCAACGCGGGTCAGCCTTTGATGTTCGCCGCGCCGGATTCGCGCCTGACAAAAAGTTTCTATGAGTTGGTTGATTTATACACAAGCAGGCAAGATACCGTCGCTCCCGAAATTGAAAATAACAACACAAGCTTTTTCAAAGCTGTTGCCAAAGGCATTGGAAAATTTTTCGGCTTTTAAATAGTCATAAAAATCTTTTGTGCAGGAGGTTGATAATTTGGCTTATCGAGTGATCGTAATCGAAGACGCTCCCGAACTTATGGAAGATATGGTCTCAGTACTGAGAAAATCACCCGATTTTGAAGTCTCAGCGACCTATAAAACTGCAATTTCCGCAATGGGGCCGGCTTCTATGTTTCATCCCAATTTATTTTTTATCAGCATTGACAATGAAGAATCACTTAATGCATTGGCGGCTTTCGTCGATACATTTCCAGGAGCATATATTTTAGGCACAATGCTACAGTGGGATCCTATTAAAGCTCAAAGGGCTTTGGAAAGTGGGGTGACAGGTTGCATTTTAAAACCGTTTAACGCAAAGGAAGTTCTTGAATATCTTCAGCTTTATACCATTCGCGGCAAGCATAAACCTGCGCGGTATATTTCCTTTTTCAGCCCGAAAGGGCGTGCGGGTCGCACTACGCTTATTGCTCTTTTGGCAATGCTTATTTCCGAAAAGACCGGTGAGCGCGTAGCTTTAATCGATGCGGATTTGCAATTCGGCGACTTGCCTATTTTCTTCGATGCCGAACCAAAGCGCACCATTGTCGACGCTTCGCAGGATATTAAACTCTTAACGCCAATGAGTTTCGCGCCGTATTTTTTGGAAATAAAAAAGGGCGTCTCGCTTCTAAGTAGTCCCGACCGCCCAGAATACGCCGAATTAGTTTCACCCGAAAATCTCGTTGAAGTCGTCATGATGACGGGAAATATTTTCCGATATGTCCTTATCGACTTACCCGCGGGCTTTAATCCCTTGTCGCTGAATGTTTGTCGTATCTCCGATGTAATTTTCGTGACGACAATGCTTAACAGCGGCTTTGAAATTAATCACGTCAAAAAGACTTTGGAAATGTTCGAGTCACAGGAGGGCGAAAAATACAAAGTCAAAACAGTTTTCACCCGCGTCAATCCTTATACCGAGGAAGAACGCCAAAAAATTGCTAAAAAGCTCGGTCATCCCGTCGACGTGATGATTCCCAATGAATACCGTATGATTTCCATTGCTAACAGCGGTAGATTGTCACAAGGTTTGCCGAAAGATACTTTATTAATGAAGACTGTAAGCAAATTGGCGGATAATGTCATTGCTATGGAGGAGGGGCTATAGCTTGTTTATTGCACTAGCTATCTTTTGTGCTCTCTTAACTTTTTTTATCGTCTTTGTTCTCTATTTCTTATTCAAACGCGCTCAAAGCACGAATATAATTTACCGTCTCCGCCGACACAATGTTAAAACCGCTGATAACAAGACTGAAAAAAAGGAGCCGTTAGCTCGTCGCATTTTTCTTTTAGTAAAGCGAATGGCGCGCCCTATTTCATCTTGGAACTTTGCAAGAAATCTGGACTTCAAACTCCGGCAAGCAGGCGTTCCGCTCTACGGCGCAGAATTTATCATTTTGGCGATTGTCGGCGCGTTAATCGTAGCGGCGTTATCTTATGTCATAACAATGAACGTTTTGAGCGCACCGATTCTGGGCTTATTGTTCCCGTTGCTATTGTGGAGCTGGATTTCGATACTAATCAAAAGGCGGCGCGATGCTTTTACCGAACAACTCGGCGATTGTTTAACGACGGTTGCAAATGCTTTGCGAGCTGGCTACAGTTTTCAACAGGCAATGGACGTAGTTTCAAGGGAAATGGAGCCGCCCATAAGTACCGAATTTAGGCGCGTCATGACTGATATTACAATGGGGGTGGCGTTGGAAACTGCACTTGAGCAAATGAATAAGCGCGTTGGCAGTGCTGACTTTGACCTTGTTGTCACGGCAGTTTTGATTCAGCGCGAAGTCGGCGGCAACCTTGCTCAAATTCTCGACATAATCAGCGACACGATAAACGAGCGCATTCGCATGAAACGCGAAATCAACGCGTTGACGGCGCAAGGTCGGCTTTCTGCTTGGGTGCTGATTGCTTTGCCAATTTTCATGGCGATTTTCTGCTGGACTTTCAATAAAGATCAAATGATGGTTTTCGTCACAGAGGAAGTCGGACGCTACGCTATTATCTTCGCAATTCTCATGGAAATTTTCGGCTACATTGTTATACAAAAAATTGTTGACATTGAAGTATAAATCGTTATAAAATTCATGGTAGAACTTTAATCAAGTTTTGTATCGATTTAATGTGACAGGTTAAGTCGTTAGGAAATAAATAATCTTTGATTCTAGGGATGGAGGAGATTCTCTTGTTTACGTACATTAATAAGTTACTCCAAAAAATCAAGTCCTCTGAAAAGGGGCAGGGCATGGTTGAGTACGCGCTCATTATTGCTTTCGTTGCTGCAATCGCGATTTTCGTTCTTAGCAATGATGGTCTCGGCGGTGCTGTCGGTAGCGCATTTGAAAATGCTAGCAACAAGATAGACGAGGCCAACGAGTCGCTTAACGATTTGGGCAACTAAGAGTAACGCTTAATCCTGCTTGTATTCGACAATAAGCAGAAATCAACAAAAAAACTTTATTCGCTTCCATTTTTTGGAGGCTTTTTTTTGTCTTGAATATACAATCCAAGTGCAACAAATAAAAAAACTCATAGTTTCCTGACGAGCGAGAAAAAATACTGTTTTATCTGGCTGGTGGACTATTCCTTTGCAAAATAGCTCAACGACTCGGCAGGAACAAATCAACCATTTCTCGTGAACTTTGCCGTAACGACAAAACTTATTTACCCAGCAAAGCGCAAATCAATTATCAACAGCGACGCAAAAAATCTTGTCCTCACAAGGAACTTGATAATCCGCAATTATTTGACCTCGTCAGAAGACTATTTTTGGAAGAACTTTTTTATCCGATTTAGCTGAGCTGTAGCACAATAGTTGGGAATAGAGTTTTATTTTCCGCCACCGAATCATCTTTGGGAACGCGGCACCAATGAAAACACTAACAGTTTGTTTTCCTAAAGGTTACGATTTCAACGAGCTGAGTGAGACAACTTTAGAATCGGTAGTTGAGCAACTAAACAAGCATTTTTGAGTTGGATTGAAAAAATCTATTTAAATGCAATTTTCGATGTGGAATTTAGCTAGCGGTTTTCTTTTTGAAGCGGTCGGGGAATTCTTTCATCCACATTTCCTTAGTAATGTAGCAAGTTTGATATTTGCGAATTAGATAGCGGATTTCCTCATGTTTTTCTTTGCTCATGGGCGGGCAATCTTCATCGTAAACAATCGGGCGACCTTTGAGCGCGGCTATTTCAGCTTTTTCCTCTGCAGTCAACGGTTCGCCAACTCTCCTCGTGTAAAATTCCAAGTTTTCCTCCGTAGGCATAATAATCGCTCCAGTTTAACTCCTAATTGCCGTTCAACCTTCCGCTTTGAAATTGTAAACGGGCTTCATGACGTCGATAATTTCGACGGTGTCGCCGATAACGTCAATAATATCGTCGAGTGATTTGTAAGCTTGCGGGCTTTCGTCTAAAGTGCCTTCGCTGACGGAAGTTGTATAAATTCCCGCCATAGATTTTTTATAATCGTCCATGTTGAGGCGAATTTTTGCGTCGCCGCGAGACATAATGCGCCCTGCGCCGTGCGGAGCGGAAAAATTCCAATCAGGATTACCTTTTCCGACCGCTAAAACGGATCCGTCGCGCATATTTATCGGGATAAGAACTTTTTCGCCCTTATGAGCGGCGATTGCGCCCTTGCGAATGATTAAATCGGCGGTATCAATATAATTATGGGTTGTGTGGAAGGCTTCGCCGCCCGAAATGCCCGCTTTACCGAGCAAAATTTGTGCAATGAGTTCGCGATTGCGCCTGGCGAACGTCTGACAAAGTTCCATGTCGTGCAAATACTGATGAAAATATTTTCCGTAGACAAAACATAAATCTTCGGGCATATTTGCCTGTTTTCCGCGATATTCCTTCTCCAATTCCTTTAACTTCGACTGAATTTCCTTTTTTCTGCCCAGAGACTTATAAACGGCGATAATTTCTTCTTTCTGCGCGAAAAATTTATCCTTACCTTTGGCCAAATCGATTGCAAGCCCTTGATAAATTTCCGCGACCTGTTTTCCGAGATTTCGCGAGCCGGTATGAATGACGAGATAAAAAATTCCGTCGTTTGAGCGGTCAATTTCGATAAAATGATTGCCGCCGCCGAGTGTACCGAGACTTTTTTCGATTCTGCGGGTTTCTTTTAGCTGTCGATAGCAATTTAGCTGTGTTAAATCGAATTTTTCTTGCCGAAAGTCCCAAACATCACGTCGAGAGGGAATATAATGCGCCGCTTCGTCGATTTTTTCAAAATCAAGGGCGTCAACGTCCAATTTTACGGTATACATGCCGCAACCGATGTCAACGCCGACGATATTTGGGACGGCTTTATCAAAAACGGTCATAGTAGTGCCGATTGTGCAACCTTTACCGGCGTGCACGTCTGGCATAATGCGAATTTTGCTGTTTTGAGTGAATTCGTAGTTACACATGCGGCGAATTTGTTCGCGAGCGGTATTTTCGATGATTTTTGCGAAAGAAATTGCCGTATTGAACTTGCCTTTAATCTCTTCCATTAAAATTTCTCCTTTCAAGTTACTTTTAAAAAGTAACCAAGCAGTTTTCGCGCCGTACAAATCGAAATTTTTAACAAATCGCCGCGTTCGTACTTAAAATAATAAAAGAGCCTGCCGATTTTGGCAAGCTCCCAAAAATTTTTGTAAAAATTATTTTCTAATTATTTTTTGTTCCTTTTTTTCCTGTATATGGGTTCGTATTTCCTCTGTGGCTCCAATTATTATCGGTTCTATTATCGGGGTCAGAGCGATAATGGGGCTGAACATAAGTTCCATCGCTTCTGTAATGTCCTCTAACGTGAACATCAGCAGAAACGACTGTAGGAATCCCCATAAAAAGAGAGCACACAACAAGCCAAGATAAGATTTTTTTCATTTTAAACATTCCTTTCAGTATATGTTTACTTCGACATTAATTATAACAGGTGAAAATTTATTTTTGGTCTCTTTCAAAGCGACATTTTAATCGCCCAGCGTTTTGAAGCCGTAATGGTCGAGTACTTCGTTTATCAAGAACAAATCGTAAATCCTGTTCTCGAAAAAATATCCAATAACGACGTCTTCCTCAATACTTTTAGAAAGATGATAGCCTGCACGGTTCAGTAAAGTATTTGTCTCTGTAAAATCCAATTCAAGAGCAATCGCAATCGCTAAAATTGTTCGCTTGCTCGGCATGTAATTTTTCTCATTGCGAATCTTAGAAAAAATGCGCCGGTCAAGGTGTGCCCTTTTGTAAACTTCAACATCAGTCATATTTTTTTCGTCAATGAGTTTCCAAAGATATTCGGCAAAGGGACTATCTAGCTTGCCAAATTTGTCCTTAATCGCACGAATAATTATTCTTACAAGACTATTGTCGGGCGGTTCGGGATCTGGTCCCAATCTCATACTGAGAGAAAAGCGAACGCCTTCTTTTTTCTTCTGCTCCAACCATTCAAGACTTATATAGTGTGTATCAATATAATTTTCTATCTGCTCAAGAAGTTCCGCGCTTATCAAAAGTATCGTCTCCCAAAAAGTTTTCGTGCAACCGCTACGGAAATAATAAAGGAGCCTACCGATTTTGGCAAGTTCCCGCGAAAAATTTCGATTTAATTGAGTTGAGCGAAGAAATTTGGGTAAGAAATCCGCACGCAGTCGATATTATCCAATTCAACGCCGTTAGAAGCCGCTCCGAATACCGCAAGAGCCATTGCAATTCGATGATCGCCGTAAGTTTGGCACGCCGCGAAATTTTTTGGCTTATTTCCGTGAATTATGAGCGTATCGCCGTCGTTTTTGAAAGTTTCGGGCGATAACTTGTTAAATTCCTGGATAATCGCCGCTAAACGGTCGCTTTCCTTAACGCGAAGCTCTCCGACGCCGTGAATTATCGTAATTCCTTCAGCGAAAGCCGCCGCGACAGCTAAAATTGGGATTTCGTCAATTAAGCGGGCGATTTGGTCGGATTTAATTTCAATTCCTTTGAGTTTCGCAGATTTTATCGTTAAATCGCCGCAAACTTCGCCCAATTCGCTACGCTGATTAAAAATTTCGATGTGCCCGCCCATTTTCCTAAGCGCGTCTAAAATTCCGGTGCGAGTTTCGTTCAATCCGACATTTTTAAGGGTAATTTCGGAGCCGTCGATTAAAATTGCGAGCACAATCCAGAACGCGGCGGAAGAAATATCATTTGGAACGGAAAAATGGCTAGGCATGGTCAAATTTTGGGCTGGATAAAGGGTTAAGCCGTCGAGATGGACGCCACAAGCCTTCAACATTAATTCTGTATGGTCTCTGCAAGGCGGAATGATGATTTTCGTTGGATTTTCGGCGAAAAGTGCGGCTAAAAGTATTGCGGATTTGACTTGTGCGCTAGCAATCGGGGTTTCGTAGCGTATTCCGCGCAGATTAGCCCCGTTGACAATCAGCGGCAATTTTGAATCGGAAAAAGTCGCGCCCATTTGGCTTAGCGGTTCAATGACGCGCTTTAACGGACGTTTTTTCAATGAATCGTCGCCAGTGAACGTCGTTTTAAAAGGTTGAGCCGCCGTTAAGCCCATAAGCAGTCGGAGCGTCGTGCCGGAGTTGCCCGCGTCAAGAATTTCTGTTGGATTTTTCAATCCGCGCAGACCTACGCCGTAAATTTTCAGTGATTTATCCGTTCGTTCGATTTTTACGCCTAATTTTTCCATGCAAGCGACGGTTGAAAGACAATCTGCGGCGGCGAGGTAATTATCGACAGTGACAATGCCGTTTGAAAGACTTCCCAAGATAATTGCCCGATGAGTAATTGATTTATCGGGCGGAATTTTAATTTCGCCGGTTATAGGCGCGTGTTTAAGTATTTTCATGAGAAAACCTCCAAAACTCAGCGCAATTTCTTTAAAACGTAAGTTGGCAACATGAATGCGCCGATATGAATTTTTGTGTTGTAATAATTCGTTTGCACCCTCAAAGCCTCCCACCGTGCGAAGTCTACAGCGTTTGTCGGGTGAAATTTTTTCGACGCGAAGCCGAATAGCCATTGCCCTGCGGGATATGTTGGAATATTTATCTGATAGACGCGCACGACAGGGAATGAACCGGATAATCTTTTATGTGCCCGTTGCATTGCCGCCGCGTCGCGATTATAAAACGGGTTTTCGTGCTGATTTATCATTATGCCGCTTGCTTTGAGCGCGTTGAAGCAGTTGCCATAAAATTCTTTAGTGAATAAGCCTTCGCCCACGCCGAAAGGGTCAGTTGAATCGATTATTATCAAGTCGTACTCGTCCGCTTTGCGCCGGACAAATTTTAGCCCGTCCGCGAAAAATATTTCCACTCGCGGATTATCTAAGCAACTGGCGGTTTGCGGGATATATTTTCGGCACGCCCTAACGACCGTTTCATCTATCTCCACCAAATCAATTTTTTCTATCGTGTCATATTTCAGCAGTTCCCGCGCAGAGCCACCGTCGCCGCCCCCGACTAGCAACACTTTTTTTATATCAGGATTAACGCACATTGGCACATGCGTTATCATTTCGTGATAAATAAATTCGTCGCGCTCGGTTATCATTATGCGCCCGTCGAGAACTAACAGCCGCCCAAATTCTGTTGAATCGAACACGTCGACCCGCTGAAATTCGCTGACTTCGCTGAATAGTTGCTTATCGACCTTTAGCGAAAAGCGCACGTTCGCTGTATGCAACTCGCTGAACCATAGCTCCATTTCCTATCGCCCCTTTATCACTTGCAAGCGTTTTATAGTCATATCTTCGGGACCTGTCAGCTGGCAACCTTTGCGCTTAGCGTATTTCACGTAGTCTAAAATTTCTTTGGTGATTCGCTCGCCCGGCGCAAGTATCGGAATGCCGGGAGGATAGCACATTAAAAATTCTGCCGCCGTCTCGCCGACCGTTTCGGCTATCGGCAAAGATTTTTTTTCGGCGTAGAAAGCTTCTTTGGGCGTCGCGTCGACTATTGGCGAAATGTATTCAACCTTCATCAGCCGCGCAGAATCTTTCCGGTAAATTCGCTTAACGTCGGCTAGTGCGCTAACCAACCGTTCAATGTCCTTGACTCTGTCGCCGACCGACACATAAGCCAAAATATTTGCAATGTCGCCGAACTCAAGTTGAATGTCGTATTCGTCGCGCAAAATGTCGTAAACTTCGACGCCCGCTAAGCCAACTGACCGCGTATAAACTGACAGCTTAGTTACGTCGAAATCAAAAATCGCGCCGCCGTCGACAAGTTCTTTCCCGTAAGCGTACCAGCCGCCCAGATAATTTATTTCGTCGCGGGCGTATTCAACAAGCTCAATCACCTTGTCGAAAATTTCCGAACCGCGCAGGGCTAAATTCCGCCGCGAAATATCTAGGCTTGCCATTAGCAGATATGAGCCGCTCGTCGTCTGCGTCAAGTTAATTATCTGGTGTACGTAGCCCGCGTTGATATTTTCGCCGGTCAATAGCAGTGAACTTTGCGTAAGCGAGCCGCCCGATTTATGCATTGAAACTGCCGCCATATCAGCCCCGACCGACATAGCCGACGCCGGCAATTTCTTGTTGAAATAAAAATGCGTGCCGTGCGCCTCGTCCGCCAAAACTTTCAAGCCGTGTTCGTGCGCCACTTTAGTTATCGTAGCTATGTCCGAACATATCCCGTAGTAAGTCGGATTGTTCACCAAGACGGCTTTAGCGTCGGGATTATTTTTTATCGCCGCGATAACTTCTTCGACCTTCATGCCCAGCGAAATTCCTAAGCGTTCGTCGACTTGCGGA
>Ga0310697_10001958_pt1 | contig 22711 bp, 17 predicted proteins | sample 172DNAGHGlowgp2_FD_203883 | JGI IMG/M metagenome (GOLD analysis project Ga0310697, IMG submission 203883) | Sheep rumen microbial communities from Palmerston North, Manawatu-Wanganui, New Zealand - 1728 DNA GHGlow gp2 (v2) (version 2) | ecosystem: Host-associated > Mammals > Digestive system >...
GGCAGGACGGTCGATGTCGTCGGGAGAAAGCCAGACAACAGTGCCGTCAGCCTGCTGGTGGGGGAAGATGCGTAGCGACTGCCAGCCACCATAGTGGAACACGTAGTCGGCAAACTGCTGTTCAACTGTCAAGCTGTCGGTGGCGGCAGAAGTCTGGCGCAGAAAGGCATGGAGCGATAGCAGACGTCCCTCCTGCGTTTGGACCAGCAACTGACAGAAATGGGCTGCAGTGGCCTGCGGCATAGACTCGGCCCACGCCACGGAGACCATTGCAGTCCATAAGAATATAAGGAGTGTTCTTCGCATCAGATTGATTCCAGGAACATTACCACAGCATTGCGGTCAGCCTTGCTGAGGTGAAAGAACTTCTCGGTGGGCTTGTAGGCATCCGACTGTTTGGAGTAGCCATGCCACATGATGGCCTCGATGACGTTACGTGCACGGCAGTCGTGCAGACGGTCGTCGGCACCGGTCAGTCGACGGCTGAGTCCACGACCCCAGAGTGGGGTGGTGCGGCACCAGCCGGTACGGATGTCGTTCATCATGAACAGACGGTGCTGTACCATGTCGGTATAGGGCCAGATGACCTGGTTCGGATAGCGGGGCAGCATGCTGCTGTAGTCCTTGCCAAGGGTGCTGGCATAAGCCTTGATGGAGGCATCTACCCAAGGAGTGTCCTCGCCAGTGGTCCACGACGGACGATGACAGCGGGCACAGCCAATCTCCGTGAACAGCTTCTTGCCACGCTGTACGTCGCTGCTGTTCAGGTTGCGGGCAGCGGGCACGGCCAGTCCGCGGTGCCAGACCATGAACTGGTAGTACTGCTTGTCGCTCATCTCTGGCAGGCTGTTGTGCCACTGGTTGTCGAACTGGTTGGTCGAGGGGTCCAGCAGGTGGCGCACGGCATCGCTGATGCCTGTGTTTGTGCCGTCAGCATAGTAGGGTGAGGCAGGGTCAGCCTTGATGGTGGCAATGACGTCGGCATCCTCCGACATAGCCTGTGCCCAGGCGGCTGTGGTGTAGAGCTTCGGACGGTCAGAGCGCGACACGTTGGTGATGTTCCAGATGGCATTGGCACCGGCACCGTCCTGCAGCGAGGCACGCGTCATGGCGTAGGTGAACTTCTTGACCTGCTTCGTACCGTCGGCTAACGTGTACCAGGCCGTGGATGCCCAGTCGTTGTTGGCGGTATCCCAGATGGCGGGGTTCAGCTGTACGCCGTGCGAGGCCTCCTGCTGATACTGTGCCTTCATGTCGTCGGCACTGATGGCGTCGAGCAGTCCTGTGCCATAGACACCGATGGTTGACTCCAAGCGCACGTCGTAGTTGGTGGGCTTGGGATTGGTGTTGAAGGCCTCCTGCGGAATGCGTACCTCAGGGTAGATGAGGCTGTAGCGCTCGCCGTCCTCAAACTGGAGGGGCAGACCGCTCTCCATGGCTGTCACCTCTTTCCACTCGATGCTGATGAGGTCTTCGTTGATGGGGGCCTTGAAGGGTGCCATGGCCTGTGTCTGCGGCATACCCGTCACCTCAGAGATGTAGGCATTGTTGTCCGGGTGATAGATGACTAGCAGGTAGCCGTTGCCAATCTGGTTGGCGCGATACTCCGTCTGGCGCTTGCCGTGGCCGTAGCTGGGGTGACAGGCGATGCACGAGTTGCGCACCCATGCAGGGCCCAGACCCTTGCGTGGCTCCTGGTCGTAGGTGTAGAGGTGTTCGAAGAAGTCCTCACCCACGTTGAAGTCGTTCTCCATGCCTGCCTGTTCGGCAGCGGGTGTCAAGGCCGAATAGCTGGCCTTGTCGGTGGTACCGAGTTTTCCACCCGGATACCACTCGTCGGCAGTGAAATTGCCGGTAGCCTTGCCGAAGACCTCGTCGGCGGGCGTCAGCGGCCCCAGGTCACTGAGTGCCTCTGAGCTGTCGTCAGAGCACGCCGCCAACAGCGGTAGCAAGGCAAAAAGATAAAGTATTCGTTTCATAATCCGTATTTTAAAATACAACATTTATTATATTAAAGACAATGATTTTTTATATTAAAGACAACTTGGACAACTAAGACAACTTTTTTATGTGCGCCCTTTTTGATTTAAAGACAACTTTTTTTTCTGCCCATGAGGGGGTCCGTAGACGCGGTTGCGTCGTAGGCTAATATTAATGTTGTCCCAAGTTCTCTGCAAGCAGAGTGTGGCGTTGCAATGTCCAAGTTGTCTTTTAATAAAAACTCATTGTTGTCTTTTATAACTATTCTTCGCCTGAAGTTGATTCCCAGTTGTCGGGGTCATCGAAGCTTTTGCCCCACACCACGCTGCAGTACTTCACGAAGGGAGCGGGCATGCCAGAGATGTTGCTGATAGCAGCAGAATAGGCATTCTCGACAGCTGTATTGACAGCAACCTGATTGACGCTGGCAAAGAACTTGTGGAAGCTCTTGTCGGCAGCACTGTCGTTGGTAGAACCCAGCCAGATGTTGCGGATAGAGCGGATGTTGTCGGCAAAATCGGTGATAGAGTTGTAGCTGTAGGGAGACTCTACGTAGGCAATGTCGCCATTGGCAAAGGGGTTGGCAATCTTGGCAGTGCCCACCTCGTTGCAGATAGCGAAGCAACTACCCTCGTCGTCGCTCAAAACCTGAGCAATGGCATCGGCCAGCGAGGCAAAGGTGCTCTTGCTGCTCTTGCCGGCCTGCTTCAAGTTGTCACCGAAGGAGAGACCCTTTTCGGTCTGGTACTCCAGACCTGCAGCCTTGACAACGGCTGTGCGCGAAGCGTTCTTCTCGCCCTCCCAGGCAACCTGCAGCTGGAAGGTGCGCTCCTTCAGCAGGGTGCAGATGCGCTGTGCATAGGCCAGTTCTGAGGCACCGCTGATCTGCTCGAAACCTGTGTAGGTGTCGTTCGTCTGGAACTCAGCAGCCTTACGGGGCTGACCATTGCGGAACAGCAGGAACTCCAGAGCGTGGAAACCCAGGATGGTGGCATCCTCAATCTCCTCATCGCTGAAGTCGGTACGTCCGGACTGCAGGTAGGTCAGCAGCAAGGAACGGTTCAGTGGCCATGAGTCGATGGTGGGGTCGATGTCGAAGTCGGCAGCAGCACCACCGAGGAACGCCTCTGAGCGCTCCCAGTAGAGACGGGCAGCCTTGAAATCGGCGCAGGCCTTGTCAATCTGTGCCTGTGTGATGGAGGCAGCGGTCAGTCCGTGGAGGGTCTTCTCCAGGTCTTCGGTGTTGTCGGCCAGACTGGTGTAGGTAGGCACGATCACATTGTCAACGAGGTTGTTGAGCACCTCGTAGAGGTAAGTCTCTTGAGCCTCCGTCAGACTGGCAGAGGCAATGACACCGTTGGCCTTCTCCAGCTGCTTGCCCAGATTGTCGCAAGCATCCATTGCTGCATTTCCGTAGGTTACATCGCTGTAGATGTCGCCCTTGTTGCCATCGTCTTCGTTTGATTCACTACATGCTGTTAACGTCAGCGCGCCCAGCAGGACGGCTACTGACAGGTTAAAAAACTTTTTCATTGTTGTTATATTACTGTTTTTATGTGGTTAAATAATTATTCACTCTTCACTATTCACTTTTCACTTTTCACTATTTAAACAACCCCGCATACGCAATGCCGATATTGATGCTCGGCTCATTGTTGTACTGGCTGTCCAGGAAGCGGTGGCTGTACTCGGCCTTGACGACAATCTCCTTCATGGGCATGTAGTTGATGCCGGCAGCAATGCGCTGCACCTTGGTATAGCCGTAGCTGGTGTTCTTCGTGTCTGAAGCGTAGGGATTGTAGGTTTCGTAGCGTCCGAAGATGTAGAGCTTGTCCTTGCTTTCGCGCAGGGCAGCTATCTGCGAGAAGATGTCGTAGCCAGCCTCGATGCCGATGGCGTAGGCGTTGCCGCTGACAAAGGCTGAGTGTTTGAAGGGCGACTTTGAGTTCTTGCGGTTGTACATGTATTTCAGCTGGTCGGCAGAGCCCAGATAGCCATAGTCGGCCTGTCCGCGTACTATCCAGTTGTGGGCATTATAGGTCAGGTCGATGCTGCCGATGGCTACGCGACCCTTGTACTTCGTGCTGATGCCGTCCTTCTCGGCAGGGTAGGTGTTGCCAATAGCATGTCCGTAGTAGCCGCTAAGACCGATGCGTAGGCCAGGGATGCTGTAGTTGTCCACGCGCAGGGCTACACCATACTTGTTGGCAACATCGAACTCCATGGGCGACTTGTGACCCTTATGAATCCATCCGGTATTCGTAAAGTTGTCGCTGTTCAGACTGGCCACCAGCAGCGCCTCGTAGCGAAAGTCCTTGTAGCGACCCCAGAAAGAGACACCCGTCTGGTGCCATGTGGAGGGCATGATGGTGTTCTCGCCTTCCGGACGATAGACGGTGAAGAAGTTCAGCGGCTCGTGGTGGGCATTGTTCAGACCTACCGGGACCACGATATGACCGGCGCGGATGTTGGCCCAACGGGCAAACGACTTCTGTATCCAGAACTGCTCCAGCTCTACCTCGCCGCCTTTCTCGGTTTCCTGTTCCCATTCACCGCCTTCCTCGTCCTCCTTCTCGTAGGCAATGCCCGTGCCACCGTGCTCGAACTCTATCTCCGTACCCAGCGACCAACCCTTGCCGAAGTCGTAGCCCAGCCAGATGACGGCATGCGGTATGTCGAAACGTCCGTGTGAAGGGTCGTCCTTATGCTCTTCCGGTTGACTGTAGCGACTGACGTGGTCGCTATAGAAATTACGTGAGAAAGCTGCCTCGCCGTAGCCGCCCACACTCAGACGACTCTGTGCGCTGGCAGTCAGTACGCAACACGCACTAATCAGTGCTAATCCTAATCTTTTCATGTCTTTTTACCTTTGTTGTCAATTTCCGGCTGCAAAGGTAACAACTCTTAACATTTCTGGCAATACTCAAAAATGATGAAAATCCTTGGTGTTTCTTGCACGTTTCCCCGAAAATGAGTACTTTTGCACCGCAATATATATAGTAATAGGTATGATGAATGGAAAACCCAAGGTCGCGGTAGTCGGCAACAATACACTGGCACTGATAGGTCTCAGACACCTGCTGCAGAGTGTGATGCCAATGATTGAGGTTGACACACTGGGTTCGTTTGCAGAACTGACAGCCAACAATCCCGACCAGTACTTCCACTATTTCGTCTCGATAGAAATCGTGCTCAGCGAACGTGCGTTCTTCCTGGAGCGCCGGCGTAAGACCATTGTGCTGACAACGGCACAGACGGAGACGGCACAGCTCAGCGACTTCCATTGTCTCTATATCAACCAGCCCGAACAACAGTTGCTGCGCGCCCTGCTCCAATTGGAACAGCATGCCCATAGCGGTGGACGTAACCTGCCACCGACAGTCAGGGATGACAGTGAACAGCGACCGGTATTGACGCGTCGAGAGATAGAGGTGATGGCGCTCATCGTGCAAGGCTTCATCAATAAAGAGGTGGCCGACAAACTCAATATCGGTCTGTCGACCGTCATCACGCACCGTAAGAATATCATGGAGAAACTAGGTCTGAAAAGTGTCTCAGCCCTTACCATCTATGCGGTCACTCATGGCTATGTGGATGTCAATCTGGTGAAGAGCTGAGCAATCATAATAGACAAAAAAATAATGGAGGTCATCCGTTTGGGTGGCCTCCATTGATTCTTTACATTATGTTTGCGGGCGAATCAATCGCCGCTGTCTTTACTTGATGGTGAAGAGGTTGAAGAAACCTGTCATCATGAACACCTTCTTGATATCTTCATTGATGTTCTCAATGGTGATGTTTCCACCTTTAGCAGCCACTTCCTTACGGATGGTGAGGAAGAGACGCAGACCTGATGAACTGATGTATTCCAAATCCTTGCAGTCGAGGGTGATAGCCTTGTCGGCATTCTCTAACAGGGGAATAATCTCCTGCTGGGCCTTGACGGCTGCGGGGGTGTCTAAACGTCCACTGACAGTGGCGTACATGCCTTGCGGCTGTTCTTGAATGTCAAATATCATCTTTTAATTTTTAATTTTTAATCTTTCATTTACTTAATGAGGGCCTTGCGGGCAGCCTCAATCTCAGCCTTCATTTCGTTCATCTGAACCTTCAACTCGTTGACAGTGGTGGCGTTGAGGTGCTCCAGAGGAGTCATGGCAGAAGCGATAGGAGCAATCTCCTGGTCGTACTGAGCCAGACGGTTGGTTGCGTCGAGGATGAGGATGATACGGAAAGTAACGTTAGCAGCTGTCTCGTCAGTGAAAGTGTTCAGGAACTTGTCCTGGTTCTGGCTGACAACGTAGAGCTGCTCAACAAGGGCTGCAGAGGCAATCTGCCAGAAGTAGTTGATACGGCCATTCTTATCCATAGCATGGTAGAGCGCTGAAGAGGTCTCGAAGAGACTACCCTTGTCCTCAATCTCCTTGAAAGAGGGATCGTCAATGTCGGCAGCAAGCTTGGTGATAGCCTTGTCGTAGTCCTCAACGGGCATCTCATACAGGTTGGCAATACGCTTGTCAACGCTCAGGGCAGACAGAACGCGATACTTCTCGGCGAGAGTGGTAGCCTCGTCAGCTACAGCAGCGTCGAGCAGATAGGTGGGCTTCACCTGCTTCTCTTCCTTGGTAAGTGTGATACCATTCTTGGTGTCCTTGACGAACTTAGGCTGGTCAATCTTGCTGAACTCAGCAGCGATGCTGTCGAAGTGCATCTTGATGCTGGCTTCAATCTGTTCTTGTTCGAAACTCTTCAGAGTGTCTGCTTCTTCAGCGTTGTTTGCACTCTTGTTACCTCCGCATGCTGCGAAGATGATGGCTGCGAAAGCCAGGATAGAAAACTTTTTCATCTTTCTTTAATCATTTAAGTTATTACTAATGTTTATTATTGTTTCAAGTTTCATGTTTCATTTTCTTACGTAGCGCCCCGGACAGTCGGTGAGCAGCAGGATGATGCATAGCAGGCTCATGAACAGCATGATGCTGATGTTGAACCACAGCGTCTTGAAGTGCCACGAACCCACCACCTTCTGACTGCTGTAGAACGGGGCGTTGCCACAGCTGGTGAAGGGCGTGAGGAAGATAAGTCCTGTGCGAGGCACGATGCGGTCTTCGATAACATCAACCATTGAGTGCTGGTCGGCACCGACAACACAGTCTTCGAGCTTGAGGTTGTAGTTGTCGCGCTTGAGTGCTAGCACGCCGTCTTTGCCCACGGTGCGCAACAGCTGGCCCATGATAGCATCGCGCTGCAGTGCCAATTTGTTGCTGCGCTTGACGAGGTACTTCTCAGCCTCCTGCATGTAGTCGTAGAGCGACTGGTAGTCGTAAGCACCCTGATAGGGTTGGATGCCACAGAATTCAGTGACTCGTGGCAGGTTGGTGCGGATGACCTCCATATGGTTCGGGTCTACGGCCTTGTGGTTCTTCTGCTCGTCGCGCAAGGTCTGCAGTTGTGACTGCAACTCATAGAGGTAGCCCATGTTATAGAACTGGTTCTCGTATTTCTGACGGTCAATGTCGAAGAACTGTTTCTCGTATTCATTATCGGTGAACGATGAGACAGCCAGTGCCTCATAAGCCCAACGCGACGGGATGAGGTTACCTACTAACGGTACGTTGCCCGTAGTGCTCTTGGGGGTGAGGTCAGAGAAGCTAACTACCAGTCCGCAGAGTAGTATCTGTGGGATGAGTAGCATTGGGATGCTGATATAGATGGCGACAATGCTGCTGAGACACTGCGAGAGCAACAATCCCGTGAGGTTGGCCAGGAATGCAGTGACAAAGAGGATGAGCCACCACGTGGTGAACAGTCCTTGGATGCCCATCATCGTGTTGCCCACGAGGATGAACAACAGGGTCTGTATCAGTGACAATGCACCCATGAAGATAATCTTCGACCAGATATAGCTGCCGTATGACAGATGCAGGAAGCGCTCACGCTTCAGCAGGGCGCGGTCTTTGAAAATCTCCTCTGCACTACCGCTCATACCTGTGAAGGTGGCCACGATGACGGCCATGAAGAAGTAGCTGACGAGGTTCTTGTTGTTCATCACACTATAACCCTCAGGGGGGGCAAAGCGTGTCAGATAGCCGCAGACCAATGCCAGCAGCGGTGCCTGTAGCAGGGCGATGGCCATGTACTGCGTATTGGTTATCTTAGTACGGATGGTACGGCTCAGGAATATCAGGAACTGTTTCAGCGCACCCGGCTTCTTCTGGTCAGAGTGGGGCACGTCGCTGACGGTAACGGGTTCCATACCCTTTTCGGCCTGTGCCTTCAGGTAGAGCTCGTGCCATTCCTGTGGTGTCGTCTTACGCTCGTCGGAGAGCTCGCCGCTGCTGTTGAGGGCCTTCTCGTCAATGATGTTCAGTACAATCTCCGGATTGACGTTACCGCAGGTAGGACAGGCGCTGGTCTCAGCGTCGGCATAGTTGGCAGCCTCCTTGAAATAGGTGACGGCATCGATGGGGTTACCGTCGAAGACGGGATAACCACCTTTGTCGAGCAGCCACAGACGGTCGAAAAGCTTATAGACATCGCTGGAAGGCTGGTGGATATTGACCACGATAAGCTTGCCCTTCAGCGTCTGCTCCTTCAAGAGGTTGATGACTTTCTCAGTATCTGCTGACGACAGACCGCTGGTGGGTTCGTCGAGGAACAATACCGCAGGCTCGCGGATAAGCTCCAAGGCGATGTTCAGACGCTTACGCTGACCACCAGAGATGAATTTATGGATGGGTGAACCGACTTTCAGGTCTTTGGCGGCGTCGAGTCCGAGGTCTTTCAGCGTCTTCATGACACGACGGTCGAGGTCCGCCTCGCTCATGCCCTCGAAACACAACTTGGCGGTGTACCAGAGGTTCTGGTAGACGGTGAGCTCCTCGATGAGCAGGTCGTCCTGTGGCACATAGCCGATGAGCGCCTTGGCGGCAGGCTCGGTAATGCTGTGGCCATTGATGGTGATGGTACCATGCTGAGGAATCAGCGTGCCATTGAGCAACGACAGCAACGTGGTCTTACCAGTGCCCGAACCACCCATGATGGCCAACAGCTCGCCGTTGCGCAGCGTAAAGCTGAGGTCGTGCATGCCGTTGTCACTGTTGGGGAAGCGGAAGTTGATGTCGCGTCCGCAGAAAGTAACGGCCTGTGTGGTGTCCTGCTCTTTCTGATAGCAGGAAATAATGGACGAATAGTAGACAGGCTTGCCACTGGCACTCTTGAGTACACTGCTCTGCAGCCATACCTGATAGGCTCCTGGCAGGATGGGGATGTCGTTGAGCAACACCTTGTCGCTTCCGTTATAGCTGAAGAGCAGCAGTCCTGTCTCCGTGTCGTACAGCGTCTTGAGCACGCCCTCGAAACCTTCGAGACGATGCAACTTGACAAGGTCTGTTTCTTTGCTGTTGACGAAGTCGTAGAAACTCTGGTATTGTGACTTGGAGATATGGAAGTGGGCAGCCATGGTGTCGAACATGTCGACAGTCTGAATGCCGTCATAGCCACAGAACTCCATTAGTCGGAGCAACAGCAGGGCCTCCTCGCTGGTACGGATCTTTCCGTGCAGATTGGAGCAGATGCCACTGACGGTGTCCTGTGTGTTCAGGTCGTCAGTCATCTCATAGGCCATACGCATGTCGCTATAAAGGTCGAGATAGAGGTCGGTATTGCGGATACCCAGATGACGACGCAAATAGCTGACGAGCATGTCTTTTGCCCATTGCTCATCTACTTGCTCTTCCTTTCCGAAAAGAGCAAACAGACTGATGAAACTGGATAATATGACGTCGGTCATCTTTTGTTTAAACTCTGCAAATTTATTAAAAAATACAGACTACCTTGGTATCAAGCTAGTTAAAAAAACTAAATACGTTCGTTTCTGCCTGACTTTTATCGACAATTATACCAATTTTTTGCGTAGAGTCAGTATGTTCTTACCGTCAATACGCTCATAGTTGATGCTGTCCATCAGCTGACGCACCAGGTGGATACCCAGTCCGCCAATGGGACGGTCTTCGGCACTGAGCGTCGTGTCGACCTCAGCCTTGGCGGTGGGGTCGAAGGGGATACCATTGTCGGTGATGGTAAACTTGAGACGCTCCTCATTGGCTTGCGCCTCGATGTTGACGTTACCGACAACGCCGGCGGGGTAGGCATAACTCATCACATTGACGACAGCCTCTTCGATGGCAAGATTCATCTGGATAGCCAAAGAGGGGTCGAAGTCAAGCTCTTCGCATACCATGTCGACAAAGTCGGCCAACTGCGGCACCTGTTCGATGTCGTTTTTAAGGGTGATGCTGTGTTGCATACGTATGTGTTTCTGTTCTTTTCGATATTGTACGGCCATCATCGTCAGGTCATCGCTCTGTTCTGCGTTGCCCACAAACGCTTTGATGGCCTGTTCCATAGTCTCTACGACGTGCAGTGGGTTGTAGTCCTTGCCGTCGTATATTTGTTGGGCAGTGGCCAGCATGCGCTGGTCGTCGAAGAGTTCGTCACTGCTATTGGTGGCCTCTGTCAGTCCGTCGGTGTAGAGGAATATCGTGGTCCCATAGCAGATGGTGGTCTCCTGGGCTTCGAACTTATAGCCTTGCGTGATACCTAATGGGATGTTGGAAATGATGGGCAACTCGCCCATGCCTGAACCAATGAGTACTGGAGCACAGTGGCCAGCATTACAGTAGCGCAGACGTCCTGTTGGAAGGTCGAGAACGCCCACCCAGAAAGTGACAAACATATCCGACTCGTTGTCTTCAGCAATGTTGTCGTTGATGTGTCCTACTATCTTGGCAGGGTTGCTCTCATGGGCTGATACGGTGCGGAACAGGGAACGCGTGACAGCCATGACCAGTGAGGCAGGGATGCCCTTGCCACTGACGTCGCCCATGCAGAGATAGAGCTTTTCATCGCGGATGAAGAAGTCGTAGAGGTCGCCACCCACCTCCTTGGCAGGGGTCAGACAGGCATAGATGTCTATGTCGTCACGATCCGGGTAGGGTGGGAATATTTTCGGTAGCATCGACATCTGGATGTTACGGGCTATCTGTAGCTCGCTCTCCATGCGACCCTTGGCCTCGTTGATGGTCTTGGTCTCTTCTATCTGGCGTACCAGTGATGTCTGCATCTGCTGGAAGGAGTTGCGTAGCTGGCGCATCTCGTCTTCGCTGTGGATGACAGGCAACTCGTTCTGGAAATGTCCCTTTGCTATCTCGTCGGCAGAGTCGGCAAAGAGCTGTAGCGGACGGGTGATGCGACGGATGGTGAAGCGACAGATGAAGAAGAGGATAATGAGTCCAACGAGCATCAAACTAACAATAATGACGCCTAAGGTAAAGGCATCCTGGTACATTGTCTGATTGGGAATAACGATGGCCATAGACCAACCTGTACGCTCGATAGGTGTGAAGAAAATGGCAGAGGAGATGCCGTTGTCGCTGAATTTCTCCATTCCAGTCATTCCGTCAATCATTTCGTGACCGATGAAGTCGTCAAGGGTGTCTTTGGTTTCCTTGGCGTACGAGAAGTAGCTCTGGTTCAGGATGCGTTCCTTGTCGGGATGGACAATGTAGGTGCCGTTACGTCCGATGATGAAGCTATATGCCTTGATATCGTCTTTGCCAAGCTTTTGGATGTTCTTGTTGTTCAGCTCGTCAATCTTCTGCATCTGGCTGGTTAGCCAGTCAATGGAGATATCGGCTGTGACGATAGCATACATCTTACCCTGCTTATCGAAGAGCGGCAACGAATAGGTTGTCATTGCCATGTCACCACCTCCTATATCATAGTAAGGATCGCTCCAATATGCTTTGCCCAGCTGCTTGGGTATCTGGTACCAGTCCATGCTGTGGTAGTTGTAGTCTTTATTGCCCAACTGCTTGGTGGCAATGGTGGTAGCGTCTTGACGGTAGGCGTAAGGCGAGAAGAATATACCCTTGTCAGGATAATAATTGGGCTCGAAAGCAATAGCTGAACCAACAATGACGGGGTTCAGTCGGAGTATGCGCTCTACGATGGAGTAGAGGTCGTCAGGAGAGTTCAGCCTTTCTTCTATCTCAGGAACAGTATTCGCAATGGCGACCTCCACGGTGGTGAGTACTCCGTAGGTTCGCCCGTTGGTGTTGGCCATCATACCCATTGAACGTTCGCGAGCCTGTTCCATCATGGCCGTCGTAGACTTATAGAAAATCAGAATGGTGACTACGGTCATGATGAAGAATACCGTCAGCATGATCCAGCGGGTCAGGCGAGTGGCCAAAGTATGTCTGTAGATGACTTTTTTTGAATTGCTCATGGGCGGATGATTCTCATATTTTGGGGCAAAGATAATAATTTATTATGAATTATGCATTATGAATTATGAATTATTTTGTATATTTGCATCCGATTTTTTCTTGAAACATGCAAAATAAGATTATTCAGATACTTCTGCTCCTGTTCTTGCCGCTCGTGACGGTAGCTCAGAAGCATACGGAATTTGTGGGACTGTCATTGGCGCAGGCCCCTGATGAACTGGCTGAAAAACTGGTGGAGAAAGGGCTCCATCGGGAGTTTGGTAATGAATTGTCTGGACGTATTGCCGGACTGGATGTCTGGCTGCGCATTGGTGTCAACAAAGATAGTGTGGGGTGTAGCTACTTGTTGTTAACAACGCGCCAGCAGCAGGGCGTCAGTATGCAGGAGGACTATGTGACGCTGATGCGTTGGATGCAGAAGAAGTATGGGCAGCCTACATGGGAGTCAACAGTGCGTTCGCATCGCTTTGCACGTTGGTTTATTGACTTCGACCATGACATTGTAATGGTTGCTACGGCATCGGCAGGTGTGGAGGTGTGGTTCTATGAGAACCATCAGGTGCGCAATGTGGACTATTACGCCATTTTGAAATACTGTGAGCGCTATCCTAATGATGACGTACCTTATTATACTGCTGAAGACCAGGTGACGTGGAAGAGTACGGCACCTCCTGAAGTTACGAAGAAAAAAGTGTCAAAGCGGCATCGCAAGGTTCGTCGCCATCGTACGAAGGTCAAGCGTAAGCGCCGCCGTTAGTTTTCATTTTTCATCTACTATTCCATCGGGAATAGGCCATAGAGTTTGGCATCAATCATGTCCGTGACAATCTTGAAGTCTTCGGGCTTGTCGCCAAACTTGCAGGTGTCGCCCTCAATAATAATGAGCTGCCCTTTATACGTACTAATCCACTCTTCGTAGCGTTTCGACAGACCTTCCAGATAGTCCAGACGCATGGTCTGCTCGTAGTCGCGGCCACGCTTCTGTATTTGTGCTACCAGTGTAGGGATGCTCGAACGGATGTAGATCATCAGGTCTGGCAACTTCACCAGTGACATCATCAGGTCGAAGAGGTCGGTATAGTTGGCAAAGTCGCGGTCCGACATCATTCCCTGCGCATGCAGGTTAGGTGCAAAAATGCGGGCATCCTCAAAGATGGTACGGTCCTGGATGATGGTGTCCTCTGACTTCGAAATCTCCACCACCTCCTTGAAACGTTTGTTCAAGAAGTACACCTGCAGGTTGAACGACCAGCGGGGCATATCGGCATAGAAGTCAGCCAGATAGGGATTGTTGTCGACGGGTTCGAAACGGGGCGTCCATCCATAACGATGGGCCAGCATCTTGGTTAGTGTGGTCTTGCCACTTCCGATGTTTCCTGCTACTGCGATGTGCATAATCTTTTAGGGGTTAGGTGTTAGAGGTGAGGGGTGAGAATAGTCCGAAGAGATTGCTGTCTATGCGGTCAATAATCTGTGCCAGGTCCTTCGGGTTGTTGAGGTAGTCCAGCTGGTCTTTCTCGACGGTCATCACCTTACCAGGGTACTTGTGGTAGATGAAGTCGTCATAGCGCTCGTTGAGGTTCTGCAGATACTCCAGTTGGATACTCTGCTCATATTCGCGGCCACGTTTCTGGATGTTGCCCACCAGGTGGGGCACCGAGGCGCGGAGGTAGATCATCAGCTCTGGCGGACGGACAACGGTCATCATCTGGTCGAAGAGCTCCATGAAGGTTTCGTAGTCGCGGTCGGAGAGGTGGCCCATGGCCTTGTTGTTCTCCATAAAGACGTAGACGCCTTCGTAGATGGTGCGGTCCTGGATGATGGTGTGGTCGGCTTTGGCAATGTCTATCAAGTCACGAAAACGCTCCTTCAGGAAGTATACTTCCAAATTGAAGGACCAACGGTAGATGTCGCGATAATAGTCTTCGAGATAGGGGTTGTGGTCGACAGCCTCAAAGCGTGCCTCCCACCCGTAGTGTTTGGCTAGCAGTTGGGTCAGTGTCGACTTTCCGCTTCCTATGTTTCCAGCTACTGCAATATGCATCTTCTTAGATTTAATGGCACAAAGGTACAAAATAAAATCGGCAATCAAAAAAGATTACCGACTTTAATTGTTGAATATTTATAATTTTTAATTATTCTACGACAGGAAGCCAAGTATGGCACCAGCAGCAACGGCTGAACCGATGACACCTGCCACATTGGGACCCATAGCATGCATGAGCAGGAAATTGTGGCGGTCGTACTCCAGTCCGAGGTTGTTGGAGATGCGGGCTGCCATAGGTACGGCACTCACACCTGCATTACCAATCAGCGGATTGAGCTTCTTGTCCTTCGGTAGGAACACATTCATCAGTTTCACGAACAGTACACCACTCATGGTGGCAATGATGAAGGCTCCGGCACCAATGGCGAAGATATAGATGGTGTTGATGGTCAGGAACTCAGAAGCCTGCGTCGAACAACCTACCGTCAGTCCTAACAGCATGACGACGATATCGTTCAGGGCAGCGCCAGCAGTCTTAGCCAGACGGGTGGTCTTACCACTTTCCTTCAGCAGGTTGCCAAAGAACAGCATACCCAATAGGGGCAGACCGGACGGTACGATGAACGTGGTCAGCAACAATCCTACGATGGGGAAGAGAATGCGTTCCGTCTGTGACACCTCACGGGCGGGCTTCATCTTGATGAGGCGCTCCTTCTTGGTGGTGAGCAGACGCATCAATGGGGGCTGAATCAGCGGTACCAGCGCCATATACGAATAGGCACACACGGCAATGGCTCCCATCAGGTTGGGCGAAAGCTTGCTACTGAGGAAGATAGCCGTAGGACCGTCGGCACCACCAATGATGGCAATACCTGCTGCTTGGTTAGGCTCAAAGCCCAAGGCCAAGGCAAACATATACGCACCGAAGATGCCAAACTGGGCGGCAGCACCAATGAGCATCAGCTTAGGATTGGCTAGCAGGGCCGAGAAGTCGGTCATGGCACCAATGCCAAGGAATATCAGTGGTGGATACCAGCCTTGACGGACGCCCTGATAGAAGATGTTCAGCACGGAGTTGTCCTCATACAGGCCAATCTCCAGACCGGCATCAGCACGGAAGGGGATGTTGCCAAGGATAATACCCAAACCAATAGGGACGAGCAGCAGGGGTTCGAAGTCCTTCTTGATGGCAAGCCAGATGAAGAAGGCGCCTACTACTATCATGATGAGGTTCCCTGCTGTCACATTGGCAAAGCCCGTGTACGTCAGGAACTCATTGAAGTTTTCTACGATGAAGTTAGTAAATCCCATATTATAGCGGTAGCAAATTATTCACTTTTCACTATTCACTTTTCACTTACCCTATGGTCAACATGGTAGCACCTTCCATGACGGTGTCGCCTTGATTCACGAGGATGGAAGTAACGGTGCCTGCTGATTCTGCTTCGATGTTGTTCTGCATCTTCATAGCCTCCAGTACGATCACGACGTCGCCAATGCCAACCTTATCACCCACCTTCACGTTGATAGCATTGATGGTGCCGGGCAGCGGAGCCTTGACAGGTGTGCCAGCGCCAGCAGGTGCTGCGGACTGTGGCTTGGCGGCGGGAGCAACGGGAGCTGCTGTGGCGACAGGTGCTGCAGTGGCTCCAGCGGTAGAATCGCTGGACACTGTTGTTGTGCGCTTGGTGGCAGCCAGTGCAGGGTGCTTGGCAGCGTTGATGGGTTTCTGCATCTCAATCTCGAATGGGATGCCGTTGACGTTTACTCTGGCTATCTTGCCTTCTACTTCGGCGATTTCTACTTCGTAGTCTACACCTTGTACTTTATATTTATATGTTTTCATTGTTTTAATGTAGTTCAGGGGTTGTTGGAATTGTTGGAGCATTATGCGTGGTGGGAATGAGAGGTTCATGCAGATGCGTCATCTGACAGTATTCGTCATCCCAGTCTGTATTCTTTGGCTTGATGGTAATAATACCGCTTTCTACGTCGTGGATGTCGTCTTCGTACTGACGCAGCGCCAGACCGATAACGGCCAAATAGACCTCGCGGTCGATACCCTTTGTGTCAAATCCTTCCTTCAGCATGACACCCGTCTTGTGACCGACCTCAATGGTCTTCTCTACCGTCTTGGTGATAGGTTTGATAGGCTGTTTGTGGGCCACCTTCTTGGCGGTCTCCATGTGACGCATCACCATGCCGAAGATGGTGAAGGTAATCCACAGCAAGGCAAGACAGAAGAACACAATGCCCATCGCCATGATGGCCATGCCGAAACCGTGGGGATCTTCGCGCTTGAATTTCTCTACCTTCGACTCGCTGACAATGGTCTGGTTCGGAATACCAGGAGTGACACGGTCAGCCGACTTCACCTCCCAGTCCTTCGATGTACCATTATTGGCAATGCGTGCATACGACTGGTCTGCAGCTAATACGGGTACAGTCACTGAGTCGATGAGCTGTGTGGCATTACCATTGTAGAGAGCAATCCATGTGGGCTCGTTGGCGTTGACTTTGACAGAGAGATGCAGCGAACCCTGAGAAGGGCTGCTGGCAAGTTGGAAGACAATGAGCTGTTGGCCGCTCAGATTGGTACGCGTGTCGCCATTGGGAATCTGGCTCATACGCTTGACGCGCTCAGGAACACTCATCTTCTTGTCGAGTACGGAACGGTCGGTAGTGAGGTACATTCCGCGGATGTTGTACGTGGAATGGGAGATGTTGGCAATCTCCACCCATGCATTGCGTGTTCCGTATTCGTCAATCAGGCTCGTCTCGTTCTTTGTCATCACCTCATTCAACTTGATGCTGGCATCCATCTGTGCCAACATCGGAAGAGAGACGAAAGCAAGGAGAGCGCTTGCGAATCCGAATCTTTTCATTTCTTTGTTTTATTGAGTATTAATTATATAAGTCTGACGGGTTTAATGGGGCTAATGGGGCGGACTTAAGGGCTATCCGCAGAAGAACAGCACCACAATCTGGGCAGTGAAGATGCGCAGGAACATGGCCAGCGGATAAACCGTAGAGTATCCCAGTGCAGGCGCCTCCTTCGAGCAGATGCTGTTAGAGTAGGCCAGTGCGGGGGGATCGGTATAGGTACCTGAAATCATACCGGCTATGGTGAAGTAGTTGAACTTGTAGCGCAGACGGGCTATCGGACCAACAATCAAGATGGGGATGATGGTGATAAGGAAACCTGTGAGGACATACAATAACCCATTACCCTCTACCACCGTCTCGAAGAATCCGGCACCTGCCTTGATACCTACAGAGGCAAGGAAGAGTACCAGTCCTATCTCGCGCAACATCATATTGGCAGAGGTGGTGGTATAGGTCACTAGGTGTATCTTATAGCCATAACGGCCAATGAGGATGGCGATAATCAGCGGACCACCTGCCAGACCGAGCTTCACGGGAACAGGCATGCCGGGAATCATCAAGGGGAAGGAGCCGAAGATGAGACCAATCATGATGCCTACGAAGATAGTGGCGATATTGGGTGCATCCAGACGACGGATGGAGTTACCCATCTTGCTGGCTACATTATCTACAGCATCCTCAGGACCAACGACCATAATACGGTCGCCAACCTGCAGCGGCAGGGTGGGAGAGGCAAAGATGTCCATGCCATGACGGGTGACGCGGGTGACGTTAACACCATGAACGCTAGAGAAATGCAGTGAAGCCAGTGTCTTACCGTTTACCTTGGGGTTGGTAATCAAGATACGCTTAGACACCATTGGCTGGTCTTGCTGCTCGAAGTCGATGTCGAGCTTAGGACCGATAAAGGCCATGATAGCCTCCTGGTCAGCCTCGGCACATACAATCAGCATCTGGTCACCTATATGGAAGATGGTGTCACGGTTAGGGATGAACAATTCTCCTTCATGGACCAGACGAGATACTACGAAGTCGCGGTTCAGGAAGTCATGGACCTGCAACAGCGTCTTACCTTCCAAATATTTGTTGGTAACCTCCAGGTGCATCTTATAAGGTTTTTTGGTGGCATTGGTCTCGTCCAAAGCCTTCAACTGTTCTTCTTCCTTCTCCAGCTTGATGCCGCAGATGTACTTGGTCAAAATGATGGCACCAATGATGCCCAGCACACCTAAGGGGTAGGCACAGGCATAGGCCGATGCGATCTGGGGTGCGTTCTGTCCGAAGACGGTGCTTAATGCCTCGTTGGCAGCACCAAGACCAGGGGTGTTCGTCACAGCACCATACAGCGTGCCGACCATCATGGGGAGGTTGGTCTTGTCGCTGGTGTCAAAGAAGATATAATAGCATCCAAACATCACGAGGATGTTGAGCAGAATGGCCAATGAGGCCAGCGCATTGAGTTTAATGCCCTGCGTACCAAAGCTCTCAAAGAAACCAGGACCGACCTGCAAACCAATCATAAATACGAAGAGGATAAGGCCGAAGTCCTGAGCGAATGTCAAGATGGGTGTAGGTGCCGTAAAACCAATATGTCCAGCGACAATTCCGGCAAACAATACAAATGTCACTCCTAGCGACACTCCGCCAATTTTAATCTTTCCTAAATACACGCCTACGGCAATGACAATGGCATATAGTAACACAATATGTGCCACCGAATCAGTTGTCGTAAACAAATCAACTAACCATTTAAATGATTCCATTTGTTACTTATGTTTAATTTCGCGTGCAAAGGTACGAAGAATTTGCTCAATTTACATATTTTTGTGCAACATTTTTTGATAAAAACGAAATATTTATTAAATTCTTCGTCAGTTCAGAATAATTTGTTACCTTTGCAATCTGAAATAACTTAAAACACTTATATAATAAACACATTTATGGCAAACAAAGAAAAACTCTTCAGCGAGTTTCAGGCTCCAACCACTCAGGAATGGTTGGACAAGATTGAAGTGGACCTGAAAGGTGCCGACTTCCAGAAACGACTCGTATGGAGAACCAATGAGGGCTTCAACGTTCAGCCCTTCTACCGTCGTGAGGACCTGAAAGACCTCAAGACTCCTGATGCACTGCCCGGCGAATTCCCCTTCGTTCGTGGTAACAAGAAAGACTCTAATGAATGGTATGTCCGCCAGAATATCGTTGTCGGCGGCGACCCAGTGGCAGCAAACAAGAAGGCGCTGGACATCCTGATGAAGGGTGTGGACAGCATCGGTTTCAAGCTGGGACACGACGAGGTCAGTGCTGAGTATATCGATGCCCTGCTCAAGGACATCCGCCTCGACATTGTGGAGGTGAGTTACCGCGCTTGTCTGCGCCATGCCTTGCAGTTGGCCGACCTGCTTGTAGCCTATTTCGAGAAGAAAGGCTTCGACAAGGAGAAGATTGTTGGTGGTGTGGGCTTCGACCCCATCGAGCGTATGCTGATGAAGGGCAAGGACTCTTCGTTCCTGCTGCCCGACATGCCGAAGCTCGTCGAGAAGCTGAAGGACTATCCCAATCTGCGTTGCGTGATGGTACACAGCGACCTGCTGAACAACAGCGGTGCCTATATCGTGCAGGAGATGGGTTACGCCCTGGCCTGGGGTAACGAGTATCTGCAGGAATTGACAGATGCCGGCATCGATGCCGACCTCGCTGCCAGCAAGATCAAGTTCTACATGGGCATCTCTGAGAACTATTTCATGGAGATTGCCAAGTTCCGCGCCGCCCGTATGCTGTGGGCTCAGATAGTAAAGCAGTACGAGCCGAAGTGCGACTGTGCCTGCAAGATGGTTATAAACGCTTCGACGTCAACTTATAATCAGACCGTGTTCGACAGCTACGTCAACCTGCTGCGTTCACAGACGGAGGCCATGAGTGCTGCCCTCGGTGGTGTTCACTCGTTGGTTGTCACCCCGTTCGATGCTCCATACGAGAAACCGACAGACTTCAGCGAGCGCATTGCCCGCAACCAGCAGTTGCTCATCAAGGAGGAGGCTCATTTCGACCGTATTGTGGATGCATCAGCAGGCTCTTACTACATCGAACATTTGACAGATGCATTGGCACAGGAGGCGTGGAAGCTGTTCCTCAAGGTAGAGGAGGAGGGTGGTTTCCTGGAGGCTGTCAAGAAGGGCACCATTCAGGAGGACATCAATGCCACGAACGTCAAGCGTCATGGCGATGCTGCTAAGCGTAAGGAGTTCATTCTTGGTACCAACCAGTTCCCGAACTTCACAGAGAAGAGTGAGGGCAAGGCGCCTGTATCGTCTGCCGACTGCGTAGCAACGCACGCTGGCGACGCCGACGTACCCGCCCTGAAGACCAGTCGTCTGGCTTCTGACTTCGAGACCCTGCGCCTGACGACGGAGAAGGCCGCTAAGGTGCCTGTAGCATTCATGCTGACCATTGGTAATCTGGCCATGCGTCAGGCTCGTGCACAGTTCTCGTGCAACTTCCTGGCTTGTGCTGGCTATAAGGTGATTGATAACCTTGGATTCAAGACCGTTGAAGAGGGTGTTGATGCCGCTTTGGAGGCTAAGGCCGATATCGTGGTTATCTGCTCGAGCGACGATGAGTATGCCGAGTATGCTATCCCTGCCTTCAAATATCTGAACAACCGCGCCATGTTCGTAGTTGCTGGTGCGCCTGCTTGCATGGAGGACCTGAAGGCTGCTGGCATCGAGAACTACATCCACGTAAAGTGCAACGTGCTTGAGACTTTGAAAGAATATAATCAGAAACTTGGCATTTAAAGAATAGGAGACTTGAATTATGCGTAAACAGTTTAAAGATATTGATATCTATGCAGGCATCAAGGCTCAGGATGGTGCCAAGTGGATTAAAGATAATGGTATTGAGGCCAACTGGAAAACCCCAGAGCACATCGAGGTTCGTCCTGTATATACAAAAGAAGACCTCGAAGGTATGGAACATCTCGACTTCACAGCCGGTATTCCTCCTTATCTCCGTGGTCCGTACTCTATGATGTACCCCTTCCGTCCGTGGACTATCCGCCAGTATGCCGGATTCTCTACTGCTGAGGAGTCAAATGCTTTCTATCGTCGTAACCTGGCTTCGGGTCAGAAGGGCCTCTCCGTGGCCTTTGACCTGCCTACCCACCGTGGCTACGATCCTGACAACCCCCGTGTGGTAGGCGACGTGGGTAAGGCTGGTGTGTCTATCTGCAATGAGGAGAACATGAAGGTGCTCTTCAGCGGTATTCCCTTGAACAAGATGTCGGTTTCTATGACCATGAACGGTGCCGTGCTGCCTATCCTGGCATTCTACATCGTAGCCGGACTGGAGCAAGGCGCTCAGCTCGAGGAGATGGCTGGAACCATCCAGAACGATATCCTGAAGGAGTTCATGGTGCGTAACACCTATATCTATCCCCCTGCATTCTCAATGAAGATTATCGCTGATATCTTCGAGTACACCTCGCAGAAGATGCCTAAGTTCAACAGCATCTCTATCTCAGGTTATCACATGCAGGAGGCTGGTGCTACTGCCGATATCGAGCTGGCTTACACCTTGGCCGATGGTATGGACTACCTGCGTACGGGTGTGAATGCGGGTATCGATGTCGATGCTTTTGCACCTCGTCTCAGCTTCTTCTGGGCTATCGGTATGAATCACTTCATGGAGATTGCCAAGATGCGTGCAGGCCGACTGCTGTGGGCTAAGATTGTGAAGAGCTTCGGTGCCAAGAATCCTAAGTCGCTGGCGCTGCGTACCCACTCGCAGACATCAGGCTGGTCACTCACCGAGCAGGACCCGTTCAATAACGTAGGCCGTACTTGTATCGAGGCTATGGCTGCTGTGCTGGGTCACACCCAGTCTCTGCATACCAATGCGCTTGATGAGGCCATCGCTCTGCCTACTGACTTCTCGGCTCGTATTGCTCGTAATACGCAGATTTACATCCAGAACGAGACAAAGGTGTGCAAGCAGATTGACCCATGGGCTGGCTCTTACTATGTGGAGACCCTGACCAACGAGCTGGTACATAAGGCTTGGGAGCATATCCAGGAGATTGAGAAGCTGGGTGGTATGGCTAAGGCTATTGAGACAGGTCTGCCTAAGATGCGTATTGAGGAGGCTGCAGCCCGTACTCAGGCTCGTATCGACTCTGGCGTCCAGACCATCGTGGGTACCAATAAGTACCGTTTGGAGCACGAGGATCCTATCGATATCCTTGAGGTTGATAACACTGCTGTACGCAAGCAGCAGGAGGAGAGCCTGAAGGAGGTACGTGCAAAGCGCGATGAGGCCGCATGTCAGGCTGCCCTCAAGGCTATCACCGAGTGCGTCCGTGACTTCAATGAGGGTCGCAAGAGCGAGAACAACCTGCTCGACCTGGCTGTCAAGGCTGCTCAGCTGCGTTGTACGCTGGGTGAGATTTCAGATGCCTGCGAAGAGATCGTAGGTCGTTATAAAGCAGTAATCAGAACAATTTCAGGCGTGTATAGTTCAGAATCAAAGAACGATAGCGACTTCGAGTTGGCATGCAAGCTGACCGATG
>Ga0310697_10001959_pt1 | contig 22703 bp, 22 predicted proteins | sample 172DNAGHGlowgp2_FD_203883 | JGI IMG/M metagenome (GOLD analysis project Ga0310697, IMG submission 203883) | Sheep rumen microbial communities from Palmerston North, Manawatu-Wanganui, New Zealand - 1728 DNA GHGlow gp2 (v2) (version 2) | ecosystem: Host-associated > Mammals > Digestive system >...
GCTACCCAGAAAGGCTGCCCGAAGGCCAGGCTCTTCTGAATACCAGCAATGGTGAAGAGGGCCAGTCCCAGGGTGTCGAACACAAACCAGGCATTCTTCAAAGGCTCCATCCACTTGCCGAAAAACACTACGGTAAGGAGTGCGACGGCTGTACATATTAAATAAATAGGTGTGGTCATCCAGAATGGGGTCGTGCCCAGCATCACGTCGCGAATGGTACCGCCTCCGATAGCCACAGCCACGCCACATACATAGCCGCCAAACCAGTCGAAGTGTTTGGCCGCTGCATGGCGGATACCTGAAATCGCAAAGGCAAACGTACCCAGCAACTCGATGAAGTTTATGATTAAGTCGTTATTCATTATTCTTCGTATCTTTTTCCCCAATAACTTACCATGCGCTGGTATAGCTTGTCTTCCAGCGGACTATGTTGCCCATGCCATATTCTCACATCTTTCAGGGCGTCGGGCATATACTGCTGTGGTGTAAAGTGCCCAGGGTAATCGTGCGGATACTGATACCCGTCGTGGTAGCCCAGTTCCTTCATCAGTTGTGTAGGTGCATTGCGTATAGGCAGCGGCACAGGCTGATTACCAGTACGGCGCACCAGATCGAGTGCTGCATCTATACCCAGATAGGCACTATTGCTCTTAGGCGAAGTAGCCAGATACACCGTTGCTTCTGCCAGAGGTATTCTGCCTTCCGGCCATCCTATCTTCATCACTGCATCGAAAGCCGCATTCGCCAGCAGGAGCGCATTGGGATTCGCCAGTCCGATATCCTCGCTGGCACTAATTACCAGTCGTCGGGCGATAAACTGCGGGTCTTCGCCACCCTCTATCATTCTGGCCAGCCAGTAGAGGGCCGCATCAGGATCAGAACCACGAATACTCTTAATGAAAGCCGAGATGATATCGTAGTGCATCTCGCCGTCCTTATCGTAAGCCAGCGGATTTTGCTGCAAGCGATTTACCACGATTTCATCCGTGATGATAATCTCGTCTTTTACTTCGGCTTCTACTACTAACTCTAAGATATTCAATAGCTTACGTGCATCGCCACCGCTGTATCTCAGAAGCGCACCCGTTTCTTTCAGTTCGATATGCTTCTCCTTCAGAATGATGTCGGTATGAATGGCGCGATCGAGCAGTTTCAGCAAATTGTCTTTCTCCAGCGACTTCAGTACATAGAGTTGGCAACGGGACAATAGCGGTCTGATAACCTCGAACGAGGGATTCTCGGTGGTAGCACCAATCAGCGTGACAATACCCTTTTCTACCGCTCCCAGCAATGAATCCTGTTGCGACTTCGAGAAACGGTGAATCTCGTCTATAAATAAGATAGGTGAAGCCTCGTTGAAGAACCGTCCCTTTTGTGCCTTCTCGATCACGTCGCGTACATCCTTTACACCACTCGTTACAGCCGAGAGGGTGTAGAAGGGCGTTTCCAGCTTATGGGCGATGATTTGAGCCAGTGTCGTTTTGCCTACACCTGGAGGTCCCCAGAGGATAAACGAAGGTATTCGCCCTGCGTCGATCATCTTCCGCAGGACGGCTCCCTCACCCACAAGATGTTGCTGTCCAATATAGTCATCTAGCGTGCGAGGACGTAGTCTTTCAGCCAGTGGTTGTGCCATTTTGCCTACAAAGGTACGTTAAAATGCGAAAATTACAAAAAATTACGGGCAAAAACTTGCGAATAAAAAATAAAGTGGTTACATTTGCAGAAAAATTAATCTGAAATTTATGGCAAGAACAAAACAACAACAACCAGAAAGCAATCCGTCATTATCCATCAAGGCGGTTACAAAGAGTAGTGTTTGGGATATCCAGGAGAACGATGTTTTCCGTATGTGGGAGGCAGCTGTGAAGGACGCCGAAGTTCGTGAAAACGTAAATCATTATCTCGACATATTCAAGAGTGCCTTCTTGATTGAGGATATCAAGGAAGATGTAATGCTCGTCAGGAAGAGCTACGAGGCTCGCGGTTACAAAATCCTACAGCTTAAGTTTGATGGGGGCATGCAGTTTAATTGGGCTGTCAAGAAGCGTCCTATCATGCGTGTTACCGATTTAACTTACGAGAATATTCGTCATATTAGTGCTGCAAAGCTGATTGAGGTGCTCGATCGCAACTTCGGTGGCGGTTGGGATTCGCTCTCGCAGTCTATCCAGGACATCATTCAGAGCGGTTTCGACATTTCTACCACCACGCTGCCTAAAGACCGTTTGCACAAGAAAGGCGGTATGTATGAAAAGAAGGTAGAAGATGGTTACGAGGTGCTCGAAGTAGAAAAGGGCGGCTGGGTAGAGGCTATCTTTGCCAAGCTGAAGCCAGAGCAGGAGAAACTCAGAATGCAGTTCAAGCAGAGCAATGACGATGGTGAAGTCAATGAGGAGAATGATGATGAAGACTATGAGGTAGAAGATAACTACAGTTCTCACGATGAAGTAGAAGATGAGGTAGAGGATCCTGACGATGACGATATCAACGAGGACAACTACTCTACGATGATGGATCTAGGTGGTGACGATGAAGATGAAGAAGCTGCCGGATTGATCGACTTCGCCGACGAGTAAAACAAGCATCTATTTCAATAACCCAACCAATAATTAAAAACAATGAACATTCCCGCAGTATTTTGGCTAGTGCCAGTGGCATCGCTGGTGGCACTAGGCATGGCGTATTATTTCTTCCGCAGCATGATGAGTGCTGACGAAGGTACGCCACGTATGAAAGAGATTGCGCTCTACGTGCGCAAAGGTGCTATGGCCTACCTCTGGCAACAGTACAAGGTCGTACTCATCGTCTTCGTAGTGCTCTGTGTGCTCTTTACCTTCATGGCCTTTGGCCTGAACGTACAGAACCGCTGGGTACCGTTTGCCTTCCTCACCGGTGGTTTCTTCTCCGGACTGGCAGGCTTTTTCGGCATGAAGACCGCCACTTACGCTTCAGCCCGTACCGCCAATGCGGCCCGTGAGAGTCTGAATGCAGGTCTGAAGATTGCTTTCCGTTCAGGTGCCGTGATGGGACTTACCGTGGTAGGTCTCGGATTGCTCGACATCGCCGTGTGGTTTGTAGTGCTGAACCGCTTCGATCCCGACGGACTCATCTCCATCACTACCACCATGTTGACCTTTGGTATGGGCGCCTCTACACAGGCCCTTTTCGCCCGTGTCGGCGGTGGTATCTACACGAAGGCTGCCGACGTAGGTGCCGATATCGTAGGTAAGGTAGAGGCCGATATCCCTGAGGACGACCCACGCAACCCTGCTACCATTGCCGATAACGTAGGTGATAATGTAGGTGACGTGGCCGGTATGGGTGCCGACCTCTATGAGAGTTATTGCGGTTCTGTGCTTTCAACAGCCGCCCTGGGTGCTGCTGCGTTTGCCGTTGCAGGCATCGACATCCAACTCAAAGCCGTTATCGCTCCTATGCTGATTGCCGCTGTAGGCGTATTCCTCTCATTGCTCGGTATCTTCCTGGTTCGTACTAAGGAGGGAGCTACCATGAAGGATCTGCTCCGTTCACTCTCTGTAGGAACTAACGTCAGTGCTGTGCTGATAGCATGTGCATCGTTTGCCATTCTTTATCTGCTGGGTATCGAGAACTGGCTTGGCCTTTCGTTCTCAGTGATCTCAGGTTTGGCTGCTGGTGTGATTATCGGACAGGCTACCGAGTATTATACCTCACATTCTTATACACCAACCCAGAAAATTTCAGAGGCCGGACAGACGGGTGCCGCTACTGTTATTATTAAAGGTATAGGTACAGGTATGATTTCTACCTGCATCCCAGTGATTACGATAGGTGTGGCTATCATGCTCAGCTACCTCTGTGCCAACGGCTTCGACCTTTCGCTTTCTTCCGAGTCGCTGTCTCATGGTCTTTATGGTATTGGTATCGCTGCCGTAGGTATGCTATCTACACTGGGTATCACCCTGGCTACCGATGCTTACGGACCTATCGCCGATAATGCTGGTGGTAATGCCGAGATGTGTTCTCTGGGTGAAGAGGTTCGTCATCGTACCGATGCCCTCGATGCCCTGGGCAACACCACTGCTGCTACTGGTAAGGGCTTCGCCATCGGTTCTGCAGCCCTCACAGCCCTCGCGCTCTTGGCTTCTTACATCGAGGAGATTAAGATTGCGATGGCCCGTGCTGGTCAGACGCTGACGAATGTGGCAGGCGATGTGATTGATGCTTCTAATGCCACCATCCCCGATTTCATGAACTACTTCCAGATCAACCTCATGAACCCGCGCGTCATCGTCGGTGCCTTTATCGGTGCGATGGCTGCCTTCCTGTTCTGCGGTATGACGATGGAGGCTGTAGGTCGTGCAGCTGAGAAGATGGTACAGGAGGTTCGTCGCCAGTTCCGCGAGATAGCCGGTATCCTCGAAGGTACAGGCACACCCGACTACGGTCGTTGCGTAGAGATTTCTACCAAGGCCGCTCAGCACGAGATGATCGTACCTTCTATCCTTGCTATTCTCATTCCTATCCTCGTAGGTATCATCCTTGGTGTGGCTGGTGTTATGGGTCTGCTCGTAGGCGGACTGGCTGGCGGCTTCACACTGGCTGTATTTATGGCCAATGCCGGTGGTGCTTGGGATAACGCTAAGAAGAATATCGAGGAAGGTAATTTCGGCGGTAAGGGCTCGTTTGCCCACAAGGCTTGTATCGTAGGCGATACCGTAGGTGATCCTTTCAAGGATACCTCTGGCCCGTCGCTCAACATCCTCATCAAGCTCATGTCGATGGTAAGTATCGTGATGGCAGGCTTAACAGTCGCTTTCTCATAAAATAGCTGTTCCCCAAAAATATGAAGGCCCCGTAGAAATCACTCTACGAGGCCTTTTTACTTTTGGGTCTAATAGCCCATACAACTGGTAGCGCCCAGGGCAGTCAAAATCGCAGTTGCTACTGATGCAATGATCTGCACAATCCACTTAAAAGTCTCTTTCTTAGTCATAATGGTTAATGGTTTAAATGTTTAATGTTTCATGTTTAATGTATTAAGCGGGGTGGGGCACAAGGCCCCTACCGCTTACCCTTTTCTCCCTCTGAAATCAAGCGTTCTTTGTGAATGTTTTCGAAGCGACTTCACTCGAAACTCCATTCAGAATGGCAATCGATTTCACGGTTGTGGTCTCGCTCAGACCGAACTCCTCAGTATACATCGTGCTCTCACTCGTAGGCGTGCTGCCGTCGAGGGTGTAGTAGATATCTGCGCCGTCAGGACCGCTCAGGCTTACCGTGGTCGAATCCGAGAACGGGGTCTTACCGCTGATTGTGGGGGCTGCCGGGGGTTCAGACTGCGAGCCGCCGTTCTGGTTGCCACCTTGCTCGCCGCCCTGCGAGCCGCCGCCGTTGTCGTCACCTCCTGGAGTGTCACCACTACCATTCTGGTTCTCGTTGTCCTCTACTGTACCTGGGTCGGTTGAGGTAACACGCTTCACCTCCTTACCGTCTCGGTCGTAACAGGTAATCTGAACAGAGGTATTTGCCAACTCGTCCTTCAGGTCAACATCCGGAGTGAAGATGATTCTGCGGCTCGTAATCAGACCTGCCTTTACCTCTTCCACCTTTTCAGCGCTTTTGGCGCGCAGACCGAATCGCATGGTTCCCAGACCTGGGATCGCTACTGAATGTCCTTCGGTGGCCCATGCCTCGATCACTTCGCCAGCTGCATCCCAGCAAGCCTGCATCACACCTTTGCTCACTCCGCTTCGGAGGGCGGCCTCCTTGATCACCTTGTCCTGAGACAGTGCAATGTACAGGTCGGGCATCATCACGTAGCGGTAGCTGCCAGCGTACTTACCAATCTTCTGAATTCTCTCTTGTGCTCTTACTTTAAGTGCCATAATGTAATAAAAATTTAGGTTAATGATTAATGGTTAATAATTGTTCTCTATTGTCACTCAGACTAGAAAATTTTTTCTCCCTAGTTAGGAAAATTTTTCTCGTGCACTAGAAAAATTATTTTTCCTCGTTTGGGCCTCAAAACCTCTGTTTCTTAATGACATTGCAAAGGTACGAAATTTTATAATGCAAACCAAATTTTTCGGCAATTATTTTTCGACTTATTTTGAAGTGTTAAAATGTAAAGTAACGAGAATCTGACAGCGCAACACCGCAACACCGCAACGTCAGCAGTTTGAAAAGTGTAGAAAAGTGTGCTCTTATTCTTATATTATTATATATATTATAATATATATAATAATATAATATATAGATATAAATAATTTGCTCCAGTTGGCCCGATTTTCGCATAATCCTCGCGTTGCGGTGTTGCGGTGTCATTTTATAAAAGATGTTAATTATTAGAGGGATGTCCCGACTTTTGGGACACCCTTTATTTTACTTTGCACCAAGATTAAAAAACTGATTAAAATTTATGGATATGACTACAATCGAATTTCTGGTTAAGATTCCTTGGGAACTGATATTGCTATTATCACTGATCATGGTAGGATATGGATTTGTTCATTACAATCTGCCATTAGTTGTGATTGGAGGTGTCATTGTTCTCATCTCTGGAATAGGAACACTAAAACATCAATGGGATTATATTTGTAAAGTAGATGAGTGAAAAGCAAAAAAAACATAATAAGTTTGGCGGTTTAAAGTAAATCCCATAACTTTGCAACGCGTTTTTCAAAGAATTATACTCAATATAGTATTATTCTTTTTGAGAGAGTGTTTCGGCACTCTCTCTCTTTTTAATACTCCCTCATCCACCAACCTTTGAGTACTTCAAGAAATTCTTCTTCAGTATACCAGTCATAGTGTATATTGGTAGAATCACCGTATTTCTTTTTCTTGGATGAATACATTAGCCAATGTGTGGAGCGTAATATACCACAAATATGGTGGCAATATTGTTGTTCCACGTCCGGCGCATTTCTTAAGTTTTCGAGCATCTGCTCTGTCGTAATCCATTTCTTTTCTTTCATAACTTCTTTTTTGGGGCAAAGGTAGAAGATCGATATAAAACAACCAAATTTATTAGATCAAGTTAGATCGAATTTGAAGAATTTAGATCGTCGTATGGTGCAAATATAGAAAAATTGCATTACAACACCCTTTAAAACAAGAAAATGCTATCTTTAGACCGTTGTACTAAAGGTGGCATTTTCTTATCTTTGCACCCATGAAGACAGCAGAAAATATTGCCTTTGGCAAACGTGTAGCAGAATTGCGCAAAAATGCAGGTTATTCTCAGGAACAATTTGCATTCAAGTGTGACGTTGACAGAACCTATATTGGCACCATTGAACGTGGAGAAAAGAGTCCTACGCTGAATACGATTGTAAAGATTGCCAATGCCTTAGGAATTTCGAAAAGTGAATTGTTTAACTATTAACTGACATCATCATATGGAGTTAGATGCTTTTGTAAGTGTAATAAAGGAATATGCTCAAAGTGTTGGTTTTGTTCCAGAAAAGAACGGAATTTGGAGGAAAGACATAAACCGCCCTTCTAATGAATTTGAAAATGTTGCCTATTGTGGCTTTATCAGAGAAGGTCAGGAACCAAGCGGTCCTTACAGCGATTTCTCTCTTTGCTTCATGCCAGAGAAAGCAAGTGACGATACTAATAGTGTTTCTGCATGTGCTATTGTCTTAGTTGTCGGTACCCAACAGTTCATGTATGATGGTGCTATTGCACAATCGCCGTTTACTCGTAGAAGGTTCCTGCGATTGAACTCGAATTCTCGTGTTTATTATAAGAGTGATTTTAGCAACATTACTGACCGTCTACCTGAACTGACTACAAAACTGAAAGAAGAACATCCACGAATTCGCCAGTTTGATGAACGTTTTGGTCCATTGGTTGTAGCTTTCGAAGTGGTGGATATCAAGAATGATTTCACAGTCGAGAATATACCCTATGAGTTTAAAAAGTGGATTTGTGCTTATGCTGAGTTCAGAGGTTGGCCTACTAATGAAGCACAACGAAAAGAAATCGTGAATGTGTTAGATGCGTTGGAATCCATTAATTCAAAAAAAGCATTGTCTGATGAGGAAATTTGTGATGTCCTTCTAAAAGACAAGTATATCATTCTTCAAGGCGCTCCAGGAACAGGAAAAACTTTTATGGCATTAAATATTGCCGATATAAAAGAGGGAAATGCTCAACTATTCAAAATTGTGAAGTTTACTCAATTTCATGCAGAAACTTCCTATTCTGATTTTGTTTATGGTATAAAACCTGACACTAATGCTGATACTTTGATTTACAAGGACTCTCCAGGAGTTTTATATGATGCAATTAAGGATGCTATGAATTATAGTGGTAAAGTTTTGCTTATTATTGATGAAATTAATCGTGCAAACCTTTCTAATGTGCTGGGTCCAGTATTTTATTTGTTTGAAAAGAATACAGATGATAAGCGAAAGTATAAGATAAGGATTGGTGATATAGAAATTGACAAACTACCAGACAATCTATATGTTATTGGTACGATGAATACAGCAGATAAAAGTCTGGCTGTTGTCGACTTTGCCCTTCGTAGACGCTTTACGTGGATTACGTTAAGACCTAAGATAATAGACCGTGATGATTTTAGGAAAGAATATTTCATGGAATTTGAAAACATGTTTATGCGCCACGCAACTGACGAAGAATTGAATTTACAGCCTGGCCAGTCCTATTTTATAGCGGAAGATGACGAAGCCATGAAACGAAGACTGAAGTATGAACTGATGCCACTCATCAAAGAATACATTAACGAAGGTTTTCTGCCTTCGGCAAAGGATGAATTCGTAAACTACTTCTACAATAAGATTGGTGAACTGATGTATGAGTAGAGCAGAGGCAAGGGAACGAAAGCAATTGCTTAAGCAGAAGGCTGACGATCTGAAGACTATTATTGAACTTCAGAAAAAGCAGTTGCGCCCTGCTATTTTGCCTCTTAAGGTGTTGAGTAAAAAAACGATAGCCTTTAATGATCTAAAGAAAGATTGGAAAGGTATTGATACTCGCAAAGATGCAGAAAGACATATCATAGAATTCATAAATATTAATTCGCCTGTTTTTGAATTTCTTGGCATTACCACTCAATTAGCGCGTGACGTAAATGGAGCAAGTGCAATCCAATTTACGACATCAAAATATGCTGGTTGTGTTCCGCTATTGTCACCAGGAACGGGCATGCCTTATGGTGAACTTATTATTGAAGGGCTGTATGGAGAAAATCTTTCAGAACTAATTTCTGTTATCAAAGAGGACCTGATAATAGAATATGACGAAAGGTTTCAGATCAATACGGTCAACACCGTTAGACCTCCATTATATCTGGAATGCCAAAAGTTTATCGATAAATACATAGAGGCAAAGCGTTATCATTGGAGAAAGTTTAAGAATGTAGAGGTTACTCAACTTTTCCCAAATTCCTCAACAAGATGGGACAAATACGCTGTAAGAGATATTGACCCGTGGTCGGCATTTAAATACCCCAATAGAAATAATATCCTGACATGTAACCATGAAGAATGGAGTGCTCTGACATACATACTTCATCTGAGTATTAATGAGATTATGAAGCCCTCAACGCCCCTACGTTCTAAGGCTCCGTATCTCTCCCAAATATCTTTGTTAAGCAAGCAATATGATGTAAACAAACTCAAACCTGTAACATCTATTCGGTTTCGCATGTCAGACCCTGCTATCATTAAGGAAACTAAAGAAATCGGATTGAGAATATTGCAAAACAATGTGAGTTCAAAACGATCATGGAGAATAGATTATTCTGTATTCTTTGAAAGATATGTGCAATATGTTTTGAAACTGGTTGCAGGGTTAAAAGGTGCAAAGTTAGATAGCAATAAGAAATTTAGTATCAGCGGAGAGAAAACAGCTTGGACGCTTAGTTATTTAGAGCCAGATGCCGTCATGTATAAAGGCAATGTCCAGTATATTATCGATGCAAAATATAAATCTCACATGTATAATGTAAATCGAATGGGCGAAGATTTGAAAGAGACATTCCGTGAGGATTTCCATCAAGTATTAGCCTACTCATCGTTTGGTGGTACTAAGCAAAAGTATGTCATGCTTATCTATCCTTCCAATATTTTCGTTTCCCGTGAGCTCAATATATATAGTGGCGTCAATGGTTATTCCGCGAAGGCATATCTCGTTGGTATACCTTTGAAGAAATCGGATTTGGAAGAAACTACACAGAACCTTTCTTCACTCATCATCTTGTGATTGTTCTATCAATGACTCCAAACTCCAACCGCAGATGGCTATAAAGAAGTCGTCTGCGTGTTCGTTGTCGAGCGAGGCGAGTAGGAGTTGACGAGCCTTCTTGTAATAGGGCTCGTCGTCGGAGTTGATTTCGTTAAACATTGTTTCGTAGAATCTTTCGAGAAACTCTTCATTTGCATTGTCGAGAATTGCCTGTATTTGTTCCTTTTCCATTGTCGTTTTTGTGACAAAGATAATGTATTATAGATTGAAAAGTGAAATCTTTAACCATTTCCAGGCTTTGCCAGGAAGAATTAACTTGTTTTGCAAATATTATCGGAAATTATTCGTAAATTTGCAGGCAGAATGAAACAAATAGAAGTAGTTGCAGCAATTATACACGATAATGAGGGGCGAATCTTCGCCACTCAGCGGGGATATGGTGACTACAAGGACGGTTGGGAATTTCCCGGGGGAAAAATGGAAGATGGAGAATCACCAGAGGAGGCGTTGAAGCGAGAAATTTGGGAAGAGCTGGAAACCGAGATTGTAGTCGAAAGATTGGTGCAGACCGTTGATTGGGACTATCCCAAGTTCCACATTACTATGCATTGCTTTTGGTGCCATATCGAAAGTGGGTCGCTCATCCTAAAAGAGCACGAAGCATCTCGTTGGCTTACAAAGGATGAACTGGATAGTGTAGACTGGCTTCCGGCAGATAGAGAAGTAGTTGAGAAACTAAAATAAAAAAGGGAACGCGCATCACTGCGAGTCCCCTTCTCAATTCCGGGGTGTCCCTGCGACTACCTGCGACTACTTGAGAATCGACTTCACGAAGTCCATCAGTTGCTTACTCTCATCAGCGGTATAGGTTGGGATTGCATCGTTGTGCGTACCGTTCTTGATGACCAGCTTCTTCACGTTCTCATTCGTGGGATCGTCGATGGCGGCACCCGTCCAGGGGTCGTTCTCGCCATACACGAAGAACATCTTGCAGTCGGTCGTTTTCAGGAAGTCCTTGACCAGATACGACAGCTCGGTCTTTTTGCTTGCCTTGCTTGCCTTCTCCTTGTCATCGAAGTATTTCTTGTCGCTATCCGTCAGCAACGTGCCCTCCTTGACCCAGCTGAAGTTGTAGCCGATGTTACCCTGGTCAACAGGAATCTGCATCTCAAACGGATTATCGCGCTTACGCAACGGGCCACGAGTCCCACTGACCGACTTATAGACGCGGTTGTCGTCCTCATCGAGAGAGAAGAAGAGAGCGTAGGTGGCAGGATCGTCGCCTTCCTTGGGGATGAACTTGCTCCAAGCCTCGATGTTGCCATACGACTGCTTGCTGAAGAGGTGATCGTAGGCAAATTCAACGGTATAGTGCAGAACAGAGTCAGCAGGTACATCTTGATCCTTATCCTCCTTATAATACTTCAGCGCATATTGAGCTGTGGCATCGAGCACCTTCTGGTCGCTGACGAGCTTCTGGAAAGCGGCCTTGATCTGAGGCAGATAGTCTTTCACGGAACCGGTGATCATGTAGTCGCCGATGCGCATATCCTCGTCCTGGAAGAGCAATGGAGCCACGAAGGGCACATACACGTCAACGTCGCCTGGATAGTAGTAGGCGTAGTCGTAGGTGGTCATGCCGTTCTTGCTCACACCCGTGCTGAGCCACTTGCCCTTGAGCAGAGCCTTCTTCAGGTCGGTCACAATGTTGTGGAGGTCGGCTGACTGCTGCTTGGCGCTCAGATACTTGAAGCTGTTCTTGTCGCCCTCAGGCAGTGAGAAGCCGTGATAGCGGTACTCCACCTGCACGCAGTTCGTCGAGAACTTGAAACTGCCGTCGGCATTCTGGCCGGTGGAAAGCACGTACATGAACATGGGGGCACCGATGCTGTCGAGGCGATTGTGGTTCTTGCCGTGCTCACCAGCAAGCGCATAGCCCTGCGTGTGCAGGATCGTGGGAGCGTCGGAGCTGACGTAGGTGAGCACCACCTGCTGCTCGTAAGTGCCCAGGGCGGGGTTGTCGTGATCGATGGGCTGCTTGTACTTGATGTAATAGCACTGGCCGAGGGCGGTCTCCTCGCTTTTGCCCACATTGATGAAAGGCTTCACCTTTGCGACGTTTGGTATCGACTTCAGGGCTGCCACCACGGCGGGGTCGCCCGCATTTGCCTTTACAGTTTTAAACATGTCGATATCATCCGACAACTCACCACTGGGCGCACTGGGCGCACTGGGAACAACGGCATTGTCCTCAGAAGTGCAAGCCGTAAATGTCATGCTGCCCATCAAGGCTGCAATGACGAACAAATTGAATTTTCTCATACTTAATTATTATTTAATAGGATAGTAAAGAAGTTCTTCCTCACAGAAAATTGATTTGACCCTGCAAAGATAAGGATTTTTTTGAAAGTTTCCTTCCAAATGAATAAAAAAATCCTCCATTTGGGGTGGATTTTGTTAAAAAGCGTTAGAAAATGGCACTTTTTTGAGAAAAGATTTGGAGGTTTGCAAAAATCGCCGTACTTTTGCAACTGTGTTTTTCATAGTATTAGATTTAAGGTTAACAAAGGTTCGGGTCACAGCGGTGACCCTTTTTTTTTGAAAACCGGCATCTATCTCTTGAAATTGAATCGTAGAATATCTAAAACGTTAAAATATGTTAGAGAATTGCACATTTTTGAGAAAAGGTTTGGAGGTTTGCAAAAATCGCCGTACTTTTGCACGTGTGTTTTTCATAGTATTAGATTTAAGGTTAACAAAGGTTTGGGTCACAGCGGTGACCCTTTTTTTGTTCTTTGCCCAGAATGCTAATGCGCAGGAAAACGACGAGCAGCTTTTGAGAGACTGGATTAAAGTGATAGCCGCCGACGAGTTTGGCGGACGTAAACCCATGACGCCCTATGAGGACAAAACGGTAACCTACGTGGCCTCGCAACTGGAATCGCTCGGACTGGAGCCGGCCTTCGACGGAAGCTGGTATCAGCCCTTCGACATGGTATCGGTAACGGCGAAGCCTCAGGGCATGAAGCTATCGGCCAAGGGTAAGGGAAAAGCGACACTGCGCTATCCGGACGACGTGATGGTATGGACGGCACGCGCTACCGATAAAGTGGTGATTCCGAAGGCGGAATACGTGTTCGTGGGCTTCGGCATCCATGCGCCCGAGTATGGCTGGGATGACTACAAGGACATCGACGTAAAGGGTAAGATCGTGATCGCGATGGTGAACGATCCCGGTTTTTACGACGCCAAACTGTTCCGTGGGCGCAACATGACGTACTACGGCCGTTGGGTGTATAAGTTTGAAGAGGCGCGCCGACAGGGTGCAGCTGGCTGTCTGGTGCTGCATAATACGGAGGCCGCGAGCTACGGCTGGCACGTCTGCGTAAACGGACATACGGAGAACAATCTGGCACTCTACGATCCCTCGACACGCAACAGCGATAAGCTGGCGATGAAGGGTTGGCTACACGAAGCAGGCGCGCGCAAGTTGTTTACGGCGGCGGGTATGGATATGGACCAGGCATTGGCTGAGGCGAAGCGACCGGGCTTTAAGAGTTTCTCGCTGAAGGTAAAGGGCGACGTCAAGCTCGACGTGACTTACAACATCAAGCAGACGCGCAATGTAGGCGGTATCATAAGAGGTACGGAGAAGCCCGACGAGGTGGTCGTGATGAACGCTCACTGGGACCATCTGGGTATCGGCAAGCCTGATGCACAAGGGGATTCGATCTATAACGGTGCGGCTGATAATGCCTCGGGTATGGCGGCGGCTCTGCTGGTAGCGAAGAAAATGAAGGCCCTGCCTAAGGCACCTCGCAAGAGCGTGCTGTTCTTGTTCCCTTCATCGGAAGAGAGCGGTCTTTTCGGTTCGGAGTATTATTGTGAGCATCCTGCTTTCGAGATGAAGAAAACGGCGGCTTGTCTGAACTTTGAGAGCATCGGTCCTGACGACTATTCGCCCGAGGTAACGATTCTGGGCGGTGGCGAATCGAACCTGGATGATTACTACATAGCGGCAGCTGCGGCTCAGGGTAGGCGTGTGGTGTTTGACGATGATAACAGCGATGGCTGGTTCTTCCGCTCGGATCATTACAACTTTGTAAAGAAGGGCGTCAGAGCGATCGTGGTAGAAAACGACGTACAGCCGGAGTGGTACCACAAGCCCTCGGACGAGTATCGCGACGACTGGCAGCTGAAGGGTACCGTAGCTAATACAAACTTGATATTCGGCGTAGGCGTAGCACTAGCTTTTGAAGACTAGGCACGCCCAATCGCCATCGGAAACTTGCTGATGAAGGGTAAGGCCCAGCGTTTGGGTTTTATCTATCAGCATAGGACTATCGGCAGTATAGAAGCCACTGAGTATGAGCATGGCGCCAGGGGTCATCTTCGTACGGAACTGTGGCATATCGGCCAAGAGGATGTTGCGATTAATATTGGCCAAGACGAGATTAAACGCTCCTTCCACCTTATTTAATATAGAGGCGTCGCCCAGGAGCGAGGTAAAGCGATCGTCGACGTGATTGATGACGGCATTGTGGCGGGCATTGTCGACACTCCACTCGTCGATGTCGTAGCCCACGGCCTCGGTAGCGCCTAGTTTCAGGGCACAGATAGAGAGGATGCCGGTACCCGTGCCGCAATCGAGAACGCGAGGCCCATCGACAAGCTCGGGGGCCCCGGAGAGTTCAAGCAATTGAGAACAAATCATCCTTGTCGTTTCGTGGGTGCCGGTGCCGAAGGCAAGATGGGCGTCGATTTCTATCGAAATCTCGCCCTCTGTTTCGGGCAGATGGCGGCCGTCGTGAATGACGAGGGCACCGTCGGAGATGATGATCGGCTCGAAACCTTCTTGCTCCCATTGCTCATTCCAGTCGCGATCTTCGGCCTCACGGATATCGTAAGTAATGGCGACACCCTCAAAGGGGAAATCGCTCAGACTATCTTTGAGAACTTGCTCATCGAAAAGGGATTGCTGAACGTAACCTTTCAAACCATCGGGAACGGACTCGAACGTCTCGAAACCAGCCTCGCCAGCAAGGGCAGCCAAGAGGTCGGAGGCATCGTCGGAATAGGGGGAAATACGGAATTCTACCTCGAAATACTTCATAAGGATGTTAATTTTTGCCGCAAAATTACAAAAAATAGGGAAAATCCTACCATAAGTTAGGGTTTTTCCCTAATTTTGCACTAAAATTAGTTGTATTTTTGCAACGTGAATCATTTTAAACGGATTATGAATATGAAAAAACTGTTGCTTATTTCCATGCTTATCGGAGCCATGCCGCTGGCTATGATGGCTCAGGATGACGACCTCTACTTCGTAGCAAAGAAGAAAAAGGCTACGACGACGGAGCAGGTAACGGACAGATACGGTATGCCCAAGGATACTTATTATGCGGGCAGCGATAGAAACGTAGACGAGTATAACCGACGACTGAAGAGCACCTACGAGGTGATAGACACCAGCTCGGTGGTTACCGACACGTTGAAATCGATTACCGAATACGAGTTGACCAGACTTCTGGAGCGCTTCGAGGATTATCGTCTGGCTGATAACGAAGCCTTCTGGCGTGGTTATCGTGCGGGCAGATATGACTCCTGGTGGCACTCACCTTGGTACTACAACAGCTATTGGTACGACCCTTGGTATGACCCTTGGTACTACAGAGGATGGTATAGCAGCTATTGGTACGATCCCTGGTACTACGGTCCTTACCGTTATAGCTACTGGTACGATCCCTGGTACTACAGATATGGTTGGGGTTACGGTTATGGCTACGCATACTATGGAGGCCGCTATGTATCGACCCACGGCAACGCCGGTACCATCAGTCGCTCGAACACGAACAGATATGTTGGTCTGAGCGGAAGGGGCTACAACTCTATTTCGCACAACGGCGCCAGAATGAACAGCTTGAGAGAGCGTGTAGGTAGTAGCGCACGTTATAGTGGCGGCAACGCACAACGTAGTAGTAGCGGACGCTTTAGCGGACGAAGAGACGGCGGTAGTTATAGCAGTAGCCGTAGCATGAGCAGCTTTAGCAGTAGCGGTGGCTTCAGCGGCGGAAGTCGTGGAGGTGGCGGCTTTAGCGGCGGCGGTGGCGGCGGTGGCCACAGAAGCGGCGGAATGGGAGGAAGAAGATAGTTGATAGATTATAGTTTATAGTTTATAGATATGAAAAAGATAGTTTTAGCAGTGATGGCTATGGGCATGGTTTTGCCGGCAGCTGCACAGGATACATACGAAAGTGGCAGAACGCTGGGTAGCGATCTGAACGGAACGGCCCGCTATGTGGGTATGGGTGGTGCGATGGACGCACTCGGTGCCGACATCTCGACCATGGGCACAAACCCCGCGGGTATCGGTCTCTTCCGTCACTCAACCATCAGCGGTAGTTTCGGCTTCGTGTCACAACAGGGTGCTAATAAGTTCGACGGACTGAGCACCACGAACATGAGTTTCGACCAACTGGGATTCGTGTATGCGGCGAGAGTGAGTCGTACATCGTTTATCAACTTCGGTGTGAACTACCACAAGAGTCGTAACTTCGACCAAATTCTCTCGGCAGCAAACCGTCTGAACGGGGCTTCGGCCAATGGACTGACCTATAACAAGGCAGAGAAGCAGTATGCAACGGCCGGTGGTTTCGACCTCGGTTTTTATGGCAAATCGGACGAGGTAGTAGGTTACGAGAGTCCTACGAGCGACTATCGCGCCTTTACCTATTCACAGATGGACGATCTGAATGCGAACGTGTTGTTGCTCGATGCGAAAGAAGATAATTTCTATTATGCCGATGGCGAAAAGTACACCTTCGATCGTGCGCACAGAGGTTGGATAGCCGACTTCGACCTGAACATCAGCGGTAACCATAACGACCGTATCTACTGGGGCTTAACCGTAGGTATCCACTCCGTAAAATATAAGGGTTACAGCGAGTATTCTGAGTGGTTGACAAGCTCGAGCGGTCTGAGCCTCGGTGCGGTCAGCTATGGCGACGAGCGCAAGATAAATGGTACGGGTTACGACATCAAGGCCGGACTGATTTTCCGTCCTGTTGAGGAGTCGCCTTTCCGTATCGGACTCGCCATCAGCACACCTACCTGGTACGAGCTGACATCGGAAAACAGCACGGTGATCGTGAACGAGAGCGAAATTGGAAGATGGAACAATGGCGAAAACAATGAGAGCTATAAGTTCCAGTATTCTACGCCTTGGAAGTTTGGCGTGAGCCTGGGTCATACTGTAGGCAGAAGCATAGCACTTGGTGCGGGTTATGAGTATTCAGACTACGGCGCTTCGAAGAACAAGATCATTGAGGGTTACGATTCTTACGACGTGGCTCAGACGAGTGTAGATCAGTTGATGAAGCGTAACACGGAGCAAGCACTGAAGGGTGTACATACGCTGAAGGCTGGTATCGAATTCAAGCCCGATCCTGCATTCGCTATCCGCTTTGGTTACAACTATGTATCGGCCGCTTATAATAAGGATGGTGTGCGCGATATGACCCTGAACACCCCGGGCGTGATGTATGCTTCGACAAACGACTATACCAACTGGAAGGATACACACCGTGTGACTTGCGGACTGGGTTACAAGGCTGGTCCCGTGAACATCGACTTGGCTTATCAGTATAACGCTACGAACGGTGATTTCCATCCGATGCAGAACTATGGTGGCTATTCACCCAGCGTGACAAGCGTTAGCAATAAGAGGCATCAGGCCTTGCTGACATTAGGCTATACTTTTTAGTTTATAGTTTAGAATATGAATATTTATGCGGCTTTAGCAAATAAGGCCGCATTTTTTTGTTTATTCGCGCGAAAATGTGTATCTTTGCGGTCTAAAATGATAAATTAGTAAATCGTAAATAACAAGATGAAAAAGCTTTTATTGGGAGACGAGGCGATTGCTCAGGGTGCGCTCGACGCAGGACTGAGTGGTGTGTATGCCTATCCGGGTACTCCCTCGACGGAAATCACTGAGTATATCCAGGACTCTAAGTTGGCCAAAGAGCGTGGTGTACATAGCCGCTGGTCGACTAACGAGAAAACGGCCATGGAGGCTGCACTCGGTATGTCGTATATGGGCAAAAGAGCGCTGGTGTGTATGAAACATGTAGGACTGAACGTTTGTGCCGATCCATTCGTAAACTCTGCCATGACGGGTACCAACGGCGGACTGATCGTATTGGTAGCCGACGACCCATCGATGCACTCTTCACAAGACGAGCAAGACTCGCGCTTCTATGGTAAGTTTGCCATGATTCCTACGCTGGAGCCCAGCTCTCAGCAGGAGGCTTACGACATGATGAGTGAGGCTTACGACCTCTCTGAGAAGATGCATCTGCCCGTACTGATGCGCGTAACCACCCGTATGGCACATAGTCGTGCTGTCGTAGAGGTGAAGGACGAGCCGCGCGAGCAGAATGCCCTGAACTACGATGCTCAGGCTTCGAACTGGGTATTGCTGCCAGCTTTCGCCCGCAAGCGTAATGTAGTCGTCACAGGTCAGCAGCCTATTCTGGAGCAGATGGCCGTAGATTCTAAATATAATCAGTATATCGACGGCAACGACCATAAACTCGGCATCATCGCCAGTGGTATCGCTTTCAACTATCTCATGGAGTGTTATCCAGAGGGTTGTCCGTTCCCTGTACTGAAGATTTCTCAGTATCCTATTCCTAAGAAGTTGATTCGCCGTATGACCGACGATTGCGAATACGTGCTGATAGCCGAAGAGGGTCAGCCGTTTATCGAGGATCAGGTACGTGGCGTGATGCCCGGAAACGCTGTGATTAAGGGTAGACTGACGGGGGAGTTGCCTCGTACGGGTGAACTCAATCCCGACTTCCTGAAGAAGGCACTGGGCTTAGAGAGCGGTGAGAGCTATGCCCCATGCGAAGATGTGACCCCACGTCCACCAGCACTCTGTCAGGGTTGCGGTCATCGCGATGTCTATACGGCCCTGAACGAGGTACTGAAGGAGTATCCCAACGCCCGCGTGTTTGGTGATATCGGTTGTTATACCCTCGGTTTCCTGCCTCCATACAAGGCTATCCACTCGTGTGTAGATATGGGTGCTTCAATCACAATGGCAAAAGGTGCTTCTGACGCTGGACAATGGCCAGCCGTTGCCATCATCGGTGACTCGACCTTTACCCACTCAGGTATGACGGGCTTGCTCGATGCCATCAACGAGAATGCGGACATCACCGTGATTATCAGCGACAATCTGACGACCGCTATGACGGGCGGACAGGATTCGGCCGGTACGAATAAGTTTGAGGCTATCTGTAAGGGCTTGGGCTTGAGCGAGGATCACCTGAAGGTGGTGAATCCTATCCCCAAGAACATGCCGGAGATTACCCAGGCTATTCGCGACGAGATCAACTACCACGGTGTCAGTGTGATTATTCCTCGCCGTGAGTGTATGCAAACATTACAACGTCATCTTAAACAAAAGAAAGCAGCAAAATGAAAACAGATATCATTCTTTGCGGTGTAGGAGGACAGGGTATCCTCTCTATCGCCACCATCATTGGCGAAGCTGCCATGAAGGAGAACCTCTACATTAAGCAGGCTGAGGTTCACGGTATGAGTCAGCGTGGCGGCGACGTTCAGTCGAACTTGCGCATCTCGAGTGAGCCTATCGCCAGCGACCTGATAGCGTTGGGCGGGGCTGATGTGATCATCTCGATGGAGCCTATGGAGGCCCTTCGTTATCTGCCTTTCTTATCGAAAGACGGTTGGATTATTACTTCGAGCGCTCCTTTTATCAATATACCAAACTATCCTGATATTGAGAAGATTAAGAGCGATTTGAATAGTATCAAGAACGTGATTGTACTCGACATAGAGCAAGCCGCTAAGGATAACGGTGTGCCCCGTTCGGCCAACGTGATTCTGTTGGGTGCTGCCCAGAAGGCATTGGGTATCGAGTACGACAAACTGGAGGATGCCATTCGTCGCGTGTTCGGACGCAAGGGCGAAGCGATCGTAGAGGCAAACATCAAGGCGCTCGCCATCGGCCGCGAAGCACAGAAGTAAATCGTAAATAGTCAAATAGTCAAATGATTGAGACTCCTATAAAGAAAGAGATTGTTGATGGCCTTGTGGCTGAGCTTGGTATCAAGGACTTTGCCAAGGCGACCATCCGTGAGGTAAAGCAAGTAGCGGCTAAGTCGGAGAAGGCGAGTGGGGTAGAATTCATCAAGATGGAGATGGGTATTCCCGGATTGCCAGCTGCCCAGGTAGGTGTAGACGCTCAGATAAAGGCCCTACAGGACGGTATTGCCCATAGCTATCCCGATATTCAGGGTGCGCCCGTACTGAAAGAGGCCGCTTCACAATTCGTGAAGGCTTTTATCGGCATCGACATCAAACCCGAGGGTTGTATCCCCGTGAGTGGTTCGATGCAGGGTACGTTTGCATCGTTCCTTACCTGTTCGCAACGCGACAAGCAGAAGGATACCGTACTCTTCATCGACCCGGGATTCCCCGTACAGAAAATGCAGTTGGAGGTGATGGGCGTGAAGTATCAGACCTTCGACGTGTATTCGTATCGTGGTGATAAGCTGAAGGCGAAGTTGGAGGGTTATCTGAAGCAACGCAACATCTGCGCCATCGTTTATTCGAACCCGAATAATCCCTCGTGGATTTGTTTGAGAGAGGAAGAGTTGCAGGTGATTGGTGAGTTGGCTACAAAGTACGACGTCATCGTGATGGAGGACTTGGCTTACTTCGCTATGGACTTCCGCAAGGACCTCTCGACACCTTTCGAGCCGCCTTATCAGGCTACCGTAGCCCGCTATACCGATAATTATATGTTGCTGATTAGTGGTTCGAAGGCCTTCAGTTATGCAGGAGAGCGTATCGGTGTCACCTGTATCAGCGATGCCTTGTTCCATCGTCACTTCGACGATCTGTCGGAGCGTTATCAAGGCTTGCCCTTCGGTCCTGTTTTCTCAACACGTATGCTCTACGCCCTGAGTTCGGGTACGAGTCATAGTGCCCAGTATGCTATGGCCGCTATGCTGAAGGCCGCATACGAGGGTAAGTACGATTTCCGCAAGGAGATCAGCGTGTATGGCGAACGTGCCAAGAAACTGAAGGAAATTTTCTGTCGCCACAATTTCTACGTGGTGTACGACAAGGACCTCGACGAGCCTATCGCAGACGGTTTCTACTTCACCATCGGCTATCCCGGTATGACCTCAGGACAACTGGCCAAGGAACTGATGTATTATGGTGTATCGGCTATCTGCTTGATCACCTGTGGCTCTGAGCAAGAAGGCTTGCGCGTATGTACCTCGTTTATTGAAGACCACCAGTACGACATGCTGGAAGAGCGCATGAAGATATTCGAAATAAATAACCCCCGGCAGTAATGCTGAGGGTTATTTGTTTTTTAGTGATTAATTAATCTGCTTCAGGAACCTTAAACTGGAAATCGTCGTCGGAGATGAGTCTCACATCGTATTTTCCTTGGCCCTTGGTAATATATTGCTTCTTAATTTTATTGTACTTCTTCTGAATCTTACTACGGGTAGGCGCGTAGAAAACCACACAAGTATACTGGGACTGTTCGCCTTTCTTATTGAAGTACTCCTTTAGTTGATACGTGTATAAAGGCTTATTATCCAAGATTCTGCTTCTCATCTTCGTGTTGACATTCTGGAGCTCCTGAATGTTTGTGATATAAACGGTAGAATCGTTGAACGAACCGACGAAGCCGAAAACGTAAGCCTTTTCCAGCATCTTTGTCTTACGTGTATTTACAACTTGTGCATTTGCTGACAACTGGCATCCGGCTATAAGCAAAAGCGCCAGCGAGAGTTTCTTAATCAATTTCATTATCCTAAATATGTCTTTAAATTATTGCGAGGCGAGCAAGCACGAAGCTTGCGAATGGCCTTTTCCTTTATCTGGCGCACGCGCTCACGTGTAAGACCGAACTTATTGCCTATCTCCTCGAGGGTGAGCTCTGGTTGATTGATGCCGTAAGAGCACTCTATCACATTACGCTCGCGCTCATTGAGGACATTCAGGGCGTTCTGTATCTCAGACTTCAAAGATTCGGCCACCAGACCAGTATCGGCCATGGGTGAATTATCGTTAGCCATGACATCTAGCAGACTATTGTCTTCGCCATCGGCAAAAGGCGCGTCCATCGACACATGATGGCCATTGATATTCATCGCTTCATCAATCTTGTCCTCTGGCAAATCGATCTTCTCGGCTATCTCATCGACAGAAGGGCGACGCTCGTTTTCTTGTTCGAAGCGGTTGATTTCGCGATTGATCTTATTCACGGATCCCACCTGATTCAGTGGGAGGCGAACGATACGACTTTGCTCAGAGATCGCTTGAAGAATACTCTGGCGAATCCACCATACGGCGTATGAGATAAACTTAAAACCACGCGTCTCGTCGAAACGCTCAGCAGCTTTCAGCAATCCGAGGTTACCCTCGTTAATCAGATCGGGGAG
>Ga0310697_10001960_pt1 | contig 22698 bp, 22 predicted proteins | sample 172DNAGHGlowgp2_FD_203883 | JGI IMG/M metagenome (GOLD analysis project Ga0310697, IMG submission 203883) | Sheep rumen microbial communities from Palmerston North, Manawatu-Wanganui, New Zealand - 1728 DNA GHGlow gp2 (v2) (version 2) | ecosystem: Host-associated > Mammals > Digestive system >...
CTGCTTGTCGCAAAAGATGGTGTCGCCTTTAACGGCTACTGGATTTATAAATAAAAAAGGAGAATTTAAAAAATGGAATTCAGAAAAATTTTTGACACAATCCCAGAACAGTTTGATAAGTTCAGACCACGTTACAGTCAGGAGCTTTTTGACAGTCTGATTGCTTATGCAAAAATCGGGCCTGGTAAAAAAGTGCTGGAGCTTGGACCAGGAACAGGGCAGGCAACTGAACCAATTTTAAATACCGGCTGCGACTACAATGCAATTGAACTTGGCGAACACCTTTATGCAAAGATGAAAGAAAAATTCGACGACCGAACAAACTTCAATATTGTGAATGATGATTTTATTACTCATGATTTTAGTGATATGTTAGGAGACGCAAACAACGGGGGGCGTGCACAAAAGTTTGACCTCATTTATTCCGCTGCGACAATTCAGTGGATTCCCGAAGACATTGCCTTTTCCAAAACTTATGAGTTGCTTGCACCCGGCGGTACCCTTGCAATGCTGCTCACAAAGTCAGAATACAAAAGCACAAACCCGGCCCTTCATGATGATATTCAGAAAATCTATGATGAATATTTTAAACCGGAAACTCCATATACGCATGGCAGCTTCCATTACCAGAATGTCACAAACTACGGCTATGTAGATTTTGAAGAACGCGACTTTTACGGTAAACGCGAAATGACTGCTGACGAATACGTTGCCTTTAGCGGCACCCACTGCGACCACATGGTAATAGCCGAGCCTTATAAAACTAAGTTTTTTGAAGGCCTTCACAAGGCTGTGTTAGCCCACGGTAACAAAATAATCTTTAATGACACTTATGTCATGTATCTGGCAAAAAAGCCTGCTGCCATCTGACAGTTTTCACACTTATATTCTATAATATAAAAAATGATAAAAGCCGTAATTTTTGACATGTTCGAAACCCTGGTCACTCTTTTTGTTGGAAGAACTTATTTCAGCGAAGACATTGCAAAAGATCTTGGAGTGCCACTGCAAGATTTTAGAAAAGAATGGCACGCAACCGAAACAGACCGCACTCTCGGAAGACTTACAATGACAGAGGGTGTTTCCATCGCCTTAAAAAAACTTGGCATTTATTCAGAAGAAAATGTTAATCTTATCTGTCAGAAGCGCCTGAATGCTCTTGGAGACACTTTTTCTTCCATTCCCGACGAATCGATTCTACTCTTAAAAACTCTGCATCAGAAAGGAATCAAAACCGGACTCATTACAAATACTTTTTCAGACGAGCGCGACCTTATTCGTTCCAGCCCCTTATATCCGCTTTTTGATATAGCAATGATTTCTTATGAGCAGGGACTTTCCAAACCGGATCATGCAATTTATGAAAAAATGCTGAACCTTTTGAATGTACAATCAGATGAATGTCTTTACATTGGAGACGGAGGTTCACGCGAACTATATGCAGCTCGTGAAATTGGCATGAATGCCCTACAATGCACCTGGTTTCATCACCTTGCTTTTGAACCACATATCCCCTGTCCTATTCTAGATGAGTTTCCACAGCTTACCCGGCAAATGGATTTAATTAAATATATTGATAATAATAAAAACACAAATGGAAGGAAAATTATGACAAACAAAGAATTACAAAGCATTTATCACGGAGCATATTCTTTTGAAGAAATTGAAGGCGGCTGGCTTCAAGCTTTTCAGTATACAAAAGAGCAGATGGAATATTTTAAGAAGGCCTCTGAATTCTGGTATGACCGTTGCATGGCCTCTACTTCAAAAACTCTTGAAATGGAAACAGATGCAACTGTCATTTCTTTTGAATATAAGTTTTTGTGGAAAGGCTCCGAAGATTCTTTTGAGCTTGCAGTTAACGGTCAGATTTCTGAAATCAAATATGTTAAAGATCTTAAGGATGAAGGAAAACTTGTCTGGGAACTTCCTTCTGGTAAAAAGAATGTGATTATTTATCTTCCAGCTGATGCAACTGTAGTTATCCGCAATTTTGATCTCTATGGAACTTATTCACCGGCGAAAAAAAATGAAAAGGTTCTCTGGCTTGGCGATTCAATTACCCAGGGCTATGGACCTCTGCGTTCTGCCTGCACTTACGTTAGTGTGGCTAACCGTCTTTTAAATTATGAAATTATTAATCAGGGAATTGGCGGATATGTTTATGACAAAAAATCTCTGCTCAAAATGCCGGGTTATAATCCAGATAAAATTATTGTTTCCCTTGGAACAAATCAGTTCGGCAGCGAGTCTATGAAGGACGTTGAAGAATACTACGAAACTCTGATTAAGCTTTACGGAAAGACAATTCCTGTTTTGTGCATAACCCCTATCTGGCGTGGAGATGTTGTCGATGGAGAGCCGGTTTTAAGAGAATTCTGCGATAAGATAAAAAAAATCGCCGCCTCCTACTCTAACGTAAAAATAGTCGACGGCTTTACACTGGTGCCTCACCTTTCAGAATATTTTCTCGACAATCTGCATCCAAATCCTCTTGGATGCGAAGTCTACGGAAGAAATCTTGTTGAAGCAATTAAAAAATTAAACTTTTAATTTTATTTTTCATTCTTCATTACAAAGAACATGTTCCTGTACAAAGGCATTTTTAACATTGAAGTGTTCCAGAGTTTTTTGAACTCTTCTACAGGAACTGTTCTGTTGTAATAAACTGATTCTCCACTTGTTGGCGCTGTATCAAGAGCCGGCGTTATAGCATTTCCATCCTTGTCAACATTAACCCAGCTTTGAATTGAATCTGCAAGATAAACCTTTTCTTCATCGTAACCTGTAACAGTTGCAAAATGAAGATAGCTTTTATCAACAAAAGAACGGATTACAACAATTACAGGTCTGCCCTTTTCAAGTTCATTCTGCAGGGCAGCAAAGTTTCCAGTGCAGGCTGTCATTTTGATTCCACGCTTTTTGAAAAATCCGGTTATTCCTTTTGGAAAAGCAAGCCCACCCTTCATCTGAAAAGGTACATCCTTAAAGGCTTCTTCGCCGCCAATTTGAACTCCATTATGACGAAGGACAAAGGCAGATGAAAAACCTGCGCAGCCGCCCCCCTGCTGAAATTCAAAATATGAGCCGGAAGGTCTTCTTACAGTTTGAGCATTTGGACTAACAAAATATTTTCCGCCCTTAGAATGACGTTCAAAGCGAGGTACTAAGGCACCCATCAAAATGATATTTACAATATTTGTGATTATAAAAGCTGTGATAAGGAATTTTACAACTTCATAAATAATTCTGCCAATCATAGAGCCTCCTTTTGCCTTACCCTTTGGCTTATCCTTTGACTTATTCATATTATCCTCCAAAAGAACCTCTTTTCAAGTTACATTTGCATGATAAGGGCAAAAGACTGACCACTCAAGTAGCTTTCAGGTAAGATGCTTTTTTGCGAGGGTAAAATAAAAAAATATCAGGGTAAAATTATGAGAGTGGAATCTTACTATTCCACTCCATAACAATCATAATAGGATACATATCATTTTGTTCTTGCCAAAAATACCTACAAAAAGTACTAAAATGACCATTTTGTAGGTATTTTTATCAATTCTTATATGATATAATAAAAAAGGAGAATTAAAAAATGGAATTCAGAAAAATCTTTGATACAATTCCCGAGCAGTTTGATAAGTTTCGCCCACGTTACAGTCAGGAGCTTTTTGACAGTCTGATTGATTACGCAAAAATTGGCCCTGGGAAAAAAGTGCTGGAACTAGGACCAGGGACAGGACAGGCAACTGAACCAATTTTGAATACCGGCTGCGACCACATGGTAATTGCCGAGCCTTACAAAACCAAGTTTTTTGAAGGCCTGCACAATGCAGTGTTAGCCCACGGTAACAAAATAATCTTTAATGACACTTATGTTATGTATCTGGCAAAAAAGCCCGAAGCCTAAAAAGGAGGCCCTTATGACCATAGACACTTTTGCAGATGAACGCGATTTTAAACTTTTAGAGCAGAACAAATACACCTTCTTTGTTTTGAGGCGGATTCTTGGACTTCCCTGCGAGCTGATTTTGAGCGACCACCAGAGGCTTATCATCTGCCTTAGCTCTAATCCTTTTCCTGTGTGGATCTGGACAGCCGACGATGCAACTCCCGCAGAAATGGAAAAGGCCAAAAATATGTTTGCTTATGATAATCCAAAGCCGTTGCAACCTGCCTCTGCCACAAGCATTGACGGTCACTTATATCAGTGCCAGATCTCTGACCTTGATGAGCTTTTTGAAATGACCTGTGACTTTCACAAAGAAACCAATGTCCCCATGTCAGACAAAGACGAAGCCCGCGCAAAGATTGAGCAGGGAATAAAAGACGGTCTTTATTATTTCTGGAAAAACTCAGAAGGGAAAAATGTTGGCTGCTGCATCTATCGTCCAAACGGAGACCTTGCTTCTCTTGGAGCTGTCTACACCCGTCCCGAATATCGTCGCCATCATTATGCTGAAAATCTTGTTTATCAGGTGACAAAAATCGCTCAGGACAAAGGCTACCTCCCTATGCTCTACACCGATGCAGATTACGCTGCTTCAAATGCCTGCTACGAAAAAATCGGCTACATCCTGCGTGGAAAGCTTTGTACGATTGGTATATAAAAGTTAAGGAGTGTTTTCAAGCCATATGATAAAAGCCGCAATTTTTGATATGTTCGAAACGCTGGTCACACTTTTTGTCGGAAGAACTTATTTTAGTGAAGACATTGCAAAAGACCTTGGAGTGCCCCTGCAAGATTTTAGAAGGGAATGGCACGCAACCGAAAAAGACCGCACTCTTGGAAGGCTGACCATGGCAGATGGCGTCTCAATTGCCTTAAAAAAACTAGGCATTTATTCAGAAGAAAATGTAAATCTTATCTGCCAGAAGCGGCTTGATGCCCTGGGCGACACTTTTGCCGCAATCCCCCAAAAATCAATCAAGCTCTTACAGGACCTGCGCCAGAAGGGAATCAAAACCGGCCTCATTACAAATACTTTTTCGGACGAACGCAACCTTATCCGCAAAAGCCCCCTCTATCCGCTTTTTGATGTAACAATGATTTCTTATGAGCAGGGACTTAGTAAACCGGACCCGGCAATTTATCAGCGAATGCTGGATGCCCTTGAGCTTAGTCCAGAAGAATGTCTTTATGTTGGCGACGGTGGTTCCCGGGAACTTTATGCCGCCCGAGACATAGGCATGCACGCTCTCCAGTGCACCTGGTTTCACGAGCTTGCTTTTGAGCCGCACATACCATGTCCTCTGCTTGAAGACTTTCCGCATGCAGACCGCCAGGAAGATGTGATTAATTATCTTTCATCATTTACAATGTGAAGCACGCCCTTGTTTTCTAAAATCTCTTTTATGCGGGTGCGCAAAAACTCAGGCCTTACATCAGTCTCCGGCAGCTTGTCCAGGGGAATCCAGTGAATGGACTCTTTTGCATTATCCCAACCTGTGCTGTCACACTTTGCATCCTTTTTGCCCCGGCTTTTCATAAGGTAATAAAATTCAATTACATGGCAGTGGAGCGGCTCATAGCCCAAAGAATTTTCCTTAAAAAAGTTTTCGCAGATTACAGCAAGACGGTCAACCTCGTAATCAACGCCAGTTTCCTCACGAACCTCTCGGATAATGCACTCCTCCGATTTTTCATTCATGTGAACACCGCCGCCAACCGTGTAAAAATATTTTGAAGTTTCACTTTTTACAACAAGAAAGCAGCCGTCTTCAATTATAAGGGCACCGGTCCTGTAACGGAACCAGTTATCATCCGCAGAAAAACAGCAGTCCGGGTAACCAATGCGGATGTCTTTGATGTCTTTTTTATTTTCCATATAAAAATCCCTTTTTTGATTCTAGCATAAAAAGCAGGTGAGATATATACTAAAATCACAGACTTTGGAGACCCTCTTATGAACAAACGACGACTTGGAAAAACAAACCTTATGGTAAGCGAAATTGGCTTTGGCGGTGAATGGCTGGAGCGGCATGATTTTGACGAATCTGTTGACCTCATAAAATATGCACAGGAGCAGGGAATAAACATAATCGACTGCTGGATGCCAGACCCAAAATCCCGCGACATAATTGGAGAGGCAATAAAAGACTGCCGAGACAAATGGTATGTTCAGGGGCATGTCGGCTCCACCTGGCAGAACGGGCAGTATGTCCGCACCCGCGATATGAAATTTGTAAAGCCTGCCTTTGAAGATTTGTTAGCCCGCCTTAAGAGCGACTACATTGACCTTGGAATGATTCACTATATTGATTCGGAAGAAGACTGGAATAACAGTATGAACGGTCCCTTCCTGGACTACGTTAAAGACCTTCACGCCCGCGGAGTAATCCGTCACATAGGACTCAGCACCCATAATCCTGTTATGGCAAAGAGGGCAGTTCTTTCCGGCTTTGTAGAAATGATTTTGTTCAGTATAAATCCTGCCTTTGACATGCAGCCTCCGAGCGAAGACCTTATGCAGATGTTCGGCTGGTACGAGGACAACATGAAAGGCATTGACCCCGAGCGTGCAGAACTCTACCGCCTTGCAGAAGAAAATGATGTGGGTATAACCGTTATGAAGGGCTTTTTAGGTGGCAAGCTTTTTGATGCAGAAAATTCTCCTTTTGGAGTTGCCTTTACTCCGGCCCAGTGCATTCATTATGCATTAACACGGCCAGCAGTCAGCTCAATTTTGTGCGGCTATGACACTACAGCCCAGATAGATCAGGCCGTTGCTTACGAAACCGCCAGCCCAGACGAAAAGGATTATGCCTCTGTAATTGCAAATGCCCCTTATCATTCCTACAAAGGCCAGTGTACTTACTGCGGTCACTGTAAGCCATGTCCGTCAAATATTGATATTGCCATGGTAAATAAATTCTACGACCTTGCAAAGCAACAGCCGACAGTTCCTCAAAGCATTCAGTCTCACTACGAGCTTATTCCCCACAAGGCCGCCGAGTGCATAGCCTGCCAGACTTGCGAAAGCCGCTGTCCTTTTGAAGTAAAGATTGCCGACCGTATGAAAAAAGCCGCTGAACTTTTTGGGTGTTAACTCTTCTTATTGTTGAAACCCCCGATTTTTACTATAATCAGACTCATGAATAACAAACATAACATGCAGCTCTTGCAGGAGCTTGCGGCTAAAAATGGACCTTTGTGTGTGGGGCTGGATACGGACCCTTCTTATATTCCTGAAAATATTATCAAAGAGTATGGCAGTGGCCCTCAGGCGGTGCTGGCTTATAATAAGGCAATCATTGACCGCGTTGCTGCTGACAAATCGGCCTGCTGTTTTAAAGTTCAGATTGCTTATTATGAGGCAATGGGGCTTGAAGGCCTTAAGGTTTACGCTCAGACTCTTAAAATGGTGCGCGAGACCGGGCTCATTGCAATTTCTGATATAAAACGCGGTGATATTGGTGCAACTTCCAAGGCTTATTCCCGTGCTCATTTTACCGGAGATTTTGAAACTGATATCATAACGATTAATCCTTACATGGGTTTTGATACTCTGCAGCCTTTTACAGAATATTCTTCACCAGAAAAGGGAGGCAAGGGGGCTTTTGTTCTGCTTTGTACTTCTAATCCCGGCATGACTGATATTGAACATCAGGAACTTAAGGCCGGCGGACTTTTGCTTGAACGTGTTGGCGACGAAATTGCCAGAATTGGTGGTGATTTTGCAAGCCAGTATCCTGGCCAGACCTGCGGGATTTTTGGTGCGGTAGTTGGTGCTACCCAGGTTGCCGATGCCCGCTACCTTCGCGATAAATACAAGGATACCTTCTTTTTGATTCCTGGTTACGGGGCTCAGGGTGGCGATGCAGAAATCTGTAAAATCCTGCTTGAACGTGCCGGTGGAACTGTAAACTCAAGTCGGGGCATTTTGTGCGCCTGGAAAAGGGATGCCGCTCTTGCAGAAAAGACTGTTGGGGGTGCGCTCACAATGGATGATATTGCAGGGGCTGCGGCAAAGGCAGCGGTAGATAGTAAGATTGATTTAACGAGGTAGTTTATGCCATCGGAATGTAATAAAACTTATCCTATATATGATCAGGCGCGGGTTGTAAGCTGCGCGGCTGTGGAAGGCGCTAACCCAAAAGGAAGTGTCTGGCGGCTTTTGGTTGAGCCAAGTGGCAAAGGATGTGGAGAAGGTAAAACGGTGCCTCTTCCTCTTGCGGGGCAGTTTTATATGCTGCAGGCGGTAAGGACCAATACTCTGCTTGGACGTCCTATAAGTGTTTTTCATGTGAATAAGGATGGGGCTGCTCCAAGACTTGAATTTTTAATTTTGCTCAAAGGCCAGGGTACAAAAGAATTATGCTCCCTTATGCCGGATGATAAAATAAATCTGCTTGGTCCTTGCGGAAATTGTTTTCCAGTAGTGGGGGCAACATCTGGTGGCCCTTCGACAGGCTCAGGGACCCCGAAGGCTTGCATCGTTGGTGGTGGCATTGGCGTTGCTCCGGTTGCGGGTTTTGCAGAAACTTTGCCGGCCGGCTCTTATGATTTTTATGCCTCTTTTAAAAGCGGCTCTTACGGGCTTGAGCATATCAAACCTGCAAGCCTTACAATCACAACAGATGACGGTTCTGTTGGCGTACATGGAATGCTCCCAGCCGCCCTTACAGAAGAAACTTTGCGCAAGGGTAACTACAGTGTTGTTTATGCCTGTGGCCCGACCCCCATGCTTGCCTATGTAAAAAAGGTTGCAGAAGCAGCAGGTCTTCCATGTTATCTGAGCCTCGAAGCTCATATGGCCTGCGGGGTAGGGGTTTGTCTTGGTTGTACAATTCAGACTACAGAAGGAAAAAAACGCTGTTGTAAGGAAGGTCCTGTTTTCTACAGCCGCATTCTTGATTTTGAAAACCTTGACGGAACCGGAACTCGCGACCAGGTTGCTGGTGTAAAGGTTCAGCCACGTCGCGAACCGCTTAAAACAGAGCCTGATCTTTCGGTAGAAATCGCCGGTGTGACTTTCAAAAATCCTGTTATCGCAAGCTCGGGAACCTTTGGCTTTGGTACAGAATATGAATCTGTTTTTGATGTAAGCCGTCTGGGAGGCATTTCTTCCAAAGGCCTTACACTTGAGCCTCGCCAGGGTAACGACGGAATCCGCGTATGGGAAACTCCTGCTGGTCTTATGAACTCAATAGGACTTCAGAATCCTGGAATCCCGCATTTTATAGAACACGAGCTGCCACAAATGCTGCAGCTTGGCCCGGTAACAATCGCAAACCTGAGCGGAAGTTCGCTTGAAACTTACACCAAGGGCGCCGAGCTTCTGGACAAAACCGATGTTCCGATGATAGAACTCAACATTTCCTGCCCAAACGTTAGCGCAGGTGGTGCCGCCTTTGGAATGAGCTGTGCCGCTGCCGGAGAAGTTGTCCGCGCTGTTCGTGCTAAAACTAAAAAGCCTCTGGCTGTAAAACTCACTCCACAGTCGCTGGAACTCAACGCAGTTGCCCTTGAATGTATAAAAGCCGGTGCAGATGCCATAAGCCTTTGTAACTCCTTCCAGGGAATTGCAATTGATATTGAACGCGGTGTTCCTGTTTTTGATAAACTCAAGGCAGGTCTTGGTGGTCCCGCAGTACGCCCTATAGCAGTCCGCCTTATTTACGAGCTGGTTCAGGCAATCAACACTTTGCCGGCTGACCAGCGTGTACCGGTTATTGCTATTGGAGGTATTGCCACCTGGCAGGACGCTGTAGAATTCATAATGGCAGGTGCCGACGCAATTCAGGTTGGAACCGCTACCTTTGCAAATCCTGTCGCAATGATAGAAATAATCGACGGACTGGCCGCCTTTATGAAGCGCAAGGGTTATGAACGAATTTCTGATTTCAAGGGGCTCATACAGGGCCCTTCGACAGGCTCAGGGACCGCACATGTCTAGAAAACCATTCTTAGAAGGCCTGCGCGACGGCGTTCCAATCGGCCTTGGCTATTTTGCAGTTGCTTTTTCTCTTGGTATAGTTGCCCGCAATGCAGGTCTTACTCCAATTCAGGGCTTTATTGCAAGCTTTTTCAATCTTGCTTCGGCAGGAGAATATGCGCTTTTTACTTCTATGCAGGCCGCCGCCTCCTTCCTGGAAATTGCCATAATCACACTTGTTGTAAACGCCCGCTACCTGCTCATGAGTTGTGCCTTAGCCCAGCGCTTTGACCCTGCAACACCAATGATTCACCGCTTCTTTGTAGGCTTTGGAATTACAGATGAGATTTTTGGTATTACAATTGCCCGTCCCGGCACAATCCAGCCGGTATATAATTACGGGGCAATCCTCATTGCTGCAACGCTGTGGAGTCTTGGAACTTCCATGGGCATCATAGCAGGAAACTTCCTGCCGGCCCGCGTAGTAAGCGCTCTTTCTGTTGCTTTGTACGGAATGTTTCTTGCAATAATAATTCCACCAGCCCGCAAAAACTTAGTCATTGCAATTGCCGTTGCTGTAAGCTTTCTTGCAAGTTATCTCTGCGGAATTATCCCGCTTGTAAAAGAACTCTCGGCTGGAACTAGAACAATCCTTCTTACAGTTGTAATTGCCACAATAGTTGCACTGATTAAGCCGATTGAAGATGACCCTGACCATGCGGTGGTTGAGCCTGTCGAAACCACCCCGGAAGGAGACGCCCAATGAACCAAACCCTCTACAACTATCTTGCCATCTTTACAGCCTTTGGTGTCTCTTATTTAATCCGCGTTCTCCCGCTAACTCTCATAAGAAAGCCAATTAAAAATCGCTTTATCCGCTCCTTTCTGTATTACGTGCCATATGTAACACTTGCAGTAATGACTTTCCCGGCTATTGTTCAGGCAACACAATCGCCGATCGCAGGAATTATTGCACTTGCAGTTGGAATTATCCTTTCTTTCTTTGGAGCAGGTCTCTTTCCGGTTGCATGCGTGTGCTGTGCGGTTGTATTTGTAGCCGAGTTCTTTTTGTAAAAATCAGATTTAAAATAGGCGAGAGGGCAAAAAAAAAGGCCGGGTCTTACCCGGCTCGTAATGTGCTTTCAGTAAACTCAGTACTGGCACTATATTTAATTCCAGCTCTAAGCGGCTGGTGGTCTTTTTTGTACTACATATTCTTTGAGCGTTGACCACGCTCTCTCAAATTTCCGGACTCCTCATTTTTGCCTCCTACCAAGTAACCGGTCTACGTCCTCATCTCGTTCCTTGTTACAATTATATATTAGCATAAAAAAAACACCTTGCAACAAAAAAATATCGCTATCTTTTTGGAACAAGGTGTGGTATAATAAAAATTTCCTACCGCTTAGTAATTTTCAGCACTAATTTCGAAATAACTCTTTGGATGAGCACAAACAGGGCAAACCTCTGGAGCCTTAGTTCCTACGATGATGTGTCCACAGTTGCGGCATTCCCAAACTTTAACTTCGCTCTTTTCAAATACAGCAGCAGTTTCTACGTTCTTAAGAAGTGCACGGTAGCGCTCTTCATGATGTTTTTCAATTGCACCTACTGCACGGAATTTTGCAGCAAGAGCAGGGAATCCTTCTGCTTCTGCAGTTTTTGCAAAGCCTTCGTACATGTCTGTCCATTCGTGATTTTCGCCATCGGCAGCAGCCTTGAGGTTTGCAGCTGTATCACCAATTCCATCCAATTCCTTGAACCACATTTTTGCGTGTTCTTTTTCGTTGTTGGCAGTTGCTTCAAAAATAGCAGCAATCTGTTCAAAGCCTTCTTTTTTAGCCTTTGATGCAAAGTATGTGTATTTATTTCTTGCCTGACTTTCTCCTGCAAAAGCTTCCAATAAGTTTTTTTCTGTCTGTGTTCCTGCGTATTTGTTCATTTTTTCCTCCTGTGAACTTTTTACGTTTGTATTTGTTGTTGGGGTTGGTGCAACTGCTTCTGCTGCAGCAGCCTCTTCATAAATCGGTTCAAAATCCTCTGCCGGATGTCCGCAAAGTGGGCATGTAAAGTCTGACGGAAGCTCCGGACTGTTATGTACATATCCACAGATCTTACAACGCCAGCCCATAATTTTACCACTGGTTGGTGCAGCTGGTTTTGGTTTTATTACACTCTGATAGTAAGCATAGGTGATTGGTTCTTCACGGCTCATTATTTTTGCATCTGTAACTTCTGCTATAAAAAGAGTGTGAGAACCAAGATTTTGAGCAGCAACTACCTTTGCAGAAAAAAGTGCACAAATCTGGCTGTTCAAATATGGGCAGCCGGCAGAATCGGTTGAATATTCAAAATCTGCAAACTTGTCTACGTTTTTTCCGCTCTGATATCCAAAGTGCTTAATTGTTTCAAATGTTGTTTTTTTATCAAGAACCGAAAGTGTAAAAACTCCCGAATCTTTAATCATCTGACAGGTGAGGTTAGAATTGATTGCTGTAATTGCAATTCTAACAGGATCTGTCGCAACCTGCATACAAGTATTTGTAACGCAGGCATTTATTTTTCCGTTGCTTTGAGTTCCTAAGATGAAGACGCCGTATTGTAAATTGAATAAGGCTTTATTATCCATTAGCGTCCCCATGTAAGAATCATATCGTAATTGTCTTCGTTTACTTCAAAATACTGATTGTATTCTCCACAGGTAGGGCAGTATTCCGGAGCACTAGGTCCTGTTACGATGTGACCACATTTAAGACATTCCCAAACCTTTACAGTACTGTTTGCCAGCTGAGCTTTAGATTCTTCATCTTTTAGAAGGGATCGATAGCGGTCTTCGTGACGTTTTTCAATTTCGGCAACAGCGCGGAATTTAGCAGCAAGGTCTGCAAATCCTTCTTCTTCTGCATCTTTTGCAAACTGAACATACATGTCTGTCCATTCGTAGTTTTCGCCGTCTGCTGCTGCAGACAGGTTTTCGCTAGTTTTGTTCAGGCCGCCTAACTCGCTGAACCACATCTTTGCGTGGTTTTCTTCGTTGTTGGCAGTTTTAGCAAAGATTTCTGCAATTTTATCAAGACCTTCATCCTTTGCAATTTTAGAAAAGTAAGTGTATTTATTGCGTGCCTGACTTTCTCCTGCAAAAGCAGCCTGCAGATTTTTTTCTGTTTTTGTTCCAGTATATTTACTCATTATTTTGACCCCCACAAACTGTGCAGATTACAGTAAGCGTATGCCGCTACAACTTCGTCGCCTTCTACAATTGCAAAAGTTGCTTTTGGTGCATCGCCCGGTTTAAGAGCTTTGCGTTGATTTCCCTGCTTTGTGCTCAAGGCAATCCATTCAATGTAATGCTCAGGCAACATCGGATGGTCTACAGAGCCAACTTTTACTTCTACAGTATTTCCATTTACAGTAACTACAGGAACGTGCTTTTCAACAGCTGCATCAGTTGTCCCTGGAATAATCTGTTCCATTTCTTCGCCACAACAAATTGTCGGAACGCCAGTGTCTTTTACAATGGCAATAATTTTGCCGCAAACTTTACAGCGATAAAACTTTAATTCCATATTTTGCTCCTTCGTCATTGCGAGCGAATCGCGGCAATCCACACGGCGTGCTCACAATGACATAATTGTCCTACCATTATACAGCATAAACTCTCGATTGTGAAAAGAATTCGCTTAAAAATGAAGGAAAAAACACAAATCCATGTTATAATACAGTCATGCATTCCCCGATAGCACAGACAATTTACAAGGCAGTTAAACTCATTCCGCGTGGTAAGGTGGCAACTTATTCACAAGTTGCGGCGCTGGCGGGAAACTGCAAGCTCAGACGGTTTGTGGGGAATGCGCTTCATGAAAATCCGGAGCCAGGGGTTATACCATGTCATCGTGTTGTAAATGCAAAGGGATTTTGCTCGGGGAGTTTTGCCTTTGGGGGCCCATCTGTGCAAGAGGAAAAGCTTGAAGCAGAAGGCGTTGCTTTTACAGATGGGCATGTGGATATGAAAAAGTTTTGTATAAACGAAGATGATTTTGAAAGAATAAGAATAGACCTTATTACTTTGCAATAAATTCTTCTATACTTTCTTTTGGTGCGTAACCGGTGAAAGAATTAACAACCTTTCCTTCTTTCATGAGGCAGAGGGTAGGGATGCTCATTACGCCAAACTGGGTGGCGAGTTCTTCCTGCTCGTCTACGTTTACTTTGCCTACTTTGATTTCGGCGTGTTCTTCGGCAATTTCGGCTATAACAGGGCCAAGCATTTTGCATGGTCCACACCAAGGGGCCCAGAAATCGAGTAAAACCGGTTTGTCGCTTTTTAAAACTTCAGTTTCGTAATTCTGGGAAGTGATTGTAATTTCTTTCATATTATATCTCCATTTATGGCCCTTCGCCCCTTCGATAAGCTCAGGATGGCGGAGCCTGGGGGACCACGCTTCCTTTCATGGGCCCGCGATACTAGAATTATTCTTCATCTATAAATATAATATCAAATATGGAGACAGGCAAACTAATAAAAATAAAAATCCGTTATATGCGCCTAACAAGTGCGCTGGTTTTTCTTTCTCTTTTATTTGCTGCCTGTTCAACAAAAAATCAATTTGCCTGCGATCAGATTATAAATTCCTCTTATTCCGAAGAAATTGAAAAAATCGAAGCCTATCTTGAAGAAAAAAAATTTGACGGGGCCCTGCTGATTTCTAAAAACAAAGACATCATTCTTGCAAAAGGCTACGGACTTTGCGACAGAAAAAATCCGGACTCTGACAAGATTCAGATTAATACAACTTTTGAAATTGGCTCCATCACAAAGCAGATGACGGCCGCCGCAATCATGCAGCTTGTTGAAAAAAAGAAGCTTAATGTAAATGAAAAAATTTCCCGCTGGTTTCCTGATTTTCAATACGGGGATGACATTACTGTAGAAATGCTTTTGAATATGCACTCGGGTCTTACCGATTGTCTTAATGCCCCCTACGAATTTTTCCCGACAAAAGTTGCTGCAAAAATTGAAAATGCCACTGTGCGCAATGAACCTGTAGAAGAAGAAATTATCCTTAAATATTTAAACGACGCTCCGCTTTTTATAAAGCCCGGAACAGAATATTTTTACTGCAATACAAATTACTATCTGCTTGCAAAAATCCTTGAGCAGGTTTCGGGGATGGACTTTGAAGAATATATGAATAAATATATTTTTACTCCATGTAAAATGAGCAACACAAACATTGACTTTCAGAAAACCGACACGCGAGGCTACGATTGGAAAGGCCGCTACTACAGCATTCCCTACGGCTTTGCCACAGGCTACGGCGATGTTAATTCAAGCGTTGTAGATTTATACAAATGGAATGAAAATCTTATCCACGGAAAAGTTGTAAAGAAAAAGACCTACAAAAAAATGATAGATTCCGAATCCTACGGCTATGGTTTTTATGTACAGAACGGCGAAATCTTCCACGGCGGCGCCACAAATGTTTTCAATTCATTTTCTACCTACCACCCCGATACAAAAACTACAATCATCATTTTAATAAACCGTCCTCAGAGTGAAAAATATGCCGCAACCTTTGCACGTGGGATTTATAAGGTAATGTGCTCAGAATAAATAAAATTGTTATATTTTGGATTAACGTATTATTTAATATTTGCTATAATAGTACGTTACTATGAATTACGAAAATCCACTGATTGTTCAGGGTGACCGTTCTCTTTTACTTGATGTGCATGCTCCGCTTGCCGAGGAATGCCGGAATGCGCTTATTCCTTTTGCAGAGCTGGAAAAGTCGCCGGAACATCTTCATACATATAAATTAACTCCTCTTTCTTTGTGGAATGCAGCAAGTGCAGGTTTTAGTGCAGAGGATGCTGTAAATGTTCTTAATAAATATGCACGTTATGATGTTCCTCAGTCGGTAGTTGCCTGGATTAATGAAGTAAGCGGACGATTTGGAAAAATCAGGCTTATTGAAGTTCCAAAAACAAAGGATGATGAAGAGCCGTATCTAAGTCTTCAGGCCCAGAATGAAGCCATTTATAGAGAAATTGGTGCAAATACAGCAGTGAAGAAAATGCTTGGGGGCCCTTCGACCCCTTCGACAAGCTCAGGGACCACAGTCGGAGCAGGTGCTACAGGGGGAGCAGGTGCTACAGGGGGAGCAGGGACCACAATGGATCCTGGTGCTTCAAAATATTCCTACCTCATAAAACTAACCGACCGCGGTACAATAAAACAGCTTTTGCTCGAGGCAGGATGGCCTGTAAAAGATGAGGTTGCTTTAACAGACGGCGAGCCTCTTGAAATCAACTTAAAAAATCAAACATCTTCCGGCCAGCCGCTTGTTATACGCGACTATCAAACTTCGGCAGCAAAAGCTCTTGTTGGCGACAAGGGACCTGGCACCGGTTTTGGTACAATCGTCCTTCCTTGTGGCTCTGGGAAAACAATTGTTGGCATGCAGATAATGGACATGCTCAAAACAAGTACTCTCATTATTACAACAAACATCAGTGCAGTGCACCAGTGGATTGATGAGTTGTTAGACAAAACTAACCTCACCGAAGAAGATATTTCTGAATACACAGGAGAATCAAAAGATATAAAGCCTGTTACTGTTGCAACCTATCAGGTTTTGACCTGGCGCCCGGATAGAGAAGGGCCTTTTCCTCATTTTTCACTTTTTCATGAACGTCCCTGGGGGCTTATTATTTATGATGAAGTTCATATGCTGCCGGCTCCTGTTTTCCGTGTTGTTGCAGAGCTGCAGGCAGTGCGACGCGTAGGCCTTACTGCAACTTTAGTTCGCGAAGATGGCTGCGAAGGTTATGTGTTCAGTCTTGTTGGTCCAAAGCGTTATGATGTTCCCTGGAAGGAACTTGAACGCGACAAATGGATTGCAAGTGCAGAATGTATTGAAGTTAGAGTAGACTTACCAGCTTATAAAGAGATTGACTATGCAGTTGCAGGCGCCCGCGAAAAACATAAAATTGCAAGTCAGAATCTCGACAAACTACCGTTAGTTAGTCAAATCATAAACAAGTATCCCGAAGATAAAATTCTTGTAATTGGTCAGTATCTTGAACAGCTTGCCCAGATTGCAAAAGAACTTGATGCGCCTATTATTACAGGAAAAACTCCAACAGCAGAACGCGATAAAATCTATGGAGACTTCCGCAAAGGAAATATCAGGGTTCTTGTCGTTTCTAAGGTTGCAAACTTTGCCATAGATTTACCAGATGCATCTCTTGCAATTCAGGTGAGCGGAACCTTTGGAAGCCGCCAGGAAGAAGCCCAGCGACTTGGAAGAATTCTTCGACCAAAAGAAAGAACTTCCCGCTTTTATACACTTGTTACAAGAAATACAGTAGAAGAAGAATTCTCTTCTAACAGACAAAAGTTCCTTGCAGAGCAGGGTTATTCCTACAGAATTGTCCGATACGCACAGGGAGAAGATTTGTAATGCAGATGTCAGCACAGTTTGCCGCCGAGGCAGAGGCTTGGGAACAAAGCATATCTTCTCTTTCTGACAGCAAGTTTTTTGAAATTGTACGCCTTTATCTTGGCGAAGTAGAAACTCCTTACAATAAACAGCGCCTCATAGAACAGCTTGCCGGATTTTTAAAAAACGAAGCCAACTCAAATAGCATCATTTCGCTGCTTGACGAATTTGACATTGAGATTCTTACTGCGCTCTGGTTTCTTCCAAATGCAAGTCAGGAAACTCTGATTGATTTTTTTGTGGGCAAGTATTCAATGGCTCAAATATTTTCGGAGCTTTCAAATCTTATTGCACGGCTTTTGGTTTATGAAAAATCAGAGGAGTATGGCGAAAAAAGAATCCTCAAAATAAATCCTTTTATAAAAGAAAAGCTTTCTAAATATATAAGCATTTCAAACCTTGTAAAGCCGTCACAGGTTTTGCAAAAATCAATTGATGATATTTTTGCAATTTCGCCTGATTTTTTAGCAGCCTTTATTTCTTTTATAAATACCAAAGGCTGTTCCTGCAAAATGGACGGCGAAGTAAAAAAGAATTCTCTTACAAAAATCAAGGCTGTTTTCCCCGGCCACGAAAAGACAATACAGCTGGTGCTCTCTGCTTTTATAAATCTAAACCTTTTGCGCGAAGGTCCAAAAACTTACGAAGTCGATCGCAAGCGTTTTGAACTTTTTGCAAAGCTTGAAGAGTCAAAGCAGTATGCCCTCATTTGTGCCTCATCCTGTTCAAGGTTCGGGCGAGAAGGCCTTAAAAAAGAAGCTCAGCTTTTACTCGACACACTCAGCTCAATTCAAAATCAAAGCTATACTCTTGAAAATCTTGTAAGACTTGGATTTTTGGTTGGCAGTAGAATAACTCCGACCGCACCGACAGGTTCAAAATCAAGGTTTACAAAAATGCTTGAAGCCGCCCGACAGGAAAATGCAATGCTTCCCGAACAAGCAGGCTCTCTCATTGACCGCATGCTTGAGTCTGCCGTAGAGCTTGGACTTTTGCAAAAATCAGGCAGGGATGAAAATGGAGCGACTGTTTATACATACAATCAGACTCCCCAAACTTCAAATCCCGGGCTTAAGAATATCAACATCGATTCAACTTTTACTGTAAGCATAATGCCGGGGCTTCCTCTTGGAGAACTTTTGCCTCTTACAGAATTTCTTGAAATTAAACGCTTTGGCCTCGTTACAGAATATGAGATTTCGCGACAGTCTGTTTCTATTGCATTTGATAAGGGCTGGACTGTAGAAAGAATCTGCGATGAACTTCAAATGCATACAAATTATGATTTACCTCAGAATCTCAAAGTTTCTATAAGCGAATGGTACGAAGCCTACAGCTCTGCAATGCTTTATAAAGGCTACGTGCTCAAGGTTGCAAAAAACAATATTGATTTTATAGAAAAAAATCCAAAGGTCAGCAGTCATATAAAAGAAAGTCTGGCGCCGGGAATTTATCTTCTTGATATTCCGCTCGAAGCAAATATAAATGATTTTATAGAAGAAAGTGGTCTTGATTTTATGGGTCGGGTAAAGGATTCTTTTGTTGATGGAGAAAAACTTGATTTTCCTGTACTTACGGCAGGCCTTCCTCTTGCAGGTACTCAGACTTCTGTTGAAAAAATCAATTTTGCTGCAGCGGGACATCTTTTGAATACGCTCAAAGCAGAACTGAATAATCTTGATTTGACAAAAAATCAGCGGGAAGTTCTTGCGGTGCGCATTCGTAACAGGCTGATTGTTTCAAAGGAACAGCTTATGAAAACTTCTGTGCGTTCTGAAATTTTAGAAGCAGAAGGCATGGATTTTAGCGGCAAGATACATCTTTTTGAAGCAGGCCTAAAAGAAAATGACATGATGGAAATTACACTTCCTCAGTTTGATAATGAAAATGAATATTTTAAGGTAATAGGAAAAACTCTTGGCATTACAAAACAAACCGGCGATGCTGTTGTGCGCTTTCAGATTTATCCTACAAACGAAATTACAAATTTTGTTGTAAGTTCAATTACCTTTTTGCGAAGACTAAGGTTTTAATGCAAGCGGTCCCTGAGCCTGTCGAAGGGTCCTTTAGATAAGATTGAGGTTTTAATATGGAATTATACATTGTACGACACGGAAAGACAGACTGGAACAAGGAATGCAAGTTTCAGGGGGCACAGGATATTCCTCTTAACGAAGAAGGTCGTGCTGCCGCAGTAAAACTTGCCGAGCGCCTTAAGGATGTTAGCTTCGATGAGATTTTTTCTTCACCCTTGAGCAGAGCCTATGAAACTGCATGCATTATAAGTCACGGGGCACACCCTGTCCTCAAAAACGACCTCCTCAAAGAAATCAGTTTTGGAGAAGGCGAGGGGGTTCCTTTTGACCAGTGGATGAATACCGACGACCCAAGAAAGTATTTTTTTGAGCAGCCTGATAAATATGTCCCTCCTAAAGGCGGCGAAACTTTTACCTCCGGTATGGAGCGTAGTGCAGAATTTATCCACACAGTGCTCCAGCCTTATTACAAAAAAAATCCCGACGCCAGAATTTTAATTGTTGCCCATGGTGCAATTTTAGCAGCCCTTATGTCCTGTCTTGAAAACAGGGATCTTAAACATTTCTGGGGAAACGGTCTTAAAGGAAACTGCGAAGAAACAATTTATACTTATGATGGCAAAAACTGGTCTCTAAAAAGCGAGCAGAAGCCTCAGGAAAATCCCTATGTGAAGATGGCAGAAGCAGAGGATGCTGCTTGCAAAGACGCCGAAGTTATTCAAAAATCAGACGAAGCTTCTGCAGAAAAAACCGCCCAGGTTTTAGCTTCGGGTGGCGTGGTAATAATCCCGACAGACACAGTTTACGGCTTCAGTGGAATTGTTGGTAACGGCTCAGATGACCGTATCCGCGCAATAAAGGGAAGGGCAGAAACAAAACCTTTGATTCAGCTGATTGCAAGCCCTGAAGATTTAAAAAAATACACAGACGATGTTATCCCACCGGAATTGCTGCAAAAGTGGCCCGGCGCCCTTACAATTATTGTAAATGCAAAACCCGGACTTGGAGGGCCTGCATCTACAATAGCCTTCCGCTGTCCCGGCGACCAATGGCTCCGTAAAGTAATCAGCCTGTGCAAGGCCCCTATTTACAGCACCAGCGTAAACCGCAGCGGCCAACCCGTCCTCGACACCCAAACATCAATAATAGAAGAATTCCAGCCGCAGGTAGACCTCATAGTAACCGACGGCGACAAAAAAGGCGCCCTTCCTTCTACTTTGGTAAGCATCACCGACGGAACTATAAAAATCCTGCGCCAGGGCTCGGTGGAAGTATAAAAAGTTTTGACAAATAAAGGAAATGTTTTTCTAAAAGTTTACATAAAGGGGAAATTATATTTATGAAAAATCTATTTTTTATCGCTCTTGTTCTGCTTTCTTTATTATCTGCTTCCTGCGCAACAAGCTCTATTAAGGTTCAGGAATCTATTACTAAACAAATCTCTGTAAAAGAGCATTTTAAGGAAAATCCTGTTCCGGTTACTGCGGAGTTTTTGCCGGCCGAGCACTATCTTTTTGATGAAAAGGGGCGCGAAATTTTTTATGATGGCTTTGAAGGCTTGAGAGGATACGTCCAGCCAAACCTTTTGAATAATGAAAAAAGAATTAAAGAGTATGACGAAAATGGCAACATCACGCGAAAGTACCGGCTGAATTTTGAGACGCCTACGGAAGGTTTTCGCTCTTATTATCCCGACGGAAGTGTGAGTTATTCTTATGCATGGGAAGACGAAGAAGAACGCTTTGATGATGATAGTGGCAGGGGTGATGATTGGCATGAATACTGGTATGACGAAAGCGGCAAGGTAATAAAAAAACGTGTCAGACTAAGAACTGTAGATGAAAACTATAATTTTCTTCCATCGGGTGACGAAGAAGAGCCTGCAGAATATTTTGAATATGATTCCCACGATAATTTAATCCGCAGATATGATGAAGCTGCCGGGGAAGAGTATTTTGCTTCTTATGATTATGATGAAAATGGAAATATCCTTCATTCTTTTAAGGATTATATTGATTATGGTTTAGAAGAGGAAGAATGGTATGTCTATAATCAGAATAACAAGCTTGTTTCCGGAAAGTCTATAGGGAAAATTTATGTAGACGAAACTAAAGCAGAACTTGAAAGTTATGAAGACGGTGAACTGGTCAACTCTTACAGGCCTGATGGATTAATTACCTCTACAAAAATCACTGTTTGTGCATATACCGATGCCTCTAAGAAAACTGTATTAAACCAATACGTAACAAATGAACTTTATGAATATGATGATAAAAACCGTATTATTCTTCATGTTTCAGATACAGATAGTAGTGAAGATAACGAAGATGAAAGCTCCTGGGAAAAATATGAATATGCTGCCGATGGAAGTTATATTTATACAAGTAATAAGGGTTACAGGCAGGATATAATTCAAAAAAACTTTTCTGCAGAAGGAAAGCTTCTTTATGAAAAGACTTATACCGGCCGGCAAATCTGGTATGACGAAAAAGGCAGAAAATATCGGGAGGATAATTTCTGGGTAGAGTATGATGACAAGGATCGCATAATATACGATAAAATGGATGGCAATGTTGTTGAAGAATCCTGGTGGCATTATGATGAAAATGACCGCCTCTACGGTTTTGAACATTTGGAAACCCATGCCTATGAAACGAATTCTATGTGGGATAAAAAACGTGAAATATGGATTACTTTTGATGATGAAGGCTTTCCTCTTTATAGCATAGAAACAGAATTGTGGGGTATTCATTCAAAAGAAATGGAATGTCGTTGTACCGAGCGCTTTTACATCAACAAATATGCCCGTTATCGTGACGGTACCATAAAAGAATGCCTGCAGTACCGCTACTTGAACCACTTTGATGAATGGGTAGAAAATTATTAAGCCTGTAAAACCTTTTACAATAACTTCTATATACTTTTAGAAAAAAATACATTATAATAGAAAGGCTATTTAATTCAGATTGCCGGGTCAAGCCCGACAATGACATATATTTATAGGAGTCATTATGGCACAGAGCGGAAAATCCGTTTTTTCTGCCGATCTTCTTGCATTTATAGAAGAATGGAAGGAAAAACCGGGAAATCTCATCATGATTTTGCACCGTGTTCAGGAAGAACAGGGTTATATTTCTAACGAAGCAGCTATGGAAGTTGCAGAACGCACAGGTATTCCTGCGGCCCGCGTTTTTGGAGTTGTTTCGTTCTATCATTTCTTTAAGACCGAAAAGCCTGGAAAGAATCAGATCAGTGTTTGTCTGGGAACAGCCTGCTACC
>Ga0310697_10001961_pt1 | contig 22685 bp, 24 predicted proteins | sample 172DNAGHGlowgp2_FD_203883 | JGI IMG/M metagenome (GOLD analysis project Ga0310697, IMG submission 203883) | Sheep rumen microbial communities from Palmerston North, Manawatu-Wanganui, New Zealand - 1728 DNA GHGlow gp2 (v2) (version 2) | ecosystem: Host-associated > Mammals > Digestive system >...
GGCTCTTCCCTCATGCACTCGTTTACGTTCGGTGAGGTATAAGAAGCTGCGAGGTGATTCTTATATCCAGAAGCTGTGAGCCAAATCTTTCGCCCCTCGGCAATATCGCCACACGCATCTGGTTCTATATCCCCTTCAACTTCAAGCCTAATGGTCAGCCCCTTGTCGGCTTTTAACGGGTTGATGAAGCGGAAGGAACGGTCAACGTATTCGTTCTTAGAGATACCCTCTAGGGCGATGTTGGCGTCGCAGATTGGACGAGAGGAGTGGTTTTGCTTGAGGAATACTCTTAGCCTTCCGGCTGCCCCTTCTTTGTTTCGGATGCGAAGGACCCCACCGATTATTAAGTGGTTAGTAGGCTCAATATCAAACTCAATAGCTTGGCCCTCCCACATCTCAATATGATATTGTTCTGGGTAAGTATCCAGAGTTCCATATTCTTTGACTCCTAGGAGTTTAGCCCCGTCACGAGAGGTGACCTGGGCTCGCTGGGTGCGTTGTTTATTTCCCATATACCGGACATTACGCAGGAAGGGGGACTCTCCGTCCCTCTTGTGCAAATCGTCAAACGCCGTATTCAAACCGAGCAGGTTGGCGAAGGAGGCGAACTCCCTGTTCCTCCGGCCCACTCGAGTCTGCCACGGTTGCGTCGTCCGAGAATATACATCAGGATAGAAGGACTTCCAGCGAGAGCCTGTGTAGAGGTTATCCTGCGGATTAGTCTTGCGTCGTGCCATATTCCTCCTCCATTCTTTTTCTTGCTACTTTTGCTTCTTCTACGGTATCGTATTGCTCTCGAATATCTTTTCCTCCCCAACCTATCCGTGCAACCCACTTCCCGGTGTCTACCCTGCGGTAAACCCCCACAATGCCACTCCTGCCTAACCCTCTTCGGTTCCTTTGTTGCTCCTCTCTGCTTGCCCACCGGAGGTTACCAGGAACATACCCCTGGTCGTTGTCTATTCGGTCCAGCGTGCAACCCTCTGGTCTTTTGCCGAGAGTCGTATCAATGTACTCGCTGAACTTAACGAAGCTACTTTCCCACTCCGGTGACATCCTTATCCCCCGCCCCCCATAATTCTTATAAGAACTAAAATTCTTGTTATAACACCTTTGCCTAATCATATCCCAGGTTTTGTAAAGGTAGTGCCCCCGATTTGACCCGGGCTCAGGGGAACGACGAGTCTGCTTCAGGGGAGACCCGTGTCTTCGAAGGAGGAGATAGTGCCTATTACAAAGCATATTAGTTTTATTGGATACTGAGTTCTCGCACCCTTCGATACAACATTTTAATTGACTATAAACTTTTCCCATAATATAATTGTACCACGAGAAAATGTCGGAATGAACTAACTGCTCGAACATTTTAAAAGCTCCCCCTCATATATCTTAACGGCAATCCAGAGTGTTGCCGAGCTAACATTTCTCTTGCTTCTGCGATAAAGAAATCCCAATCTTCCCACCCTGCACGAGCGAATGAGTAATCCTGGGCCTCCTGGTTGAACAGGATAACTACTGCTTCCATCAGAATATCTGAGTAAGCGTATGGCACTCGAACTAAGTCCTTCAAAGTTTTAATTCTCGGAGGGAAAGCCGAATAAATCATATCAAGCGAGAGTGGGCGGGAGATTGGTCGGTCGAAAGTAATCTGCGTTACCCCTCCGAATTGATTGAGGGTGAACGCACAAGGTGTGCCAGGACATTCTCTTTCTGGAAATGGGTGTTCCCTACGGAACCAATCCATCGGGATATAGCACGGGTGTATCCCCTCCATACAACATCCGCTTGTGTCTAACAACATTATTGACTTAATATCAATTATCATTCCTAGTTGTATGTTGTCGGTCTCTAGACCTTTTAGTTTCCACGAAGCAGCCGCCGCACCATCTTTGTCCAGGCGGGCGAGCTCGAATGTGTCGTGATAGGTGAAGAGTTTGTCTAGTCCTTTGGACCGAGCAAGTCGGCGAAGGGCCGTGTTAATCCAGCTCAGAATGTCTTTGACTGGAATCTCACAGGTGGTGTCGCCGATACGTTGACGAAACTCTTTGATAAAATCTTCGGCAGAATCATATTCCATAGCTTATCCTTTCCTACAACCACAGGAGTGGTTGATTTTGTTTTTAACTGGGGTAACTTTCTTCTTACTTGGGTACTTACTTAGGCAGTCACTTGGGTAGTTGCTTGGATATCTTGGGTATCCGTCGTGGGTTACTTCGCATCCCTGAATCTTTAAGTGTGGGCGGTAAATGACTTGTCCGTTATACCACTTTCGGAGCACGCTAACCCAGAGTTGTAATATGCCGTGATTCCTCCAGAAACCGCTTTCTACGCCGTTGTCGAATGGTTCTACCTTGTCATACTTGATGTTGTAAGGTTGTTTACACCACTCGGCGTGTTTGCTCTCTGGGAACATCCAGCACACAGTGTCTTTGTCGTCATAATAAATAATTCCTCTGTGCCCTGTCGTAGCAGTGTCACGAACATAAAACACAATCGGCAGCTTCCCCACAGGAGAGGGGAGCCCAATTATCCCTACGGTATCAAACTGATGTAGGGTATTTGTTTTTGTGACCTCGGCCGACTTTGTTACCTGAACTTGAATAGGAGTATCTCCTGTGCAGGTAGATTCGGCTGGGCAATATGTTGTATCTACTTTCATTATTCTGTTCCACTCCTTCTTTGATTATACCAAGTTCCGTTTTGTTTTCTCTTTGGTGGGTCACTGGTTTCTACTCCTCCAGCCAAGGTTTTCATTTCTCCATACCCGTGTCGGTCACAAACGCCTCCACTCCTGTTAAGAGAACGCCAGACGCCGTTCACTTTCCTTTGCCCTGGGCGGTAGTATTCTGTCCACTGAGCGTAAAGGGTCTGGTCTGGGTTGCTCTTTGGGATTGAGATTTGTTGCCCTCCGTGGTAAATACCCCCCCCTCTAGACCACCCGTCAAACCGGTAGTTGCTCCTAGTTGGGACGATGTTGGAGACCGTGAACGTAGCTGAGTCACCAGACACCCGTTGTGTCTGGACTCCAGGGGCCCCGCTCCCGCCGTTAGCATTGTAGCGTAATGTGGCGTTCCAACTCACATCGACGTGGACAGGAACCTGCACGGCTGCTGAGTAAGACGATGACGGGAAGGAGTTCGGGAGTGAAGGGGATGGTGCCGGAGCTCTATTCGCATAATAGAGAAACCTCAAAGAACAATCTCGGTCTAGATGATAAGACCCAAGTTGCCCGATTAGCGAAGTGGAGATAGCGATTGTGTTCGTGAGTGCCGGACAAATCGCTGCCTCGTAGTATTTAGAATCTAGACTTATCCAGTTCACACCGTCGTAGGAAACCTGGGGCTCAAGGACAACACCGTAACCAGTGGTCGTTCCACAGATACCCCAGGTCCCACCGGCGTTATCCGAGGAACTGATAGAACTAAACGAAATGTTCCCATTATTATCCACGCTCCAGCCCACGACATTAGTCAGCCAAACGGCACCACGGCCACCACCATAGTCTACGGATTGAGTCGATATTGTAACTTGTCCTGATGATGCCATAATCCTCCTTAACTAAAATCTAAATCATTGTCCTGGTCTTTAGTTCGGCTGAAAATTCCATTGTCAGAAGTGTAACCACCAGAGGTAACGTTAATTGTCCCTCGTGGAATCTTCGTCGTTTTGTCGGACTCCCAGTTATAGATGGCATTTTCGATGGCTGCCACCCTTGCTGTTAGAGCCGTAATTACATTGTTCAACTGAGTAGTAATCTCGAACAGTTGGTTTATTCTGGTCGTCTGGGCGGTCAGGTTATTGTTGATAGAAGCGACTCGGTCCTCAAGGGTAGAGATACGGGTGTTGATGTTGTCAATGTCTCCACTCAGTGCACTCAACGCACTATCTAGGTTGAACATCTCATACTGTCCAGTAGAGGCATTGTATTTGATGGTTTCCCCAGTAGCAGGTGCAGCCGAGACTACGTTCCTAAGTTCGTTCAGGTCGATAAGGGCGGCGATGTCTGGGATACAGATTTCATAATAACAACCGTCCTCACCCTCCGTCCTAGTCCATTTCTCTGGGTTATAGCGGATACGCCTGGTAGGAGCAATCAGCTCGAGCGAGGTATCGGTCTCGCCAGCCTGAATGACTGGCAAGAGGTCGAACACCTGGTTGCCGATAGAGTCCACCAACTGGACTGAGGTGGGAGAATCGGCGACGTATCCTAGTTTCACTCTGCGGCTAATGTATTCATCACAGTCCATAGAACCTCCTTAGAGACGAACCCTTATTTTAGTTTTGCTTAAAACGTCGAACAGAGGGACGCCGGTGTTCTCGGTAGTCGGTTGGCCGAGAAGACCTAGGTAATAGGTATAGCCCACTACATACTCGTGCCCTGCGTCGAACTTGTAGATGCCGTCTACAATCACATCATATTGTTCTGGGTCGGTAGCGTTACGGCCGAGAATAAGGAACTGAGGTGTAGTCCCGTCGTCCGTGTCGGCTAGACGGATGTCATTAGGGGTGTTGTTGTAAACAAACCCAGCTCTCACCTGCCCTTCAGGGACGGTGATTGTAGCCCCGTTCCCTGCGAGCGTAGTCATATTGCTACGGTTTCCTGAAGCGGGAGAAAGGAAGCTGGCTGGTAGTTTGTATGCGAATGGGAGATACTTTCCACATTCTTGGTCCTGCTCAGTCACAAGCATCAGGAGAGTTGCTGACTGGGGAAGGGTTTCCTCGCCCCAGACAGGAATATCCTTGGAGTCGATGTGCCTGATTGGGAAATCGTTACATTGGTCGTTTTCCATAATTATCCTTTCTTTAATTTTAATACGGTTGTGGAATATCATCCACCGGTGAATCTAACTGGCTGCGATATTCGTCTTTCACTGGGTCGAAATCTGTCGAACCGAAGGTAGGTTCGATGAGGACCTGAAGAGCATTCAGGCGAGAGGCTGGCCAGAGGGCTGCATTGAGGGTAGCCTCAGAATCGGGGACCCTCCGACCGTCGTATGTGGCGTTGAATTTATAGTTCGGGAATGAGTCTGTCGTACGGATGCGATATTCGTGATGCAGGTATGCTTCTTTTCCTTTCGGCACAATGAAGGTGAATGAACCACGGAGAGAAGTAGAACCCCACGGGAGCTGAAAGACTGGCTGAGTGAATTGCCCCACGGCCGCCCAGTTCTGGAGGATTGACCCCTCCATATCTGTTCTACGAGATTCTCCTTCAATCGCTGGCACCACAATAGAACGCCAGTTATAGTTGAAGTTATACCCATCAGACTTGATTGCCTGGATACCATAGTTCACTGTAACTTTAAGGTCATACTTACCAAAGTAGTTCGGGGCGTTCTCGGCCAGATGGAGGTTAATCTTATCGTTGTAGCATCCGTAATACCACGGAAAATCCGGGTCATCAGGAACGGAATCTCGCTGGTAGTTTAGAGCAGCCATACCGGTTGGCATCACTGGAAGTTTACATTCTTTCGGACAACCACAGTCGTCAAGGGTGAGAACCTTGTAGCGTCCGTCTTCTCCTGGGGTCATCTCACATTCTCCGGCCCGAGGAATCTTCCAAGCCTGCCATTCTCCAGTAGGTGCAGAACAGGACGGAGAGAAGATTAGGAAGGAACAGTTGTCTGGTTTGTCTAGATAAACCGGGCACCCATCCTCAGTAGCTCCACGGATATAATCCATCGAATCCACCTTCGCCCCTGGATAGTTTACGTTCCAGTTAATCCAGTGGTCACCTTTTGATTTACACCCATCCCCACAGGAGATGTCCTTCTTGTAGATAAACTCGTAACAGCTCCCTGCTAGGTCGTTATCAAAGTCAACATCATTGAGGTTATAGACATTGATGAACGGGTAGAAGTCTGACACACAGACTCTCTCGATTGAACTCTCGGCTCCATCAGTGTAGACATACTTCTCGTTCTGGTATTCGATACAACCAGTCTGAGTGTTGAAGTCCATATGCGTCACGCTCTGACAACGCTTAATCCCTGGGCAGAGGTCAAGCTGGTCAGAGCATTTACCGTCTGTCCAAGAGATAGTGCAGGAAGTGTGTGGCACCCAGTCTAAGTGGGTATTGCAGCAGCAGTCATCCTCGTGTTGGCAGCAGGAATTACACTGGCCACAAGGGTTGACGTAGCAGTTCTGTCTTCCGCAAGTATTGCAGCAACTCATTATTCAGCCTCCCACGACAGTGTGGCTTCTCCGTTAGTCACTGTCATAATTAGTTTGTATCTTCCGTCTTCCTCTGGGGCTCGGAGGTGCACCCAGGTATCATTCACTCCTTCACAATCCGGCCCACACCCAGCGTCTGCCTTGTAGTAGAGGATATCACCGTTCTTCGGTTTTCGGTCCTCTACATTCCCCAGGTCCTCTAGGGAAGCAAACTCTAAGATATCTGGGATTTGGATTTGCTCTAGGTAACTTTCATCGTTTGTGATGATGTAGTTTTCGTTCCAATAATCTAACGTCCCCTCTAACCGATTCAATTTGATGTGGGTTTTAGCTTCCACATTGTGAATCGGAGTGGTGAGGTCCAGAGTATCGGTGATTCCATCGAGGGTCCCACCGATTGTAGCAGCAGTCCCCGGGATATAGTCTAATGTAAATCTTTGTTCACAACTCATATCTCTCCTTTCTATTTCCAGTTAACGTTAATAGTATTGTAATTGGTCATTCCCGTTCTGTTTACAAACATATATGTTCTTGTCGCAGGGATAAAGTTGAAGTGCTGAAGAATATCATTAATATCTCCTGACGAACGGTCTCCTGCACTGTGAGAGCCAAACATATAAGGGAACAAGCGGACTGCGTTGTCTGCTGTTGCCCAAGAAAAGTCCGTCATCCCCGAAAAGACATCGCCAATAGTGTGCGTGACCTCCCCGAGATTATTCCCATTATTAAATGTGCTAGAGAACATACTATTATATGACGAAAGTCCTGAAGGTATCTTCAGCCTACCGAATAAACCAGCAGGAATATTCGAGAGTTTAGTCGTATTAGCGAATGTGCCGCTGAACATCGACTCCAAATTAGTTGCTCCAGAGAGGTCTATATATTGGAATAAATCTGCCGATATTGAACCTTGAACGTATCTAAAGACATCTGAAAACGTCGATGCAAACATTTCGTAGAAATCACTACCATTTGGTGTTTTTATTCCATCAAAGAGTCCCGAAAGAGCAATCGTCGTGGAGGAAGGCTGTGCAAAGGTAGCACCTGCGAATGTCCTCGTAAACATTTGTCTAAAGGATGTCCCATTAGTGGTGTCTATTGTAGCAAAAATGGTGCTCGGGATTGTTCCCTGCAACACTTTTACCGAGTTAAATGTATTCTGGAACATATTGTTAAAGTTTGTTCCATTGGTTGTTGTGATAGGTGAAAAAATTGTGGAGGGGAATTCGACGAGATAACAGCCAGAAAAGAGACCACCAAACATACTGCTGAAATTGGTGCAATTTGTTCCTGTGATTGTGGAAAACAAAGTGGAAGGAACTGTAATTCGAGAAGCTTCCGTCCCCGAGTAGCTGAAGGTACTATTAAACATTCCTGACATATTGGTTGCGTTTTGTGTCGTAATCGTAGAAAACAATGTAGCTGGGATGTCCACTGCCTTAATTCCAGAGAAAGTGCCACTAAACATACTTGAAAAATTCACCCCATTTGTAGTGTTTATTGTAGAAAAGATATTAGCTGGGATGGTTTTCTGTGCCCCTCCGCCCCCATATTGATAAAATGTGGAAGCAAAGACGTTGTAAAAATTAACGATATTGCTCGTATCCATAAAATAAAACAGCTTTTCTGGGATAGTTGCTGCGGTAGAACGATACCCACAGTTCCCAAAAGTCTGGAGAAAGAGCCCTCTTATATCCGTTGCAGAAGCAAGAGAAAGGGAAGAGAATAGGTTCTCTGGAATGTCTAAGACGGTAGAGTTGTAACCAAACTCAGAAAAAGTCGAACTGAACATTCCATCCCCAGTGTTCCCACCACCAAAAGTTGTGCCAATAGATGTGTTCAGGGAAGAAAATAGATTCTCTGGGATAGTTATTGAAGAGGAGTTATATCCAAAGCGTGTAAATGTACTACTGAACATATTTTTGAAGTTTGTTCCCCTTCTTGTATCTAAGAAGGAAAAAAGCCCTCCCGGTAAGGTTATCGTCGTTGATGTGGTCCCAGAGAATTGAAAAGTTCCTTGGAACATCGAAGAAAATGATGTTCCTTTTTCGGTGTTTATACTGGAAAACAATCTTTCCGGTAGAGTATCTAAACTCCCGATACTAGAGAAAGTTTCGAGGAACATCTTCTCAAAATTCGTAGTATTAGAAGTGTCGACAGATTCAAAAATATCTTCTGGTATGGCTGCTGCTGTATTTGCGAAAGTCCCCTTAAACATCTCGGCCATAGAAGTTCTAGAAGAAAAGCCCATTGAGTCAATCAACTTTTTTGCCAATGGGTATGGGTTACAACCAGTCATTTTCCCAAAATTAGAAAAGGCATAACGTAGGGTTCCTGGTGAAGAAACAAAAACTAACCCATCCAGTAACCCAGACGGATAAGACTGAATATTGCACAATGAGTTAAACATATTGGCACAGCCAGCTCTGGAGTATGCGGTCTCTGCAACGTTATATCCCGCAATAATATAAGAGTTTGCCGGGAAAGATTTGTCTATACTAACCACCTTCGCCGATTCAGCGTTTACTAAAGTGTAATCGGAATTTGCACTCGCTGGTGCCAAAAGCCCAGTTAGCCACCCAGATAGTAATCCCCATTGTGTTATCACAGGGAGAATCGTTATCTGATATACTCCTGGGTTCGTGTAAGTGTGGGCCTTTGAACCAGTGGTAGAGATTGTCGCTTGTTCTTCTGTCCCGTCCCCCCAGTCAATCTTGATGGGAACGTCGCCGTGATTCCCCAAATAATTAGCGTTTCTTTTTAGAGTGAAGGTCTTCACACTATTGTTGTGTGTTCCAGTCGTAGTAAGAGTGGTGTCTATGGTGAATTTCCAACTGTAAATAGCTTCAAAATCCTCAAAGATTTTTTCATCACCCTTAAAAATCCGGACTATTCTCTCGCTCCCTTTTCGTATTGTCTTGAGTCTTTTATTCCCTAGATTTATCATTAGGCCTCCTTTAAGATTCTACCGTGTAGTAGAACACGTCTGGGTCTGGACTGGCAGGCAAGCCAGACTGCGTTATATCTACCCACTGTCTTAGCATTCCTTTCACGGTCAGAAGATTCTCGGTGTTATTCCCAATAGTGGTGTCAGTGGTTGCCTGGACACCCTTGTTGTTGACGGTAGTGATTGCATTGGCGTTAGTGGTTATATTCCCTTCGGCCGTTCCCACTCTCGTAGCAAGGCCAGTGATATTCCCTTCGGCGGTCGTCACTCTACCAGCTAATCCAGAGATGCTTCCCTCTGCGGTGGTCATCCTATCTTCGAGAGCGTCAATGTCGTTGTTGGTGTCAGAAATTGCCTGTGCATTGTCACTCACTGCATTGTTCAGAGTATCCCATCCAACAACCTTACCTGTTCCATCGTTCTGGGCCCCCACCTCGCCAGAGTTTGTTCCACCTACAATCAGACCTGGGTTACCGGTTGAGAAGTTCATAATGTCTTTGTCGATAAAGATTTCAAAAGCATAAGTCACGGTTCCATTCTCTACAAACGCACGGTAACGAGCTGAACCAGTCTCACCTTGATAGGTTGCCTCTTGGACCGAGATATAATCATTATTAAAAATCTCTCCTCCCACAAATGCTGGGTCAGGGGTAGTGGTTGGTGCGTCGGCGATTGTTGGGAATGAACCACGATAAAGGCCAGCATTCTGGAGATGCTGAATGGCATCGGCGTTGGCGGCGATTTGATTGTGGTCGGCCGCAGTCATCAAGCCGTTCTGGACATTGTTGGCGTTACGGATTGTGGTGGTGGTTGAGGTCCCGCCATCGTTTACTGTAAGTTCAATCTTGGTTTGGTCGCTTTGATTTACAGTCACACCAAATACCGCAGTGCGTTCAATGTTCTCTACGTCAGTAGTTAAACCATCAGCCACACGAGTGAGAGCCTCAATGTCGTTGTCTAGAGTCTGGTACTTGTTAGTATAATCCGTTATCATCTCTTGTTCACGACCTCTTGTGGCCACATCGTTGGCGTCGATTTTAGTATTGAGCTCTTCCTCTACTCCATTAATCTTGTCGTCCAATTCGTCATCACGGAGATGAGAAGCTTCGTCTACACCTTCAATTTGAGAGGCAAGAGTGTTTTTTGTGCGAGTCACGAGGCTCTGCGAGGCAGCGTATTCTACCGAGTCACCGTATTCGTCAACCACTGTGACGTTGGTTTTAGACATATCAAAATACATCCCGTCACAGTCGAACCACCAGAATTTGCCACGCACAGGGTCGTGGACCATCTTGTTGTGGTAGTCACCGACGTGTGGGTCGTAGTTGCTTCTAGTTATATTTCTCATTTTACTCCTTTCCTAAATATCCTTGAAGAAATCTTCTATGTTATTTAAGTCTTTCTCTACACCTTGGATATAGCATTGTCCGCCCCCATAATGTCCATCCAAGCTAGCACATTTAGCTGTTTTGCTCTGGTCGTCGGCAATCGCCCATCCTCCACAGATAACTACCATCGCCGCACCAGCGAGGGCCAGGATGATTCCCAGCCCCACAATCTTGGTTGATTTCTTGATGATTATCCCCCCGAGGATTAATGCTAGTAGTCCTAATGCTGTAAGATATAACATTTTATTCTCCTTTTATTAGTTACCCTCCAACGCCGTTACACGAGCGTCTAGAGCGTCGATTAAATCTTTAAGCACTTTGCCTTGAGCAGCAGAAAGCACTTCATAGGTATAAGTGGAAGTCAGGTTGTTAACAATATCTTCATTAGACACTAAATGTGTGCTACGGTTATATGTAGCATTTCCTATTCTACTTGTGGTTGTGTCATTTTTGTTGAATATAGTATACCTCATAATTGAGAAATATCCACCTACCTCTGCACTACTTCTACCGTTATCACCGATGCAAGTAATCAATGATTGACCCGTATAACTCCCATAGCCTATTATCATCGTGATAGTGCTTGCTCGAAAAGTGTTATTGAAAAATGAAACGGGATCGTTATTGGCAAAGGAAGTGTTATTTCTAGCCGTATAACTTCCCCAAGTGTACACACCCGGTTCAAGTAGCCAAACTGCGATTTTGTTAGGATTGTCAGCTGGATAATTGTAATCAGCTTCTGTCAGAACAGTTATCCCTCCCCCTCCACTTCCACCAGTAGCACTAATGACCCTTCCATCAATGGTGATATTATCTCCTGCGATAAGGGTATCCTGTTTAGTAGACATATCAATACCATCGAGTTTGGTTTTGTCTGTTGCGGTCATCAACCCTGCAACAGCTTGGGTGGCGGCTGGGATAGTCAATGTGTTCAATGCCGGAGTATAGGTGCTCCCGTTGGCATCACTCACCGTCTTGGTATAGTCGATAGTTGCCTCGGTTGCAGTAGGAGTAACTGATTGTAAAGTCTCTAAACCGGTGTTGATTAGGGCCTCACGGTCTTTGTTGCTCATTAAGCCATTGGCTTGAGCCGTGGCTCTTTCGTAGGTGGTGTCTGTGGCCGAGATAACATTGTTAGCAATAGTGATGTTTGTCCCTGCGGTCAAAGCATCTTGCTTTGTGGCTACGGCAGAGAGAGCATCATTTGCTGTCTGTTGGGCAGCAGCGGCGTTTTCTTTTGCTTCTACGGCTAACTCGTTGGCATCATCAATCAGGTCGTGAGCGTGAGCCAGGTCATCTTCTAGGGTCTCAATATCCCCCGCCATAGTATCTTGAGCTTCTTCAAGATTTCCAATCTGGGTTGTATGGTTGGTCACAAGTAGAGTTACATCGTGTAGGTCATCTGTCGATGCCACAGTTGTTGGGTCAATAGCAACAGTATAATTTCCACCGTCAGCAGTTACTAAAATCCCTTCTCCTGCTACGAGCGAGGAGAATGGAGCCGCTGTGAGGGCAATAGTCACCATATTTCCTTCTGGGTCATAAACATACCCAGCTTGGTTTTTCACGTCGTAAACCACTGTACTCTTGTAGTGAATAGCCGCATCAGTGGGGTCGAAATCTTCGATAAATTTCGGGCGAGAGCCGAACGGAATCTCACTTCGGTCATCGCTAATGTAGTAGACAGAATCATCCTCTTCCACGAAGATGAAACTGTTTCTGTAATACCTCCCTTCTTCGAGAGTAGGGACTACAAACGCACAAAGACGAACGTTAGATTTCGCTTCGTTGCACGGGTCGCAGATGTCGCAGAATTTCACAACACCTTTTCTTTGTGCCCCATCTGTTTTGGGCTGATTGCAATTGCAAGTCATTTTACTCCTTTCGTTAATACAGCTTCCTTAATCTCTTGGACATTACCCATAATGGTTTTAATGTCTGATTTAACTTCAGCCAGTTCCCTGGCGTGGTTCTCTTGGTTGCTTTCTAAGATAGCAATTCGGACTCTTTCGTCCTCTCGATAATGGTTCAACTCGTCTCTGATGGCTTCAACTAATCGTTTGTATTCATTCAGCTCTTCTTCCATCTTGGCCACCTTAGTTTTAACAACGACAAAAGCGGAAGTGATGGAAATAATCAGAGTAACTATTGATAGTATAAACGATAAGTTAATGTCAAAATTCATTTATTTCCCTTCCTCTCTGCCGACTATGATGATAGTAGGCAGGTTTAGAAGTCCCTCCCCCGGAGGGGAGGGGACTTGACTAATCGCCGTTCTCTTCTTGGGCAGTAGCTTGGCACTCCACATCGAAGGCAATCACGAAGACTTCTCGTGGGAACAAGAGGTCGTTAAAGCCTAAGAAGGAAGCCTGCAAGCTCTCGTACTTGTTGTCACAAGTTGCTGGGAAGCGGGTCGGGTCCATCAAAGGAGTCACACCGGTGTAAAAGGCACGACGTGAAGTAATCACGACGTAATACTTCGTACCATCAGCAGACAAGAACGGGTTGAAGGAATTCGCCTTGTTGCCTGGGGTGATAGCACCAGTAGTGGTGTTGACGGTTGGGTTGTAGAACCAGATGTTGTCTGGGGCGATATAAACGGTTTCACCGAATAGTTTGCCACCGAGAACACCCATTGGTTTCCAGCCACCTTGGACTAGAGCGACGTTAGTGGTTGTAGCACCAGCGTTAGCATTAGCCGTGGTAGCAGCACCGAAGCCAGTGTAGATGGTAGCACCTGGGGCAACCATATCGCTCTCGAAGTAGCGGTGGGCCAAGATACCGTAATCAGCCATACCGAAGACAGTCTTCATATAGGCAATTACCTGGCTCAATACTTCGTAGCCATTAGCGACCGCAGAACCAGCGTAGTAGTAGTGGGTCGGGAAACACTCAGCATCGGTTGGGATGAGGGTCTGAGTTGCTTGAGCCGCGGTGATGGCTTGACACATAAAGGCGTTCCAGGCGAAGATACCTTGAACCTGAGTGTTAGCTTCAACGCTTTCACGGAACCGCTCGTCGAGAGTTTCGTAGGTGAGACGTTCAGTCTCAACGCACCAAGAAGCACCGACACGATAAAGTTTATCGAAGCGGATTTCCTTTGAACGCCAGGAAGGAACAGTCGAGATACAACCAGGTGTACACTCGAGGTCTAATTGTGGCGGACAAGTTTGGTCCTGCTTATAGGTAACATCTGATACGTTTACGAAATCAAACGGGCTTTGAGGGTTCTTGTAGCGAACAATCAAAGACTGACCTACTTTGAGGTCACCGACTAATTCCATTGGTTTTACTTCTGGGTTAAACCAGTTGATACCTGCGAAGGTAGCAAATTTGTCCTCAAGAATCGCACTCGAATACTTCACTTGAAGCAAAGGGATGTGGTCATCAGGACTAAGAGGTTGTGTTCCAACCGTTTTGGTGTAATCACAAACAGCCATATTATTCTCCATTAGATTAAAGTTTCAGTTTAACCTTTGGGAGACTTTACGCTAGAACAGAGCTTATTTGCCGTTACGAGTTTTGTCTTGAAGGAACTTTACAGCTTCTTCATACTGTGGATGTCCAGGGCGGCCATAACGAATCTGCTGATTGTGCCACATAATAATGTTGGCAGCAGCGTCGTCGTCCATAGTTTGCACCCGGTCCACCTGAGCAACTTCTGGTTGGGTAGAAGGCTGAGGTATTTGTCCGGCCTGTGGTTCGTTGGCTTTAATCGTCTTCTCTGCTGTGAGGAGCGTCTGCTTATATTTGGCGTAGCTCATCACGCTTTTCAAGTTGATTTGGCCATCAGAACTGATTGGCTTGAATCCGTCGGCAATCATATCCTTGTAAAAAGCTGCATCCGTAGTAACGTCAGGATACTGTTGCTTCACAAAAAGTGAAACGTTGGCAATATCCATATCGCTCAGTTGGTGCGTAGATGTTTGCTGCGGTTCTGGTTTTTGTTCGGGTTTCTGCTCTGGGGCTTGCCCTGAGGTTTGACCCGCTGCTTCTTTCACCTGGTCTGCAACCGAAGGCTGTGTCTGAGGTTTCTGATTCAGAACTTCAGCAACCGATTGAGGCTCCGAGTTGCCACGCAATTTCATATTACGTTTGGCTAGTTCCGTAACAGCGGCTGCGAGGTCGTCTGTTTTGATGTTTTGGTTATCCAGGAATTTCTGGATTTCCGGGTCGAAACTATTACCGGCTCCTCCTGCTCCTGGGTCCGTCTTCGGCGTTGCTCCTGCCGCTACATCAGCCGCCGCTGGTGCAGGGGTAGTGCCATTCGCAACGTCACCTTGCGGGGCTGGCGTTGGGTCCGGCTGAGTCACTTGGACATTCGCACTTGCGTTTTGGTCCATCTCTGTTCTCCTATTAAGGTTAGCGTAGAGTTATGACTCTACATTTTTATTATAGCATAAAAAACTTAAAGTCAATTCAATCTTTTAATTTCCCCTTCGATAGCGGGCTTATAGTCCTTGTTATCGAGGAGCATCTTGAGATTTGCTAGATTCTCTTTGATTGATTCGCAGTGTTTAGCTGCGAGCATTGGGTTGTTCTCGGCTATCCCGACCTCCATAGATTGGAGGTCAGAGAGGGCATCGGCAAGATAGTAACGGGCCGTTTCTACCCCACCGAATTTTTGAACTAAGGCTTTTTGAATTTCTTTTCTGTCGATAGGTTTTCGTTCCATTAAATTACTCCTGCCATCGGGTTAGCGGTGTTAGCTTCGAGTCCGGCGGTATAGTTATCGACTCCGGTTTCAACCATCGGGGCGTTTTGTCGGGCCATATCGTAACCAGACATTGTTGGGTCCATAGGAACGTTGGCTTGCCCTGTCGGGCCGATTGCACTCTGAGAGGCTGTCATCATCTGGTCAACATCTTGTGGGGCGAGCTGGTCCGTCATAGCCTGGTCCACAATGGGTGGTTCAGGAGAGTTTTGCTGGACTAACTGTTGTAGTTGCTGCACGAGTTCAGGAGTGAGGGCAGCCTGGTCAACAAACGATTCTGCCTGGCGTCGATTCACTACACCCTGGGTAATGATGGGGACTAATGCAGTGATTAGGTTTTCCTTGTTGACTGTTCCATTTGGTAAGCCAATCATAGCCTGGAGAACCATCAAGGCGTTGCGAGATTGTTCCTGCTGCTGAATCTTAATCTGGGATTTGAGCTTAGCTCGGATGATTGAACGGCCGAGCATATCTTTCTTAGACACAGTAGAAACAGAACCGTCGTTGGTGAATGTGAATTCGTCTTCCTCTCCGAAGATAATATACATCGCAAACATCTTCTGGATTAGTTCCGACACCCCGTCTTCGATATTGGCCAACGGGTTGTTCATACGCTGAGAGATGATGCCAGACATCGAGGAAACCTCGGCGGCCGTGGCTCGGTTACCAATCATCTGAGACAACTCATACTGGTCAGTCGCACCAAGCATACGCTTGATTCTCTGCTCCCGACGTTCAATAGCTGAGATAACAGCGGACATATCGTGGGACTTATTCATCACCTGTAAGGTGTTCATTGTGCCTTCAACAATCTGGCCTGCCATCTGAGATAGCATCGCTGCTTGCTCTGCGTCGTAGGAAGTCCCGAGGAAAGTGATTGGGGCCATAATTGAGAAGTTGTGGTTCATCACCGATTCCATAGAGCAGATGTCGTCGAAGTCATCAAGGCAGTAGAACAGAGGGGAAGTCGGATAAGACTCGTTCGGCAATCTCAAGAATGGAATTGTCACCATCGGAGAATCGAGTTCCACGGTGACAGGAATCTCTTTTGTGTCACCCTTGGTGGTCCGGTTGGTTATATTGATTGTCTTGCGGAATGGGTGCTCCTTAGCGTAGACCAAGAACCTGCGGTTGACGACGATACCATAAACATCAGAGATTGTATCCCAGATGTAGGCTACCTCAATGTCATCACCTTTATAACCTGGTTTATCCGGGGAGGTTGGCTTGCCTTTGTCGTCTACCGACTTAGAGGTATTGTATTTGTTTGTGGCATTGTAAAGATTCTTGAACGTGTCGAGGTCTTCCCTCAGCTCGTCCTCCCACTCGTTGAAGTCACCAGTAAGCTCCATCATATACTGGTCCACATCGTTCATCGTGGTAAGGATATAACAATCATTCTGCTTCTTGAGGTAATCTTTAAGCGTGCCCCAGTGGGTCACCTCGGTGTATCCCTCATATCTTTTGCAGTTGGTCTTGAGAGCTCGTGGGTCCTCGAGAGTGTTCCAGGCATCAATCAAAGAAACCTTAAACCTTCCATCTTTGATTGGGTTGAGGTAAAGAACCCCTTGTCCTTGAAGAACCATATTACGAGTGACCTGACCCATAAGGGAATTGACCTTATTGTCGTCGTGGAAGAACTGAGCTAGGGCCGAGAGGCGGTCCACAAGCTCAGAATCTTTCACCATATATTTATCGGCTGGCTCATATTCAAACTGGTCAGCCCCGCCCATAGCCATCGAAACAAAAGTTTCCACCGCATTAAAGACGGTGTCGTTGGTGGCGTCGGGGATAGAATTGCAGATTGCTTCTGCGGCTCTGATTGTTTCTGCATTTGCAGAGGAGTTAGCAATCACCTGCTTAAACATAACGGCATTTTCCTTGTAGGTGTTCCTGGAAGGAATCTGCTTATATGCTTGGACGGCACGTTCACAGAATCTGCGGAGGGAGAGCCTGGCCTCCGTAGCTTCCTTAACGTAGTCAATCAGGTAATTATACTTCTCGGTTTTCTTAATCCGTGGCATATAATCCTTTCTTTTTAGTTGCTATATGGTTCTGGGATTGGAATTGGTTTCTTGTTCATTTTCTTTAGTTCTTCTTCTGTGTGTTCCCTCCCAGTATTGTGTAAAGCCGAATGACTCCCCCGTTTCATAAGGACTAGGTTCTCCGGGTCATTGTTGGCTTTGTTTCCATCTTTATGATGGACAACAAAACCAGCAGGGATTTCACCGTAGAAATCCTCATAGACTTCTCTATGCTGCCGGGTTAGTTTAGTCTCCACGTTGCGGTAGTAGTAGCCCCTATTCTTCTTGTAAATGAAACCTTTGTATTCGGAACTACCATCTGCGAGTATTTTCGGTTTTTGGTACATCATGACTTGATTATACCATAGAAAAGGTACTACTTAATCACGAAATAATGCCGGTTCTCCTAGATTGATTAGTTTTATCATAGTACCCCTTAAAGCGACGCATATCCAGGGCCAATGAGAGCACGGCTCTAGCCATAATTGTATCGTCGTGATAGGGTTGACCGTTCTCATCGGTCCCCGTAGCCTCCACTCTCCACGAGCCACCAGGAAGCTGACGCCAGGAGAAGTGCTGTGCTTCCTCAAGAAATAGCATATCGTGGGGCTTGTAGAATCCGTTGTTGAGAAGAAAGCGTAGGCGGCGAAGAGCCTCGTTCTTTGTAGCTTGAGTTGTCCTGACTCCATACTTGACCCCTCTAGTCTCTGGGTCAATATAGATGCGGTGGTAGTTAGAGGCGAGAAGAAACTCGATAACCGCTTGTCCCATATTCCGCTCAACCACTATCTGGGCGTTGTTATACCACCGAGCATAATTCACTAGAGTGTCGGCGAGCTCTTCGGCCTCGAGATAATCGGCGGAGAAGCAGACCTCCTCCATCGTGTTCATATCCAAGATAACCCAGGCAGAGCGGTCACCAGCATAGTCTCCTTCTGATGGGTCACAACCGAGAATGTATCTGTGGCCTGGCATTGGAGCTCTGAACATCCTAACAGCAGATTTGTTTGTTGGCTGGATAACAATCTTGGGGCGTTTTGTTCTCGGGTCTATCTGGGAATACTGGTCAACAAAGGTAAACTTCTCTTCCTGGTTCTTAACAAACCAGTAGTTGATAACCTTGGCTGGGAGGGCCGGGCGACCAGTCACCTCAAAAGACTCCTGGGGTTCAGACGGATATTCCTGGAACATAAAGTCCTGGTCACCCTTGGCTTCTACTTCGAGAACGTGGTCATACCACTCTAGCTTCCGAGTCCAAGACTCAACGGGGTAGCCTTGTTGCTCAAACAAATCCATCAACTTCATATCATATTCGGTCGGTTTATAGAGGTCTAGGTCATAGAAACGGGAGCCAGGTTTGACATCCATCTCATATTCCTTGAGCATATGCCAGGGGAGAAAGAGGTGTTCCATCCGAGAGGTAGACTTCTCAGCCTGTTTCACCGTATCATAGAACCAGTTCATACCATTGGCAGTAGAGACGTAGATTGTCATCACCATACCGGTCTTTGGCTGGGTGGCGAGAACGCCTCGCTCGAGGGAGTTAACATTGGGGTAGAAGGCATACTCATCTAGAATGATAACGTGCTGGGTGCCAGAACGACCAGCAGCCGGAGAGCCTGCACCACCTATCTTCACGTTGCAGTTCATATTATGCCCCAAGAAATCCCCCACCTTGATGTAAGGAACAGGGGTGATGGTCGGATACATATCAGGTAAGAGCTGTGGGTGGGTGCCTTCGGCGAGTGGCTGCCACTTTTCATTGAAGAACTGGGAGGCTAACTGCTCGTCAGGGAAGAGGTGGGTGATATTTAAGTTCTGCTTGCGGTCCACGATATATTGCTCGAGAGCAGCAAGCACAACCGAAATTCCCATCTGGCGGGACTTGTGGATGACCAGGATGACTGGTTCAGGGATGGGGGCGAAGGCCTTAGAGAGAATAAGCTCTGCCACCTTCTCTTGAGCCTCGTTCAAAATAAAAGGGACGGCGTGCCCCTGTTTATTGATAATCAACTTCCCTTCGGCACACCACCTCTTAAAGTCCAGAAGAACCGCCCTAAGTGTCTCATTGGGCATTTTCTTCCAATGGGTATAGAGCGGTTTAATAACTTTTTTCTTCTGGGCTTGGTTCACTAAGCCTCCGGTGTTGACATTAACTCGATAATGTTGTCTAGTCTACCAAGAACATTATCTAACTTAGCGGCTAGAGTATCCATCTTCACCTCTACCTGGTCGACGTGGGAGTCAATAGTTTGAAGACGAGAGTTGGTTGTCCCGATGAGGGATTCCAACTGGTCGGTGTTGGCGTTGATTGCCTCTGATTCTTTTGCTGAATCGTAAGCAGCCTTGTAGTCGTCTTGTTCTCTACGACCACGGGTTGCGTGTGGGTAATCGTTAGGGTCAGTTAGTTCCATAATTATTTCTCCTTTGTTTCTTTCTTAGTTTTCTTGGCTTTCTTGAGCTTCTCAACTCTGGCTTCTACTTCTGCTTCGGAGTATCCTTCGTCAGAAGACAAATCTTCTGGCTCAAATTTCTTCTCTGGCTCTGGGGCTGGGGCGACCTCTGGCTCAGGGGTGGTTGGAGCAGGAACAGCCCTACGGTTTAGGTCTTGCTGTTTACGCAAAGACTCCTTCTGTAATACCGCCGCCACTTGTTCGTGGAGTGGCTGGATGGCTCGGAGGAAAGCAACGGCTTCCTGCGAGGTGGTGATACGCAGACGATTCAACATCGTAATCTGCGTCATCGTATTGGTTTGGTTACGATATACTGGCATATTTTCTCCTTTCTATCCTATGCTCATTATCGGTTTATAAGGGTTCAAATCAATTTTAACTTTGCACTTCTGCTTAACTATATTATACCTCGTCTTGGTACAGAGGACATTGAAGTCCTTCTTGTTAGACTGGGTGATGGTTGAATCTGCCCCCGAACATTGGAGCTGGACCATACAGTGGAAGTCGATAGACTTGCCACAGGGTTTAGCAAGTCCAGCATATTGCCCGACTGCCTGCTTTAAGTGGTTCACAAATACCAGGGCCGTCTTTTTCCCCATAATATGAGAGTTCAACCCCCGGAGCCACTTGCTCATAATCTTGGCTCGTTGGACGTTGGTGGACATAGACAAAGTATTGTCATCGTCCCTCTCTGCCTGAGTATCGGTGGCCCCGATGGAGTCCACGACAATCAGGTCATAGAGTTCTTCGTCAATGGCGTCATTAACTACGCCCCAGATATTCTCTAGTAACTGCTCAGCGATTACGTCTACCCCATTCTTCTTGAGCCAGTTATACTCCTTAGTTGAGAGGGCGTTCTCGGTGTCAATGTAAAGTGCTTTGATTTCAGGTCGCAAACAGATGTCACGCATAAAACGGGACTTACCACAACGAGACATCCCACAGATTTCGGAGAGGCACCCTCTCGGGAACCCTCCTCCATCTGGGCAGATGATTTCGTCAATCTCCTTATATCCCGTGGAGATGAAGGACTGATTCTGCATCAGCTCATCATACTCCTTAAGCGACATCAAGCCTCGTTGCTTTAAGATGTCATTGAGGGACATTAAGCCTCCTGTTCAGATTTTTTATCGTCAGCTTTATATTCCTCTTCTGGAAAGGCGATTTCAAAATGCTCGGCCGTCCTCTTCGCCCACTCCTCATTACCGACATAACCCTGAGGGGTTCGCCAGTCTGTTTCAGTTGAGACAATCTTGTCCCAGTTAGGTTCGGTAGTTTCCTTGCCATCTACTGTGACTGTTTCTATTTCGGCCGTCTCAACTCTGACCTCTACGAACAGAGCATAGATAAACTCCGCCTGAGGGACAGACCAGAGCTTTCTAAGTTCCAATTTGCCCGTAGTTACGGAGCGAACGTTTTGTGGTTGATTTGGTATAGGGGCGTTATTCATAGCCTTCCTTTCTTTTTAGTTGATACTACCATTATAGCACAATGAGAATCACAAAAAATGCCTACTAAAAGGCACTTTCTGCACACCTAAGACATTACGATTCTTAGCGTGCTACGGTTGTGGGCTCAGTCCTACCGCTAGAGGACTGCCCGCTCTTCCTACCTGCGGGCCGAATAGACCAGCTCCCACGCCGGACATTATCATTGTACCACAAAAAGAGCCGGGGGGTCGGCTCTTTTTACAAGAATTCCGTTTCCGGATGGGAACGAAAGACTTAAATGAAAGGCATACTTAATAGTATGTACTTTAATTATAACAGAACAAAATCGCAAGTGCAAGGACGATACAGACTGAGGGGACACTGATAAACAAGAATGGGAGGGCTTTGTTGATTTTACTCTGCTGGGACTCCTTCTGTCTTCTGTGGGATGATGGGTAAGGAGGATTATTATAGATAACTAAGAGGTCACAGAAGAATAAGTAAAACGAAATGTAGGTAGGAATCCCGGCCAAGATTGCCAGGGGGTAAACCTTTAGTAACCCCGAGATAATAGTGATGGCAAGAGAGATTAGGAATATAACAAGGTTTACCTTCAACTCGTGCCTGGTCAGTGGGGCTGGGTCTGGGTTAATATTAAGCGACATTTATATTCCTTTCTATTATCTCGGCTAACATCGCACCCACTCTCGGAGTAATCCTGAGAACAGGGATGTCTGAGCCAGAGAGGTTGATGTAAAGCACCCCGTCCTTACTAAAACAATTCGGGTCGCCTTGCATTTCCTCGGTCACTCCCTTATATGCCCCCGGGAACCATTCCGGGTCGCCCTCTTTCATTTTTTCGTAGAGCAGCTCCTGAACATCTGGCCACTCGAGAGAGACGAATTCCTGAACTGACTGCGTTCTCGGCCCCCCATTGTTTACACGGTCCACTGTTGTATCCTCAATAAGAGATTTCAGTTCATCGAACTTCTCGTCGATATGCCCCATAAACTCTTTGGTCAGGGAGAACATATTATCCGCAGTATTCCCGGCCCCCTTAATCAACATCTCCACCGTGGCCGACATACTTCTCCCATCCGCCAACTCCTTTAACTGTTTCTCCACCTCTTCGGAAACTCTAATCATTCCCATATTGGTCCTTTCTGATAGCACTTGATAACGTTTGTTATCATTTGGCTATCGGTCAAATGTAATCATCTGTAAACAATGTTATCAAATGTAAGCAAGTTTGTCAACACTTTTTGCTAACAAATGCAATCACCTGTAATCAAAATGTAATCACGAAAAAGTTTCAGGAGGGGTCGGACTCCCAGATAAATACCTCACTCCGTTCGGTATTGTCTTTTTACGCACGGGGGGCTCTACCCCTGTTAGTGAGCCGTTTTTTGTGTGTGCGTTGCGAAGAAAACCCGAACAATAAAGCAAGCGAGGAGGAAAGTGGAGGGTGGGGGGGATCATAACAGGGGTGTAACAGGGGTAGATGTTTTCTAGAGGGTTTGAATGTGTTGTATTATAATGAGCAAGTCGGAGAAAG
>Ga0310697_10001962_pt1 | contig 22683 bp, 22 predicted proteins | sample 172DNAGHGlowgp2_FD_203883 | JGI IMG/M metagenome (GOLD analysis project Ga0310697, IMG submission 203883) | Sheep rumen microbial communities from Palmerston North, Manawatu-Wanganui, New Zealand - 1728 DNA GHGlow gp2 (v2) (version 2) | ecosystem: Host-associated > Mammals > Digestive system >...
GGGGGGGGGTTTTGGGGGGGGGGGGTTCCTAGTATTCCTCCTCCTCAGGACGGTCTTCCTCGATGACCAGGTTGTCGATGATGAAGTTCTGGCGCTCCATAGTGTTCTTGCCCATGTAGTACTCCAAGAGCTTCTGCACTTGGTCGGTCTTGTGAAGGGTGACCTGTTCCAGACGGATATCCGGTCCGATGAATCCGGCAAACTCCTCGGGCGAGATCTCACCGAGACCTTTGAATCGGGTAATCTCAGGGTCGGGTCCTAGTTCGCTGATGGCTTTCAGGCGCTCTTCCTCACTATAGCAGTAGCGCGTGATAAAGTCGGTCTTCTTACCATCCTCCAACATCTTCTTATTGCGTATCTTCGTGCGACGGTTGCGCACGCGGAACAGCGGCGTCTGGAGCACGTAGACGTGGCCCTTGCGAATAAGTTCGGGGAAGAACTGCAGGAAGAACGTGATAATCAAGAGACGGATGTGCATGCCGTCGACATCGGCATCGGTGGCCACGATAACCTTGTTGTAGCGCAGGGTATCCATTCCCTCCTCAATGTCGAGAGCAGCCTGCAGCAGGTTGAACTCCTCGTTCTCGTAGACCACCTTCTTAGTCAGTCCGAAGGTGTTCAGCGGTTTTCCCCTTAAAGAGAACACTGCCTGCGTATTCACATCGCGGCTCTTCGTGATAGAGCCACTGGCTGAGTCACCCTCGGTGATGAAGATACACGACTCCTCCTTGCGGTCGTTCTTCACATCGCTGAAGTGAATACGGCAGTCGCGCAACTTACGGTTGTGCAGGTTAGCTTTCTTGGCACGCTCACGAGCCAGTTTGGTGACGCCTGCCATCGCCTTGCGTTCCTTCTCGCTCTCCTGAATCTTCTGGAGCATCACCTCAGCCACATCGCTGTTCTTGTGCAGATAGTTGTCTACCTCCTGTTTGATGAAGTCGCCGACGTATTTGTTGATCGACACTCCGCCATTGGGCTCCATCGTCAGCGAACCGAGCTTGATCTTCGTCTGACTCTCGAACATCGGTTCCTCCACATTGAGTGCGATGGCTGCCACGATACCGGTGCGGATGTCGCCATACTCGAAGTTCTTACCAAAGAACTCCTTGATGGTCTTGGCAATGTGCTCCTTGAAAGCACTCTGGTGCGTACCACCCTGCGTGGTGTGCTGTCCGTTGACAAACGAGTAATACTCCTCTCCATACTGGTTGGCATGGGTGAATGCTATCTCAATATCCTCGCCCTGCAGGTGGATGATGGGATAGAGGGCGTCGGCACTCATGCGGTCTTTCAGCAGATCCTCCAAGCCTCGGCGAGAGAGGATGCGACGACCATTGTACATGATGGCCAGGCCTGTATTCAGGTAGGTATAGTTGCGCAACATCGTCTCCACGATGTCATCATGGAACTTATAGTTCAGGAACAGTGTATCATCAGGTTCGAAGTAGATAAATGTGCCATTCTCATCCTGAGAATTCTCAGTCACATCGCTGACGAGCTTGCCACATTCGAAGATGGCCTTGCGCACCTTACCCTCACGGTAGGAATGCACCTTGAAGTGCTTGCTCAGTGCATTGACGGCTTTCACGCCGACACCATTCAAGCCGATAGACTTCTTGAAAGCCTTTGAGTCGTACTTACCACCAGTATTCAGCACCGATACGGCCTCGATCATCTTACCTTGCGGGATGCCACGGCCATAGTCACGCACAGAGACGCGCAGGTTCTCGTCGACAGTGACCTCGATACGGTCGCCGGCCTTCATCTTGAACTCATCAATAGAGTTGTCGATGACCTCCTTCAACAGCACGTAGATACCATCCTCTGGCAACGAACCGTCGCCCAGTCGTCCGATATACATACCCGGTCGAAGGCGGATATGCTCCGTACCTGTCAAGGTGCGGATATTCTCATCGCCATAGTCTACCGGCTGTTGCTGATCGATAATTATATTTTCCTCTGCCATTTACAATTGCTTCTTATAACACCTTCTTCTCTTGTGCTGCTCGTGGTCGAAATACATCCACTGACTCTGCACCTTACCGTTGGTCTCCATCTCCACGTGGGTCTCGCCCCACTTGAAACCATACTTCTGATAGATGGGGATGAGATCATAGAAGAGTAACGCATTGGCACCCTTCGAACGATATTCCGGCAACACACCGATGAGCAGACAGTCTACGATATCGGTTTTCTTGAACTTCAGCGCCCGCATCAGATACCACCATCCGAAGGGCCACAGACGACCGTTTCGGCATTTCTGGAGTGCACGCGAAAGCGACGGCAAGGTGATGCCGACACCTATCACTGGATGATCCTCGAGGGAGTGGTCTTCGATAAGTGTCACCATACTGAGGTCAAGGAATTTGAAATACATGTTGACATACTCGTCAATCTGCTTGTCAGACATTGTGGAATAACCATAGAGATGACCGAAGGTGCGGTTGATGACCTCAAACACCTTATGACCGTATTTCGCAGGACCGAACACATCCTCACGCTTCAGTTTCTTGATACGTAGGTTATAGCGTTCCATGGTCAACTCAGCCACGCGCTTCATCTTATCCGGCATACCCTCCTTGGGCACAAACACCTTATACTCCACGTAGTCGTTGTCTTTCTCATAGCCCTCCATCTGCTCCATGTGGCGAGGATAATACTCCAGGTTATAGAGCGTGGCCATCGTGTTCAACTGGTCGAAGCCGTATGTCAACATACCCTCGGGATCCATATCGGTGAAGCCCAACGGACCAATGATTTCTTTCATTCCCTTCTCACGACCATAGTCTTCTACAGCCTTCAGCAAAGCACGCGACACCTCTATATCATCAATAAAGTCAATCCACCCGAAACGAACCACAGGACGCTGCCACTGCTTATTATAGCGGTAGTTGATAATGGCAGCCACACGTCCTACGACCTTCTCGTCGCGATATGCCAGAAAATATTCCGCTTCACAAAACTCAAACGCAGAATTCTTGTCCTTACTCAAAGTATTGACTTCATCGCTATGTAGATTAGGGGCATCATACTTGTTACCCCTATACAAATCGTAACGAAACTGTATAAAAGTCTCTAAATCACGCTTGTTTTCTACACGCTTAACAACTATTGGTGATGACATGATGATTATTGATGTTAATTCATGAATTATTCGACAAAGGTACGTTTTTTTTTGGAAAAAAACACATAAATAAATGATTTTTTGCTACTTTTCTTGTGATTTGCAGAAAAATAACTATCTTTGCATGCAGAATTCTATCAATAAAACAAATCTCTAGAGAAATGAAAAGCAAAAGACTACTATTGACCGCAGCCGCAGCATTGTTTGTGGCAGGCATTGCATCTGCACAAGACTGGAAGTCCTACTCGTACGTAGAAGCACAGGGTGGTGTGCAACTGACATCCACCGATGCACCAATGGACAAACTCATCACACCGACAGCAGCATTGTCGTTCGGTCATTACTTCACACCTGTAGTAGGAGCTCGCCTGCATGTCAACGCATGGCAGTCAAAGAGTGGCTTCAGCAATTTAGAGCAGTACTATAAGTGGAAGTACATCACCCCCGATCTCGATTTAATGATCAACCTCTCTAACCTGTTCTGCAAGAATACCAATCACGCCCTTAACGTGATTCTGTTGGGAGGTATCGGTCTTAACTACGCCTGGGACAACGATGAGCTGAAGGCTCTCAACCTAGCAGCCACCGCTACCCCGCTGGCATGGGACAAGAACCGTCTGAGCCATAACCTGCGTGCCGGTCTGCGTCTGGAAACCAACATGTCGAAGCCCTTCGGCCTTTCACTTGAAGTGAATGCCAACTCACTCGACGACCGTTTCAACTCAAAGACCAACGATCAGGACGACTGGATGTTCACCGCTATGCTGGGTCTTAACTTCCGCTTCGGTTACAAGAAGGCAGAGCCTGTCTACATCACTCGCATTGATACCGTTTACGATCAGGTAGAGGTAGATGAGCCCGAGATGATAAAGGTCAAGGAGCAGCGCCCTGTTACCAAGGAAGAGAAGAAGAGCATCAAGGAGACCATCTTCTTCGAGCTTGCCAAGAGCGATGCTGACAAGGCTGAAGGCACCGAACAAGCAATCCAGAAGGTGGCTGAGCTGATGAAGACCAGCGATGATGCAAAGTTCACCATCACCGGTTATGCCGACAAGGGCACTGGTACACCCTCTATCAATAAAATGTATGCGAAGAAACGTGCTGAGGACGTGACCAATAAGTTGGTCAACGAGCACGGTATTGATGCCAGCCGTCTGACCACCGACTCTAAGGGTGACACCGTTCAGCCCTTTGCTGAGAACGACAAGAACCGTTGCGTCATCATCACCGGTGAAGGCACCTTCAAGGTAACGACCTATGAGGAGGTGGAAGTTGAGAAGCAGGTGATGAAGAAGGTGAAGAAGACTGTTCCCCGTACTGTAGAAGTGAAGGAGCGCGTCAACTAATCATCTTTTTTACAATAATAAAGGCCAAGGACTCATCAGTCTTTGGCCTTTTCTGTTATCAATAGCACTCTTTCATCGTTGGCGTTTGTGGTGGCGAAGATATAAGTGGACCCACCATCGGCAAGTTTCAGTCGCTTGCGAAGTTCAGCGACAGAGAGTGGGAAGTTGCGCACCGTGATATTCGCCTGACGGATGCCTTGGAGGTGTATCTTCAGGTCTTGCTTGTTCATCGACGAGACGGCTTTTACCTGAAAGCTACGTCCAGGGAAGTCGGCTATCCGTCGGTCGGATAAAAAGAGATGACTATTCGGTGCCAACTGTCGCACCTTATAAGCCTCTGCCAGTGCTCCGAAGCATCCAGCCTTCATTATTGAGGCATTGGGCTCATAGAGGAAGGTATCGGAGTAATCAGAGTAATCAGAGTAATCAGAATACTCAGAGTAATCAGAGTACTCAGAACACTCAGAGTTTGAGAACCCAAACTTCTGATCATCATTGACGCAATAAAGACACCTACCCTCCCCTTTTGAAGACAAGACGAGAAGCAGTTCCTTACATTCATTGCCCACCGAGACGATATGTACCTCTCGCACGACATCCGCTCCCAGGTCTTCTACCGCCTTGCGCCAGTCGAGCATCGGTGACAGTTTGAGGATGACGATATCAGCTTTCTGCAACAGTTCATCTTTCAATTCGAGCACATTAGGCGTACAGTCGGCAATGCCATAGGTACGCCCACCATGTTCATCCCTTCGGGCAGGATCGAGGAAGATGACGGTGGCGTGGTCCGTTTGGTGCAAGACCTCAGTGCCATCGTCGCAGATGGTTCGCACTGCTTTGTCCATCGTCTTGAAATTCTCTGTGCTCAAGGCGCAGAGCTCCTCATCGCGCTCCACATAGGTAGCCTCATCAAAAACCTCTGACATAAAGGTAAAATCGACGCCGAAGCCACCGGTGAGGTCGAGCAGGGAGATCTTTTTTCGAGGTACGGGGGTACGAGGTACGAGGTGCGGTGGTGCGAGATGCGAGGATAGCAGACGTCTGCAGAGTGCTGCTTTGTAACGGGCGGTGTGCTCGCTGGAACACTGTTCCATATTAAGATGAGGCGGATAGAGGATGCCATCGATAGCCGCCCATGACGGCAGTTTCCTACGTGCCGTCTGTCGCCCCTGTATCTGCTGTAGGGCTACCGTGAGGTCTACAGCAGGGTCCTTACAACCACGAAGCGCCAGCATCCTGACATCCTCATCAGCATGTTGGCGCACGTAGTTCTGTGTAGCGTTATTGATCAACGTCCGTGTCGTTGTTTATTTGACGATGATTTTCTTACCTTTATAAATATATATGCCAGGACGCAGATGATGACGATCAACAGCAGTCCCAGAGAGGGTGCGAAAGGAATCGCCATCAGCGGTCATGTGACCCTTTGGTTGGTTGATACCCTGCGTTCCACTCAGTGTCACCTTCACGCTGCTGAGTTGCATATTGCCGCTGCCATCATTGACATTAAACGTGACAGACTGTGCATTACCCGTCCATATCAGGTCGTTTACTGTACCAGTAGAGGCCATCAGCTTCTTGCTTGTAGAAGAAGCCAATACAAATTCCAGTTTTGTCATGGTGCCGGAAGCTACGCTGATAGTCAGTCGGTTGTTCTGATAGAGTCGGATCTGACTGTCGTTGCAAAATCTGTTGCTACCACTACCTAATGAATAAACCACCGTGACACCATTCTGCGTACCCGTGAGGTCCTGTGTTTCAGAAGAACTGATAGAACCGGTGTATGACGTGCCGAAGAGCGCATTATTCAGCAGGATAGTACCCTCTGCCGGTTGCTCCTGACCCTGTCCGTTGGTGATGGTAAAGGTAGCGACGGTCTGATAGCTCTTCACGCCATTTTTCACAGCAATAGCTTTCAGCGTTGTGGTCTCAGTGACCTCTATCGGACCGGCATAGCAGATGCTGTTCTCGCTGGCATCCACGCCGTTGGTGGTAAAGTAGATCTCAGCGCCATCGGTTTCAGTATCCATGCTCACCATCACCTTATCGGTAAACGTGCCGCCATTAGGCGAGAATACCGGTTGCGCAACGGTGGTAATCACTTCGCCGCTACCACCCTCGTAGTTGCTGTAGTTGAAGGCCTGACTCTTCTTAGAGCCCCATACATACTCCTCCAGTCCGGGATAGTCTACAAACGGGTTGCGGTTCTTCTGTACCGTGTAGACAGCATTGTTGCGTGCACGCTCCACCTCATCCACAGGGTCCTGCTTTGACCAGCGCATCATCATATCGTAAGTCCACTGCGCCATCGGCTGGTATTTAGTGCCGGTGAAGACCTCACCCGACCAACTGGTAATCTTATCCTCATAGCAGGTAGCCATGTAGAAATAGATACGCGCTATGTCGCCCTTGATTTCATCGTTGGGTTCAAACACAGTACCTGAATAGCCCGGCGTCTTGCATGAGCCCAGTTTACTATAGCCATTCTTTGAAGTGTAGGTTGTCGTTCCCACCTCACCGAAAGGATAGCTGCCGCGTCGTCCGTTGACGTAGCAGTCAGTTGGCAACACGTGTACAATATCCGATTTCATCGGATTAGCCCTATTGAACCAACTCTGCGGCACGCTATGCTCACGGTTCCATCCGGCACCCTCACTGCTGTTACCGTTGCGGTCGTTCCACGTATAGTTCGTAGCATTTGAATACCAGTCGCGTAGGTAACCATCGGGGCGCTTGTCGGTTTTCTTATAAGCCTCTATCAAACCATCATAGCCCACGTTATCGTGGTTTGAGATGATATTAAACAGCGCAGTCTTCAGAGCCTGTCCGCTCTTTCCGTTGGCTGCCTGATAATATGTGCCTGAGTTATTCGGTCCTTGTGCCATACTATAGGCGGCAAGGAATGTAGTCAAAATGGTTAGGATTGTTTTTTTCATATAACAGTTTAAGATTGTTTATCGGATAAATAGTTTCTTCCCTTGGTAGATATATATGCCAGGCTTCAGTGCCTGACGGTTGTTGTACGTACGTCCCTGCAAGTCGTAGATAATCGTCGACGGGTACGTCGGTTCTGTCTGCCACTCGATATCCTGGACATCGGGGTCGTGAGCCAAGGTGACATAGACGCTTCCTATCTGCATATTACCATTTCCATCGTCGACCATGAACGTCACCTCCTTGGTCTGTCCTGTCCACTGATAGCCATCGACAGTGCCGTTGGTGGCGAAGAGCGTCTTATTATTGGCGTTGGCCACCACGTTAAATTCCAGTCCGACGAACTCATTATCACTTACCGAGAACGTCAGTTCGTTGTATTTATACAGTCGTATCTGACTGTCGTTGCAGAACATATTCTGTCCGGAGTTGCCTTTTGAATACGTGATGGTGATGCCGCCCGCCTTACCTTTCATCTGGGTCACTCCCCCCGAGGGTCGCTGTCCCGTCCAGCCGACGCCGAAGAACGTGTTGTTCAGCACGATATTCCCGGATACCGACACCTCTTCAGGGTCGTCCCCGCCATCATCCTCACTATAGACGAAAGGTTCAGTCTTTTTGTCACCCCATACGTATTGCTCCAATCCGGGATAGTCGACAAAGGGGTTGCGGTTGCCCTGCACGATGAACACGGAGTCGTTGCGTGCCGTTTCGATGCTGTCTACGGGATCGAGCATCGACCATCGCATCATCATCTCCTGCACCCAAGGTCTCAGTGGTTCATAGGCAGTACCTTCTGCATTGAAGACATACTGTCCTGAGCCGCCCACGAAGGTGGTGGCACGGTCCTCATAGCACGTCGCCATATAGAAATAGATACGTGCGATGTCGCCTTTCACCTCGTCATTGGGCTCGAAGACAGTGGTCACCTTCTGCGCCACGCTGTCAGGGTAGACCAGTCCGTTTCTCGGAGCACCCCATTTGCTGTAGCCGTTAGCCGAGGTCTTCACCTGAGCCTCCTGACTGGTTACCTCTCCAAACGGGTTGTCATTACGTCGGCTGTTGATATAGCCATCCGTCGGAATGACCATTACGATATCTGAATACATAGGGCTCACACTCCCAAACCAACTCTGACAGACGGTATGCTCACGGTTATAGTTGAATCCCTCATACTGTCCGGCGGCCATATCGCTGCCTGGCACGTAGCTGGTGATATTGGAATAGAAGTCGCGCAGGTAGCCATCGGGCCGTGTATCGGTCTTGACGTATCCCATCTTCAGTCCATTGCCATAGGTCACCACGTTGGGGTTCTTGATAATCTGATGTAGAGCCGTTTTCAGTTCCTGACCGGCTTTGCCATTAGCAGACCGATAGTACCTGCCCGAAGTGTTAGGACCTTGGGCCAGGATGTTGACTGCCAGGCAAGACATCATACTGAGAGCTATCACAAACCTTCTCATTGTATATCTGTTTTAGATTCTTTACGATGCTTATCAAACCGACGGAGGAAGAAGTTAAACGCCTCCAGTCCTAATAATACAAACATAGTGGCGGCGGCAGCAAGCACATACATGCCCGCACCGCAAGCCAAGCCGATGGCAGCAGTCACCCAGATACTGGCAGCCGTGGTCAATCCACGCACCACGTTCTTCTGAAAGATAATGGTACCTGCGCCGATGAAGCCGATACCCGAAACCACCTGTGCTGCGATACGCGACACATCGAGTCGGTGCTCCGTTGTGGTGAGTGCCTCGGCAAAGCCATAGGCAGAGATAATCATAAACAGTGCCGACCCCAGTGCTACGAGGAAATGGGTGCGAAAGCCTGCCGCCTTGTCACGGTACTCACGCTCCAGTCCGACAGCGCCTCCCAGCAGTGCAGCTACCAATATGCGCAGTATGAATTCCAGTGTCTTTGCGTCTATCATGATGCTTTTCGTTTCTTATTGGTTGCAAAGTTAAACAATCTTGGGTAAAAAAACAAAAAAATCGACTATTCTTTGCAGAATAATCGACTTTAGTAGGGACGCCCGGGCTCGAACCGGGGACCTCTGCAATGTGACTGCAGCGCTCTAAACCAACTGGGCTACGCCCCTCTCTTTGCGTTAGCGGGTACAAAAGTACAACATTTTTATGAAATAGCGCACTTTTTTTCAAAGAAAATTCTTTTTCATCGCACTTTTTTTATTTGCAGGAGATATTTCCGAAAAAAAACAGTATCTTTGCAACTAATAATCAACAACGCATTTAACTGTTAACAATATAGTATTATGAACAAGAACGAGAAATTTGTCATTACCATCAACCGTGAACTGGGCAGTGGCGGACGCACCATCGGGCGCAAGTTGGCCGAACGACTGGGTGTGAACTACTACGACAAGGCCCTCATCCAGGCTTTGCAACAGAAGTATCACCTGAGCGTTGCCGACATTGAGACGCTGAAGGGCAGGAACCACAGTTGGTGGGCCGACTTCAAGCGCAACCTGTCACTGGGTCTTAACGCTTCTCAGTCGCAGTTCTATAAAATGTCTTTGGGCTGCCAGCCCGATATGCTGACGACCGACGAGATGTTTGACAACGAAGTGGAGATTCTGAAAGGCATTGCCGAAGCCGAGTCGTGTGTCATCGCCGGCCGTTCAGGTTTCTTTGTGTTCAAGGACTATCCCAACCACCTGAACATTCTCATTCAGGCACCTCTGCAGAATCGCATTGAGCGTGTGATGAGAAAACAGAGCTTGAGCGAGAAGGAAGCCATCGAGGTCATTGAGAAGGTTGACAAGATGCGCGAGAACTACGTGAACAAATACACCAAGAGTTCGCGTTACGATACACGCAACTACGACCTGGTCATCTCGTCGGCAGGCCATACCGAGGATCAGATTGTCGACATCATCATGGCCTTTATCAAATAGGGCGGATATTCACTCACGAACCAAATGATTCAGGGTGCTGGTTGTTTTCTTCAATCAGCACCTTTTCTACGCTACCAGCCTTCAGCAGTCGTTCGTGAGCCTCATCATAACTGATTCCCAGAAATTCCTGTAGCATGTGCGTGCCGCGGTTGACCAGCTTTTCATTGGTCAACTGCATATTGACCATACGATTGCCCAGCACGCGTCCCATGCGTATCATCAGCGATGTGGAAATCATATTGAGCACCATCTTCTGAGCCGTGCCGCTCTTCATGCGACTGGAGCCCGTGACAAACTCAGGTCCGACGATGGTCTCGATGGGATAGTCGACGGCGTTGGCCAGCGGTGTGTCGGGATTACTGGTGATACAACCGGTGAGCAAGCCATGCTGGTGAGCCAGTGTCACCGTTCCCACCACATAGGGTGTGGTGCCCGAGGCAGCGATGCCCAGCACCGTATCGTCGGGTGTAGGCTGATGTTTCTGCAGGTCCTGCCATCCCTGTTCCCTGATATCCTCTGCCTTCTCCACAGCGTGGCGTAAGGCACGGTCGCCACCGGCTATGATACCTGTCACCCACGTCTCGGGCACACCGAAGGTGGGTGGCAACTCACTGGCATCGAGCACACCGAGGCGACCACTGGTACCCGCTCCGATATAGAACAGTCGGCCACCTCGTTTCATACGCAGTTCCACAGCTTTGACGAAGGCTTCTATCTGGGGGATGGCGTGATTGACAGACTCAGCCACGCGGTAGTCTTCCTCGTTGATATGACGAAGCAACTCGCCCACGGACATCGTCTCCAGATGGTCGAAGTGAGAGGGTTGCTCGGTAATCTTTTTCCTTGATTCCACGATGTGAACGATTACATATTGATAGCCTTCATCAGCTTGACGGCATCCACATACTGTGCGATGCCCATAGCCACCTTCTTGGCATCCTGCATGGCATGCACCACGGTGGCCTGACGGTTGGCTACGTCACCGCCGGCGAAGACACCCTTGCGGGTGGTCATACCATAGGGCAGGTCGCGGGTGACGAGGAACTTACGCTCATCGTTCTCCAGTCCTGAGGTGGTACGCACTATCTTCGTATTGGGTGTGGCACCGATAGCCATGATGATATTCTGAGCGGGCAATGTCTGGCGCACAGGTTCCTTGTCGGGCTCTGTGGTCTCCAGCACGATCTCGGTGATGTCGAGGTTGTCGTCAACATGAATCTCGGTGATGGCACTCCACCAGTTGAAGTGTACGCCCTCCTTCACAGCGTCATCATATTCTGCACGCAGTGCCGACATGGTGTCGATGCCTTGGTTGTAGATGACATCCACACGCGAGGCTCCTATTCTCAGTGCGGTGCGCGAGGCATCCATCGCGGTGTTGCCACAGCCGATGACGAAGACACGGGCGCCCTCGTCAACAGGCAGTTCGTCGCGCTTCATATACCCCTCGCTGATGAGCTCCACACGGCGCAGGAAGTGGATGGCCATGCGTATGCGCTTCAGGTCGTTGCTCTTGATGGCATGCTCGCCCTCAGAGATGCAGCGACCGTTCTGGTAGACGGGTATGTCGAGGGTTTTGGGCTTGCCCAGGCCAGTGCCAATGAAGATGGCATCAAAGCCCTGCTGGAAGAGACTGTCGACGGTGATCTCCACACCCACATGGGTGTTGCGGTGGATGACCACACCCATCTTCTCGATATAACGTATCTCGCGGGCTACAACTTCCTTCGGCAGTCGGTATTCGGGGATGCCATAGCGGAGCACGCCGCCACACTGGGCTTCCATCTCGAACACCTCGACGGCGAAGCCCATGCGCGACAGGTCGCCGGCCACGGTGATGCCCGACGGTCCGGCACCGATGACGGCCACCTTGCCACGGGTCTTCTCGGCCACGTCCTCATGGGTCAACTCATTTTCAGAGTCGAAGTCGGCCACGAAGCGCTCCAACTTACCGATATTCAGTGGACTGCCCTTCTTGCCCAGCACGCACGAGCCCTCGCACTGCTTCTCATGGGCACACACGCGGCCGCAGACGGCAGGCAGGTTGCTCTTGGCACGGATGATGCTGATAGCGTTGCCCAGATTGCCCAGTTTCAACTGATGCACCCAATCGGGAATATCATTGCTGATGGGACAACCCTTCTGACACTGGGGCACCTTACAATGCAGGCAGCGCTGTGCCTCCTTGATGGCCTCAGCCATCGTATAGCTCTCGTTGATTTCTTCCTTAAACTTCATTTGAGAAAAAAGATATTCCGATATTTTGATAACACCTCATCAGATGCTCAGTTCATCGAGCACCTTGATGAGTTTCTTGTTGAACGGCTTGTCGGTGCGGATGCACTCTGAGAAGGGTACGTAGACCACCTCGTTGTTGCGCACACCTACCATGACGTTGCGCTGTCCCTGCTTGATGGCTTCGATAGCACCTACGCCGGTGCGAGAGGCGAGGATGCGGTCGTGGGCGGAGGGTGAGCCACCTCGCTGCAGATGGCCGAGGATGGAGACGCGGACGTCGAACCCGGGGAACTCTTTCTTCACGCGGTCGGCATAGTAGAGGGCGCCACACTTGGGACTCTCGCTGACAATGACGATGCACGATTTCTTCGACTTGCGTATGCCGCGGGCCATGAAGTGGGCCAGCTGGTCTTCCTCCATCATTTCCTCGGGGATGATGGCAGCCTCAGCACCACAGGCAATGGCTGAGTTTTGCGCCAGGAAACCGGCATCGCGACCCATCACTTCGACGAAGAAGATGCGCTCGTGCGAGTTGGCCGTGTCGCGGATGCGGTCGACACACTCCATGATGGTGTTCATCGTGGTGTCGTAGCCGATGGTAGAGTCGGTGCCGTAGAGGTCGTTGTCGATGGTGCCGGGCAGTCCGATACAGGGGAAGTCGAACTCCATGCCGAAGTTGCGCGCGCCGGTGAGCGAGCCGTTACCGCCGATGACCACCAGGGCGTCTATTTCTTCGCGCTTGCAGGTCTCATAGGCCTTCTGCATGCCCTCGAGCGTCATAAACTCCTTTGAGCGGGCGGTCTTCAGGATGGTGCCGCCGCGGGTGATGATGCCGCTCACGTCTTCGGTGGTGAACTGCTTCACCTCGCCTTTTATCAGCCCGTCGTAGCCGCGATAGATGCCCTTGATGCTGAAACCATTATAAATACCTGCGCGTGTCACGGCACGAATGGCTGCATTCATGCCGGGTGCATCGCCGCCCGATGTCAGGATACCGATAGTCTTAATCTTTGTCATAGCTGCATAATGTTTAATGATGTTGCAAAGTTACGCATTTTTTCTGGGACTAACGAATCTACTTCAAAATAAAAATGGCACATCCCTTTGCTCCTGTAAAGAAAATTGGTCAAAAAACAGGTCTGTGAAAAATGACCTTCTAGAGTGAAAAACCGCGCTAAAAATGCAACTGAAAAAGAGTTGAAAAGCAATTTTGGCTGTTTTTCATCCTAATTTAGCCAAAGTTACACCCTAATTTAGCCAAAATTGCATGGTGATTTAGCCAAAGTTGCATGGTAATTTAGCCAAGATTGGGATGCAACTTTGGCTAAATTGAAAACGGCTTTTTGTACGGAAAACGGAAGTCTTTGAAAAACAGCCATTTACAAACCCCCGAAATACTGACCTATTTTCAAAATAAAAAATTTCTTTTCAGAATTCTCGAAAATGAACTGGGTATATTGTCAAGATTTCTTCGACAAAAAAAAAGATGGTGCCGGTAATTACCGACGCCATCCTTTGTTATTATAAGCGGTGTGATAACCATGGCCTCTCGAAGAGTAGCTGTGACCACGACCGGTGCGGGGGTTGTAGAGCTTATGCAGCTGTGCGGGGGTGAGTACACGCTCCAACTGACTGTTGCGTACGTCGAGATCACGAGCGTCATGACGACCGTCGACCTTGCGGAAGTAACTGACGTTGATCTGATATACTCGGTCGTACTGGTGACGGCTAAGACCTACCATCATGGCCAGGCGATCGGTTGCCACACGAGCTTCGGCGTATGCCTTCTTACTATTCATGGCTGTAGCTGAGATGGCTATCGTCATCAATGCTACGAGGGTAAACATCATCTTTTTCATAATCTTCATTTTTTTAATGGTTCGACATCTTGTTCTGAATCACATTGCAAAAGTAGTGCTTTTCGGCTTACCCTCAAAGTGATTATCCCTAAACATTGCGATGATTTTCCCTAAACATGGGTAGGGTTTTCCCTACGACGGCAGCAAAAAAGTGGGTGTTCTTTTTTCTTATATCAGATTATTTAGTTATTTTTGCAGTCGGAAGAAAAACGAAATAATGACGATATGATATTCTATTTCTCAGGAACTGGCAACACCCGATGGGTGGCACAGACAGTGGCTGAAGCCACGGGCGAGGAGTTGGTAGACATTGCCGACGAGATGCGCGGCGAAGCGAAGAGTTACGACCTGCACGAGGGTGAGCGACTGGGGTTCTGCTACCCCACTCACGGCTGGCAACCGCCACGCATCGTCAGACAGTTTATCAGTCGCTCGCAGTTCCACGTGCTACCCGCGACTTTCTGTTTCGCTCTGACCACCTGCGGCGACAGCACGGGCGAATCGATGACCATCCTCAACAAGGACTTACAGGCGAAGGGTCTTCAGGCCACCACGCTCTTCTCGGTCGTCATGCCTGAGTCGTACGTCTGTCTGCCGTTTATGTACACCGACAGCCCAGAGCGCGAGAAGCAGAAGATAGCAGAGGCGCGACAGCAGTTGGAGCATATCGTCGACGTGGTACGTAGGCAACAGAAGGGGGTGGTTGAGTTGAAGAGAGGTGCCACGCCGCGACTTTACAGCTATGTCATCGGGCGCTATTTCAACTCGAAGATGATTACCGACCGTAAGTTCATGGTCGATGAGGATATATGCACGCGTTGCGGACTGTGCAGCAAGGTGTGCCCCGTGGATAATATCACGGGGACGCCGCCCAAATGGGAACACAACGGGCGCTGCACCTGTTGTCTGGCTTGCTATCACCACTGTCCGGTACACGCCATCAACTACGGCGAGCGCACGCGCCAGCGCGGACAGTATTATTTCAAATAACTCCCAAAATCAATACTCACATTCTATCGACTGCACCACGGTAGCCGAGGCGCCCACCGAACCGGTATGCTGGATGAGGATGCCACCAAAGGGGTTGCTTTGGGGCATCGGGGCTGACAACAGTTGAGGCTGCTCGTCATCGAGGGCTATCTGGGCTGTCAGCAAACCATCGTTGGCAGAGAGCGTCACGCGACAACCTCGCTTGAAGAGCACACACTTCTGGGGCGCTGAGAGGAGCGTAATGTTGCCGTTTTCATAAGCCACGAGCACTACCTCAACGGCTTTGTCGTACTCGGGTGTGCGAACAAAGCGCAGGCCATAGCCGGTGAGCGTCTTTGTATCGAATTTGATGCAGAGGTCGAGATACTGACCTGTGGCACTGCCAAAACCCTGACCGGCTGACTTGCAGGGCGAGAGCCTGACGGTAAGCGTCTGTCGGCCATAGGTCTCATCGCTTCTGCCGGTGTACATCATGCGCGCTCCACGAACGTTCTGTATCATGCCAAAGCAACCCTCAGCGCCATCGACGCCCTCGCCATAGCACCACGCAGGACGCGAAGCATCTACGCTCCAATCGTAGCCGGCGGTGTCCTTGGGTTTATAGGTATCGAGCGTCCAGCGTCCGGCCATAAGTGCGGGTTGGTTCATCAGGGGCAACAGCGGTGTGGTGACAGCCATCGGCACATCGGGCGGTGCAGGCACCGTGAGGGGCTTGCCGTTGAGGGTGCAGTCCTCCATCATGTAGTGATGCTTGGGATTGGGCTTTTTCGTCCATTCTATCGTGAGATTGGCATCGTCGCTGGTCCATCGGCAACGGCGCATCGTCACCGAACCCGACACCTTCGTCAGATACTGCACACCATGCACCTTCGTGTGGATGTCGCAGTCTTCAAAGAGGGCACCCTCGCGCGATGTGGTGTAAAAGGGCTTGCTGCTGAAAAACGTGAAACGGCAGTGGCGATAGGTGCCAGTGCCGCAGAGGGCATCGTCGGTACACTCGAAATAACAGTCATCAAACAAAGCGCGGCGGGCTCCGGCAAACGGACAGAGGTTCAGACGCGAGATAAAACGGCAATGACGGGCTGCGTAACGGTCGCCACGGCAGATGACCAACTGGGCCTGCACGATGGCATCAGCACGCCGCTGTCGACTCTGACGGGGATCAAGGCGATAGTCGAGGTCTACGTTGCAGTAGTTGCCGAAGGTGAGGTTCTCAGCCACTATGTCGTCGCCTGTGATATGGAGCATGGTGAAGTTGCCATCGGCGCCCTGCGTCTGTCCGCGGTTCGAGGCGAGCACCACGTCGTCGGGCTTGGCACCCATACCCACGATGCGCGTCTTGCTGAGCCGCACCTTCATGCCGTAGGGCGTATTCTCTCCTGCCTCGGGCTTGCGCACGGCTGGGTCGTCGGGATTGTCTATCCAGTACACACCTGGCGCTATATGAATCGTGGTCCACAGGCTATCGGCAGCATAGCGCTCAGCCTGTCGCAGCGCCTCGTTTACCGTGGCATAGCGGCACGCCCGCTCATCACTCTTCTTCTGGCGGTCTACGTAGATGTGGTGCTCACCCTGCGCAGCAACGATGGCGCAGCATAAGGTCATCAGAAATGTCGAAATCCATCTCATAGTTTCATATTGAGAGCAGGACCTTTTCTATACTCGATTACTTGCTGAAATTTCTTGAAGCAAACGGCAGCGCCATACGGATGGCCTGGTGCCAGTATTCCCAGTTGTGCTGACCGTTGCGGATGCGAAGTTCACTCTTGATGTGCTTCTGACGCATCAGTTGGTGCAACTGAACATTGAGGTCAAAGAGAAAGTCATCATCGCCACAGTCAATGAACCATTTGACACTGCGTAGCTGATTGACAGACTCCTCATCAGCATGGCGTACATAGTCAATGGCAGAGTGTTGACGCACGGATTGTTTGACCAGATAGACCTTATCGTCCTTACCGGGTTCACGCTGTCTACCACCATCATCATCCAACCAAGCACTCATGGCATAGACGGAAGAGAAGAGATCGCTGTGACGCTGCCCATAGACCGTGCTGCCGCCACCACCCATAGACAGGCCCATCACAGCACGCTGTCCCTTGGCACCACCGGCACGGTATTTGGCTTCAGCCTGTGGCATCAGTTCCTGGAAGAAGAAGTCTTCATAGTGCCAACCAGGCATGTTGAAGTAGCCATTCCACGTATCATAGGTCTTAGGACCGCCAGCATTCGGCATGATGATAACCATCGGCACAGCCTCGCCTGTCTCAATCAGTTCGTCGGCTACGGTCTGCATGTGGCCCTTGTCGCGCCACGCTGTATAGTCGTCCGTGAAGCCATGAAGCAGGTAGACCACGGGATAGTGGGCTCCCGTGTGTTTCTCAAAGCCATTGGGCAGGTAGACGTTGTATTTCACACACTCACCAAGCACTCGGCTCTGAATGCTGTCAGTCACTATTCTTCCTGCCTGAGCTGTCACACATACCAGAAGCGCAGCCATCAATGTCAATACTTTGTTTCTCATACGTTTTTATCTTAGTAGTATCATTATATTTCGTTTGCAAATATAGAAAATAATCCTGATAGAAAAGAAAAAATGAAGAAAATGTTGTACTTTTGCATCGCAACAATGTAAACAATTGGCAATGAAAGAGATTTATTTCGCTGGCGGATGCTTCTGGGGCACAGAGCACTTTTTCAAACAGATCAAAGGGGTGACGAATACGGAGGTGGGCTTTGCCAACGGCAATACGGAAAACCCTACGTATAAGGAGGTATATACCGACCAGACAGGCTACGCCGAGACGGTGCACGTGGTGTACGACGAACAGGTGGTGAGCCTGGAGTTTCTGCTCAACATGTTTTTCAAGGCTATAGACCCCACAAGCCTCAACCGTCAGGGACACGACGAGGGCACACGCTATCGCACGGGGGTCTACTATGTCACGGAAGACCAACTGCCCGTCATCAACAAGGTGTTTGACGAGCAGCAGGCACTTCTCTCCCAGCCTATTGCCGTGGAACGCCTGCCGCTAAAGAACTTCTACACCGCCGAGGAGTATCATCAGGACTATCTAGACAAGAACCCTGACGGCTACTGTCACCTGCCCACAGAGCTCTTCGAGATGGCACGACAGGCAAGAATGTAATCAAAGGCAGGATGGGAGGCGAAACGATGGAACAGACAATATCCTATCTGAACAAAGAAAACATCCGGCGCAGTGGGGATGGTGTGGAATATCATCCGCTGATACCGTTTATGCCCACAAACGCAAAGGTATTGTTCCTTGGCAGTTTTCCACCTCAACGAAAACGGTGGTGCATAGACTTCTATTACCCTAACTTCATCAACGACCATTGGCGCATAGAAGGGGCTGTGTTCTATGCTGACCGCAACTACTTCGTGGAGGAAGAGACCAAGCGTTTCAAACTGGAGGATATCGTCACGTCGTGCAAGGAAAAGGGCATTGCTTTCTATGATACCTCAACAGCCATACGTAGACTGCAGGACAATGCTTCCGACAAATTTCTTGAGGTGGTGGAGCCTACAGACATCAAAGCACTGATAAACCGACTGCCTCTGTTGCGAGCCATCGTGACAACGGGAGAGAAGGCTACCGAGACACTCTGCACGACGATGAATATAGCCTGTATGCCAAGGGTTAACACCTTTGTCCCTATTCCTGACATGCTCAACAAGACGGGTGAACAGATAGTGCTCTACCGACTGCCTTCCTCTTCACGAGCCTATCCGCTGGCATTTGATAAAAAGGTAGAAGCATACCGGCAGATGTTCAAACTATTCCTTTGAGGTTGAACGTAACATGATTCCAGAGAAGATGCGACCAGAACAGACACCCAGACGACGGGCAGAGAAGTAACGGTCGGAGTGCTGATAGGTGCATATACCTGACTGCCTGATAGCATCCTCACAGATACCGCTGGCAATGAGTTGCTGACGATTGCACTCGGGTAGATCGATATGCCATTTCTTATCACGACGGCTTATCGTTGGCATATCAAAGTCGGCTGCACGAAAGGCGTCGTAGACCTCATCGCCTACCTCGAAACTCTCAAGACTGATGCCCGGACCTATCTGAGCACGTAGGTCGGCAGGATCACTGGCATAGGCATCTCGCATAGCTGATACAGAGGCCTCGACAATACGAGCCACTGTGCCGCGCCAACCGGCATGCACAGCACATACAGCATGGTGTACCGGGTCGTAAAGCAGAATAGGAATACAGTCGGCTGTTGACACTCCGATACAAATGTCGGCTATATTAGTCATCAAGGCATCATATCCGTCAAGCTGTTGATATCGCTCTTCTTCAGTAAGTTTCAACAATGCCTCGTCAACACAGGCTATCTTGCTCTGATGCACCTGATGTGGCATCAGCAAATGGTCGGCGCTGATACTCAACAGCCTGCAGAGCAGTTCACGATTATGGCGGATAGCATCTTCGCTATCGCCACAATAGCGATTGATATTAAAACCAGCATAGCGGCCTTGGCTACAGCCACCCTGTCGGGTACTGCTGAAGGCTACCACGTCATCGCCCATGTCATAATAATCCAGTTGGGGTCGCATCATCATCATATTACGATTGCAAATATAACTAAAAATATTGAGATTATACTAAAAACTGACATTTTCAGACAAAAAACTCAAGAAAATGATGTATCTTTGTTGCTCAATTGCAATAGGACAGGCTGACTTGCCTTATAATTAATAATAGGTGGCATATTCATGGAAAAGTACAAAACCTATATCTTCGACCTCGACGGGACCCTGCTTAATACGCTTGACGACCTGGCTGGCGCTGTCAACTACGCCCTGAGAACCCACGGCATGGCAGAGCACTCGCTGGATGACATTCGCCGATTCGTGGGCAATGGCGTGCGAATGCTGATGCAGCGCGCCATACCTGACGGTGAGCAGAATCCACTGTTCGATGAAGTATTCGACACGTTCCGTAACTATTACATGCACCATTCCATCGACCAGACACGACCCTATAAGGGCATTCCACAGATGCTGCAGACGCTGAAGGCGCAGGGCTGTCGACTGGCGGTGGTAAGCAACAAGTTCATGACGGCAACACAACAACTTGTCAGCCACTTCTTCCCTGAGATAGAGGTTGCCATCGGGGAACATGAGAACGAGGGCATAAGAAAGAAACCGGCTCCCGACACGGTGCACGAGGCATTGAGACAGTTGGGGGTGAACAAGGAGAAGGCGGTCTATGTAGGCGACAGCGATGTAGACATTGAGACGGCACACAATGCCGGTCTTCCCGTCATCTGTGTGCTTTGGGGATTCCGCGACCGTGACTTCCTCGAAAACCATGGGGCTACTACCTTTATAGAAACCCCGCAGCAACTCTGTACATAAAAAGGCTCATTCCATCGCTTGCGGTTGCCAAAGATGTCGAGTCATGTCGACATGACCGTTTGAATTGAACGTCACACCCTCACTCTCCAATAAAGGGCGCTGACGGCTCCATCCGGGGGCTGTACGCCCTTCTTTATTCACCACACGGTGGCAAGGCAACTGTTCGGCTCCAGGCGTATAGCGAAGGGTGCGCCCCACCATCCGTGAATGGCTGGGCCAACCTGCCCATGCTGCAATAATGCCATAGGTGGTCACCCAGCCACAAGGTATCTGACTGACTATGTTAAGCACGTCATCACGGAACCGACGTGCCTGCTCATGCGTCATTCGGTCAGGATATTCTCTCATGCTAAAAAGAGGGCTACATCTATTAGATACTAACTCAGAATCTGTTCGGCATGCTCCTTGGTCTTAATCTGCTTGCCGGAAAGAATCTGCTCAATGATACCGTCTTCGTTGATGATAAAGGTGGTGCGGATGGTGCCTTCGGTCTTTTTACCATACATCACCTTCTCGCCCCAGGCACCCATCGTCTGTAACAGCGTCTTGTCAACGTCAGCAATCAGCGGGAAAGGCAGTGCATGCTTCTCCTTGAACTTCTGGTGAGAGGCAGCAGAGTCCTTGCTCACACCCACCACCTCGTAGCCAGATGCCTGCAACTGCTGGTAATGGTCGCGCAGACTGCAGGCCTCAGCCGTACAGCCACTGGTATTATCCTTCGGATAAAAATACAACACCAGTTTTCTTCCTTTGTAATCGCTCAGACGGATATCCCGTCCCTGCTCGTCCTTGCCCAAAATCTCAGGCGCCTTGTCTCCTATGTTCATAGTTGCTTTTATTATAATGATGTGGCAAAGATACGCATTTCTTGAGAAACAAACAAATAAAGCGCTGCAGATTTTCGTCTGCAGCGCTCTTATTATAAATAATGTATGTACGATTAGTCGACCAACTCTGCTCTCACTAATCGCTGAGCTTGGCCTTGATCATCTCGCGGTTGAGGCGAGCGATGTTGGCGATGGTCTCGTTCTTCGGGCATACAGCCTCGCAAGCACGGGTATTGGTGCAGTTGCCGAAGCCAAGCTCATCCATGCGGGCGATCATGTTCTTCACACGACGGGCAGCCTCTACGCGACCCTGAGGGAGCAGGGCGAGCTGGCTGACCTTTGAAGATACGAAGAGCATGGCAGAACCGTTCTTACAAGCAGCGACGCAAGCGCCACAGCCGATGCAAGAAGCGCAGTCCATAGCCTCGTCAGCGTCTTCCTTGGGAATCAGGATGGCATTGGCATCCTGAGCTTGACCGGTGCGAACGGTGGTATAGCCGCCTGCCTGGATAATCTTATCGAAGGCGTTGCGGTCTACCATACAGTCTTTGATCACGGGGAAGGCTGCTGAGCGCCAAGGCTCTACGGTGATGACGTCGCCATCGTTGAAACGACGCATGTAGAGCTGACAGGTGGTAGCGCCACGCTCGGTCTTACCGTGAGGCGTACCGTTGATATAGAGTGAGCACATACCGCAGATACCCTCGCGGCAGTCGTGGTCGAATACGAAGGGCTCCTTGCCTTCGTTGATGAGCTCCTCGTTCAGGATGTCGAGCATCTCGAGGAATGAGGTGTCATCGGGAATGTCGTGCATTTCGTGCGTATCGAAGTGACCCGCATCTTTCGGACCATTCTGACGCCAAAATTTAATAGTGAAACTTATATTCTTAGCCATAGTCTTTAATTCTTATAATTACGGGTTTGTACTTTGATTGCTTCATACTCCAGCGGCTCCTTGATGAGCTCGGGCTCGTTGCCCTTGCCTTTGTACTCCCAGCAGCCTACGTAGAAGTAGTTCTCGTCGTCGCGCTTAGCCTCGCCTTCCTCGGTCTGGTA